>Ga0153993_100144_pt1 | contig 24993 bp, 25 predicted proteins | sample TSNC077MetaG_FD_104706 | JGI IMG/M metagenome (GOLD analysis project Ga0153993, IMG submission 104706) | Attine ant fungus gardens microbial communities from North Carolina, USA - TSNC077 MetaG | ecosystem: Host-associated > Fungi > Mycelium > Unclassified | place: USA: North Carolina, Lumber...
GGAGGAGGGTGAATTAGGGGGTGAATTCAGTCGCGGGTCATAGAAACCCCTGTTCTGAAAGGATCCAGAGATAGGGGTCACATTAGATTCGTTTTTCTTAGCAGATTGGATTCCGGCCCGAGTTAACCGTCGATAATGCTTCGGCGGCCGACATGGCATTTCGAGACAAAGAATCGCCCAGCTTTTCGTAGAAAGCCTTCGGTACGGTTACGTCAGTCCAGCTGATCACGCGCCGCAGCGACTTTTGGCGTCGCTCGTGTGCGCACGGATGATGCACTACCTGGGATGTGTGTGGATCTCGGAAGATGCCATGCCGGAGGCTTCTTCAAAGATCTCGAGACCTCGCAAGTTCAGGTCGTTCTCGCGCACCTCGGCACGATGAAATGGCTTACTTTTCAAGCGCTTTCGATGCCCGGAGTCAAATGGTGACGGTCGTTGCGTAGTCGCTGACGGCGGATGCGGCCGGCTCGATCGGTGCGCAGTCGCCACATCCGAGCAACCGCACCGAGTAGCCGCGAGGTCCCACAGCAAGTGCTTTTCGCAGCTCTCTGGACACTTCGCGAAATCGGACCTTCGAATCGAGTTCTCGCGCAACCATTCTGACGCAGCTTGTGTCAATGGTGCTACACCCACGGCTGCCCGCAAGGTTCGACTGCCCCGGCGGCTTTTACACCTCTGGGCTCCAGAGCCCAGAGGTTCTGTGACACTCGCGGCCGCTCTGTTTAGCGCGGTGCATGCGGCTCAGCCGGCGTTGGCGGGCAATTGCCTACCGGCTCTCGTCGTAGAACTTCGTGAGACGGCCTTCGTCGCAAGGGAAGGGCTACAACGATTGGTCTGGCCCGGTCAACGACGCGGGACCGGTCGTCGGTTGGTGTGCGCCGGTGAACCGCTCGACGACGGATACCACGACGATCGCGAGTGCAAGGATTCCAACAGTTCGGGCGAGTGACTTCAGCGTCTTCGGAAGTGCCTTCTTCATGCGTGGCAGATTACTGCGGACGGCACGCAATTTGTGGGCTAGGTTTCGATCCGAATGGGATCGGTCTGCACAGATACCGCTTTGCCTACACAGCGTGACTATCCGTGATGCAAATCTTGTGGTGCTCCTACGTGAATCCGTTTCGAACAAAAACACCCCGTTTGCGGCGCTTGTTCGGGAGTTGGGCGAACGAATCGAACCGCAGTCGGGGGAGAAGTCGCAGGTAGCGGTGTCGGAGTATCAGCCGCAGCGTCGGCTGAGTGAGGCTGAGTTGGCCGAGATGATCGGTGTCTATCGTTCAGGCAAGACGGCGTTCGAGGCAGCGAAGCTGTTCGGTATTCACCGTCAAACGGTGACCAGGCTGCTGGTCAAACATGGCATACCGCTGCATCCGCGAGCGACGATCGATGCGAAGCTGCTGGCGGAGCTGACCTGGCACTACGAACGTGGAAAATCGACTGTTGAGCTAGGACGGAAGTACAACTTGGCAGCGAGCAGTGTTGGTAAGGCGCTCAAGAAGTCGGGCGTCCAGTTGCGCCCGCCGAAGTTCAATCGGTGGGCGGCGAGAGATGAGTAGCTCTTGAGCACGCCGCTACGCAGCTCTGTCGTCTGTGTGGCGCTGGTCGATCTCGGCTTTTGCTTCCTCCATTGCCAGTTCAATCAGGGCCTTCGCTAGTAATTTCGCATCCGGTTGTGGGCGTAGAACGGGTCGGATGGTGACAACTCGTCCACTGGATGTAATCGTCGATGGTGCGTCGTATGTTTCTCCTCGCATGAAACGGGCGCAGGCTTTGCCAGCCCTGTTGGCGAGTGACTTGTTCGTCACGGTGATGTGTCGGCGATGCTGTTTTAGCTCATCGTCGCTCAGGTTTTCTGATGGTCGGTAGAAGTCGTGGATGAGTTGCTGGTCGGCAGGACTCATCCACCTGTAGCTATTTTGATGACTATCCCAAAGCTCTTTCAGCTGGTGATGTTGGGTGATGAATGTTGCTAGACTAAGGCGGGTCATTCTTTCACTATGCACCTCTCTCCGGGAGGGCTGAATATTATGTTTACGTCAGTCCGAGCTAGATTCGGGTAGCGTTGATAAGCCGAATCAACGCTTCAAAGTTGTCCAGCGTTTCCGTGTCTAACTTCGCTACAAGCTTGAAGCGATCTCGCAGCAGAAAGTCGGCTGGTCTGCCATGGTCGGTGAACGCCGATCCCTGAGTCCTGGAAATTCTGTCAATAATTCGGGTTCCGGGTTGTAACTTTGATTTCAAGACCTTACGTTTTCCGCTGAATGCTGCATTGTATAGAGATAAGAAGTCCGTGATTGAGAAGAGGTCTTCGATGTCAGCTTGAGACTGCCCTATGACCTGTCCAATCGTCAGGAGACGTTTATCGTTAAGCAGCCCTGCGGATGCAAGATTAGTCAGCCGCTGCATACCTTGCGCACCACTATCAACAAGCACCGTGACGTCTAGGTTCTTGCCAATGAGTGCGACGAAAGTGGGTATATTGTTAATTCCGCCACTTGGTAAGATTCGCCAAGCCTCATCGAGATGATCTCGTCCCAGCGATTTAAGATGATCGCTAATAACAGTTAGGTAAGTGAAGTCAGACGTTCCCTCGACAAGTAAGTTGTTAGGACCAATGAACAAGTTTTGAGCAATGTCATAGCCGAGGGCAGCTTGAAGAGGAAAGAGCGTGTCGCTGTTTACTGTCAGAACTTCGCTGCTGACAGTCGTCCCCAACTTCGTGCCCTTGTCTTCCACGACACGTACTCGCTCTAACTTAGCTGTTTCGACCATGAAGGGGGAGTGGGTAGTGTAGACGACCTGTGCTGCCGGAGCTAGGCGTTCATCAATGAACCTCAAGAAGTCAGCCTGCGCCTTCGCATGCAAGGCAAGGCCGGGTTCGTCGAGAAGTACGATCACATTCTTTCGGTCTTCAAACTCGCTGAAGGCCGCCAGGAATGAGAAGAACCATTGAAACCCAGCGGAGCGCTGGCCGAAGTTGCTAGTGAAACCATGACGCTTGTCTCTGACGCGCGTGTCTAGGTAGGTTGCAACCGACTGGCGCTGATTTCCATACGGGTCTGGAGTTTCGACAGTCTTCTTATCAACGTCAATGATGACTTCGAGCTGTTCGTTTTGCGTCCAATACTCAAATACCTGTTCGGTAAGACTGTTCGATACAGCCTCCAGTTCACCCTTTCGCTCTTCGTAGTCGTCATCACGTAGGGACTCAGTTGTGGTATCTGCCAGTTTGAGAAGAGCTCGCGCCGTTTGAAGTCCATTTTGAGCCGGAGCATCCTCTTCCGTATCAAGCTCGGTTAGATCAATTCTTCCGGGTAAGACAGAATACTGACTAAAATAGAAGAACTCAGGCATGCGACTTTCCAGAATATCCGTAGCGCGCCCCCAGGCGGAGATACGTTTACCGAGCTGGTTGCCGATTGCTGCGTCGACGGCGTTGAGCTCAGAGATATCTACTTCAGGTGCGTCAGTATTCTGCGACTCTTCTAGCTTTTTCTTTATCAAGGCGCGTACTGATTTCAGGTCCGCTTCGTCCTTAACGAGCGCTTTGATTTGCGGTGAGGCATTAGACTGCGAAAGTGCGTGCTCGATTGCTTTCGCCTCATTGATCGTGACGTCACCAACGAGATTGCTTCCTTCGTACTTTCGTGTAAAGGAAAATTTCCTGCCGTTTAAAGTGCCTTCTCCCAGAGCGTCCTCAACGGCTGCGATGTCTTCGTCATCAAGTTCGAAGGTTCCTCGTATCGGCGCGGCGTCACCTATCGCTCCGCTTTTACGTTCTTTTGTCTTCAACCATCGGGGGTAGTGCTCGCCAATATCAAATTGTTCGCCAAACGCTGGGTTCAGGCGGTAAAGAGCGTTCAGTATCGCAGTCTTACCGGATTCATTTTTGCCCACCAGACAAGTGACATCACTCTCAACATTGATGGATGTCGAATCGACTATGTTTCGAAATTTTTCAACTTTGAACGACACTAGCTTCATATTTTTGAATCCCCTTTATTGAGCATTATGAATGATGATCAGGTGGTAATCAAGCAGTAGCTCTTTGCTTGAAGTTCAAGTCTCCTGTTGGTCGTCCGGTACATGTCATCAGTGGTCAGGTCGTTGTTTGGATATCAACGGAAACAAGTACCAGTGCCATCAACCCTTCCATGACTTCAAACACTGTTTACAGAGGTGAGCGAGCTAAGCGGACCGTACAGTATGGCTCCGACATGTACCGGTGAAACCAAAAAGGTCGGCACGTTGCTGTGCTGACGTCTATTGAGCTCCGCCCTCTCGGACCGCTGGTCGAGGTTGGCCCCGCCCAGACCGTGCCGACAAATGCCACAGATTGCAGCACATTCTCGGGCGTCCACCCCGTCACGCATGCAGCGGGGACTGTCTCGCGCGAAGGTCCCGGGGAGCGAGGGAGGCGCCCCCGAAGCGCATTGCATGTTTGACAGTCTCCCAGCAGAATCCAGCGGGAAACCAACACGGCGTATGCGCTTCTTTGAGGGGCCCGCTCGAACGCTTCATCGCTGAGTGCTGAGCAGTCCACCAAAGCCCTTGGTCTCCACAGCGGCGGCGCCAGTTCAGGCATGGTTGACCACTACGAGCTCGCCGGTGTTAGACCTGTTGTCTGCTTCAGAGGCAACGGTACAGTTGACCGCCTCGAAAATCGCACTCGCTGGCGGTAAATCCGGAATGGGTTCTGCTGGTCAGCAAAACCCAAATATGTAGCCGGCTCTGGTCGCCGCCCCTCGTTGCATCAATTCTTGGCGCGTAATCGAAAATCATTCCAATTGAGACGAGTCCAGCGACCACAGGATCTCTGATTGCTAAATCTAACTGTCCGCCAAGATTGCTGATGTGCCGCCTTGACGTCGGTCGACAACGGTTCGCTTCCTGCTAAGGTGAGCCTATGGACTCAACTCTCGAAAAGATTATCAGTTTTTATCTAGATTCCCGCGATTTCAACGGATTGCCAATCCGTAGTACGGAAGAAATAGATCTTACCGCAACGGAGGGGCTTGTCAGGCGTGACCTCGTCCAGGTAGTTGACGAGAGCGATTACCTTAACCCCCACATAAGACCCTGGAAGTCCCGACGTACCATTGATGATCAAATCGAGTCTCTACGGAACCTTGATTCCGACGAACACTTCGTCTGCCTATATCCAACGGTCACTGCCATGGCAGGTTATGATCTGGGAGATCGCTACAAGGGTCTCCCGTACGACGGGAAGATGGCCGAAGGGCACGGAACCCTGGAGCTCGCTTTTTTCAAGTTCGAAGTCCTTGAGCCGTACCGCAATGATCCACGGTTTGTATTCCGACTTGGTGACTATGGGGTGGATATTTGGTTGAACGACGACCTATATATGGATGAGTCGGAACCCGAGATGGACAAAATTGCCATCAATCACGTGGGTTTTGCGTACGATTTATCCAAGTTCGACAAAGATAATCCCGATTCGGAAATCAAACGGCTCGTGTGCGCATTTAATGTGGATCTTCGCAAGCTTAACTCGGTCCATCAGTTGAGATGGAGTACCTACGAAATTGAGAAAACGCCCGATATATCCCCGCACCTTATATGGTGGAGGCAACAAATGGGACACTGGCCTGACGGCTTGGGTCCTTTTGAACGTTTTTTCTACGAACTGGAAACGCTTAACGCCTTATTTGAACGAGCGCACGGCGATGTGCTACTTAATGCGATATCAAGGCCGAATGGTTTTGGTTGGATTGTGCGTCCTTCTCGGAGCGAGTACGACGCATTTGTCCACCAGCTTGACAAGCTCCTATCTGAAAATTTACGACACAAAGCGCTTGATCTATTGGGCGTAGAGAAGAAGAATAAAAATGGTGAACAGCTAGGAACACTTAACCGCCTGGAACTGGCATTGAGAAGGTTTGGGGTCGACGAGGCGAAAGCGAAGGCTGCCCTTCGGCCGCTCCGCGACGTTCGACGGTTGCGTCAAAAACCTGCACATTCCCTTACGAGTAATGTGACAAATTCAAGCTTTATTCATCACCAAGCATCACTTCTCCGAGAAGTCACCGAGTCGATTGAGTCCCTCCGGCGATTTTGGCAGACAAACCCAAGCAATGCAGACTGGGACGAGCCAGACTACGCCGCCATAGAATCCAATCGCTATTGGCTTTAGCGGGGATATTCCGGAATTTATGTATTCACGGCACTGGCGTTCCTGCCGGAGTTGTATCCGGGTTGGGAACAATTTTGACGGCGGTAAAGGGACTAGCCTTGGCGTTCGGCGCGTGGCTGACCGCGTGTCGCAAATCCTATCTCCTCGTCGAGGGCGAGGTCGTCTAATTCAATCCCTCCTCAGTAAAGTCCATAGCTGATAACTAGATACTTTTGGGCGTATGGAGTTTGTAGTATTAAAACGGAGGCTCATCGTCATCGGAGATCGATGTACTTGCCACCTCTTCGGACCGAGCATCAATCGGCGCCCAATTCGCGACCACGTCAGCAACTTGAAGTTCTGCGCCGGAGATCCATGCTTCCTCGAAGTTCGGGTCGGCTGAATCTGGACGATAGCGTTGCTCTAACGTGCTCACTTCGACGAGGGTTGGGATTTCAGCAGCAGCTCCAAGGAGGAGCGCGGTACGGGCTGGGTACGACGCTACCTCGCTCAGCAGCGCCCCCAAATTGTCAGGCACAAGGCGACGCACGAAATCTTGATCCCTGGAATTTACAATGCGATGGATTAGATAGCTATTGCACTGTGACAAGACCGTCTCAGAAAGCTCGCTTGGACGTTGAGATGAAACGACCAGTGACAGTCCGAACTTCCTGCCCTCGCGTCCAATTCGCTCAAACGCCTCTCTACACAGGTCGGTCATGCCTGATGCTGCCTCGCCATAGCCGATGTCTGGACGCCGCCGAATCAGGGTGTGTGCCTCCTCTACGGCAATGATTACAGGAACTTGCGTGCCGATCCGTCGATGCCGTTCCAAGGTCTCAAGGACAAGGCGAGCAATAACAGCGGCCACAATCTGTTGCGCCTGTGCAGGCACCAAGCTCAAGTCGATGACGCTTATCTGGCCTCCTCGGGAAGAGCCAAGAAGGCTCGTAATCCAGGCCTCAATCGATTCGCCTTCCTGATGTCCACATGCACTGCTAAGGCGCTGGTCGCTCATAGCGACTGCGAGCCGATCTTGCATCGGCGCAATCCATCCGGCCACTTCGGGGCCGCTGTTTACGGCGATTATCCCCAGTAGCTCGATTAGATCGGCTTCGTCAAAAGGGAAAGGTGTATCGACGCTTGATACATCGCCCGCTATGTTTGGCATACCAAGCGCATCGAGTGCAGCCTCGAACGCAAATAGAAGGCGCCTGCATTCTTCTTGATTGGGTCCTTCCACTCCGAATATCCATGGGTATCCCGCTTTCGTTCCTCGTCTCGGAGCCAATGTTTCTTTTATGATGCCATGGAGCGCCTGGAGTGCCTGTTTTGAAGACGGATTGGGCGTAGAATCCGATATTAACGTACAGGAATTCATCACCTTTTCCAAGGAAAAGAGACGCCCCGTAACACTCGTTGGTGCAACCTGCTCATTCTGAAATTCTCGAACGACACGTCGTCCCATGACCAGAGTCACCACACCTTGGGGTGTGCCAACTGAGGTCGAAGTACGAAGCATGTGGAGTGCCTGCCGTAACACTGGCGCTTGGCTCTTCCCGCTGGGATCAACAAATGCGTGCCACTCCCGATAGTTCCAGAGCCAATACGGAACACGAAGTTGGTGAATGACCTGCGTACCCTCGCTATTACCGTCGACCACCATTTCACCATCGGATTCTCCGATTGCGTATCGTCTAATATCAACGTCATCGCCGAGACCATTGAATGCGCTGCCGTATTCGCCATTGAGGTCAAGCACAATCGCTCGATACGAACCGCTCGATGCGGCCTGCTGTGCAGCTTCACGGAGCAAATGAGTGAGGGAGCAAGACTTACCACTTCCGGTATTGCCGAGAATCGCGAGGTGACGCCCGAACAACCGGTTCGCGCTGACCTTTACCCTCGCATGACCAGCCATAGGTGCCGTCCCAACGTAGAGGCCACCGTAGCTCCCCTCGATAAACGACGAACCAACGGTAGGCACGGCAGCTGCAGATTCGGCAGCGGTTGGCAGGCGCGCGGGATCTCCAACTGACGGAAACAATAATGCGCCACGCTCTAAACGGACTCCTCCAAGTTCTTCAGGCGCGGCGCGCAACAGCCCGAGCGGGACGGCCTGGAGGCGCCGGCGCGGTACGGGCAGCCCGAGAACACCTTCTGGTTGGCTTCGGATTGGCCCTCTGTCGCTGTCGATACCGATCCACAGCACAATGGCTAAAATCGCTCCGTCCTCGCAAGGCAGCACGATGAATCCATTGACCCGCGGGAAGCGCTGGAGGGCTCCGTGTGCGAACGATGTGCCATGAGGCGCTTCCACGTCAATTGAGATAACAATGCTCGATGGTGCGACTTCCTCGATTCGTCCGATAACCAACGACTCATGCCTCAGCTGGTCATATCCGTCAGACATGAGTGCCCCCCGATGATGCTAGCGAGGTCGAACTGGGAGGTGTAGTTGAAGTCAGGATGCCTGCTTGCAAGCGGTTCACGGTGGCGGTTGCAGGCCTTGGTAGCCAGTCCCTCGTCAGACTATTCAGGTGGGCAAATGTTTCGCCGAGCATCAGGCTAACTTGGCCTGTTAGTCGATACTCGTCAACCAGTTTCGTTACGCGATTGCCATCGTCGCCGTAACTAATAATCAAGAGGTGTGTGCTCGGGATGGTAAGCATGTCATGAACGATCCGGTTGATGTGGTCGTCACCGAAACTATATCCATACGTCACTAGCGTCGCATTTGGTCGGCAAACTGCAGCGGAGAAGTCACGAAATAGATCAGCATACGGGTATAGCGTGGTCTCGAGATCCTTCGCGGCGTTCGGATAGATTAGCAAGTCAGACACCCCGCCGGTCGGCATCTCGCCAAACGGCACAGGCTGACGTACGACTTGCCGGTTTTGCCCTCGCCACCGCCAATCCAGCGAACCGTGCAATTTGGTCAACCGAACCACGCCGTCAAGGTGTCGTGGCTCCTTCGGAGAACCCGGCGGAGTGTAGTGGTAGTCGATCTCAAGTCTCGACGAACGGAACACCGGTTCTAATGCCCCAACAAATCGGTCCACGATGCGGAGACCCGCTTGTTCCGCTCCCCACTCCAGTACTCGGTCGTAGTTTGTTGTGAAGGCATGCAATCGATCACGTGTTGGAACTCTGCCAGCGAATGAGCCAAGGAACGAGGTGAGGAGAGGGACAGGTCCTAGACTCCCGTCGTCTGAATGCTGTGAGGGGGCGCTGCCGATGGCGCTCTCGATCGTTGCGACCGAGTCCCTCAGCGCTGTCAGTGCCTTCTCGGTGGCCGCTTCAAGCAGGTTCGCACGTGGGTCATTGACGATCTTCAGCCCACCTTCGGCGGCCAGCGCCACGCGTAGGCGATCCTCGATATTGGGAGTTTCGCCTCTCATCGACGCCTTTGATGTGTCCGATGCGGCCTTCTCGATCGATGAGTCGAGCGCCGGGTCGGAAGTTAGCAACGAGGCGGTCATATCCGCTGAAGAAGTAGCGCGCGCAGCGCTACCCAGCGCTGTGGTGAGGCCCGACCCTACGAGTAGGTTGAGATGTTCGCTCTGCAAAACGGCACTGATGAACGACTCGACAATACGACGTTCCGGCTTTGGATCGCCAGCTTTAATGACAAGGTCACCTAAAACTAGCTGATCACCCTTCTTCAGTGTTGCTGGACCCGGCGTACTCATACTTGACATAGAAAGAATCTACGACATGGTGGCCGAGCCGCATGTCTCTACGCGCCGATTCGATCCATGACGATTTCCTAACTGCGACGAAGGATGTGTCGACGAAACAACACGCGGATGGTTCGAAAAGATGACTAGTTCTAAACCTCCAGATCGAAGTCGTAGATGATCCACAGTCACCAGTGACTGCCCAGCGCATCCCCGGGCTACCCAGCGAATTTCTCGTGTGAAAACGACTCCGCTGGGGGGGTATTTCGTCCATCGGCGTTGCAAGGAGACCTCCACAGATATGCGACCATGAGGATCGACGACACTCCCGGCGACTAGTTCATTCTGTTCGTCGTGGCCCGCTCCAGTATGGAAACGCGTCATCCCAGCGTCGATGAGCTCGCGTCTGGGGGAGAATGACCGAATGAAAGTGATTTCGCCCCAAGCCTACACAGCACTGCGTGAGGCACTGCCGCTGATCGTTTGGCATAAAGATGCGTTCGAGACATACCTCAGGGCTGCCTTCGGACAGCATCCCGAGGTTCTGTCAGGGATCAGGTTTCAGTCTCCCAAGCGCGAAATCGCCGGCGTCATCATGTCGCGTTTGATGATGGACGTGCACCGATACCGGGAAACCACGATCGAGATGATGTTGGACATCGCCGGTATGGAACGCTTCAGCGACATAGAAAAAATAAAAGATCAGGCAGACCGAGATAAGTGGCGCGCCAAGGCAGAGGCCGCAGTGGCCGAGCTTCGTAGGCATGTCCAGGGTTTCACTCAGGTGCGCGAACAGCAAGCCAAGCGTGACGCGGCGAGAGTTGCACAGGCGGAGTCAGCAGCGCAGGTCAGACAATTTGCGGACGACGTCGCCGATGTGAAGTCACAGTTCGTATTGCTGCATCAGATGGAAAGCCCTCAGGAACGGGGGCGGCAGTTCGAGAATTTGCTCAACAACCTGTTCGCGCTCCATGACATGCAACCTCGGCTCAGTTATAGCCTTGAAAATGAACAGATCGACGGATCGATCACGTTCGACACGGACGACTACATAATCGAAGCAAAGTGGACGAAGAGTCCGATAGGGCGAGATCAACTCGACGTACTGAAGGCGAAAGTCGATCGGCGCGGCAAGAACGCACTGGGAATTTTCATCAGTGTCAGCGGATTCACGAGCACCGCACTTGATGCTTACCGAGAAAGGACGCCGTTCCTCGCAGTTGACGGCGAGGAACTCTTCTACGTCCTTGATTCTAGAATCCGACTCGAGGACCTTCTGCTCTACAAAAAGAGGCACGCGAACGAAACTGGTAGCTGCATGCTCCATGCACGAGAGTGGTTGGTCAACTGATCAATTCGTGACGCGGTGAACACTTTCGACATCAGTACTCAGGATCAAAGGCAGCGAACTCCTCGTATCGAGCGTCACAATTCCGTCAGCAGGCTCAACGGATCCACGTTGAGGATGTCCGCCATTCTCTCCAGCGTTTGCAAAGTCAGGTTGCGCTCGCCGCGCTCGACACCGCCCATGTAGGTCCGGTGGACACCCATGAACTCGGCAAACGCTTCTTGGCTATAGCCGCGTTCTTGCCGGTATTGGCGCAAATTGCGCCCCACGACCTTCTGCAGCTCACCTTCCATAACAACCCGTTACGCTTCCGGGTTGCTACTTGAAGGTCTACACACTTATAAGTAGCATTCGGAGTCACTGGAGTGTCCGGTGCACTGAGGAGAGGGAATGCTATGAGCGGTGGATCCTGGGGATACGAGTCCAACCAACGGGGCCTTAAGCAGCGGGGTTGGCGCGCGTACGGGTCGATTCAGGGCGCGCTAGTTGCTCTTCGGAGTCGAGCGTCCAAACGAAAGTGAACCCGACGCCGGCCTGAACCCAGCCCGGCACCTCAATTGTCAGCTCCCTCCCGGGTGTACCGGCGGGGAGCTGGCTCACGTACGGGCGTCGTCGACTCGGCACGAGGTCGGAAACGCTCATGCGTGCTATATCGGTGTTCGAGTAGTCGACTTCCAAGGAGACGTTTCGTGCGGGTTGTGCGATCGCGAGGAACAGCCGATGGTTTGCGGGATCGACGATCGCTCGGTAGGCGTGACGAATGCGAACGGGGCGAGCCTCGCGGACAACGTCATCACCGATGGTGACCGAGTAAATCTGGCCGCTCCTGCGTCCGCTTCGTCGAATCTTGCGAGCCTTGCCATCGATGCTGAATGTGAGGAGCTCGAACGACTCTTGCTTTGAAGCGTCGAACCCTGGGCGAGGCGTCATGAACCATGTCGAAGTGGCCGGTGCATCCGCGATGAGCTCGTGGAATTCGTCGATATCTGAGACGCAGGCAAACCGTGCCGTCGGATGACTTGGAGTGGTGGTGTACTCCCATTCGATGAGGGCGTCGAGAAGCGGACGGCCATCGGCGGTCTTTTCTAATCCATTGGAGAGTCGTACATTCACCTTGACGTCGTACCAGCGCTCCGGTGTTCGAATAGCCTGGTCACGGATGTCTTCGTAGATCTCCCGGGCGAACTCATCATCGCCGAGTCGGAGTGATAATACGTTGGTGGCTATCTCGTCCAAGAGCTCGGGTGTCGCGACCCGCTGAAGTTCCTTCTTGTTGACTCGGAAGCCGTCGATAACGGCATCGACGAAGTCTGGACTCAGCTCTTTGAGCACCCGTCTGGTTCGCTCGGTGTCAGCGGCATCCTTGTCGCGTCCGGTGAAGAAGTCGATGGCAATGCCGATTGCGCCGGTGACGAGGAGAACGTCTGAGAGTCCACGAACGAGCGCCATCAGAGAATCTGCCGCGTTTTGCGAAGCCAGCCAATCGCTGAGCACGGACACGAGTAGGCTGAGGGCGACGAGCACAATCCCAGTTAATACAAGTTTCAAGCGGTATATTCTATATAGGAAATGTTCTTTCTTCATCTATCTTCAATTATTACTCAAAACTTTGGATAATGAAAGATCCAAGTCTCTGATGGATAGCGAAAAGGAAGAATTCCTTAAATTGAAAATGAATAAGGACTACTAAGTTTCGCAAATTTTCTACATAAGGTGACTACCTGGAGTTTCATTTCGAAAAATGATCTGGATCTTCCTCGTGATTCGTATCGCCACCGGATGTTTTAGAATTTCGTCGACTTAGATTGGGATAGAGATCGTCTATTGATCTTCGCAAGGCTAATCCGAATCGAAGTTGCTCATCATCACTCAAACCTCCGATTCCCGACGAGATCGAAGCAATTCCGGAATAGTAGGTTCCGTAAACACCTACGTGCTCGCTCCCTATCTTTCGCAGAAGATCATCCACCGTGTCAGGGGCCAGATCGTTAACAATCTCGGATCTCACAACATCATTGCTTTGTAACCTCTCCATCGCATCACCTCCTTTAGTGTCATTCGCCGAATCCGGCACTGCTATATTTCCTGTCGACATTTAAACATCCTCTCGATGCTCTGGCAAGGGTGAACTATTGAGTGCATTCCAGTCGTGGACCCGTTCGGCATATCTCCTGACCCTAAAGAACATCAGCAGAGTGACCATTATAAAGTTTCCAACTGCGCTTATAGTCAGTAAACTCCAAAGAGGTTGAGTGTTGGTGTTATTGAAAATGTCGACTACCCACACGGCGCTGAGGTTAAGTTTCAGTGCGGATAGCACTACGGCGAAAACTGCGTTTAAAACACACCAAGACGTTACTGCGATCGTAGAAATCGAGAGTTTAGCAACAGCTTCTTGGGTGAATCTGGATACTAGCCACGCAGAAACAATGGCGGGTATTCCGAATAAAATTGCCGGCCACGATGACCCGGGGGTTGGGACCATGTCGCAGGTCTGACGCGATTGCGAAAGATACTCTGTTCGCTCAAATGTGAAGCATTTCTCGTCTACGCTCGAAACATCGAGCCCGAAAATGAGATTATGAAATGCTCCAACCCCGATTGCAAGTGCGGCTAAGTAGAGGCTTATTAAAAAGACCGTGAAAAGCAGACCTGGTGGTCGTTCGCGCAATTGTATTGAGACGAGAGGGATCTTGATCTGTTCGTGACCGTGATCTCGATGGGAGGCAACTACGTCTAGATCGCGCGCGTAAGCATGTACGTGAGATAGTCCTTTAGTTACGGACATTCTCAGGTCGGGATCCATTGGTCTGCTGGCTCGTCCGGTCACAATCTGAGGATTATTTCGCACCGAAGCATCAACTAAAGTTGCATCGTGGTCATAGACGTAAAGGCCATCAGGAATGGTACTTCGAAAATGATAGCTTTGCGATTCACATGCCAAGGGCAGTCTTAGCACGTGAGAACGTTGCGTGAGACCAAACGTAAGGCGAATTAGAGCGTAAATGGCATCGTGAATATCATATACGCGCTTCTTCCAACCTTTGATATCTCGGTGTAGTTGAGCTTTTCCGGTAGAATACTCACAGGCCACGCGCAAAAATGATTCATGTCGACTCGACAACTTTTCAACGACGGCAATCACAAAGTACGAAGTTAGGCATTTTTCAAATATCTCTAAGAATGCGGCAGCGGCAAGGTTTGATTCTGCATTCGAGCTGACTCGAATTTGCTCCTGGAAGGCGTCTTTGAATTTCTTAGTGATGATTTTACGAGTCGATGAATTTGGCGTATCGTTAGACAAAATAGCATTGTGGATTTCCTGACATAGTTTTGCGAAATTCTCGGGCTTGCCAGCAGAAAATGCAGTTTTCAGCAGGAGGTTGAGAGCTACAATCATAGCCCCCTGGCTCTCCCGATGGGAGAGTGTTCGAATCGGTTTCGATCCGCACGAGACACTCAATCTATCGAGTAATTGCCCTTTCACTGGGCGAAGTATCGGAATATACATCCGGTTCGAATCATACGAATCTGGGATGGCAATGGTCCGCACGACATTCGAAGTATAAAGAACGCCTGATAAGTCAACTGATTCGGTTGTGCGCAACACGAAACTTCCCGGGTCAATCAGGTGCTGTAGGAAGCGCCCGACTGACACGTCATCGGCGTTCGCAATGAAAGAGATTTCGGCCTGCTCTTGGCGAAGATTGAGAGCATCAGGATCTGGAAGTTTACTCTTGGTTCTATGAATGTTGCCCTTCGGAGCTTTGAAATACGATAGGATGACCCGAAGAAATATTGACAGCATTAAAATCGAAAACAGTGAGACCCAAGTTAACGTACTTGCTGTAGCTCGAATCTCGCCAAGTGGGGACAAATAAAATATCAATACCGCAGAGGTTGCTGAAATGGCGAAAGTCAAAAACCGTTTAGCGTAGCATCGTAGCGATTCAATAGGCTTAGAATCGCTACGAAGCGAATTTCGATCAAATTTCTCCTTCAGGTTTTCATCCATCAATTGCGCTTCTTTCTAAGATTAACACTTTCAAAATAAGATGCAATTGACGGAAGACTCATGAATTTTTTGCACGTTGTGAGTCTGCTAGTTTTAGAAGGTTGAAATATCACCGAGTTTTTTCGAGGATCGGGAATGGGAAAGTCAAGAACCAGCGTGTGCGTACGAATTTGCATCAAACCGCTGATATTTGCGGAGGTCTGATCCACACGAGATGCCCGATTTCCTGCAAGACTGGTGTCACTGATGAGAAACTTCACACCGCGGAGCGCCCCTCTGGGAATAGCAGTTCGCAAATTTAACTCCTTCGAGTGTCGTGCAACCCACTGCGCAGCCGGACGGCCTTACTGATCGCGGCCCTTAACGTCTAGAGAAGGCTCTAGGCTGATGTTAGCTGGCACGATACACCCCTTGCTCTCCGTTGGAAGCTCAAACCTTGACGGTATTGGTGGGGGGCGAACGGAAGTTACGACCTTCAACGCCGGGTTTGGGGACCCCCACCCGAAATTGTAGAGCTTCCGAAGTGCCGTGATTCGCCTTCGGATGGTGTTCTCGCTGTACTTCCGTCGGCGCAGCAGGGCCACGTACTGTCGGATCTCCCTCTCTGTCAGGCCCAGTGGGTCTTTGTCTCGTTCGAGTGCCCAGATGCAGATGCTGTCGAGGTCACTCCAGTAAGCACGTGCGGTGTTGTAGCCATAGTCGAGTAGTACCTGCTCGCGGAGTTCGGAGAAGCGGTGGTACCGAATCTCCAATTGGGAAGCCATTGGCATCAGGTTCTCGGGGTAGAACTCGTCGCTCATTGCGCCACTCTATCGCTGCCAAGGAGTTGTCGACTGCTATCACGCTCATGCTTTTATTCCTCTGATCTGCGCAGATACGGTCATTTCTGTCACGTCCACGGTTCGCCACCTGCGATCCAACCCGACAGAAAGTACCTCTCATGTCCCAGATTTCCCTCCGTAGTAACCAGTCACTTTCCACTCAGATCCCCGAGACGTTCACGCGCGCTGAAGGCAAGGAGCTGTCGAAACTGCAGAACCGCGAGGTCGCTCGCGGTCTCGTCGCCGGCACCCGCGTTCAGGCGGCCGGAATGGTCGCAGCTCTCGGTATGCAGACGACCGCCATGCTCAGTCGTGAAGCGATGTTTCAGGCGGACGGTGATCCCACCACCATGAATCGCCTGAATCACATCGTCGATACGTACGCCACGTTCGTTGGCCACGAGGTGAACGGGTTTCGGGCATGAACGCTGCCGAGTCGGCGGACGACGATCGGATCGGGGCGGCTGCGGCCGACAGTCACGGCCGCCCGGGCGCTCTGCTGAACTCGGTCCTCGCGAGGGCGGCTGCGTTCGTCGAAGCTCTCGAACAGGAGGCCGAGGAGTTTTACTCGTCGGCACCTGAAGAGGCTGCTCATGTTCGCACCCTGAGCGAAACCGTCTCTGGGATCGTGCTCGATTTCGTCCGCGAGTGGCCGTCGTGATCACGGACCCGGCGGCGGCGGTCGCGCTCATCGTGTCGATTGCCGTCATCGTTTACGCGCTTTTCAACGTCGTCATCTTTATCGTCGCAGTACTCGACTGGGCGCTCACAGAAGTCCGACGACGTCCAGAGCAACATCGACAGCTGGAGCTGCGGCGCCGCGAGACTGAACGTGAGCTCATGCGGATCGAGGCTGAGGCCACTGCCGCGGTACTGCGCATCGAAGTAGCGTTCGCGGAGGCGCAACAAGCCCTGAGATCCGGTCATTCTCATGTCAGCAGCGTCGAGGAGTTGTCGTGAGCAGTGAGACGACGGGCCCTGTCGATCGGGCAATCGGAATGTGTTTTCGAATCCTGCTGGCGGTAATCGCGCTCTACTTCGCGGTTGCCCTGATTCAGTCGATCTGGCCATGGCTACTGCTTATCGGCGGAGTTATTTCGGTCGGCGGAATCATCGCGGTTGTTGTCATTCGTGCAACACGAAACCGCTGGTAATTCGACGGCAACGATATCGAGAAACCTCGTTGTTTTCGGTGTTGTGAAATGAGCGAACTTCATTGTCTATTGCATCAATGCAATAGATAGTAGAGACATCGCCATTGCGCACGAACAATGGCCAGAAAGCGCAGCACATCAGCGCGCTTCGAAATCGGTAACAAATCATGAAAGGGGACAGCTATGTCAAAAACAGGACGACCAAATCACCGACGTAAAGACCGCAGGGGTGCAAAAGCAGAACGACATATCACGGTGCGTTCGGTCCGCCAAGATCCGCCGGATCTTCGCAAGCTGAGCCGCGCGGTCATCGCGCTGGCCATGGCGGAAGCCGAGATGAACACCCAACCGGCCACTGGACGCGCTCGGACAACTTCAACGACGCCGTCCGAACAGGGAGGTCCACAGTGAATCTAGAAAACAACCAGCAGGGCCTGACCGCTGACTCGATGGTGTGGCAGCACATCTTCTTCCCCCAGCCGCTCCCGGAGAATGCCGCGTTGGCGCTGCTTCGTCAGTGGGCTGCCCAGCGCCATGCCCCGCAGCTGATCCTCGAAGGCCGCGCTGACGTCGTCGGGGTCGACTACCTGATCGGGAGCCAACTGCGTCACGCAGCGGCCGTGGCGAGAGCCGTCGAGCAACTGGTTCCCGGCTCAGTCGTCACCAAGTTCGACCCGGACGAGCGAGGTCCAGTCATGACGGCGCGTCGACTCAGCCTCGACCACCCCGGGCGTCCGCTGGAGCCGACCGACCGGGTGGCGTCAGGTCGAGCCATCCTGCACGCACTCACCGCCGTGCAGCGCGGCGAACGGCTGGTCTTGCAGTTGGTGCTCGGTCCTCGCCACCGGCCGGCGGTGCCGGCCCCCGAGTTAGTCAAGCTCGACCAGTCGCCGGTAAGCAAACTGCTCGTCGGGGTCCAGACCGAATCGCCGCGTGACCGTCAGACGCTGCTGCGAAAACTCGGCCAGCACGGGTTTCTGGCTAGCGTCCGCCTTGGCGTTCACGCCACCACCGAGGAGCGCCGCAAGGTGCTTCTGCTCGGGCTTGCGACCGCACTGGGCACGGTCGAAGCGCCCGGCGTCCATTTTCGGCTCGCACCGGAGAAGGCGCGGCGGATCAATCGGCCGCGCCCGACGTGGGCGTTGTTCACCCGATCAATCCCGCTGGGTGTCTCCGAGGTCGCGCTGCTGACCGGATGGCCGATCTCCGACAGCGATGAACCGTTTCCTGGCCAGCCGCCGCGCCATCCAAAGCCGCTGCGCCCCAGCGCGGCCGTGCAGTCAGGTGAGCGCGTCATTGCGACGGCTACCGCTCCTGGGAGCGGCGATGCCACGATTGGATACAACGTCACCGACGCACTTCGGCACAGTTGGATCGTCGGGCCGAACGGGGTCGGTAAGAGCACGTTGCTGCTCAATCTCATCCTCCAGGATCTCGAAGCGGGACGTCCGCTGGTCGTGATCGAACCGAAGGATCTGGTCAACGACATCCTGGCGCGCATCCCAGCCAGTCGCCGTGACGACGTTGTCGTGCTCGATCCGCTCGACAGCGCACCCGTCGGGCTGAACCCGATGGCGCGCTCGACCGACAAATCCTCTGCCGCACGGAGTCCCGAGCTGATCGCGGATTCGATGTTCGGCACGCTGAGCGCGCTCTACGGCGACAGTCTGGGTCCACGCTCAGCAGACATTCTGCGTAACTGCCTCGATGTGTTGGCTCGCCGCGACGATGCGTCGTTGGTCATGGTGCCGCTGCTGCTCAGTAATCCGGGGTTCCGCCGCTCGATGACGCAGCACACGATGCGCGACGATCCGTTTTCCAGTGGGCCGTTCTGGCAGTGGTTCGAGTCGCTCTCGCCAGAAGCAGCGGCCACCGTCGTCGCCCCGCTCGCCAACAAATTACGGCCCCTGCTGGGCAAGCAACTGCGCGCCGTCCTCGCCCAGCGGACTCCACGGTTCGACATCCGGCAGGTGCTCACCGAACGAAAAGTCCTCTTGGTGCCTCTGCAGAAAGGGATCCTCGGCCCGGAGGCGGCGCAGCTGCTCGGGGCCCTGGTGGTTGCGAATCTGTGGGATGCCATCAGGGAGCGGGTGTCGATACCGGAAGCCGAGCGGGAGCCAATCATGGTCTTCATCGATGAAGCACAGGATTACCTAAAGTTGCCCACTGATCTCGGCGATGTTTTGGCAACCGCGCGAAGTTTGCGCTGCGGAATGCATCTGGCACACCAGTTTCAGATGCAGCTGCCCAAACCCATGCTCGACGCCTTCCGCAACAACGCCCGTTCCCGCATCGCGTTCCAACTCGCGTCCGGCGATGCCCGCGACATGGCAGCCGGGCAATCAGCGCTGAAGGCGGAAGATTTGGGTGCGCTGCCCGCCCACCACATCTACGCCCAACTGGTTCGCGACAACTCCGTCCAACCGTGGGCCTCGGGCGTCACACTCCCACCGCCTCCGATCACCAGCGATCCCGACGACATCCGTCAGCTCAGCCGCGCACGCTACGGCCAGCCACTGGGCGACATCGAAGCCGGGTTTGCCGATCTTCTCAATCACGCTCACCAGCCCGATCACGGGACACCGACCGCTGGACACGGACGGAAAGCGAGGCGATCATGACAGACAGACATCCGACCAACTACCCGAATGATGGTGTTGCAGTCGCTGGTTCGGTCGTGTCGACACACTCCTCGCCATCTGCGCCGGTCACTGCCGAATCCACCCCTGTACGGGACGGGACTGATGCTGCCAACCCTGGCAGCACACCAGCACCCGACCAGCCCGCGCGGACACGGACCCGCGACCTCAGTTCGATCGCCGACCGCCTCAGCGAACGAGACTGGGCAGTACTGAGATCCGTCGCCGCGCACCGCTTCCTGACCACCGCGCAGATCACCCGCTTGCACTTTGCCGGCCACGCCGATACCTCCGGACCAGCACTGGCTCGGCGCACCTTGGGGCGGCTGCGCTCCCGGCGACTCCTCGCAACATTGGAGCGGCGCGTCGGCGGTGTCCGAGCGGGCAGCAGCGGGTTGGTCTACCACCTCGATGTCGTCGGCGACCGGCTCCTGCGACGCGACAGCGGCCGCACCTCGCGTCGCCGGTTCAGCAGTCCGAGCCCGACCTTCCTTCGCCACACCCTGGCGCTCGCCCAGACCCATATCGAGCTGCTCGACGCCAGCCGGGCGGGCAAGTGCGAACTGGTGCGCTGTGACATCGAACCTGCCTCGTGGCGGCGGCATCTCGGGCTCGGCGGCGCCCGACTGACGCTCAAGCCGGACCTGTTTGCCGAGACCGCCACCGACCACGACAGCGCCTTCACCACCAGCTGGTTCATCGAGGTCGACCTCGGTACCGAGCATCAACCGACGCTGCTGCGCAAATGTCACGACTACGACGTTTACTACCGCTCGGGGACGGAACAAGCCGAGCACGGTGTCTTCCCACTGGTGGTCTGGATCATGACGGCCAGCACCCCAGAAATGGCCGACAGACGCCGCACCGCACTGCGTACGGCCATCGACAAGGACCAACGGCTCGACGGCACCCTGTTCCACGTCATCACGCCAGACCAACTAATCCCACTTATCAAGAACGGAGGTACCCGATGATCACCAATCCCACCGAACATCACCGCCCGCCAGGTGAACTCACCAAACCTGACGCACCGACGACGTATCGCACCATCCTCGCCGACCCGCCATGGGACATCCAGCAAAAAGGCGGTCGTGGCGCCAGTCGCCACTACAACCTCATGGGCCTGGACCGGATCAAGAACATGCCCATCGCCGATCTGGCCGACGACAACGCGCACCTCTGGTTGTGGGTGACCAACGCGACGCTGCGGGACGGATTCGACGTCATGGAAGCCTGGGGCTTCACGCCGCGATCGCCACTGACGTGGGTGAAGCCGCGCATTCAACTCGGCAACTATCTGCGCAACGCCACCGAACACCTACTGTTCGGCACGCGGGGGCGGGCACCGGTCAACTACCGCAGCCAGCCCACCTGGATGTTCGCCCCGCTGCAGGACCACTCGCACAAGCCCGAAGAGCAGTACGCCGTCATCGAGCGCGTCAGCCACGGCCCCTACCTAGAACTGTTCGCCCGTCGAGCGCAGCCGGGCTGGGATGCGTGGGGCAACCAGATCGACTCTGCTGTCACGATTCCCGGCTATCCGGTGCCCTCGGACGTGAGCACTCACACGCAGACGTCACGCCTGCACAGTCGGGTGACGTAGTGCAGCGTTCCTCGTCGGTGTCATGTGGCCGTCATCGTCAGCGCATCCGCGTTGACCGGCCACACCAGCACCGAGGAGGCGCTATGTCCACACCCGAGAGCGGTCTCAAAACCCTCGCCATCCGGCTGCGGCCGGACGTCCACGCGCAGCTGAGCTTCGTCGCTCAGTTGCGCGGGCAGACCATCAACGACGAAGGTCTGCTCGCCATCACCGCCCACCTCGCGCAAGCGAAAACCGATCCCACGCTCATGGCGAAAGCCGACCGAGCGAGGGAGGAGATCGAACGCGACGCGGCAGTGCGGGCGGCTGCCATCGCCGGCATGTTCAGCGACACCCCGCCGGATACAGGCGACAGCACCCGGGGCCCGCGGTCACGGCGAGCGCCGAAGAGCGAGGAAAAAGGCGAGATCCACCCGCAGCCGACTGACCGTCAGCTCGGCGCACCCTAAAAGTCCGGGCGACCCGCGGATCGAGTGGCAATCCAGTCACTCTCCGCCGGGCCGCCCGGCAAAACACCCCGTTCCGGCCGCCTACAACGCCCGCTACGCCACCGGAACCGCACCGCCCAATTCAACTGCCCCGGAGCGCATTTCGTGTTGTAGAAAACGCTGAAGCCGTTGCATTCACGCAATGGGCGGAGTTACAATCGAATTACGAACGGAGACAATGTAAATGACACCAGAACAGCTCTACCAGCTCACCAAAACGCTGCGCGAAAAGCGTGAATCACTCGGCTGGTCAGCCAACGAAGTCGGCCGCCGCCTCGGCATCAGCGCCGCCACCTACTGGCGGATCGAAACCGGCCAGATCACCAGCCCGAAACCAGAGACGCTCCAGGCGATTGGCGACGTGCTCGGCATTCCTGTCGGCGACCTGTTCGCCAGTGCAGGCTGGATGCCCGAACAGGAACTACCCAGCCTGCGCCCCTACCTACGCACGAAGTATCACCTCTCACCAGAAGCCATGCGCGAGATCGAAGCGCACTTCGACGAAGTCGGACGCAAACACGGCATCAGCTTCAGTCCAGAGACTGGCCCGCGGGCTGGTGAAGACGAATAAGCATCAGCCCCAACACAAAACAACAACCCGGCAGACGGGAGAGGAGGGACCACCATGAGAACAGCACAGCAACCACAGCATACGAGCATCCTCGCCAGTCTGCGCTCCGTCATACCGCGACGGGCCGACATCACGGTTGAAGAAACACTGCGCATCGCCGAACTCCAAGCCAATAAACTGCTCGAACAGCACGGCATCACGCGCGGTGCAACACCGACAGAAATCATCACCGAACTGCCCAAGATCGCGATCGCCTACACCAGCACTATCGTTGCTGGAGCAAGCTACTGGGATTCAGTTCGACATATCTGGGTCATCCAGCTCTGCCGCTCAGACTCGTGGCGCAGACGCCGCTTCACTCTGGCGCACGAGTACAAGCACATCATCGACCACGGGCGCAGTGCCGATCTTTACCGCGGTACCGAAAAGGTCTCCGCTGCAACCCATGCTGAGCGCGCAGCCGACTACTTTGCCGGCTGCCTCCTCATCCCGAGACGGCTACTTAAAAGAGCCTGGGGAGAAGGCATCCAGCACACCGACGCACTGGCGCACCTGTTTCACGTCAGTGAGCAAGCAATCGGCGTGCGGCTGCGACAAACAGGACTCATCGACGACGTCCCGCGACACATACAAGCGGAACACCCAGCGCAACAACGCGAACGAACTACATTCGCGCCACTGACTGCAGAGGAGTTTGCAACGTGAACGAGATAGGTGTCAACACGGCCGAGAGCGGCGCAGGAGATTTCGGCAAAACCGCCGTTTCGTACATCCGCGTGTCAACCAAGGAACAGGCTGAACGGGACGGCGATCCCGAGGGGTACTCGATCCCAGCTCAGCGGGAAGCGAATAGGCGCAAGGCCGCGGCGAAACAAGCCATGATCGTCGAGGAGTTCGTCGAACGAGGCGAGTCAGCGAAGCACGCCGACTCGCGACCAGAATTACAGCGGCTTCTGAGGTATCTCAAAGATCATCGAGTCGACTACGTCATCGTTCACAAGGTCGACAGGCTGGCGCGCAACCGGCTCGATGACACGCAGATTCACTGGGCGATCAAACAGGCTGGAGCAGAACTGGTTTCCGCAACGGAAAATATTGATGAGACACCTTCTGGGATGTTGCTACACGGAATCATGAGCTCGATCGCAGAGTTCTACAGTCGGAATCTTGCCTCCGAAGTCCACAAAGGCATGGAACAGAAGGCGAAAACGGGTGGGACGCCAGGGAGAGCCCCTCTGGGCTATCTCAACGTCAGGAAGGTCAACGCGGAAGGCGTCGAAGTTCGTACTGTGGAGGTTGATCCGGCCCGTGCTGATCACATCACTTGGGCCTTCACCGCGTATGCCACTGGCGTCTGGACTCTCAAGACGATGGCGGCCGAATTGGAACACCGAGGCCTCACCACTCGTCGGACTCCGAAATCTCCCGGCAGGCCGATCAAGTACAACAGCCTCTACAGAATCCTCACCACGCCGTACTACAAGGGCGAAGTCGTCTATCGCGGCGTTTCGTACCCCGGCCGCCACCGACCGCTTATCGACGAGGTGACGTGGACGCGAGTGCAGGACGTGCTCACCTCCCATGCAACGGGGGAGAAGCAACGAGAGTTTCCGCACTACTTAAAGTCCTCAGTGTTCTGTGGCAAGTGCTCAAGCCGCCTGATAATTACCAATGCGAAGAACCCCTCGGGCAAGGTCTATCCTTACTTTGTCTGTCTCGGGCGGCACCAGAAGACAAACGACTGCCAGCAGAAAGCTGTCCTGATCCGGGTCGTCGAGGAACTAGTCGAGGACCATTACCGCACCGTGCAGCTGGACCGTCGGCTTGCGGATCAAATCGAAGTCATGGTGCGCGATGATCTGCGGTCATTCCGGCAAGCGGCAGACTCTGAACGTCGCACACTGAGCGCTCAGAAGGAGCGTTTGGAAAGTGAGCGAATGCGGCTGCTTCAGGCTCACTACGCGGGAGCTGTGCCTGTCGATTTGCTGAGACAAGAACAGGATCGCATCGCGCGCGGTCTTGCGGGAATAGAGCAACGTCTTGACGCGTCGGCCATGCAGTTTGATTCGTTTGACGCGTCTCTTCGGCGTGCCATTAACTACGCCGTCAATTGCTCGGTCGGCTACCGGCATGCCGGTACTGTGCCTGGAGGCTTACAGGTGCGGCGACTCTTCAACCAGGCGTTCTTCGTCAGGATATTGGTCGACGAGGATACGGTTCGTGTTGAGTTGGCTGAGCCGTTTAGGACGCTGCTCGGAGCCGAAGCGGCGGTAGCAGCGCGACGTCACGCCCAAGTGGCAGCAGTAGATAGTGAAGTGGACTCCGCCGACGCAGAGCCCGAATCAACTCCGTTCACGACAGGGGAAAGCGAAAACGAAAAACCTACGACTCGTGTCGTAGGTTTGAAATTGGCTACTTTGGTGCCCCCGGCAGGATTCGAACCTGCGACCAAGAGATTAGAAGGCTCTTGCTCTATCCCCTGAGCTACGGAGGCGCGTGGAACATCATACTCGAGGGTTCGGGATGTGACGCGCACCGCCC
>Ga0153993_100145_pt1 | contig 24943 bp, 39 predicted proteins | sample TSNC077MetaG_FD_104706 | JGI IMG/M metagenome (GOLD analysis project Ga0153993, IMG submission 104706) | Attine ant fungus gardens microbial communities from North Carolina, USA - TSNC077 MetaG | ecosystem: Host-associated > Fungi > Mycelium > Unclassified | place: USA: North Carolina, Lumber...
AATCACCGGTCCCCCAAAGGCTATTCAAGCTGCACTACGATCATCATTAGCTCACATTCGTCATTCGCGTATCGCACCATCAGCCATTAATGCACCCACTCCCAACTTCATCCCTCCATCTCTAGGCGTAGGCCTTTCATCAGAAACAAATGGCACTTTACGCATCAATCGCGGTCTTCAGGAAGAAAGGGTTGAAAGGGATGCCTGGAAAGGCGTTTTGGAATCGCTCAAACGAGTAAAAGGCGATTTGCCCAAAGATGTTGACATGATCACTTAATTACTATGAAGTAACTCTCCAGTATCTACGACAATTCCGCTTCTGCCTCCATGTTCTTCTTCAGCATCTTTTCGGCATTCTTGAACTCTTCCGTGTCTACCACACCCAGTTTCTCTTCCACCAGTTTCTAATCCGCATACCTTAAGAGTCCAGAACACTGAAAAAATGCAAATCACTTAACTACAATATCCCTCAGCTCCCCATTTGCTTTGACAAACTTTTCTTTTACGTTGAGTACCATCTTATTCGATTCTTCAATCATACGTTTCTACATCAAGGGCACATTGGATCAACACACATGCAAAGAACAGAATATGCACTTACTGTGTTTTTGACATTCCACTCTTCTTCTCCTGCTCCATCCGCCATTAATTTGTCTAGCTTTCTTTGTAAATCCTTCACTTCGTCTTGGTAAAGTTTGATCTCATTTTCGTAGCTGTAATACCAGCTCAGGTGAGTTACCGTTGTGTTGAAGCCTTACCGTCGCACAACACCGCATTTGATTTTTAGTTGCTTCTGAACAGCAGCTATCTCACTCATCACGGTCAATATTTAAGCGGTGTGGAGCTGAGTAGAGTTAGATGCTGATGTACATCAAACCTCATTGATGATAAAAGGCTCCACTGTATTTATTGAGTGCGAGAACTTCTACAACAATGAACAATAGAACATGCTCGTACAACAGTGGAATGTTAGAAAAAATGATATCAAAATATGACAGCACACAAAACACAAAGGGAAAGCACAGGTGAGGCGTGGACGATCAACCAAATAGACCACTCAGAGGAGACATGACCTAGGCATGAGCATAAGGCGTACTACTACTAGGCGAAACTTGACCAACATCTGCAAGCAGTCATTGGAAGAGAGAAGCTTCAAGCTTCATCACTCGTCGTCGGAATGAAACTGGACTTAAAAATTGGCGCGGCACAAGCACAAATCGAAAGGGCGACGGAACTAGCCATCGAGCCAGCAAATCGATCGGCGGCGGCAGCCAATCAACAAGAAATTTCAAAAGACGACCAAGTTCCTCAAGTCATGTTTACTAGCAGCCTTGCGGATACAAAATGCTTAGTCCCTCCGAGTAAGCGCACAAGTGCGCCAACAGGTTTGGGAACATCCCAAGAACATGGGAAGGAGAGGGGAAGGATAAGACATGATTTGACGTTGGGGGCATAACAGATCATTGACAACGCAAATGTGGATGAATTGTGGAAGAGACGGCCAGGTGAGATAAATCACGGGAATAAAATAAATTGAGATTAATAGCATCATCATATCACGAGCCAGATGGCTATCTTGTCTACAAGCAAAAAATTGAAGATGCGAGACCTCGAGATCGATCAGAGTGCATGACAAAATAAGGCCAGTGTATCGGCCACGCGAGGCACGTAACCACAACTAAGTGGTCGTTCGCCTCAAGCGCCAAGGGTTGTCGAGGAAAGGGAGCATACAGGAAGCAGACGACGTTGGGTTGAGGAAGCGCACCAGAAGTAAAACGGCGCTCACACTCATAGAGTGGAACAGCTCATCTCGAATATCCTGGGTCCTATGACTACGTCGTGCCTCCAATAGCTGTCGGCCAATCCTATTGCCCATCGCTGTTTGCCATAACAATGGAGACCTTCCGAGTGAAAAGCCGGTAATCAAGCGTAACACAGTTGACTTCAAGCCAGAGGACGCAACCAGCAGATCACACGTGCAGCACGGCTGCATGAGTAGCTCGCAAAAAAGCTTGAATGCACCTCGGGCGCACAAAGCCTCAAGTCACAGATGAGAGATGCCAACGAAGTGTGGATGAAAGCGTAGAATGCAGGAGCCATGATGATAGAATGCAGTGATGTGAGATAGTCCATGTCATAAAAAATGCAGTTATCTGCCCTGGCAGATGTAAACTCGAACAAGGTGGGTCGAGGGTCGAGTAGTTTTGGTTTTGTTAAAAAAGAGTTCCGTTCTAACCCCTCAACTCTACATGGCGCGATCAGTATTGGGGACCGAGCGTGGCGCCAGCGATCTGACGTTGAGCAGAGTTGAGCATGAGGGTCTCGTTGAGGTTACGGAGTCGGTTAACTTCCAATTCAGCTGCCTTCAACCTAGTCTCAATCTGCTCCTTAACGGTCTCAAGGTACCTGATATGAACGGTAGCTGAGCAGGAAAAAGTAAGCTATGCGAGTGCTGGTGCAAATAAAGGGACTATAATTTACCTCGATCGAGCAGTGAGACCTTGCTTGACTTTTGGTTGGAGGTAGGAAGCGTTTCCTTGAGACGGGTGTATCCATCACGAAGCTCATCACGCCTCCTTTGTTCAGACTCGATGCGCTGCTTTCTGATGGTCTCGCGACGCCTATAACAAAGGTCCTATTAAAGATATGCACATGCACATGGATAGAAAGACGTACGCATCATTATTAATCTGAGAGCTGGAAGGAGGAAGGGGATGAAAGTCCTCATCGTCGTCTTCCTCTGCATCCATGGGGGCTGTCTCACCAGATGCCTCCTCGGCAGCTTTGCTGTTCCTCCTGCGGGTACGAAGAGTAGGGCGGTTGGCAGGAACACCGATAGGGTTAAAGCGATGCGACCGAGGAACAGCTGCGACATACGAAACAGCAGAGCCAGTGCTGCTGTTACGAGAATGCCGACCCGAAGAGGGTCCCTCGGAGGCCAGATCGCCGTTACCAAGACTGTAGGAGAGAGCAGGTGGGGTCATGCCGTCGGCCTCAGGAGGAGTATACGAGCGCTCGGGAGATGATGTGTTGAATTGAGGGGAGTAAGTGTAATCACCTGAAAGCGCCAATGCACCATTGAAAGCAAGGGGGGAGGCAGAGGAAGGCACTTGATGATACAGATCAGACAGTTGATCAAGGCTTGGAAGGAGGACTTACAGCCAACCGGAAGGTCAAAAGCAGGGGGAGGAGGAGACTGAGGAGGATATTGAAGGTAATCAAGACCGTTCTCCATGTAGGGGAATGCAGCATCCATGGGGTCAAGGTAGGAGGACTTGGAGTCAAAGTCGAGGGAAAGTATTTGAGAAGACATATCGAGAGACAGGATACAAGGACAGAACAAAACAAAAAATAAACCCAAAAAAATAAGACACTGAGGGAGGGGAGTGGCGTTAGGCAAGGACGGGAAGCAAAGAAAGGAGACAAACCCTAGTAGGCGATAACTGCAAAAAATGTGACGGGATGAAGAAGGGAAGAGGGAGGGGAGGAGGAGGAGGAGGAAGGGGAAGATGGAGAAAGAGGAGAAGAGGAGGGGAGGATTATATACAAGTGACTGTGACGTTCTGAAGGAGCGATACATTCAGACTCCGCGCGACCACGAGGCCCTGTAACACTTACAGTCGGTGATTTCAGCTCTCGCCGTCGTAGCTCGTTCCCACACCAATGAATCTTATTCACGACGCCTTCTATTCCTTGTCATTCTGGAAGATTGCTTCCGTTGTGAAAGAGAATAAACTGTGCCCTTGTCCGAAGAGACCCCTGGAAATGCCCACAGCCCTTCTGTACAAAGTTTTTTTTATCTGAACGAATTGTTTAATCGTTTCATAATCTCCGGCAAATTTCAGTTTCGTACCGGAAATCCGTATCGCTCCGCATCTCTGGTTTAATGGCTATGTCCATCGAGATCCAGGCGTTCCTTTGTCCCGGTTTCACATCCTTGAGTGGAATCAAATCATGGCAAACAAATAGCTTTGCCGACATTTCTCACGTGCAACGTTGTTTTAATATCAGAACTTTGAGATTCTAATCAAGGAGCTTGGATTGATGGAAGCTCGAAACGGAAGAGGTGAAGATGTCGAGATTGAGTTACGTGAAGGGAATATTGAATTGATAAATTGAGAAGCCCGTTGGTGTGTGAGGCGGAAAGGAACGTCATTTCCCTCACAAAAAGGATCCGAGGTTATGGTTTGAGCGATGGGCCATCAAGGGTGACGTCAGCCATTGGTCACGGGGCCTGTAAGCCTCGTGACAGACACTGGAAATGTAAACTCAGGCTCGCAAGAGAGGACACCACGAGGGAGAGTCGAAAAAAACGTGTTGTGCACGTGTAAAAAGAGAATCAATAATGCAGGTAAAATACATGTTGCGTAGATAAAGCAGAGAAAGCAAGAAAACATTAGGGAATGGGAGTGGCCAGCACTGAGGTGAATAATGTGTTGGGGGTGAATAATGTGTTGGAGGCGATTTAGGGATGGTCGTTGGTGGGAACAGAGGGGGTGGTCGGGGTGGAGAGATGGTCGACCGGGGGCGGAGGGATTGGGAGGTCCGCATGGCCGAGAGAGATTTTTTCGTTGATGGCGCGGAGTCTGTCCATTTCTTGCTCGAGGGCGTTGATACGAGCCTTGAGGTCTTGGTTAGACTTTTCTAGAAAGACAATATGATTTGTAGCTGGATGTATGTATGTGTGTGAGAGAGAGAATGAGAGAGGGGAAGAAGAACAAGGAAACAGACCTCGTTCAAGGAGGGAGACCTTACTGCTCTTCTGGTTGGAGACGGGGAGGACATCCTTGAGCTTTGCATAGCCATCGCGGAGCTCGTCTCTGCGGCGTTGCTCAGCCTCAATGCGCTGCCTGCGGGTGGCTTCCTTGCGAGTGTGGGCAAGGTTTTCGACGGTAGTGTAAGAGGCAAGGCCCATTTCGTCGTCAGAGTCGCGAGAATGGCTGCGGCGTCTGGAGGGACTGGAAGGGGAAGGAGCGGGGTGGTAGCGGAGGGAGGAACGGTAGAGGAGACTGTTTGACCTGGAGGGAGGAGAGGAGTTGGACTGGTAGAGGCCGTCTGCAGAAGAGTCAGAGCCGGAAATGGGGGGAGAAGGGGGAGGAGGAGAGTGGGAGGGGGGCAGGGCGCCATGAGGCTCTTGAGGGTAGAATTGGGCAGGAAAGCTGTCCATGTAATCTGCAAAAAAAGCGTATGCTGGATCGTTGTGATGAGGGTCCATGGATGAGTGTTATCTGATTCTGACTAGTTGACTAGATGAGATGATTGACAAGTCTGACGACCAGTGACTAGACTAGAGTGGTAGTGACCTAACTAGACTCTTGACTAGACTAGACTCTTGACTACTGACTGTACTGGCTACTGACTACACTGACTACTGACTATACTGACTACTGACTATACTGACTACTGACTATACTGACTACTGACTATACTGACCACTGACTATACTACACTGACTCTGACTACATTGTCTGATTACTACAACGATTACACTGACGATTTTGACTAGAATACACTGACGATACTGGCTAGACTACACCGACTACACCGACTATACTGACACTGACTAAATTGTCCGACTCTTGTCCGACTCTATTGTCTGACTCTATTGTCTGGCTACATTGTCTAACTACATTGTCTGACTAAAACTACTACACCGACTCTGACTATACGGACACTGACTCGTATACTATGACGTCCTCCTGGCCTCCTCCCCGTACTCCCCTCTCTCCTCATCGTCTGGCAAAACTCGCGAATGCATTTGGAGTGCCCACGCCAGTGCCTGGCACCGTCCCTCGCTGTTCGCCGCAATCCCCATCCTCCCCCTTTCTCCTGCATGTCCTCCCCTGCCCGCCTCTTCCCTGTCCGCCCATCCTGGTCCCTGTTTACCCCTCCTTTCATGCCCTGCTCTCTGCCATTGCACGCGAGTACGCTTTTCCTAGCATCCTCGGCCTCGTTATCTCCCTCGTCACTGACAACGACCCCCCGCCCCGCCTCTCCCAACTCACCTGGCGCCACATCTGGGCTAGAGTTGTCCAGCCCCGTCTCTCCTCCTCCGACCTTCCCTCTCCCGACTCCATTCCCATTCTCGCAAAACTCAAGCTTGACATAGACCCTCACATCGCCCTCTGGTACCAACCCTGGCTCAGGTCTCATCACCACCACCACCACAAGAGGGTTGGCACTGTTTATGACGACCTCGATACTGATTTTCACGACGTTCGTCTCTTCTCCGTCCTCCTTGTTCCCTATTTATCCTCTCTCTCTCTCTCTTTAGGATGACCCCAACGACCAACGCCACAGCCAATTTCTTTTCAAAGCAAAACTCGACGAAATCGAACGCGTTCGTAACTTGGTCCCTTAATCCTTTTCCTCCTCTGACATCTCCCCTAGACCATGGCTCAGCTTTCTCCTCGCGTCCTCGATGCAGATCTCCAGTCATCGCCTCCGCAAGCTCCGTCCTCCAACAAACACTCATCCTCATCGCTTCCCGTCTCCAGTCCTTCACACCCCTCACCCGTTCCTCATCCTCAACCACTCCCTACCAACTCTTCTCCTACACAATCTCAGGTCCCTTCTCCTGACCTTCTTGCCCGCTTCTCTCCTGACCCTACTCCGCCCTTGTCCAGTTCTTCGTCTCAGCTCGGCGAGTCATCCTCCCTCAATACACCTTCCATGGCCCTCGTTCCAGTCGTCGAGGATGAAGAGTCCCCCCCGTCTCGATCTCCATCTCCCACTGTCAGCCGTTTCTCCGCTGATTCTATCACCATCACCTCTACTGAGGCTGCCAAACCAAGTGTGAAGTCAACTTTAATGACCGTCCGTAGCATCAAGAGACTGTGGAGGAAAAGTAACAAGTCGTCAAATTCCCTCAATAATCCATCACATCACCAAGTCCCTCCCGTCAGGCCCGAACGTCCTTTTGAGGAGACCATCGACTTGCCCGATGTCCAACTTGACCCTCCTCCTCTAGCTTATTCCTCCTTCCTGGCTCCGTCTGGGCCATCATCAACACAGGACCGTCCTTTCTACGATCAGCTGAACGTACCCCAATCGAACCAGATCCGCCACCTTTCACCCTCTTCCACCCTCGGAACACATCCCGTCACTCAGAATCATTCATCCAGTCGGAAGGAACCGACATTCCCGATCGTCACTGCGCAGCTGCTTCCTCGAGGGACTTCAGTCGCTAGCAGATTCCAATTTGACCAGGAATCACCTTATCCTGTGCACATGTCCAATTCGTCATCACCATCACCTGCCTACATCCCTCTGCCTCCTTCTCCTGCCGTACCCGCGACCCTTCCAGTTCACTTGCAGCCATCATCACTTGAAAAAGACAAATTGACAGGTCCCAAGTCAATCCTCAAGGCCTTCTCAAAGTCAAAACAAATACCTGTTCTTCCGCCGACCATGACACAATCTCGGTCGAGTGTTGACAAATCGAGTCATCAAGGTTTTAGCGCGCGACCCAGTTTCCATTCTGTCAAGTCTTCCTTGACTGAAATACCGTTCCTTGGAGGGAGGTTGAAAACTGGGCCGACGTCAATACCCAACCATAGTGATCGTATCCAACTAGAGTCAAGATCGACAACTTGGTCGACTGACTCTGCGATGTCGATATCGCACAAGGTGCCATCGGGTTCACCTCACTTATCGATGGGATCTTCACGATCGTCTATTGAGACCCGACCCAGTTCTGAAATCTCCCAGTTCGAATTTGTATCTTCTAAAACATCCACGTTGACATACCCTTATCACCATCTTTCTTGAACCATTTTTTTTTCTTTCAAGTATACCAACCAGTTCATTATTATTATATTTAATATCATTTTACGAGTTGAACTGGAATTGTTCCTTTGACAATTCGACAGTGACAAATCTCCAAGAAAAAAAACAATATCTACAAAGTCCACAAATGACATACATCGATCGATCACTTTCTTACAAGCTTTTTTTTTCTTTTCTAGAAACCGATGAGTCGGAGTAGAAGATACACAAGTGACCCTGTGAAACGTATCGCCGATAGACCAGCACTTTTGGAGAAAAAAGCAAGCAATCGTCATTATTCCTAATCAAGAAGGAAGAAAGAATATTCCATACTTACAAGGCGAAAAAGAGAAAAGTCAAGTATGGATTAAATGCGGTCCCTTCAGCAGTGATATGAGTCGCTGCCCAATCTTGAAACGCCTTGGATGTAAAGACGAGGATCATCAACCTTGAATTGCGATAAGATCAGTTTTTTACCAATTGTTTCTTCTTACTTGTCTCCAAAAAAACTCACATATTCGAGCCGACCCAGGCAAGAACAACATTCGTCCGACTGTTCCTATCGTGATCTGCCTGTTTTGTAACAGCATCCCTATGTTGTTTCTCCAAAGGCAGCTTCATCTTGAGCGCACTTCTGGAAGCATTCCAAAGTCGTTCAATATCCTCTCTCACAGTCGGTAATTCCACTTCCATCATCTCCTTTCCATCATCACTCTTCACTTTTTTAGCCCCTCCAAGATTTTTCACGGCTCCGTTATCTCCTTTAGTACCCCATGTTACATCATGCAAATTACACATGGCATACATCATGAGAATGTTGACGTAGGATGGGAGCAAGAACATGTACTGCGTGAACGAGGTGAACATGTGCCAGGGTTCAAAATGCATGAACGAGCTGATAAAATAGAGACCATAGGTAGCAAGGACAGCAACAAATATTTCTTGGAACGTTCGATTGTGCTGAATCAAGCTAAAAGAAATCCATGATCAGCTACCCATTCTCACGACTTGGATCCAGGCTTACTCTGGAAAATCCTCCCAGCCTTTGATGTCATGGGGAACTGCAAGGTAAACCGTGTATCCAGCACACCATACCGCAATGATGTTACAAAGTCCAAACAATAACATCGCAATCGTATATGCCCATTTTGAACCTTGGGGTCGATTTCCAAGAGAACAAACCAGAACCACAAAAAGAATGCAGATATAAAGATTCAAGAAGACTTCGAAGACAGCTTTTCCCGCCCCACGGCTCAAAAACTTGAATGGGTCTGTTTGAACATCGGCGGTGGCGGAGGAAACCAACTACGAGCAAACAGGTGAATTTTCCTCCTGGGCCAAGCCTGTGTTAGACTCACAAAGAAAAACGCCAGGTAGTAATTAGCCAAAGAGGTCCATGTGAATAAAAGCTGCATAGCATTGTAAATAAATTCAATCTACAGTATAAAAAGTGAGCAAAGGACAAAAAAGTCCACAATTGAGATGGCTTGCCTGAAGAAGAATCATGCGAAAGATGTTTTGTCCAGATGTCCAAATCCGGAACCAGAAGACAGTGGCATGGATTGAAGCAAATAGAGAACCATTCAACCAACGACGGCGCTGGGAGATAAACTCCGGTACCTTCGAAAACGTTGAGCCTCAGATGACGTTAAAAACAAGGGTACTGACTGTGGTCGGAACATCGGTCGATGCCTTGGCAGACTTGACATACTTGAGGCTACATCACAAGTCAAAAGGTGATACCAACCAAGACATGGATAAGACTCACGTCCAGGCCTCACGCTTCTTGGTAACAATTTCGAAACAAAGAATGCGATCCTCGGCAAGGTACATGTTTCGCTAACTGATCGTAAGATTCGCGCATTCTATGCGAATCAATCATCTAAACCCACCTCAAAGAGACCTGCTGAGCTAGATCCGCCGTGCATAGTCTCACCTCGGAAATAGGACGCCAGAGGCCCCTTTCCATCCGGGCCATTGAGGAGAGCTTTGTAGCGGTATGCACTGAACGCACCAGGCAACACGCTGATGTAGCCAAATACACTCTGAAAATGGTTATCAAGAGGTCTTGAAATAGTACAGATACAAAAACGCACCTCCAGAGGCTTATCAAGAATATTAGAAATTTTATACTGCAATGGACAGCATGATGAGGGACGATTAGAGTGACGTATTGCGATCAAATTACCTCAAAGTTCTGCGAGGCTGCAAGAGGACTTGTCAACAGGAGACTACAGCCACGGCCTGTGTCAACACATATTCTGGTACCTTCTTCAATCCTAACAGACTTCCGACACAATATCGGGACTTACTCTCCACAAGCACCACCCACACCTGAATGCTTGTCAAAGCCTATCATGATCATTCATGAAATATGAAATCATTGAGACTATTGTTATCTTACATTTCCAGAGTTCATAAATGGATGTTCCCGTGGGTTTGGTACCGACATCGAGGAGTATACAAACTGCCAAATTGAGTACATAGTACATTGAACAGCGAACAGCAGCCTACTGTTGGGTTCAATGATAGGACCAAACGCGTTAAAGAACCAGCGATGGCTGTTGAGCTTCTTCTTGTTCTGTTCCTTGAGACAGAAGAGGACTTGAACAGGACATAACCCCTGAGATACTTCACCGGTCTCTGTAACAACGACGCTCGTGGTATATCTGCCATCAACATCAACGACTGCCCCAGTCACAAGGGAAAACAGACTTACTCGAAGATGTGTGCTGTCACATCTTTCCCAGCAACTGAATCCTTGGCGATACCCTCTTGGTAACAACCCATCTGATGGAGACAATTAGATGTTGAGTCGGATAAAAATCGGTGACGGAGGTACCCACCAGAGTAAGGACTTGAAGGGTGCGTCTGTTAATCTTGCTTCGGCCGTCGGAGACAATGCAGATGACGACTTTCTTCCAACCATCTCTGCCCCACGTCTTGGAGCGATCTCGACTACAGAGATGAGCAATATTCTTGATGACGCTGCCAAAAATCCATGAATGAGAAAAACAAAGTGGTACTCAGGACTACGTACGCGTTCATAGTTTTCACAAAGAGGACCTCGTCTTCATTGTACATGGTCATAACAATAAATAATTCGGTTCGACGACCCATGAGGTAGGGTCTTAGTGAGTATTTCAATGCTTTAAAGTCATCAGGATCGCAAGTGACAGCAGTGTATCTCAGCTTGGTCATCTCATCCCGCTCAGAGCCCTGCGTGCTGGCAGGGATGATGGAGCTCGGTACGGGAACTTCAATAACGAGATTTCCCTTGTCAAGGTTGACCTGGCGGACAGACCTCCGCTTGAGAAGCTTTTCCTGTGCATCAGAATAACCTGTGTGCTGGGGATAAAGATGCTGAGTTGGCGGGTACTGCTGATAAGGGACAGAGGGAACAGGAGGGACATGGTGTTGTGAGACCGACACCTGGGACAGATCATAGGGCACCAGGTGCGCTTGGGACCCAGCAAAGCTGCTTTGATATGATTTTGAGTCCCAATTGGCATAGTCACTGCGTTCGCCTTGTTGGGAGTATTCTGATGGGAGTAGAGGATCAGGACGTATATGGAGAGTCCGCAGAAAGAAGCTTACGGGCGTAGGGATCGTTGTGGTGGTAAGCCATGGCAGTAGATAAAAGGAGTGACAGACTATGAAAGAATGGTAGTCTGGGAGCAGCAGCTCTGACCAGAAATAATCAAGTGATAGCGTGACCGTTGTGAAATGATTGACTTTGTTGGGACGGCAACCGTTTACCTCCCGGCCTTTGCAGAACAAAAAAAGAAAATCCGAGCCCGCCACAGGATGATACCTAGATACTTTGCCGGGAGTAACCGATGAAAGCTCGGGGACCAAGAATAAAAGGAGTGAAAAATGCATAGAGAATGATCCAATCGATGAGATTCAAACTCCGCCAACACAGCTTGGCTGGCGTTGACTGCAGCCTCCTGGCCACACCTTTAAAGCTCTCTCTCTCCATCCTTGTTCTCCTTCAAAACTTGTTTCTTTCTTCTGGTGAGCTCCTACTTTCCCTGCCTTTCTGATCTTTTAGTTCTGTCCAGTGTCCCTCGGCATGCCTCGGGGCAGCAGCCAACGTGGCGGGCCAGCATGCGCCATGCAGGTGCTGAATTGCTCGGGTGCGCTGGAGAGCTAGTTTGTTAGTCAGCCCCGTCAGCCGCCCAGTCACAGCATTTGATCTACATGTTCTCCAGCTTTTCCCAAGCGCTCTACAAATCCCACCCTTTCTTCTTTTCCTCCTTTTCCCTCCCCTCTATCGCTCTTTTTTGTACTCACGTCGCGTTCTCTCTACAGCTGTAAATTTCAATCGAGCATGACAGATACCTCCACACTCAGGCTTGACCTCCGGGTGGGTGGCAAGTACAGACTCGGAAAGAAGATCGGTTCAGGCTCCTTTGGTCAGTCCGATACTCTCTCCATTTTGGAGCCCCGCCACTGATGCTCTCTATTTCTCAGGTGACATCTATCTTGGTATAAACATCATATCTGGTGAAGAGGTCGCGATCAAACTTGAATCAGTCAAAGCCAAGCACCCCCAGCTCGAGTACGAGTCCAAAGTCTACAAGACCCTTGCAGGTGGTGTCGGTGTTCCCTTTGTTCGCTGGTATGGTACGGAATGTGACTACAACGCCATGGTTCTCGATCTGCTTGGTCCCTCTCTTGAGGATCTTTTCAATTTTTGCAACCGCAAATTCAGTCTCAAGACCGTTCTCCTCCTCGCCGATCAACTGGTATGCTGCATCAGCCGCGTATGTCTCTTATTTCTCTGACTTCGTCTTCAGATTTCTCGCATCGAATATATTCATTCGCGCAATTTTATCCACCGTGATATCAAGCCAGACAACTTCCTAATGGGCATTGGAAAACGTGGCAATCAGGTCAATGTAATTGACTTTGGTTTGGCCAAGAAATACCGTGATACGAGGACTCACCTTCATATTCCGTACCGAGAAAATAAGAATCTCACGGGTACCGCTCGCTATACTTCCATCAATACCCACCTTGGTGTAGAACAAGCCCGTCGCGATGATCTCGAATCGCTTGCTTACGTCCTCATGTACTTTCTCCGTGGTGCTCTTCCGTGGCAAGGTCTCAAGGCTGCGACCAAGAAGCAAAAATATGACCGTATAATGGAAAAAAAGATGACTACTCCAACTGACCTCCTTTGTCGTGGCTTCCCCAACGAGTTTGGCATCTTCTTGAATTATACTCGCGCTCTCCGTTTCGATGATAAGCCTGATTATTCCTATCTCCGCAAGCTTTTCCGTGATCTTTTCGTTCGTGAAGGCTATCAGTATGATTATGTCTTTGATTGGAGTGTTCAACGCAACACCCAGGAGGACGCTGGTGCGAGCAGCGGCTCCAAGGCACCTGCTGGTCGCAGGAAGGTCGTGCAAGAGGAGGATGAACATCGTACCAGTGACCGCATGTAAGTAAGCTATAGTTGCCTTCATCCGGTACGCTTATGAATCAGTAGGCTTCGCTCGCACGCCCGCCAGGCTCAACAGGCTCCGGGCGCAGTAGGTCAGCAGCGCGTTACTCGCGGTCGTGATGCCGAACTTTGGTAAACGGTAGAATGAAGACTTTTTGGCGCCTCTGTTCGGTATGCGCATCCCAGGTGGCCGAGCGAGTGGGGGGTGGGGGGCAGGTGCAATTTTCCGCTCGGTATTGGTGATCAATGGAATGTCGGTTTCCCATCGCATAGGAGTTGCATGGGAGGAAGGCGTCGGGGGAGGAAGGGTTATTGGACGGTATTCCGTCGGGGCACGCCCAGTAGTCAGCCCAGTTCAAGATTGCGCAATTGGTTCCATCCCGTCCACGTCTCCCCAGCTTCACAATGTCACGCCCGTTCTGAATATGAATATGACGGGCAACAATAATATCCGATACATTGGCATGGCTCTATCTGGCTTCATGTTCTTTATACGGACGCTGTTTCTTTTCAGACCCCTCACTGCTCGTCGGTTTTATCTTGGTGAGATGCGAGTGGTTGCCTCATTTCCTTTATCCTTGCTGTCGAACATAATTTCATTGTAGCGCCCGTACCCTGTCGATTCGGAAAATTTGTCTCTTTCCGTTATCCATTTCTTACTTCTTCTACTGCCCTCTTCCCATACACATTCCTTCCGAGGCGTTTTCGCTTTGCTGATCCTTTCTCGTATTTCCCATTGCATTTGTTGTCCTCCTCTCCTCCACTTTGGCCTCCTTCAGTCAAAGGCGAGCGGGATGGGAGAGGGCGTCGCGTCTGGTCGGGTTTCTCTGCATGGGTATGTTCCTGAAATGTAGGCTGAGATTGTTTTTGGTTCATGCACCTCCTTGCGACCTTGTACGAGTATGACTTCTGGTACTTTACCCGCAGAGTAGTTTACTAGCCCAGATGCAGAGTATCAGTCATTGAATAGATTGAAGCGATTTATTGACGACATGACCAAACATGCTGTAAACAAATCTTCCACGGCTTGGTGGACGATTCCAGTTCCCTTGCCATGACTTCTTTAGCCCTGTCTTTTGCCTCCAAAAAGGAGGATGAGAGCGGCTTGAGCTCATACTATAACAACAAAACTACAATTATTCAGGAGGCTCGTGTTTTCAATGATTCTCCAATCAGTCCACGGAAATGCAGAGCCTTGTTAACACGGATCGTTTATCTGCTTTATGTTGGTGAGACCTTTGGTACACAGGAGGCGACAACACTATTCTTTGGTACTACAAAGCTATTCCAGCACAAGGATGTGAGTGTAGGATAATGTTGAGTATATGGTCCCTTCCTGAGAAGTGAATAATTGCAGAGTGCACTCAGGCAGGCGGTATATCTCGCTATCAAAGAACTCGCTACTACCGCAGAAGATGTCATTATGGTCACTAGCAGTATCATGAAGGATATGCAACCAAATTCAGAAGTCATTTACCGACCGAATGCTATCAGGGCATTATGCCGAATCATCGATGTAGGTCTTCCTTCTTTCTTCGACAGAGCATTGACTTAATGCTACCAAAAAGCCTTCAATGGCGCAAGGTGTTGAACGATTTTTCAAAGCTGCTATTGTCGATCGCAATCCTTCCATCTCCACGGCTGCTCTCGTCTCGGCCTATCATCTTTACCCTAATGCCAAGGATGTTGTTAAACGCTGGGTGAACGAAGCACAGGAGGCTGTCAATGCTAAACAGTCAAGTAGTTTCTTTGGATCCAGTGGGAGTGGTGGATATCTTGGATTCGGTGGAAGCAGTCAACAAAATGGACCGCAAACAATTCAATCGACGAGTTATATCATGCAGTACCAGGGGCTTGGACTGCTGTACCAAATCAGACAGCAAGATAGGATGGCAGTCACTAAGATGATTCAACAGCTTGGTGGAGGCAAGAATGGTGGAGGCACAACTCTGAAGAACCCGATGGCACTCTGTATGTTGATTCGTTATGCAGCTAAGGTTATGGAGGAGGACCCAAAGTATGTCCATTTTTGGTGCTTTCTTCTGATAGCACGATCGATATCAAATGAATATTCATTGCTCAGTGTCCAGAAACAAATGCTTGATCTCCTCGAGGGATGGTTGCGTCATAAGAGTGATATGGTCAACTTTGAGGCTTCTCGGGCTATTTGCGAGATGAGGAACGTTAATCCTCAGCAACTCACAAAGGCTATTGCGGGTGAGGGATCCGATGTCTTTTTGACTAAGTATTGCTCATATCTTCATAGTACTACAGCTGTTCCTCTCTTCACCTAAACCTGTGCTCAAATTTGCTGCAACTCGTACTCTCGCCACACTTGCTTTGGCTCATCCCAGTAGTGTGGCAACTTGCAATGTCGACCTCGAAAACCTAATTGCGGATCCCAACCGCAGTGTCGCTACTTATGCTATCACCACTCTCCTGAAGGTAAATTGAAGCTGTTTCAACCTGATATATGCGATGAACTGAATTCTGATACAGACTGGGAATGAAGCCTCCGTCGATCGACTAATTAAACAGATCACTGGTTTCATGGCTGAGATCAGCGATGAGTTCAAGGTTATTATTGTGGATGCTATTCGGTCCCTTTGTCTCAAGTTCCCTGCAAAACACGTGTCTATGCTAGGGTTCCTCTCTGGGGTTCTCCGTGATGAGGGTGGTTATGACTTCAAACGTGCCGTTGTTGAAGCTGTGTTCGATATGATCAAGTTCATTTCCGAGTGTAAAGAGCAAGCTTTGTCACATCTCTGTGAATTCATTGAAGATTGCGAGTTTACCAAGTTGTCTGTTCGCATTCTTCATCTCTTGGGCGTTGAAGGACCCAAATCACCGCAACCTGCAAAGTATATCCGTTTCATCTATAACCGAGTCGTTTTAGAGAATGCCACTGTTCGAGCTGCTGCAGTCACGAGCCTGGCCAAGTTTGGTGTTGATACGTCAGACGTTAGTCTGCAGAGGAGTATACATGTTCTGTTGAGTAGGTCAGTTATTCCTTGTCATTGTTGTCATTGATCATTCAGGAGCGTGCTTTACTTAATGGTGGTTCTACAAGGTGCCTTGATGACGTGGATGATGAAGTTCGCGACCGTGCTGCCATGTATCTGAAGGTTATCCAGAAGACGGAGCTTGCTGATGTCTACGTGAAATCAGGTAAGACGGGCGTGCATGTTAACGGGATCCATGTTATTTATAAACATTTATCATAGAATCCGTGTTCTCGCTCATGAATTTGGAGACTAAACTCGTTGCATACGTCAAAGACCCTGATGCGGCTGCCCGACACTTTGACGTATCCGCTGTACCCAAAATTAGCCGAGCCCAGGCTGCCCAAGAAGCCGCTCGTAAGTGTCATATTGACGATCTGCAATGTGTCGGTCCATGTGCTAGTCTTGAGTTGACGATGAAAATCAGGTCCGAGCATGCTCGATACGGTTGGCGTTCCCGCTCCTAAAAAAGTCTTAGAGGCCCCTGTCGCGCCTTCGACAGCAGAACAGCAATCCGCTTATATACAGCAACTTGCAGAGGTTCCAGAATTTGCGGAATATGGACCTGTTCTTAACAGTAGCGCCAAGGCGGTTCAGCTTACTGAAAGCGAGACTGAATATCAAGTGACTTGCGTAAAACACATTTTCAAAGGACATATTGTATTTCAGGTATCTGTTTTTTTCGTTTTTCTGCTAAACTTGACGTTAGCTAATCTCATTGTTCAGTTCAATGTGTCAAATACAATGCCGGATACCGTATTAGAGCAAGTTTCCGTCATCATGCAACCGACATCAGAAGATTCTCCTCTGACGGAGGATTTCATTATCCCCTTGCCTTCGCTTACGACAACAACCTCGCCCAGCATTGTTTACGTCTCATTTACGCGTAATGATCCTGAGCAATACGCGCTGGCTCCGTTCCAGTGCACACTCAAGTTTATTAGCAAGGAACTTGATCCCTCCACTGGTGAACCAGAAGAAGAAGGTTATGAGGATGAATACCAATTGGAGGAGGTGGAGTTGACCGCTGGTGGGGACTACATTATCCCTAGCTATGCTACATTCGGTGCAGAATGGGATCGACTACGATCTGGCCCAAACGCGACTGAAACCTTCGCTTTATCTGCTATGGACAACCTCAAAGGTACGGCAGACCATAGATAACTTATGATCATGACGACGTGCTTATTTCTCCGCACTGCAGCTGCTTGCGACTCTATAATTGAAGTGCTGAATATGGAAGCCCTTGGTGGTACTGAATCACCTTCATCAACGTCAGTCCACACACTACAGCTCTCAGGTCTGGTGGTTGGTGGTGGTGGGAAGGTGCTTGTGCGGTGTCGTATGACATATTCTCGAGGGGAGGGTGTAACGTTAGAGCTCGGTGTCCGCGCGGAGAAGCAGGAGGTCTGTAGTCTTGTTCTCGCAGCTGTCGGCGGTTAGACCTCGTATACAAATATATCCAGTTATCACAGTGAATTCGATCGAATCGAATTGATGTAGCAACCGATAATCTCCATACAGAAAGACCCTTTATTCGGTTGAAGGAAGAGCCGAAGAGCATAGAAGAGCACAGAAGAGCACGGGTTGTTACAGCTACCGGAGGGTGCGAGTCAATGATACGGTCAATGATATGTTAATGATATTATGTACTAAGATAACCACGATTTATCGCCGGATCACTTTTGTTCGTTCTTACTTTGACCGATGTCGTCCACATCGTATCTGCCTTCAGCAAAAGTCATTCACGTCGACACTAGAGGTGCTGTGATTTTATCAGAAGAATCCCCCGAGGTGAGCAACCCCATGGCAATATTCAAACCGACAGACGTCACAGAAACCTGTAGACGCGCGACAGCAGAGGAATATATCTGCCTAACTACATTGAGCCTGTCTCTCATATTGCTGTCGACGTAAGTCCTCCTTCATTATTTACTGATCAATCAACTAGAGAAAAATGAAATTACGCAGGTCGGTGGTTCTTTAGCCAAAGTTGTCTACTTTACACGATCACCAGAACCTCCTTCATCTCCTTCAATAGCTGCCACACGAGGATTGGGTACAGGAAACGATATCTCGACATCGGGATCATGGTCTCCTTCCGACGAGAACCCGAATAGCGTCCCCTCTACCCCCACTCCCTCGACATCTACACGACTCAACGGAGCCCTAACGCCCCTTGTCCTTGATGGCCAAAATCTGTCGGGAAATGGATTTTCCGGCCTTGACAATGGACTGTTGTTGAAAGACACGGCACTGCGACGGACAGCACAGCATTTTCCAGGCGGATCGTTGAATTTTGAGCGCTTCGAGACGGACAACATAGATGCGTGTGTGAGGTTCATTCAGGAATTGATCGAACGCTCGGCCCAAGTTAATGCAGTGTCAATCGAGGAAATGCGAAGAGGAGTAAAGATCATGACGACGGGAGGAGGTGCACTCAAGTTTGATCAACTGTTCAAGGAACAGCTACAGGTAGAAGTGAGGCGGGAAGATGAAATGGAGTGTTTGATTGAAGGACTCAAGTTCATAACGCTTATTCCAGATGAAGCGTATTACTTCTCGGACGAACTTATCCAAACAGTAGTCCACCCGCAACTGCAGAATGATGACTTTGAACGGCCAAGCCCGGATCCCCCCAAGTATAGCGTTACATTTGAATCGAATCTGATGCCCCAACTACCCTGTCTGTTGGTGAATATCGGCTCGGGCGTGTCGATAATCAAAGTGGACGTGGGGGGAAATTTCGAGCGTGTGAGTGGTACATCGTTGGGAGGAGGGACACTGTGGGGTTTATTAAGCCTGTTGACACCAGCGGGGAGTTTCGATGGTATGGCGCACTCTCGGTCAGTCAGTTTGTCACTCAAAAACTGACCTGTTGAATGTGGACAGAGATGTTAGCGTTGTCAGAACGAGGAGACAACTCGACGGTCGATATGCTTGTTGGGGATATTTATGGTCAAGACTACAACAAACTTGGTCTGAAATCGACGATGATCGCTAGCACTGTCGGTAAAGTGTTTAAAAAAGGTAGCAAGAAGAAAACGTTCTCTCCAGAAGACATCAGCAAGAGTCTGCTCTACGCTGTATCGAATAACATTGGACAGATTGCGTGAGTAACAAGATACGTCACTGGAGGGTTGAATCTGATAATCGATTGTAGATACATGAATGCAGAAAAGTACAATCTGGATAGGATATACTTTGGCGGATGTTTTATTCGAGGTATAGCGTGCCTATGATTGGCTAAGCGAAAATAGCTGAAGGTCTATCCGGCAGGACATGCTGCAACTATTGCAACACTATCATATGCTATCCGGTTCTGGAGCAAGGGTACAAAACGAGCACTGTTCCTTCGGCACGAAGGGTTCCTGTGAGTGTTGCTGCTATAGCTAGACATACCTTTTGCTGATATGTCAAGTAGGGGTTCTATTGGAGCGTGGATACGGAATATTGATCATGAGGAAGTCTCGGAGAGTGAACACTGTTCATAGATCACATGACCTATACTGTAGAATGGACAGTGCGTTGGTCGGCGACTGCGGACGCCAGGGAAGAGAGAAGAGCCGAGGATGGCTGTGTGAATTTGTGAATTACTGAGACCTAGCAGCACGGTAATTCTGCTCTCGCCGAGCAGCTGCACAGCGCAGAGAGGAGGTGTGTTTCGGTCTGCAGCAGAATGATCAGACACCGGATCGATCAGATTTTACATGCGATGGAGCAGTGGTCCGTGGGAATGTCGTTGTTATACCTATCGGACTGACTTTCTAAAAGCGTCTGCATTCATTATGCATTCTTATATGTATCGCCCTGTCTGCGCCTTTGTAATACATTTGATTCTCAATCTTCCAACTTGTCTCTCCTCTTATGGCCAACCAACATTCTGCCTCCCTCCCCGACCTCGGCTCTAAGCCTCAGAAGAAACCAAGACACCGTCACTCCCCTGCCCAGCTTGTCGCCCTCAACCAGCTCTTCGTCCATGACGAGCATCCCTCTCTTGAGGCTCGCTCTATTCTCGCCGAGCGCCTTGGAATGTAAGTATTCAATCCTCATGTTCGAGACTCGCACTCATTATGACAGGGAGACTAAGACGGTCAATGCCTGGTTCCAGAACAAACGGGCATCGACCAAGAAACGCTCCAAAGGTGTTGCTCTAGCTGGAGCATCCCAGCCCACTAACTCCATCCCAGTACATTATCAGCCTACATCTTATCCTCCGCATCGGCCGGCATTCGAGGATTACCCAGATGAAAATTATTCCGTCCCTTACAGCCGTGCCTCTCCTGCCATTGCTGCGGACTTTCCTCCTTTTGAGCAGCCACATCATATGTCTGAGAGTAATGTTGCTCGCTATATGCGATTGCGGCCTTCCTCAGACCAGGTAGACCAGTTGCAGAGACTATACAGTATTAATCCCTTCCCTTCTAACGAAGACAAGGAGGCTCTCGCTCAACGCATAGGAATGTGGGTAATATTAGCATCTATTACCAGCTAGAGCAGTTTTGACGGATTGATTAGGCGATACCAGAGTGTATCAAATTGGTTTCAGAATCAGCATAATCTGGCCCAGAAAATCAAAAGGGATGAAGATAATGAAATCTCAATTTCATCAAAACCTCCCTCCGACTATTCCCGTGATATGCGACAGTACTCTACTTTGCCGCCTCCGACACAACATCCTTCATTACCTCGTCCTCCTGTAGACTCACCTTCTCTTGTGCATCAAAATCAACAACGATCACCTAGTCCTTCCACCATGGATGGTGACATGTCTCCTCGGAGAACTCCTCGCCGGAGTACAACCCCATATGGTAGCATGTCCATATCGTTTTCGCGGCCACGCCGTTCCCGGCCAGTCCCATATCAACTTGATGCACTCAAAGAGTTGTTCAGAAAAACATCGACACCCACGATCGAAGAGCGTTCTGCTCTCGCGCAAGAGATCGGCATGTAAGTTGATTACCTGATTCGGTTATCCGTTTACATGATCTCCTAATTCAGGGATGTCGGCAAAGTAACTAATTGGTTCCGAAATTTGCGCCAAACTGCACGGAAAAGAGCGAAAAAGTCGGGAAGTGGTGATGATGAAGATGACCATCATAGTTTCTTTTCGGCAGCAGTGTCACGCTCAGGCACACCTTCCCTCGGGTCGTCCACTTCATCTTCGCCATTGTTTGATGGATCTATTGATTCTCATACGGCCTGCAATGAGTATGACATGCATCCTGCAGCTTCTGACATCGGCAGTGATGAAGATTATAATGAAATTCTGACACCATCTCCTGACGATTCACCTTCTCCATCACCAGCTGCCGCCGCAGATACGGTCACCACTACCATTCCTATTGATAACTCTACTTTTTACGCACAGCCGGAAAAGTCTTTGGCCACGCAATACTCTGGCATCAAGGTCGAGGATGCTTTACTCCTACTCAGTTTCCATCAGCATGTCGTACATTGAGATTGGTGCGATGCTATATCTGATTTCATTCATCCCAGTTCTTTATCCTAGATTAAACCTATCTCTTGAGGCCTCGGTGCCTTGCAAAATTTCCATCCAGCTCGAGTGAAAATAATTGTACTACTTGCCCGGGTTTTTGATCCGGCTCTTTTGAATATTACACTTTATTCCAGAAGTTATATCATAGCCTATACATGGCAATGTATATGTTTAATCCATGCAAGTACATCGCCCTATCATCAGAGCTAGGCTATGTGCCAATTGTTTAATTGTTCTGTTTGAGAAAATCTCGCTTCCATTCCGTTATCCTCGCGCTAGGTTGGCAGCTTCTTACTAAAAATAGCTCATCTACTGCTCAGTATGTATCAGTCCTCACACACTGGCTGAAGTTGAACTATAATAGACATTCGTAAGCATATGCAGTCCGGCAAGTGTCTGGTTCAACCTCCGAGGAAAAATAACCGAGCCGAAATATTGTGCACGAATCTCCACAAGCAGTGGAGCAGGACTCCGAGCCTGAAAAACTATGCAACTATGCACAGGGAAACTAGTCTGCCATGTACTGTGTAGTGTTTGAGTATAGCCTATGTTCGAGTAACGGTGGTTGAAGTACAGATGGCTCCCAACTACTTGGTGTCGAAAAGATCGACGCACATTTATTGGTTTCCCGGAAAGGCAATTAGCAAAACAGCCTGTGCCTAAAATGGTATTTAGCGTAAGTACATCACACTAACCAATTGCCATACTAGGTAATGACTTGAACTACAAATGGGACACTGCTAAACCCTGTTCATGTTGTGTAGCATTATATTCAGTGACAGTGAGAACAGAATCAGTGCCTTGAATACAGTATATGATGAGAAGAAATGACGGCAGTGCCAAGACAGGCTGCATGAAGAACGCCGGCCAATACTTCTACTACCTTCAGTACTCGATGGTTACCCACTTTTCTTATGATTCAATCACTTATCCCCGCACAACTGAATGAATGAATCTTCGCAGATGAAATATTAGTTGGTTACTATGAAGCCGCAGGGTGGTTTGATGATGTGATAAACACCATGTGGTGAGGGCCCTTAATCAATATCCTAGCATGGGAGCCGGGGACCTTGTCCAAAGTCCTACTAGCTCTTCCACCTGGGGCCTTGTTTTCTGGAATGGGGTCGCTGAAGATTGGGCTTGTATAGCTGGTCTGTTATCTCAGAGCCAACTTCCTCGGCGGGGAGGAAATTGGTGTTGAGATATTACGAAGACAGAAAACATCATTATATAGCGTGCGTAACACAATCCTTAGTGCTGGTGTAGTGCAGGGATCCAGTAGCACCTGCCAAGATCTGATCCAGAATTGACGATATCAGAATGAATTCAGTCCTTTGGGCTAATGGCTGAGTCATGGGCAGGTAAGTGAATCAGAACCGGGGCACAGATGGACGTATGAATCTCCATTTGCTCTAAACAATTGAATAGGGTGTAGACTCAAACTATGATGTGACCTTAACCAAGACGACTAGTTGATACGTTTGGATTCCCAGTTGCTTCAGAAACATCTTATTAGGCACTGACCCGACGAGTTAAACTGGCTGTTGCGGAAGAAAACATATTAAGTGATTGTTCTTTAGTGCATTATGACAGGAAGTACTGTACTTGACCCAAAGTTACTTAGGAGCTGTCTCATTACGTTCCAATCGGGACAGGCCACCGAAATATCGCCGTACCATCAAGGGTGTCCGGACCGATCTCAAAAAATTCCGGAACTATCAGCCACATACGGAATTACTCTATAGCCCGCAAGATTTTGGATCCCCCGAATTGATTTTTGCGATCAAAATACCCATAGCTATGAGGATGAAACACTGCTGTAAAACCCCACGCTGGTTTGAGCTCTAATCAAGTGCTGGTGCTGCACAGCACTCATTTAGATATGCCTGAGTTTCTATGTCCCAAGATCTCAAAGATCGATCCTTTCCCCCTCCCACCCCCCTCGAAATTTACTCGGGGCTAGAAGATGACCAAGTAGGATGTCAATTTTGCTGATGAAGTCAGTGTCATCACCTTCATGGAATAACCTCAGAAGAGAAAAAAGAAGAGACTCTGAGACACCTTCCTGGTTCCAGAATAACAAAATACGTCGTGTATACTTTTTTCTATGTCCTATGACAGAATTTCTTATTATGGACTGTGGAGCGATAAGTGTGTGATAAGTGTGTTCATGGATCTCCCTCGTTGGATGTTTATACCAGATGACAATTTGCGATGGCTGGACAACGGTTTAACTTTACTGTAGAACTTTGGCAAAAAGCTATGCAACCACTTTGGGAAAAAGTCTGGGAGCCAGCTGATCTCTCAATGCCGATTAGAAACAGACAGAAGCATCCGCGTGAACACCCTTACCCCTATCATGAAAGTATGAGAGAGTTCCTCACGAGAATCGTCCTAATCAATCAGCAATCAATCGATAGTGGTGGTGATGATCCCAGTTCCAACGTAAACAAATTTGGGAGGCGTTCTTGCTGTCGTCGAGAAATGGGTTTCTATCGCCTATGTATTCCGATTGGATTTTCAACTCTCCAACACTGAGATTCTTTGAAAAGATCATAGATCCACGTCACACATTAGAACAAGGACTTTTCCGGAGTTTCTGTTGCATTACCGAGTACAGAGTGGACCAGTTCTTCGGACAATCCTGAACAAGCTTGCGATTGCGGTAAAACATCGGTTTCATCAGCACTATTTGGATTCGAAGATGTAGCTATAACACCTCGCCGAGCTCAACCTAGAATAGATACATACATCGAAATGTGCACCACCAAGTTTCGAAATGTATATTTGCTTGTTCAAGGGTATCGACACCCTGTGAATGTCGCGACTAGGCAACAGTGCGTCATTAACGCTCAAGGCCAACGGAGCGACAGAAGCTCCTATGCGACAGACCAGATGTACCGCATGTTAAGTGCCGACTTGGCATCAATGGCAAGTATGAATGGCGTTTTCTTACAGATGCTGCCGTACCTACTTCAAAGAATGCAGAGCTGGCAATCGCACGGTGCTCATCCACCAATACGTAAATGAGGATGGGCATCATAGGCGTCGAAAACGGCGACCCCAACCGAGGAGATTTCGGAGTCGTATCGTCTTAAAAAAGCGGAGATCAAAAGAATTTGATGGTCGGGGATTATCGAAGTTGTGAAACTCGATATATGAATCCATGACCAACACGATTAACACCGCCTCTATGGCGATCGAAGTGCAGCGATATGAGAG
>Ga0153993_100148_pt1 | contig 24806 bp, 33 predicted proteins | sample TSNC077MetaG_FD_104706 | JGI IMG/M metagenome (GOLD analysis project Ga0153993, IMG submission 104706) | Attine ant fungus gardens microbial communities from North Carolina, USA - TSNC077 MetaG | ecosystem: Host-associated > Fungi > Mycelium > Unclassified | place: USA: North Carolina, Lumber...
GACCATTGGGGAACTGGGAGAAGATGCACGTGAAGCTAATCGAGATGATAGTGGTATGGTTGATGAGAACAGGAATAATTGGGAGGTACGTTTCTAAACCTCAAAGATCTTTCTCGTTACAATTAGAGGTTTCATTTCTTATAGCACTTAAGTCCCAAGACAATGGCTGCATTGCCTAAATCTCCTGCAGGTAGACGATCGAGTTCTGGCAATGGCCTTCGCCCAGTCATGCCGATTGAATTTGATCTGGACAACGGGAACGCAAGCGACCTTGACGATCTTGAAGAATCAGAATTAGGCCCCGCGCCTCGTGAACAGTCCACACCGTTTGCCGAGGGTGCCGGTGTGGATGAGGTTGAGTATGCGTATGGGTGTGTCAAAATTACAGAAAACGATATAAAATGTCTTCTGACCTTATTTTCAGGGTTTGAAATTAATTATTCTAGTGTTTTAACACTTTATCTGTACAACATCTTCACAGGATTTGGATTTTGACACTCGACTGGCAAATGATAGACGAATAAATTTCCCGGTAATTTTTGGGATTGAAACCCTGAGACATCAGAGATGCCTACTTAATTGACATTACTTTTCTGTTTTTCTCTTCACCAGTCTCATTCCGATGGATCAGGACTAAATGGATCAGATTGATGTCATCACCGTGGTATCTCAATCCATAGAGTTTATTGTCATATCTGCAGTTGGACATCAGGGTTTTCCTGTTGTTATAGCTGTGGCCCATGTTCACAGCCACCTTTGTTGGCACAACTTGCCATATGCTGACCTAAGTGTACCACAGAATTTTTGTTACTTTAAGTACTCAACCTGGTTAGAGTTTCCTCAGCTTGTTCTTCCCTTGTCTAAGTCTTTTGTACCATTTGTAAAGGCAACTGGTGTGTATAATCCAGGAGAACCTTATTAATTATCTACCAAAGAGTATAGCTCACCTCCAGGAAAACCTTAGAGAATGGAATAAGTTCCCTGGAGGTTTTTAGAGTAAGATGTTGCTTACATAATGGTATCTCTTGGTGTGTGTCCAGGTATCAAGTATCTGAGTGCAAGGTGGGGACGGGGGCTAAAATTTACAGACTAGCAATGATTATGCATTCCCCTTACATCCACTCCTCCTTCTAGCTTGCTGCAACTTGAAGCAAAGTTAAACAAAATTTCGTCAAAATTTAGGCGCCGGATTTGTCTGGGGGCGCCTGGGTTGCTGCAATGAAAATCTGCCACTAACTCTGGGGTGGACATGTCTACGGCGGTTTCCCTCCAGTTGTGCTCCAAACCAAACCCCTTCCATTTGACAAGGTATTGTAGTCGATTTTAGTGCCATCTGCTGTTCAATACTTGTTCGACCTCCCATTTCTCTACTCCGTCTACAATGATTGGGGGTGGGGTCCTTAGGGGCCGGCAGTAGACTGACTACATTAAACACGGGATGTAGCTGTTGCATGGATCTCGGGAGGTTGAGACAGTATATGTTTGGGTTGACTTGTTTGTCGATCCGAAAGGCATCTGTGTGCTAGGTTGTGTGAAGGGTGTGTTGTTTGTATATCCATCGCGTTGAGGAACACCAAGTCCCCCAGCTGGAAGGTTGGGGTCGGGGTACGTCGCCTATTGTAGTGTTGAGCCATGTCGTCCTGAGCCTTCCTCAGCACTTACTTTGCCTCTTCGACAGCTAGTTTCATTCTAGTCAAGAATTCGTTAACCAACTCTAACTTTGAGAGTCTTCGGCACGGTTCAAAGCCCATCTGCGGTAGGCGCCCGGTGTCCAGCAGGAAAGGGGTTGTCGGGTTGGCATGTGCACATGTTTGTTGTGCTGAAAGTTGGCTAGTGCAAGTAGATCATACCAGTTGCTTTATCGTTTGTTCAAAAAGAGCCAGATATACTGGTCCAGCTCTTGATTCACACATTCAGTTTGCCCATTGGATTGGGGGTACCAAGCATTAGAGGCTGCAGCTTGTATTCTTAGGAGGCGGTATATCTCGTGAATGCAGCAGCACGATGGTTTGGGCCATGGGTTTCCAGCAGTCATTCCAGGGCCTTTCCTCTTGATACATAAGCAGGTAGAAGTAAGGGTGGCCGGCAAGCCGCTCCCAGTGGTAAAACAGATGCGTTTCTTAAGTAAGGTCTTGTATACCTTACCAAGGATTGATAACCATGCTCCTTTGAATGAGCCCTGAACAAAACAATTTAAGTAAGAAAAACTTATTTGTAGAGATGGACGCACCAGACTAGTTCATTAGCAGCAGGATTGGGAGTTTGGATCCATTGGCACGACTGATTTTCTTGAGCCGGGAGTTACTACTAAAGACGGTATCTCCAAAGAAAATACACAGGACTTAGGATCAAGGGAGGCTGTTGTAGACAGGCAAAGAGAATAAAGGGGATAGAGTCGGTGCATAATTCCAGACATGCCTAAAATTCATCGATTTCGATTACATGCCCATTTGTTTTGAAAATAGGTTCTATCAACAGACCAGGGTACTAGGTGATGGCAGTAGTCGCGAGTTTCGTTACAAATTTACTGGTCGTCCTGTGCTTCAGATAGTCTGACAGCTAATCATAAAAGAAATGGGAATAAAGAAAGAGATCAAGATCGGGCTTTCCATAAGAAAAAAGCTTGTATCCTGGGCAACAGGGATATTCAGAACCGTAACAAGTGACAGTAACAGTGCCGAGGATCTGGGGTTCCCTTATATTCTGAGGTCGACTGGAGTGCTCATGTAGCACAGATTATCACTGAGCCTTGCAGATCCGCTCGTTACCGGTTGACCTAGACGTAAGTCTACTCAGACACGGGATAAAGGCCCGAGAGAAGTGATGCATTGTCCAAACTTGCTTCTTCTGCTAGCCTAGCGGAAGGATATATTTTGACGAGGATTCGGACCATGCTCAGTCAGATTCGAGCACTTGAGTCGAGCAAATAATGAACCATCCTCATACTACTGCTTGCAGCAAGATGAATGAGCGGGAGTATTGGCGAAGATAGTTAAACACAATGCTTCAAACTGGATGTGAGAACATGAAATAACGTCAAGTAGTGGACTGGTACACATTGTCCTTAGAATAGGCAGACCGGACATTTTGCGAATTTGTTTGTGTGTATGGACATGGTTTGTACCGTGTTTTATTGTGTCTTTCACAATTTGGACGCTGTCGGTGTATGTTGAATACAGTGGCCACAGACACACTGACCTTCATCATCATCCCCTCCTTCGCACTCGCGAAATTGAATGGCCACAAACAGCTTCGACGTTGATTTCAAGTCCATTTTGGCAGTAAGGAGGGTCCGTGCGCAGAGCGATGGAGTTCCCACGTTTCTGACATAAGCGGCGTGGATCGTGGTTTGTTTACTTGCCCTCGACCACCATCTGCCCGCCAACCATCGACAAACATCCAGTCTGGTAATGTCACAACAACAGATGCAATCTATGATGGATCAACAGGCTCAGGATATTGGCGGCAATTCCTACTATCCACAAGACAATGACCTCACTGGGGGTCTGCCAATAAACCTCGATTCACTAAGGGACGGTCCTCCTGGTAGCAAACCCTTTTATCCCTATTCTACACTCATCCGGTGTGTCTTCACGCCCCAGTGCATCCCAAATTTCCCCTACATCATCTAGATTCCTGACTCGATGCCCGTTTACCAGGTATGCTATAAAAGGCTCACCGAACCAGAAACTGCTCCTTGAAGATATATATTATGCTATCGAGTCACGAGTAGGTGACTGAATACTAGAGGAATAGATGCCTACTTATCTATTTAATGCTTCCCTAGTTTCCTTATTTCCGAAGTGCGCCAGGTGGCTGGAAAGTAAGTGTCTTAGGTTTCAATCTAAGTAATATGAGATGTTTGTTTGGGACCAAATTATCATACACGACGCGTCGTTCGCGCTGTTGTTGTTTGACTGCCTCTATTTGTCAACAGTTTATCGTTCCCAATCTCATCCAAACATATTTTGAAATATTGACACACATTTTCCAGAACTCCGTCCGTCATAATCTGTCATTAAACCCATGCTTTGAGAAAGTGCCTCGTCCTCTCACGGATCGTGGGAAAGGTTCCTACTGGACAGTCAATGACAATGTGGATCCTCGCACTGGTGTTCATCGCGTTCGTAAGAAGAAGAACAAGAGTTCAAAGAACCGAGGATCAGAGGAGGTAGAATCCCAATCTCAGACACAGGAATATGCCTCTGAGGCACAAGCATCTGCTCCCCAGACTTTCGACGATCCAAATGCCCACCCTCATGCCCAGTTTGTTGCCCCTCCCGCCATGCATCCTGACGAGGCTGGGCCCAATCGCCAACAGGCCCCTTACCCGCCACCATACCCACCGTTGGTTTCTCCTTTCCCTTTTCATAGCGATATATCTGATTGAGTGATAGATTCAATCCCAACTTCCCCATGATGGATCCACGGTTTCCGCCGCCCATACCTGGAGTGCTTCCAATTTCTCCTGACGAAGGCTTTGAGCTTGATGATCACGGTAATGTTGATTGGCGGCTGGCTTGGGTGAAAGAGCTTGGGCACCTCCAGCAGATCACTGCGGAGCAAGAAAAGGCTGGTGTTGATCCTGAGTGGTACAGGATGATGCTAATTCGCGTCCGGAGTGCTTTGATGCCACCCCCTCCGATGAACCCGGAAGTCATGCATGGCATGCCACCACCGCCCCATATGCAACCACCGCCACCGCCAAATGTCGATCTGGCACAACAGGCCCAGGCTCAGCCAGCACGATGAATTAGGATTCGGGCGTTTTGGATACATCCTCTCACTTTTGCTGTTTATGTTTTCAGTACATGTCATGTTTTGTCAATTTTCTGTTATAGTATTTGGTTATCTGCCCATCGGCAGTTATTAGTACTCTCTTGAAAGAGGTTGTACATACACGACACCGCGTTTTTGAATTCATCACTACAATGATTTGTAATATGGATGTCATTAGTGTTGCCTAAAGTGGACGAGTCAGTTATGTCAGCAATCTCATTGATTAATTACTCAGCTTTCCTCGTCTTTCAAAAGGCAGTTCCTTCGCACATTTTTTTCTTTACGTTTATTTCTTGACACTCCACTGTGGTCCTCGGGGCAATAACCCAAGTTTCTCTCAATGTCCCCCACTGCGGTGCTTCCACAGATAATCAATGAATCTAATGGACAAGCCACGATGAGCTCTGTCAAGGGCCCTGCTCTTACGATTGGCACCCTCTCGACAGCTCAAGATGGGAAATACCAGTCGCTAGTGTCGGAGTTGGAGGCGACGAGGCGTGTGGATCGACAGCTGTTAGATAGATTGGTCGATGAAGGTACGATTCTACTGATGCTACAATGAAGTTTTGCCGCTTTTTGACACCTCTGCGGGACCTTTAGCTACTACACTAGAACCCTCGTTCTATACCTCTGTACATGTCGTACTAACCGAGTCAGAGTATCGATCTTTGACACCCAACCACCCAAGATTTCTATCTCAACTCTTGGCTAGTCTCATCCCTTTGGGGACACTGCACCTTGTCAACCTCGCTTCTGCTGCTGCTCCAACTCTTCACTCTGAGCTTATACTCGCCGGATTCCATATTCTTTCTACGCCTTCAGACGACCAAGGGATCCTGATTGCCCAAAAACCTGCCGTTTCCCCATCAGCGACTGTTCCTCTCAAATCGACAGTACCACGCTTAGTGCCACTGCGGAAAAAGGCTGATCCGGCGAAGAAGAAAGCACTTTGGGCGCTGATGGCGCCGGCTGATCTTAATAATAGTCATGTCGATGATAAAATCGACCCAGAATCGCTGCTTACGGAAGCTGACAAGACACGACCTGTGCCGACTTGTGAGCCTGTCGATTCTCGTGCTCCAAGACGTAAAAGGGCATGTAAAGGCTGTACGTGTGGATTGGCAGAGTTGGAAGAAGAGGAGAGGAAGACTGGGAAGGTTGTGCTCTTGGACGGGTCTCAGAATGGAGAGACGATGGTGGTTAGTCGAAGTGAGAAGGAGAGACTACTGGATGCGGCGAAGAAGGCACCCAAGGCGACGAGTAGTTGTGGAAATTGTTTCCTTGGGGATGCGTTTAGATGTGCGAGCTGTCCATATCTCGGTATGTCGATTGAGGAGAACATTCTCTCTCTTTCTCTCTTGTTCAAGAAACTCAGTATCGTTTCTGATTCTGTTTGATATTTTTTTCTAGGTCTGCCTGCGTTCAAGCCGGGTGAAAAAGTTGAGATTGATTTTGGTATGGATGATATCTAGATAGATAGAACAATGTTGTATGATTTTGGAGAAAAGATCTGAAGATGGTCTCTCTCTCTGTATATATCTTGTGCATCCACGTGTGTGGGTGTCGTAGCGCTAGTGCGGAGTGTTTAGTTTTTTACAATCAATTTTTCCATTGATTATTCTTATCAGATACAGCATAAATTCACTAGGGTCCCCCAAGACACACTCGTTAACGTGGTTGTTGTTGCTGTCGTCCTCAATATGCTCAAGGAAAAAGCCAATGTTCTCTGTGTTTTAATGGAATGCTACTATACCCATAAGTTGATGAGATGAGCCAAAAAAAGTTTTTAAAAAGTTTTTGGGGTCCCTTCCTTTTCAGCATCTCATACCTAACAATGTTGGCTAGACGCCCGAGAATCAACTCAAAGTGAGCCCTCATTAGAACATCGATAAGGTATGCGTCAAGAAATAGTGGTATGTAATCAAATAAAATAAAGAAAGTCAGTGGGAGGATATCTCTGAGACGAGACAAGACCCCCGAAGGAGTCCATATCTGCCTTGTCAAAAAAATTTTTTGACCCTGTTTTCTCTCTCTCGCTCTCTGTCTCATCCAGATGGAAACTCTTTCTTCTACCTACACATCACTCCCCTTTTCCTCTTCTGGACCACCACTTCCACCAACGCCCTCCTCAAAAACCAAACTCCAATGCGTACACTGTCCCAACCCTTCTAAATATACCTGTCCACGATGTCATATCCAAACCTGTTCCGTTTCCTGCTCTCAAACACACAAATCGTCCACGTCTTGCACGGGACTACGCGATAAAACGGCTTATGTTCCCATGAATCGGTACGGATGGGGGAGTATGGTGGATGATTATTGTTTTCTGGAGGATGTTGGGAGGAAGGTGGGGGAATGGGGAAGGGAGATTGTCAAAGGAGGGTTTGACATGAATGTAAGAAGAGGACGTGATGGAAGATTCGGAGGTCGAGATAGGAATAGAAGAGGGGGAGGTGTTGGTGGGATGGGTAGGACTAGAAAGGGGAGAGGAGGAGGTAAAGGAAAGAGGGAGGTATTGAAAATGTTCTTGGAGGCGAGAGAAATCGAATTGGAGTTGTTGTCCTGTGGGATGGAGAAGAGAAGGCTGAATCAGTCTGTTTGGGATCAAAAGTACGTGATTTTCTATTCTATTCTTTACACACATATAGAGGGACATGAATACATATTTATGAATTTGACAGGAATCAGACAGCTTTGTTGACGATTGAGTTCAAATTTCACCCATCCACTACTGCAGCACAATCTGCGCCGTCGTCGTCGTCGATGGACAACGTCAAACCATTCACTCTTCTAACCCATCGGAACAAAATCTCCATGCCTCTGCTCAGTCTGGTACAAAAGCATATCCAGGAACGGATGCATAAAAAATCAAATGTTCTAAGTGACGCTCCGTCCAACTCATTCCCCTCATGGGTATCTTCACTCGTCATCCCACCTCCTGAAGACCCAGAAAACTTCACAGTTCCGACCTTTGTCATGACGGCTCCCTCTGACCCATCCCTTCTTGTGCGTTCTGCCGCTCTCCTGCCCACATCTGCATTGATGCAAAAGCGTCGTACGCCCGAATGTGTGAGACCAAAGATATATTACTCTCTTGATCCTGATGAGCCATTGACGACATCTCTCCGCGGGACGCAATTTGTGGAATTTCCATTGATTGAGGTATGGGAAGAATTTAATGGTGTTATCGTTGACAAAAAGACGGGTGGAGTCAGATACGCTGGCGGGAAAGAGGAGCCACAGCGCAAGAGGATAAAGTTGAATTCGGAGGAGGGGAAGAAAACTATTGTTGGATTAGTGGGAGATTACGGAAGCGATGATGATGAAAGAGAGGAAGATTATACAGAGTATGCCAAGTTAGTGGGATACGTAGAGAGCGATGCAGAGGAGGATAGTATTATGGATGATGAGGATGAATGGACTGATGCAGATGCAGAAGGAGACATTGATTTAGATGCTGATCCTGCCATTATTCTCAAGTTGATGGAGCAGGCGAAGAGGGAAGGAAAATGGATTGAGCCGTCAGACGACGAGGAAGACGATAGCGATGATCCAGGGGTGCAAGCTCAGATAACCTTGAGGGATTCAGACATCTTGTCTGCGAAGGTCAAGTAGACCTTTCATGAGAAGCTGGATCTCGAGGACTTGGTCGATTGCAGCACTGAGTGGCGTTTCTGGCGTGTTACGTATGGGTTCAGCTGTTTTGACTTCCACTTCCCAGAGAGTGTCTGCATGTGCTGGGATGGGCTGCTGGGACTTTGGATCGACCTGGGACAGGACAGGGATCAGGATTGACGTCTAGTTGTGTTATGAGGGATGTATCACCTGTTCCTGTTGGAACATGAGGATGATCAGGGAGCCTTTACGGAAACAGTAACCACGTTTGTAGATCTGAGAACGTCTCCTGTAGAAGCGATCTTGTTAGGTTAGTGTGAATGGAAGGAAGAACGAACAGACGAGTAGCCCAAGGCTGCGGCGAAGCCTATAGCATCCCCCTCGACTTGAACAGTTGCCCAGGGCCTAACGGTAGTCTCTGGGTGGACACGCACGGATTCGGGCTTGAGGTAGGAGTAGAGATGCCTAGGGCAAGGCTAGTCAGTATGGAGGAGGAGCCTTAGACGATTGCACGGCACCATGGGCCATCGACGTTTTTTCCATTGACGATAAGTTCCTTCCTGGCGCGGAGGATAGCCTGATCGCGATTGCCGTGAACATCGATGGGCTCGAAGACGACTTCTCTGGAGTGCATGGGTTCTGCAGACTCGCAGTGGAGAGTAATGCGGTTGAGGATGGGCTGGAGATCCTTGGAGAAGAATTCGGCAAAGAGGGCGACTTCGTATTGGTGGGATGTCATGACGAAAAAAACATAAACAAAAACAGAAAAAAGATCCGTGGGAGCAGGAGTCCTCTGCAGGATGCATAAAAGAGCCAGTAAGTGTTGCAGCAAAATAACCAATGAACGGTCTCCTCAGGCGTCTCAACATAGGCCGTGCCAGCGACAACGACCTGCTTGCATACTACCACTCTCCCCTCGCAGGCCAGCCCCATGCCTACCAGCTCGAAGCCGACTCTACGCGCAATGCAAGCCGCAGACGGGTCGCCATACTCGAGCTGGACCCGCCAGAGTACAGCTCAGGCGACGACGGTGACGGTGGTTGCTCGCTACGGTCGAGACGGGGACTCGTGAGCGGACTGACGATAGTGGCCCCGTCGGGCTCGTCGTTTATCCTGCTCACCCCTCCATCGACCGCGCCTCTCTCTGCACCCAGTTCCTATTGCCCAGTCCCTTCTAGTCACCAACGATCTACCTCCGAGTCTCTTCCTCGTAAAAAATTCCCATTACGCGATATAGGCATTGTCGGCACCACTCGGCTCGCTAAATACGACACAAACCCTGACAAAAGTCTTCCTGATATGTATGCATCAGTCAACAACAATACTTCCCTCCAACCCCCCATCTTCCAACAGCCAACATCCTCCTCATCCTCCCAGGAGCCTGCCACCCCTGCCCCCGTACGCGCCCTCAAAATCATGAAACGAACAAAAACACAGGATTCCTTGTCCCCCCAAAGAAATCCGCAGCTAGCACCGCAAACAGGGGAGAAAAAACGCGCCGTGATCCCACCCATCACCGTGGATCTCGCGAGTGAGAGTCTCACAGACACCGCACAGCCCAAATCTTCTTCGATCACATCGCCTTCGATTCTTGTCCTGCCCGCGACAAACTCCACCCTTTCTTACGCGAACTATGAGCCCGGAGTTCATTCAACTGCTGGCCCTCTACCGCCCCCACCTCGCCTCCCGGGCTTCCAAGGTAACTCTATCGCGACTGTATCCCCACCGCCCCCTCGACCTCCAAGATTGAATTCCCCTATGCCTCTTCGCAACACTCCTGAATCCGAAGATATTGAGGCTGTGAAACAAGCTCTGCAGCTGCCATCATCTGTGTCAGCTACCCTTGCTTCCAGGACCCGAACAACGTCCGGAGAGTCACTCAAGAAAGGCACAACCACCGGATCAACAAGTCCTAATGATGTTCCGCATACGGTTGTCGCAAGGTTTGTCACCCTTTTATTGCACCTTGCATCAAAATGCAAGCATCATCGATTGATATCATCTTTTCGTCTCTTCTTCTCCTGCTGGTATTAGATCGACGTCAGGCTCAAAAATCTCAAGCTCCTCCCTCTCCAGCATGCCATCGCCGCATCCTGTGCATCATCATGAGGAGCCCCCTACATCTGATGCCGGCTCACTCAACAGTGAAAGACAACTAGAGAAGGACGCCAAAGGCAAACGGTCACTGGTCACTACGAGTGTTGTTCCTACTATTGCGGGACAAGGCAAGGAAGGCGAAGTGCAAGTTCTAAAAGCCACGACGAAACCACTCACACCCGAGCCCATCCCTGAGAAACCCACCATATCAGGTCCCATAAAAGGGATTGACGACGTTGACTCTCACCACCAAGACCATCGCAAGCATGGATCGGTCGTTGCCACGGGCAATAACCTTGATGACTCGGCTGCTGAGTGTTGGCTAGCGATCAGTCGGGCATCATCACCACAAAATCATGACGACCGATTAACATCACTAGACAACGGTGAGTTTTATTTTTCAGATACCGTGCTTGTCAGAAGGCATTGATAGACGATCTTCAGAAACGAACAAAGCACCCAGTCCCCCTCCAAAAAGTTTTCGAAACAGCTTGACAACAGGATTGAAGCGACTCTCTTCGAGGTCCTTACCCCGTACACCTTCAATTTCGTCAGGTGGATCAAGACGATCTTCTGTTATGAGCAAGCGATTCTCTACTGGGAACACCAGCTTGGCTCCGGCGCCCATCTCCACAACGGTCAGCTTTAGTGGAAGTGCGAATGCCAGTGCAAATGGAAGCGCATCTGCAAGTGGTAGCAGCGCGAAGACGCCTCAGGTTGCATCTATCCCCAAGCGTGCCTCGACTGCACATGGATATCTGCTGCCGGATGCGCATAAACATGTCAGCGTAACTGGTTACAGTGCTTCGGCTGACGGACATGGTGTCGTGAAATCAACAATGAGGAAGAGACAAAAGGCCGTGGTACAGTGGCCATCGGCGATGTTTTGTAATGAAATCCACGCTACAAATGGGAGGAAGAAGTTGACTTCGGGTGAGAAGTGTGTCATATATGCGCAGAAGATCAATGAGTTGTATATGTATGATTGTGGACTGACACAGTGGGTTGTGGAGATGAGGTGCCGTGGTGCGACATATTCAAAATGGCTTCCGATCTTTTCTGACGATCGTCTGCCTCATATAGGTCCCTCCTCTAATTTATCGGCGGGTGGCCTGGATAAGAGATTCTTGGACGTGCGATCCCCAACAAGTGTTTCATTCACACCACATCTACGACAGACATCCCGCTCGTCGATTATCTCTGATGCAACATTCCCCACGCGGCCGGATGCTACGACAGCTACGGATCTTCTTTCTTCTTATGATGACGATGGCTTCTATCGCGAAGACGTCCCTCCCCTTCCATACCCTTCACTGGCGACCGTTCAGCGTGCAGCTGCATCAAACACTGCTCCCGTTGCTTCTCCATCGACCTCGAATACAACATTGATGACCTCACCTGCGCCCCTTCGTTCTTCAGGCTCTAGTTCAACATTACCTTCAGTGAGTGGAGGAAGTGCCAATACCCATCTTTCAGCGAGCACACTTCCTCCTCTCACCTATTCCTCCACTCCCTCTAATTCGATAATGACAATGCCTCTCTCTCCCACCATCAAACATCCTGCCGTTGCATCTCTATCATCGAACTCATCCTCAGGCGGGTTTTTTGCCACCCTCGGTCGGAAGGCGTCTCTTTCGTCTGCAAAACGACCTACTCTTGGGTTGGGATTGTCGAATTTGATATCTTCTTCATTATCTCCCTCTTCTCCTTCAGGAGGTGGATTTTCATCACCTATAACGAGTGGTCGTCGTCTTTTGACGAAATCGACATCCGGATTAAATGGTGGTGTTAGTACAAGATTGTCGACGCCAGCAAGTCCAAATTCGTCTGCTGTAGGAGCAGGAGGAGGACTGCAGACGAACCTGGCTTCCCCGCGTAGTGCCGTTCCAGGAGGACCTCGCGCGCCTGTGAACCATAACAGAGTGCAAAGATCGAAAACGTTGATGCCTAGTAGCACTGGTTTCCACGATGCTGGAGTGTTCGACAGTGTATCGAGTGGTGGCGGCGGTGGTAGTAGTGTGGAAGAAGGAATGATGATGGAGCATCGGCCTTCACTTTGGGAATTACAGTTGAACCATTCTGATTCGACCTCAGATGGGAAGATCGTGACTATGCCCATGAGCTCTGGTCTGACGTCAGGATCGAGCACGCAACCACATCATCATCATCATCATCATCATCACCTCTCTTCGTCTCAACAACTGCATCCGTTTGTAACCAGACCGGGCTATAGGACGGACTCGTCCTCTCAATTGACCCATCGCCATCATCATTCACAGTCTTTTATCCCGACGACCAATGTCAGGTACAGCCAGCCCCTCCAACAGCAGCAGCAACAGCAGGCAGTGGTTGATCCACAATTAGAACCCAACTTCATCTGTCAAGTCGATAAACTGGCAGAATTACTACCACATGCTGATCGGAATATCTTGTCTGGGTACTTGAGGAGAGCAGGACGAGATATATTGGCAATTGGGCAATACCTTGAAGACGAGAAGAATGGAACGTTGAAAACTTATTGATTTAATTTGGGAGACAATGGGGCTTAATTTTAAAAGATTCCTCCTAAATAAAACTTTTCTAACGACGAACACAGTTCCAAATATGCTTCAGACTTTTTACAATTTTGCTCGCATTATGTTATCCTCACACCAAATTTGTTCAGACTTTACTCATTATTATACATGTAAACCCAACAATTTAATGTAACCCATCCATACAAAAGGCTAGCAAAAAAATCAAACACTGTATCGTATAATGCAATTTTCATAATGGCGATCACGGATTGGGAACAGCAGGTCGGAATCCTTTTGAAGTTCGTTTGGCAACAGGAGGTGGGAAAGCTTTTTTTTTAAAAAAAAGAAAAAGATTCAATTGAATACTGTGTCAAGGGAATATTCACTTTATCGATAAACTCACTTCGTGCAGCTGCAGGTCCCCAGCCCGCCGTTATCCTTGATGATGATGAACCTAAAAGCATTTTCTCCACTTCATTGCCACTATCTGAACGCTCGGAACCAGTTGTAGATCGATACGAATAGTCCGATATGGGCATCGACGGGCCTGCAAAAGGCTGCCGATGATGGCTGCCCATCTGTCTTGGCAACGGCTTCGTCCATCCAGACCCTTGTTGTTGAGTGACATGGACAGGCGTGAATGCGTGATTTTGAGCCCTTGTAGGAACAAGAGGCGTTCTTTGAATCTGGCAGATGTAAAGGAGGTTTTTTGAGTTGGATCATTTTTAGAAAGAAAATCAACTCGATGACTCGAGCCATACACCAGAAGACGCTTCTAAGCCGCCGATGGACATGTCAAGAACGGCCCCACTGGCGCCACCATTGTGGGAAATTCTTTGCGGATGACTCTCTGGAGTTTTTGACAGGGGAGCAGCTTCGACGCTTGCAGGTCCTAGCAAAGCCTTGCGTCTGAGCTTATCGTGTTGTATCTTTAAAATAAGGATAAACTCATTAGCGAAAGTCAAATACATAACTGTCATTGCGTACCTTGAGCTTCTGGTATTCCTTGTCTCGCTCCCGAGATGCATCCTGAAGGTCTCGGACCTTCCGTCGCTCAATCTCGAGATCTCTCTCAAATTCTAATGGGCCCTTCTGCTTCCACTACATCTAAATATAAGGACGAGAACTGCTCACGAGTGACCTTATTGCTCAAAAGACTGATCTCCCCATTGGCTAATAAAGGGATGGTCAGCAGCAAGAAAGTCAAAAAAAGATGACACTCTTCTTTACCTTCCCTGACGACGTTTTCAAGCTGTTTCTGTAGTTGTGCATTTCTATCGTTGATGTTTCTGATAACAGCTTGTTGAAAAGAGCTGTTGAGAAGATAATCACGGTTAGTGATCATGATAGGTATCATTGATTCCATGACGTCAAAAAGCTACAACTTTTCCTGGTGAATTTGATATTGCCAGAATGAAATTGCGCTGCATTTTGTCCAAGTGTATAGCACTTTGAAAATGCGACGCTGAGGAGACCATACCGACTACAAATCTCGAGAATAATGGACGGGGAAAGACCAGAAAGGACGGACTATGTCGGAAAAAAATTAAGTGACAATTTCTGCATATATATGCGCCAAGCTTCGTACTGTTTTGTAGTCATTTGTGGGTTGAAGAGAGCAGACCTAGGTTTCTCGAATCCTGGAAGTATTAACCAGGTTCAAATGAACGATGCTCACAACAATGTCATCTCTTGAGGCAAAAGGACAAAGGCACGCCGATCAGAGACCCAGTGTTTGAAGGAAGGAATCAGACACCCACGGCTCAGTAAGGCTAGTTTCACAGGCTAGACGGTGTAAGCAACAGAAAAAACCTCGAGACAGCCAAATTTACCAGGACAGAGTCGTGCGGCCGTAAATAATTCATTAGCACAGTCGACTAAAAGAGATTAAAGCACAAGCTTCATTATTTCCCAAGAAGCCCGACATACTGCAGAATATATGCGAGCCTAAGCACCGAGATTCATTTCTTAGGGAGATTTTATTTTCTAGCAGATGCCGAACGCACAGGTAGTCTTTGCGGATTGTGTGGATTGTGAGTCTGCTCGAGTTCAGGAGGCACAAAACAGGCTTACGACAACAGCCTTATCAGTGAGTCCTTTGCGGCATGTCAGACGGTTACATTTCAGTTCTGTATCCATATGCACGTATATGACAAAGGACGGAATGGCAACGGAATGGCAACAGCGACCTTCATCTTGCCAAACAAAACCAAAATATGCTTTCAACAAAATGGATATGGTACTTCAAGTATTTACCTGGCAGTACATCTGGATATACAGAAGGAAGGATGCGAAGTACGGGCATGTCTGTACAAAAAAAAGAAATTGCTATGGCTGTCTATAATATTAATTAGAAAAAAATAACACAACGAATACAACAGAAGGGACGCGAATAGAATTTTATGTTCCTCATGAGGAAACCATACCATCATCATTGTCTCCGAAAATCTCCGAGAAAATCTCCTTTCCTTCGGTAGACAACGGTGTAAGTTGGTTTATTTTTCCGGAAGGATTTTCCCGTGCGGACTTTACTCTGCGTATGCGTTCTCCATTCCATATACGCTCTAATGATACAGTGACATTCCACAGCCCAAAGAGGAATCCTCGATCTGGTTGATCCGGGTAGTGCGGAGGGAATCGTGCATAGAGATACCCTGTCTTATAGTCATATTCCGCCTGATAACCTTTGGAAGCATCCGGTGGGCGATTGGATGTTGATTCTGCAGGATATGGCAGCCAATCTTTGCCAGTTGTTGTATGCGCGAAATCGACAATTCGCACGTTAACTTCGCCACGCTTCCGTTTTCCGTGAGATCTCTTTGTAACTGATCCCGCCACAAGATCTTCACTGTGGGAACGTCGCAATGTGTCATGTCGGTGTCCCAAACGACGATCGAGTGATTCACCACGTTTGCTTTTTGCTGATGGGTGCTCGAGGGTCCAAGATCGGAAATTTTCTTGGGAATCATGATCGCCATCATAGATCAATAGGAGACTACAACCGTAAAAGCGATACCCCTTCAATCGGTTGATGATACGAGCCAATGCATATAGTTTTTGTAGAAGCATCGGTATCTGGTACACCAATAAGCCCTCGCCATTTGACAAGAACGACGCAACCACAGAATCAAATTCTTCAGGGCGAACTTCTCGTCCGCTGTACTTGTTTTGAATCGAATATGACTGGGTCTCCTCATTCCACACCTATTAAACAAAGTCAGAAAGAGAACGATATGAATTGTCATTCGGGCTTACTTGCATCCCGCACACACGTACTCCGAGAGCACGACTAGTAGTCCGGTCACATTTCTTCCTCTGGCTCTTCTTCTTGGAGCTTGTCGCATCCATGCCATATTGTCGGGTTCCCATCTTAAGATCCATCACGCAAGGATGTTTGAGATGTCGAGTGAGATCCTCCATAAGAATAAAATAAGTTGGTTTGGTAAACGAAGGGACCGACTCGCTGTTCTCAGGAATAGGCAGATGACCGATAGATGCTAGGCGGCGAGGATTTCTGTACTTCATTGCGACATCAAGGGAACGCGAACGGCTACGACGTCTACTGTTGAGCGATGGGGACACATTGGCACCTTTCCAGGTACTAATAGAATTGATTTCCCCGTGTCCCAAATCCAGATCCATCTCGAATACACCAGCAGTACCACTATCACTGTTTGGACCGCGTTTTGAAGCATACAAACGATCTGTTCGGGCAAGTAGGGCCTCCTCACTTTGAATACGACGAACAGGAGTGTGACAATCGTCGGAATGGGATTTTGTTGATCCAAACAAAGGCTTCTTTGAATGCCTCCGTGAACCACCAGACTCAGACTCTCCGTCAACTTCCATTCGAAGATACCCTGCACGACCTGCGAGCATCTTGACTTTCTTATTAGCGATATGTACGGCCTTCCGAAAAACATAATCCTTCAGCCTAGTATTGACCATAGTGGAACCGGTTCCCCAGGGCGAACCCTTTTCGGAATGAAACGATCTCAAACAAGGGCGAGCTCGATCATCTTCGTCGTCAGAAACAGTATCATGAGGAACTGACAAACACCGCTCTGCCAAACAAGGGGAGTATGTGTCTTGAGCATGACTCGGAGAGTTAACGGGAGTAGGCGCGTCTATTTCCTGCGAGTCAAAGGATGAATACTGTTCAAGAAAAGTTCGCTTTAGGCTGGGTAGTCGTGATATAGGGGGTTCAGCAAGGTCAGGAGTGGAAGAGGTACTGAGACGAATTTTGTCTAGTTGACTTGGAATACCAACAGACATTCCATTGGGATAGACCAGTGATGACGATCTATGTCGGCTGCCTTCTAACAACCAATCTGGTATGATATGGCGGTTTCGATCGAGTACGACTTCTGGCAATTCTGCCACATCAGAGTCTGCCTCATTTGAGAGACCATTTTCACACAGTTTCGAGACCTGTTCGGAGCTGGAGAATGAAGATTTAGCTTGAGAAGTTGTTTGACTATTATTTGCGGAATCAGGCGGGCCAATAGGTTTCTGTGTGACATTCAAAGTTGAACGATTTTTGAGTACACGCCGATAAGAAACCAACATTACTCCAAGGTAACGTGGAATGAAGTCCAACAGGGGCGGTGCTTCCCTTTCTACAGCTTCATATACTAAGTTCTCGCGAGATACAAGTGGCTGTTTGGTGAAAATCTCAGTTCAGTGCATCGGGAGGAAGGATACAAACGTTACAAACCTTGCATATCGCTTGTTTTGTAAACTTATATATAGAGGTGTGACCTCCAACCTGGTTTTCAAAAGGCTGAAGAGGAATATGGGACAGACATTCTTGCGAAACATCGACGCGGAGAAAATGGTCAGAATCACTTTCACCAAATGCAAGTGAATTACGGGGCGAACGCAAACTAGCATCTTCTGATGTGCTATACGAAGGCCCTGGCAACTGATTGCGATCTCCTCGCTGTGTACTGGTCGATGGTGTCGTCGAGGTTGAAGTCGTGACGGAGGCAGTTTCCCAAGTTGAGTCGCCATCAGTCAACCATGAAGAGGTGGATTCTACAGGTGAAATGGGGGCAGAAAGGCTACTCGAGCGGCAGCCATTCTGGTTCACTGGCAGCGTGAAGGCTGGGAAACCTTCTCGAGGAGCCGGAAGATACTGAGACGAGCTGAAGCGAGAACTAACACTAGACGAGCTAGTCTGTTGACTAAGTTGAGAAGATGTCGATGATTGACGACGAGGTTGTGAAAGGGATGAAGATGGAGGGAATGTAGATTCACCACGATTCGGGGATACGTGATTGTCCTCTCCTTTATCCGTCTCTGGCAAAGTCCGGTCACGTCGTCTTCCCCTCTTTGCCATTGAACTCTCAACAAACCCTCTCCTCCAAGGATTGTATTCCTGGGAAACGTTCTCTTGGTATTGGTTATGGTCCTGCGGCCGCCCGTTGGGTACACCTAGAATACCGTCCTTCGCATGATCCGATGTTATCATACTCTTTTCTTGATTGATAGCAGAAGCCTCACGCCCAGGCCATTCCGAGCGCTTGACGAATTTGAACTGAACCTCCGTTATTCCCTCGTCGTCACCAGTGTGTGAAGAGGCTGCCTTCCGACGGCCAGAAGACTGAGGGCGAGAAGAGTCACCTGCCAAAAGACCTTCGGAAGGGCCAATGGACTCCCTGAATAGCTGCAGTTTGGCAGTTACCTTGCGTCCCATCCCTGTGTTCGGCGTATGTGTAGTTTCACGCGAAAGAGGGGTCAAAGAAGAGGAGCTGGAGGAAGAGGACGATAACGAACTCGATCGACAATGCGCTGCAGGGGAGAGAACTGGAGTCATGATGGAGAATGATGAATTACTGGTCGCAACGTTTGAAGAGTGCACACAAGACTTATGTTTTTCATTGTGGCTGGAAAGGGAGATCAGGTCAGCGCTTGAATCCTTGGAACTTGAAACATCCAGAGCGACAGATGGTTTCTGCGGCTTAATATGTGACGGATGTGTGTTCGCATTTAAACGCGCCGAAGGAAATGCAAAGCGTTGGTTTATGGAGTCTGGTTGGGCTGTCGGGACAGTGGGAAGGCAAGGAGAGGAGAAGGCGGTCACGGTGCCAGAATTCGGTGGGGACAAAGGAAAATTAAAATACTTGCTCTGGGCAACGTCAGATGAACCCATAGGCAAGATGACAGAAACAGATTAAGGAAAAGAGTCGTAGCAATTGAATGGTGACAATTAAACCTGACTGGTAATGCTGGATGGAAAAGATTTTGGAGGTAGAAAGAAAGTCTGGACCGAGTGATTGGCGGGAATTAAGTAGCCTGAGGACGGAATAGAAGAGGGATTAGAAGATGAGGGTCGCAAACAAATAAATATGCAGGTGTAGCACAAGCATAAGCCGAAAATTCTATAAACACGTGCTCAGGACCCGGAGCACTCTATAATTCCTCAAGATTATTGCTCCATCTCCCCCTCTGTCCTCCTCATGCCTTGAGCGTCCTTCTAAACCTCGCAGTTTCTATCCCTCGATCCTCGTCACAGTTCTTTCCATCTACAACTTTGAGGTCGTAAATATATGGTAGTTGAGTCTCCTTCTACGCACGTTTGTATCACTTTCTCTCCAAAGATGTTAGCTTAATGTATAGAGACGCTGATCATCTCCCAAGCTAACCCCAGAGAACTCGGCTGCTGTTCGGTTGTTATTGAGTTTTGCTGCCGGCTACACTTTTTTCTTTCTCTATTCAGTTCTCGATTCGGGAAAGTATTCTATTTGTGATACAACAAACAACCGGTAGTTATTGTACTAGCTGATTATGCGCTGCTTCTTCAAATACGCTTTACTTCCATATATGTGGTTAATGATTTTCTTCCTACCTTTTCAAGAATTAATTTCTCCGGTTTCATCAAGAAGTAGGTCCAGTATGAATTTACCTTCCTTTTTCGTTTGTTTTCACCCTCCGAACATGTTTATCTCATCTCTAATCTCTGAGCAAGGCTTGACCACAGTCTAGTGCAGTGCGTACTACGCGGTCACCTGGCGACTATCCTGATTATGGTTGCACACTTAATATGAGCCTAACATTCTTGTCTCTGAAATTCAGAATGATGTCCGGTGTCTCACCACCCTTTATCACAGCTGTCAAAGCGGAAGCCGGTAAACCGAGTTTGTATTCTACTGGTGCGACAGCCTGCTTGTTTGTGTTTCTGAAAGCATTCCGGCATATGAGGAGAGGTGGAGTGATGAACAACTCAACGGCGATTTCAATGAACCACCTTCGAGGTCGGGACGACAAGTGTCGCGGTGTGGAATGACGACGAGTGACGGCGATAGGTGACAATAGCCAGAATGACCATAGGATACCCATATCGTCAAACTTTCGGAGCTTAGCTCCGCTTTAGCCAACCTCCGCATATTACACACACGTTGGACCGAGTACTTCTGTCTTCAGTGACATTCAATTACACAACAGAAGGAAGATTGCCAAAAGGAGAAAAGCCTAGGATTCAATGGGAGTTTCAGGGGCCTCAACCCAGAACTGTAGGTCAGGGAGAAGCCGAATCGCCAGCTTCAATACATTTTCGCATTCTCATGTCTCGCACCAACCTATAATTTGTCGTAGAATTTTACGGAAAAAAAGATCAAAATCGTTTGACAGCTAAAAAATGATAGACGCCAGTACAGGTTCAAATGTCGGGAAATGTTGTTTACCCCTATCGCACGTTTAAGGATGTTATTTTTATATCTTGGAGTTGATTTTTCAGGAATGTAGTTGGTCCTACGGATGGTCCGACGCTAATAAGTTCACCCACGCATACAATGATTTGAGCGCACATGCATTGTCTTCCTTCGCGAACACGGCAATACATTGTAAGGAAGAATCCTTTTGGCGTCATGACTGGTTTTTGGCAATCTAGGATTGACGCTGAAAATGCTTGCCGATACCAAATCGTGAGAAGCAGATGTAGATTTCATGTAGACATAACGTGACATTTTTTGAGCCAGGGGAAAGACAAGTATAATGATATATAGGCCAGATTTTTTTCATCCCAATCCTGATGTTGAGTCTACAAGCCTGGTCAATCAGTGGATCCACAGAGCCAATCACAATTATTTTTATACTGCGTTTGGTGTTCTTCTTTCTAAGAATATCTCACCAAAACGGAACAAACGTGCGACGATAACAAGGGACAAGCTAATAAAGTGTGACATACAGTAATCATGGTCATGTTAAAGATGAGATCTCATCTCATAGCAAAAAAAACTACGTACAATAACTGAAAAACAATCAAACCAACAATACAGAAGGGTAGAACGAAACAATGGTCAACAGCCCTACAGCGGGAAAAGGCTGTTTGGGCGTGGAAATGTTGATGTTGCTATAGAGAAAAACAATCATGTTACCATTAATATCATCTCAGCGCTATCATTTAGTTTCCTACGCTTCGCGGCTGGTGCCTCATCTTCGGGATCATCAATCACTATAATTGGTGAACCAGGATCTGCCAGAGTTTCTTCTGCCGTCGAGTAGGCAGTAACACCCACCGATGTGGTTGGAACAGGAACCAACAACGGAGAAGCCGGGTTAGTCAAGCCCGAGGCAGCAGCAGCAGCCTTCTTCGCAGCTTTGGCAGCTTTCTTTGCATTTCTGTCCTTGTTTTTGTTCTTCGCGCGACGCTCCTTCAATGCTCTCACCATATGTCCAGTCAAAACTTGAACAGCGGCCATAGCACCTAGCTTCTCCAGTTGCTTCAACATATCCTGAGTAATGCCAGAAAACACATCTGGGTCAAGAATGAGTTTTCGCTCGTGCAAAATCATGTAACCTGGCTTGGCAGAGTTATTGGGTTGACCAGGAACATAATCAGGATGTGTGACAGGTATTGGGCCCAGAACGATTGGGATGGAAACATCGGGCACAAGCTTTGTGTTGAGGAGAGGAAGTGTAGGTCGTTCGATGGTGGGTGGTGTAGATGTACTGACAGAGATAAATGGGGTAGATGTATCCTGAGGGGTAAGGGCGGGAGTTATGGCAGAAGATGAGGCGGAGATCGAGGAAGTAACTTTTGCGGAGGAATGTAGGGGCCAGTCGGATCGTGCTAATGTAACATAAGGATTTGAGGATGATGCGGCATGCGGGATAGCAGATGATGGCTGGGAAGAACCATGGTATGCAAAAACTCCTGTCGTCGCATTCTTGCTAGAATTAGGCACCTGTACCGAATTAGATAATTGTGGTGCATTCACAGACAATGCTTTCGGTAAAAGCGGAGTTGACGTGAGGGGAGGTGGAAGGGGACCTTTAGGCTCTCCTTTGATGCTCCGTTTTAGCGGCGGATCCAAAGGCGTACGCTTGTCCTTGCGTTTTCCAGGCTGACTCGGTCCATCTTTTGTTCCAGCACCCTGAGCGGCGTCCTGCAAAGCTTTAGCTTCTTGCTCCTCAAACGTTTGCGCATATTTGTCATCAATCGACCAGAAAAAGCCTTTGCCTCTGTCTCCACCACAACGCTCCATCTTCAGAAAAGCACGACCAGAAGACAGATTATGCCGCACAGAACTCTATGAAGATCACTCAGCGACATATTTAGAAAAGAATAGCGATTCACGGACCATCCATGCACTATCCACGTATTTATAGTAGTCATAGGTTGTCATAATCCAATTACAGATCTCCTGCAGAGTAGCCTTGCCATCGATAGCCTTGATAGCTCGATAAATTAATTGCGCATAGGTGAAAGGCGGCTTGGGTGGCATAATCTTGGGGCATTCCAATACTGAAGGCTCATCGCCTTTCTTACGCTTTTTCAAGTGGGCACCCTTGCCTTTCCCGATTAAATTTGAATTAGGCAACTGTAATTGTTTAATGGGTTCAGGGTCCGGTAAGATGTCAATCTGAGGTTCTGGAGAAAATGGTGGGTGCTTGACTTTCCGTGGAGGAGAATTCGGAGGTTGTGAAGAGGGTGGGGATATAGACGTGATATCCACAGAAGGTGAACGCGCGCGGTTGGTGGATGACTGAGAGCTGGGAGAAGGGGTATCTTCGGGAGGAGAAGGGGGAGGAAGAACAAAACTGAACGTTCGAGATGCTATTTGAATGTGTGATCTGCGGGTAAGAGCAATCGCACAAAATGGCAATTTCTTGAGCGTCTCGTGAAAACATGATCGTGACGTGAACGGACCTTTCACTTAGTGTTGCACGACTACCAGCACCACACCATACGCCATCCACCCAGGCACCGTTCCTGCCAATGACAACCAAAACGAAACGATCTTCGTCTTGATCGTACTCTATTTTCGCATGCAAGCGAGACACACTCTTCAAATTCCCAAGATCAACATCTACTTGTATTTGTTCCGCAGTAGACGTAGTGGGTGTGTTCGAGCTCGGCGAACAGCGTCGTCCAATTGTTATGGAAAGCATTTGAATATAAAAAGTCCAACCAGGAAAGACAAGGGAATAGTAGGCAGAGATCTTGTCTTGAGAGGGAGGAGAGTGACTACGGATGGTTTCTGCATCTGGACGAGAAGAGGCGCTGTGAGAACAGGTATCCATGTTATATGGCGTGTTGAAGGTCAAGATTGAAAATGCGTGCGTCGTGGGCGACGTTGTGGTCGACAGTCAACGATGAGTTATGTAGCACACGTGACGTCGTGGGTGACTTGCTGGCTATTTTGGATTCTCCTTTTCCGGCGATCAGGAGGAAATCTTCAACTTCCACAAACAATAATGGTTGCCTCCGAAATGTCTCTCAAAACAGAATTGATGTCCTTGTCTACAAGGACATTGATAATATCAACTCTGACGCTCGTTGTATGGCTTATGGTTTTCGCTTAAGGACCGCACTTCGAGCTAGCATATATTGCTTATGTGCGCGGTATTGGCTGTGAAGAACCAACGTTGGTTGCCTAAATTGGTTTTCTTTAGTAGACTGACTAGTGATATCGGTGTAGCTTTTCGGCCTGTTGTGCCCCCGTGCGTTGTTACCACTGCGTATGGTGCCTCCTGGCTCTATCTCTCAGTGTGCGTCCTCCATGTTCATAACTCTACCTTTCTTCTCACTCGTCACAAAGGACTCGTCACAAAGGGATGCTGGCTATGAAACCTATAGAGCCAAGCGTCGAAGAAGCTGCTTGTTTTTTCGAAACCTTCTCGTCTGGCTTTAGCGGGCAACTTTCCAGTTCATTGCATCAATGTGAACCTTGACCCACAAAAATAATTTTATCATGAATGACATATGACAGGGCTCTTTCCGCACTGACCATCCATACAATTATGGCTTAATCCAAACGATTTTCTGTCGAGACTGCGAATTCGCGATTCAAAATTTGGGGACTTATATCTACCGGATTGGCTCTTATTCCTATCCTTCCGTATCTCTTCGGTCAGCCTGCCGGACATGCCACATATCGCACCTTCGGCTGGATGCGAGATTATTTGATGAAACACAACGAACCCACAAAACGAACTGAACCTCACGAGAAACAAGATTTCTAATATCACAGTGGGCTTGTCAAGTATCACCAGATTTTCAACTTTGCAACATAGCATATGGACCCTTCGTTTATCTTTTACTGAAGGAATGCAGAAGCATGGCACTCTTAATAAACATGGGCTTTCACATCATAGACTACATTGACACACTTGAAAAAATACACTCAAAGTAATAAAATGACTCGTGTTTATTCATAGAGTTGTTCTTCCAAGTGCAAGTGGAATGGAACTAATGCTACTTGGGGGGATCAGGCCGACTTCTGTTACCACTACCGTTATGAAGTTGGCTGGAGTAAGGTCATAAAGAGGATTGAGAATTTCCAAATTTTGCGA
>Ga0153993_100150_pt1 | contig 24570 bp, 36 predicted proteins | sample TSNC077MetaG_FD_104706 | JGI IMG/M metagenome (GOLD analysis project Ga0153993, IMG submission 104706) | Attine ant fungus gardens microbial communities from North Carolina, USA - TSNC077 MetaG | ecosystem: Host-associated > Fungi > Mycelium > Unclassified | place: USA: North Carolina, Lumber...
GGAGGTGATTCATCGGCGGCAGTTCTACTAAAGGCCTTATTCCTGGAATCGTTGTGCCTTCCGGTTCATATACTGCTGGAACACGAATGATTTCTGGTTCTAGATTCTTCTATGCCTGAGAGTACAGTGAAGCAATATCAGCTCTGCCAAAAAATGTGAAGCCCGCCACTTTGCTAGATTCATTATGTAATGCGTATTTTTAACATTGTGAAAATTAAGCGGGAATTGCAGAAATTATTTCTACACAGCCCCAAATCATATTCACACCGGATAAAGAACGATCATTGTTTGACATGATCCCAATGAATTGACAACGAGCCAATCAACGACGTACAGATGGTTTGTACAGATGGTCATTCAAGAAGTAGCTTTTCATGGTTACTATCAGATGATTTTTGCCACTTACATGCAGGCTGCCGGGTCCTAACCACCTCACAGGGATTTATGATCGGTTGAATCACGTGAGACTTGCCTTTCTGGTAACTGAAACACACGCATTGTACAATGGGAACAAACGTATGATCTTTATTGGAAAGTGACTCTAAACGGTAGCTTGGCCCCACGACATTTCGGCAATTGCGTAATTTGCCGACAAACTACGAGTGCAATTATGCCCTCGAACTATAGTCCAAAACTTGGTAGCATTGCGCTACAGAATCCTTCTCCACACCTGCAAACAGTCCATGTCTCGCCGTCAACTTGTCAGGATCTCTCATTGTTCAAAGGTATGCTGCTTCATGCTGCCTACCAGGTGACTTGCTCATTATAAACAGACATACTCAGGGAGTACCGCCGTTTAGATGATACGATTACCATGAGACTAAATAGAGCGAATGCCGCAATGCGGGATCAACAGCGTGAGCACAACAAGGGTAGTCGAGAGAACGTTCAGAATCAAGCATGTGCCTACCTTTGGCATGAATTGGTCGGTAAGGATAAACCAGGGTTGGTCCATTGGGCTCTGACGCTTTGAGCCTGGCACAGAGAACTGGAAACGAAGAACACAACTCGTGGAGTATTGCACAGTCGTGGTCGATCAATCATTCAAGGAGAAACGAGAGGTTCTTGAGAATGAAAATGTGGACCCTGGACAAAGAAGGTTGATCCAAACAGCAGTGTATGCCAGCCAAGTGAAGGTGCAGGGATGCTTTGAGATCTTGACCGCCTGTAAGGCTCACTGTCTTCTGCATAGCGGAACCAAGTACACAACGAGATGACAGTAGAGACTATCATACGCAGACGAGCCGTTGAAGGTGCGACCTTTATGAGGTCACCCTAGTATGTTTCTCTTGACACTCTAGTGTATTTCAGCATTTCGGTCACGATGCCAATATTTTGTCCCACCGTTAACCGACGAAGAAGCGCGGCGACTATGGGAGGCAGCTCAATAAAAGTAGTATAGATCAGTCTTTCCAGCTAGGCAAGATACCTAATGGGTTTGAACGACAATGAATATGATTCTTCGCGTTGTATCAGAATATTTAGATGGAAACTGGGCAGATTTTGCAATGCATCACGCGATCTATTTATCTATCTGTCTGGCATCCTACACCCTATGTTGTCCCTCCTACCAGCCCTTGTCGCAGCCCATTCCCACATTATCCTGAATGATCAGTCAACAATCGCAGACAACTCCTTGAACATCATCAAGGTGCCGGTCCAGCTGGGCGTGATGAGCAGATGCCCGGATGCCCTTCTCTGTGAAGCCACTTTCAACGATGTTCTTGCTCAAGTCTGGGATAAGGTGGATTTGTCATTGGTTTACATCGCAAAGTAGAGCCAGTCCTTTGGTTGAAGAGATGCTCAACACATAAATTCAATCCTCTCCTCTTCCCAGGTTCAATAAATCTGCTCCAGATTTTGGGCTGACTTGTCTCCATGGACCAGAAGAATGCGCAGGAAATGTACAGCAATTATGTGTCAGCAAGTATGCTGCCCAAAAACAATGGTGGAATTTTATTCAGTGTCAGAACTTCGAAGAAAGAGCAATGATTGGGACACCGAAGCTTGCATTGAAGTGCGCTGATGTTGCACAGGTAGACTGGGAAGCGAGTGGTGCTGGGGATTGTGCAGGTTTAGATGGTAGCGGTAAATCGCTTGAAGGCATTGAGCTTCTGCACGAGAGTGTGAGATTGGGTCAGAGCCTCCAGATTATGTATGTTCATGGAGACTGTTATCGTTTCAGAACTCACTAATCGTACATCCAGAAAAAGCTGTACAATCCTCATCAATTCGCGTAAGGTTTGTGTACACGATGAAACCTGGAGGGAATGCGAAGTGAGTGAAATGTTATCGAAATTTCTTGGCATTGATTGTTCTTCAGGGTGGCCATTCTGTCAACGACTTTATTCGTCAAATTAACGAGGAGTACTACAGACTGAACACTATCGTATATTAGTCGTATCTTACAATGCTTCCTCTTATGTATATTCTTGATGTTTTATGATGTCGTAGTACCTTCCCTTCAGCATTCCTCTAGTATTCTGAAGCCCTTTGGGATGTCTAACTCTTTGAAAGAAGGTATAGTCATCCCCACAGAAGCTCGTAAAGGATGACAAGGACATTAATTACTATTAGGGGTACTGCAGATCGGCGAGTTAAGAAGACTGGCCAGAGAGCAATGGGAGTAACTCACTCCGCATAAGAGTCCGCACAGCATTAATAAGTTCTATTAGACGAGCTTTTACACCAACATCCTGGTCTCCGTAACCCATTTGATCGTATCCCTGATTATAACCTACACTGGGATTCTGTACCTGTCTCCCTCTGGGTGAAGCCCAGCCGACTGTGAAATGATCAGCATCATTTCTTAATCGGCAGACATTGGAGAGTACTTCGGACTAGAAAACGTTCCTCGTTCAGAATGGCGATAGCATTCACGAGAAGCAGAGACACCTGAAGCATGGTGCCAAACATCTTTTACTGTTCTATAACACTGTCTGTAGATGAAGCAATCGTGATTTATGAGTCTTGAGGTCGGAAAGAGGGTGTGTGATGCGACGCGCCTACGTTGTGCAATGTGTGTGACATTTGGCCATGTGACATCCGATTCAAAGTTGTGACTGTACTTTCCTTCTGCCAATGCAGACTTCCTGTTGGAAGGGTATGCATTACTGTTACAAAATATCAAGAATAACTCTGAGATAAAATCTCATAGGCATTGTACGACGTTCCCTAGTTTCTAGTGATCAAGCAAGACGTCCAAGGATCACATGTCAAACTCGGTCCTAGTAAGTACTTTCAAGCTCAAAAGCTCAAATACCAGTGCTTGTCTTCCTGAATTTAACCATGGTGAAACAGTTTCAGCCCCCTCCAATGGCTCAGAGGCAAGATGAACCCCGAAAATAGGGAGAAACAAACAAAGGAGGAGATAGCGGAGGCAAAGAAACAGGTGACAGAAGCTCAGAGCATTTTTGAGGTACAACCTGCGGCTTTGGAAAAGTCAGTGAAGGAAAGAAAGGAGAGGAAGGACCGGATCTTGTTGAATAAAAGGACTTGCGACAAACTTGTCAGAGCAAAGGAAGTAAGCAAGCCCTCGATTTTTATCTCAGCCCTGCCCAGGTTTAACTGTACTCCAGCATAAATATTCTACGGCCAATTTCAAGATCTCGCATAGGAAACTTAATATGCTTGGAAAGCAAATTTCCGGGAAGCCCATTGACTGGGCAATCTTGCAGATGCAGTTTAGTGAGAAGCGCGCTAGTACCAGAATAATGAATATGTTGGCGACTGCAAAAGACCACGCATCGCGTTACAAAAAAATGGATTTGTCCAAGGTTGTTGTTTGTACGTCTTCTGCGAACTTTCGTCATCCCTTACTGGTGACATGATATCCTGGTAGCCGAAGCATGGGTGTCCAAAGGCGAACGCCCTCCGAAAACTATTGAACCTCGCGGGAGAGGCCATGTCGGTTTCCGACAACAGCCTATGTCGAGAATGACTGTTATCTTGCGACATGGTAAGACGGTGGAGGAGGAAAAGGCTGAACGGCGGGAAAAGATCCTGAAGCGCATCGTATCTGCTGGTGTTACCCGCGAGGACATCCCTCTACGAAATCCTTCCCCCATGTGGAGCTGGTAGTTTTTGAGGTTAATTTAATTTCCTTTTCATAATTCAATACCTGGTTTCACTTGTTTCACCTGTAGAAAACAGTGTTTTTCGTAACCTGAAAATTGATACCCCTATGCGCGATCACAGTCCGACATGGATGGATCTACGGCTTTCTAGCCCTGACCTGACTGGGGTGCCAACCCATATCTGCATCCTCCTAAGGCTCTTCACAGAGATTCGGTACCGAGGCATCCCTACTGAACACCGTGGCGTATACACTTTTTTTGCGGTTGCCGAAAAAGAACACCATTGGCTCCCGGCAAAATTCCACGAAATCACCGCAATGAGAAGGTTGGTATTCCCCCTTCCATGGTTGTGCAGAGTATGAGGGACACCTTCACACAATATGCTAACCGCTCTCCACGCTTGCACTTCCACATACCATTGCTCGAATCATACTCGAGTTTATCACGGTACACCTTTGCCGTTAAGGGTGGGCCTCGCAGTTTCCGAAGCTACGTACCTCCTCCATGATATGTAGGCCTAACAATTTCACCCTCGTTGTCACGGCGAGTTTTGCCCATGAGAAGGTGGTCTCGGGCTCAAGCCCCATGGCTTTTCTCCAGAGATTGGCCATGAGTACCCTCATGAGCTTCAAACTGAGTTCCTCACTTCAGTTTCTGAAGGGACATGTTAAATGGCATAGCCACATCTCAGGTATTTTGCCCATAGCAGAGGTGCAATTGTCCAAGGCTCCTGTATCCTCTTTTTTCAAAGATAACAAAATTGTTACGCGGTACTCGAACGCAATCCATGGTAGTGTACGAAATACACTACGAGATTCTACGTGATCAGACACAAGAGAAAGTCGTATTACTTGCAACTAATCCAAAATGTTTGAAGAGAGGAAAAATAAATCGGAAGAAGAAAAGAAAAGAGGGAGGGAGTAGGAGATTGTTAGCAAGTGAGTCATTGCCTACTAAGTTATGTTGCTAGTCCAAGCAAATGGTGAGGGGTTGTCAGACAGAAATGAGACGAAATTTCTTCGGTCTTCGGATCTATACGGCTGCAGCTGTTCGTGATGTGAGTTCTGGTTTCGATGTCGTGGTGGCCACAAGGGCGCGAGTGGTCTGAATAAGGAAAGAATCTCATTCTGTATTCACCTATGGGTGCGTGATCCAAAATAACGCTCTAGTACAAAGGGACACAGAGGTGCTGATGTGTTTGAGCCACCTTCCTCCTTTCGGGTATGAAAATTGAATCTTTTTCTTTTGGTTGAGCCTGAAGTTCAGGAATTGTCGCCCTTTATTAGTGCCATGATTGAACGAAGTGATCCACTGGTCATGGCACAATTTCTGAAACTTATCCCTCAGCGCGTCAAGAGACGTAAAAGGATTCGGGCTCTGAAGAACAAGTGTATTTTTGCTGCTTTGTCGGCTTTAGCGTGTAGGTGCAAATTTGCTTTGTTAGGGCAGTCCCAAAATTCTATAGAATTGTTGATGTCTCTATTAAAGAACGATCTAAAATGCGGTGCGGTGATGAGTGATTCGCCTTGGTCAGAGTGGTGGGATGGGTCGACTGTTTTCTTGGCGGCTGCTAGAGATTATTGAGATGTAGTGGTTAGTGATATTTTCGTCTCATCATTCCTTTATCCATTCCATATCTGATATATTACTTCTGTAGTTTACTCCATGGCTGCGCAGGTACACAGTAGTTGTGTTCCCTTTTATACACCACCCCTGGGTAGAGACACCTCAGTCGTCCTGTTTGCGGTGGCGTCTGAGGTGAGTGCAACTAGTCTATGTACATAGTAGCAGCTATTTGTGAGTGTACCTAGCCTTATACTTCACTGTAGCTGAATAGTGTCGTCCTTATCGCAGTGACTCTAGTGATGATTATGAAGTGATTGGCCCCAAGGGTTGAAGCTTTGCAAATTCCTATGCGGATAGCCACATTGGGGGCAGTTATTGATCCTGATACAGCCTTAGATGATGGAATCTGGAAGCCTGATTTCCAGTCAGCTGCTATGGAGACAGCTTGGAGGTGGGGTTGACAAGTGTGATGATCTTGGGATTAGACAGCGCATCTTCGCATGGGCAGTTGAATTTAGAGTTCCTTTTCCTTGTCGTTGTTTTTGATGCATGGGTCGAAAGAGATCCTACTTGCGAAATCATCAATGATTCAATGACCGGGTTGGGATTCAATGCTGAGGGGATCAAACCGTTCGCTCAAATGATTGAGAGATTCAATAGAGTCTATTATTGGGCCTTTGAGTGATTTAAGGTTAGACTTAAATAGGGGTGAACTCCTGGCTGAGACTCCATTTTTCAATGATTATTACAAATGGAATCGAACACGTCGGCGTGACGTGACGCCGACCGTTTCAGCTTGTGCACCTTCCCTTGTAGATAATTATTATGCCACCTAGCTGGTGCATCCTAACTACCATCCTCTTTACCTTCCTTTCTCTAACTACAACATGCAATGCAAAAGAAGCCGTATTTGAGAATACAGCTATTGTGCGAACAGCTGAGCTTGGAGGGTCTATTGTCCACGTCACGACAACCTATGCGATTAGGAGTCTGGTAACTGGGCAAAGCACATACACGATCACATTTCCTAGGAGGGAGAGAGATGCTTCAAGCTTTCTGGAAGTTAAAATCAAGGGTCAGAAGGATCCTCTGGAAATTCGTGAGCGACCATTCTATGCCAATGCGTCAGTTCACCAGCATAATGGACTGGGAACGTTTGCCTAACTGATGGTCCTAACCCAGAAAATTCACGGAGGTTGATGTTCTACTGCCCAAGGAGCTGGGAGTCAACAATACGTTGAATCTTGTATTGGAGACGATTCAGACACACGTCACAGAACCTTGGCCTGAATACGCGACCCAGAAAGATGAACAGGCAATGAGATATACCACCGACCTCCTTGTCCTCAGCCCATACGCAACGTTAGTTCAACGTACTAAGATCAGGTAAGTCTTCAACGCCAAATTGAAGATCTAGTTCTTTAATGAAAGCAGGGCACTGGTACCTCGTATCATCTCATACAACGAACCTGAAGTCAATTCTTTTACTTCCGATAATGTTGTCTCCAAGTCTGGTGCAACTGTCACTTACGGTCCTTTCAACGGTATCCCTCCTTCAGCGAGCAATGATTTCCTCAAGGAGTACCAGCAGCCGGTCAGTGTCCGTTACTACCACGAGCAGCCGGTACTCGAGGTATTGGATTACAAGCGCTCTGTGGAAATCAGCCACTGGGGTTCGAACCTGAACACTGAGGATCATATTGTCCTTCATAATGCTGGGCCCAAGTATGTTCGTTCACACATGCTCCTCATGAGAAGATCGTTGAAGTCCTTTAAGGTTGAAAGGGCATTTCTCTCGAGTTGACTATCAACAATTGGCTTATTTCGGCAAAACAACACCCCATATTCTGCACTCTCTTCGACTGGAGCTTCCACCGGGCATTGATAATGTCTACTACTACGACCTAATTGGCAATGTTTCAACTTCGCGCTTCAATAATGCTCCTGCAGTGCTGAAGGGTCAGCCTGTCATGAAGCCTAGTATTTTGGAAGCCAAGCCGCGTTATCCTTTGTTGGGCGGTTGGAATTATACATTCACTCTGGGTTGGGATGCTGATCTGGCATATGCTGGAGCATACAACAAGTCAAGTGGGGAATATATGGTTGAGGTCCCCGTGATGATCGCCATCCCTGGTGCAGTTGTTGATAATTTAGAGGTCAAGATTGTCTTACCTGAAGGCGCTACGTGAGTCCCTCTAGGTCTCAGCAGGGTTCATGGCCGACATGATTTCTACAGGGATATTGAGGTCACTACACCTTATCCTTCTCGTGCACTATGGCTCGATAAGCAGGTAACTTATCTGGATACGATTGGACGCCCTGCTATCATGTTTGAGTACAAGGATTTGACTATTAAACACGCACAAAATATCTACGTGAGTTTTATCGTAATGGAACCTTCTTGTTCTAACTATTTCTCGGCTGACTTAACAGGTCACTTACAAACTCTCCTCAAAAGAGCACTTCAGAAAGCCCTTCGCTGTTTCAGCGGTTTTCTTTGGATTGTTTATCTTTGCGTATGTTGTGAGACGGATTGATCTAACAATCCATGAAAAGAGCAAAACCGCATGAATTCATCACTTTTGCATTCTCTAACTTGTGAAATATTCGATGGTTAGATACATCGTAATGATCAGCAAGAAGATATCTTCATCAAGGAACATCGGCCTGATTCTTCAGGAAAAGTCGGTTGAATGCATGAAGCGTCGCGGGGGAGCATGGATCAGGTGTCCTAGTCCTAGATACAGAGTCAACATGAATCATCTCCCCTTCGGCGATCGACTAACCCTCGCAAGAATGTGAAGATGCCTGGTTTACCACCGGGTACTATACATTCATAGAACAACCCGCCATTGCTTAATTTGCCCTCCTCGTAGAAAAGCATAGAGCCCTGCCATCTCCAGATACCATAATTTCCTGACCTCTTATAACTACTCAAGAGTTGAAGGGGGAAATCAGGAGTCCCAGTCATATTTTTTATATTGACGGGATAGATCGCAGTCGAGTTGATGACCTGGTACAATTGGCCCTGCCGGATATAAAACCACTCGGGTTGGCGCTCTTCTGTAGCTGCTGTGAGGTTTCCAGGCGCTCCTACAGGGAGTTGTCATCATGGGATGAGAAGAGAAGGAGAAGTTGTAACCTTCATCATGAACATTGAGGTAACGGGTTTCCGGAAACCCAGCATCTGCTCTCCCTATAATCGAGATGTAAGCAGCACCAGGGACAAGGGATCCCATTTCATCGTCCCATCCAGTGAGGTGCTCGAAGGTTGGAATGGCGGTAACGCGATTTATAAGAAACAAGACCCAAAGGACTAGAGCATAGAATCTGGACATGATTTAGCTGAACTGTCTGGAGAACCGGCGACGTGTCCCATGGTAAATTGTCGGATAGAATCTTGTGATGTGACACATCTGTAGAATATACTTAGAATATACTTTGATCTTCCGTCCAGTAGCGTGGCACATGACTCGCATCAATTGTACGCTTTTTCAATCTCCAGCGACAATGCTCCGCCAGTCTCATTCTTATGTCGCCCGTTCATTATCATACCCATCTGTACTCACATTTACAACTACTGCTCCTTTCTCTGCTCGACATTCCCTTCCTCCCGATGAGTCACAGTCACTCGAGCCGCAGGTCCCTCGATACCTTCGTCGCCAGAAGTTGCAAATGGAGAAGAAGAGGGAGGAAGGGCGTAGAGCCCTTTTCCGTCAGAATGATACTTCAAAATATCGGTCTAAGCATTTGACCCTTGACTCCACTACAGCAAGGGAGACGAATAAGGGGAGACTGAAGCTCCTCGAACCTCATGTGCTTTCTCAGCGAATCAAAAAACTATGTGATCGGGACAAACTGGATGATGCAGTGTCGCTACTCAAAAATTCGCCTTTGGCTGCACAGAACACACCTGCATGGAACACGCTTATCTGGGAGACCATGAAAGTCAAACGATACAAACTCGCGTATTCGCTCTATACTGATGTATGTCGCCTTAGTTCTTTTAACAAAATCCCTTCTCAAAACAAGTCTTAGATGAAACGACGCGGGCACAGTCCCACCACACGAACCTACCAGACTATGTTCAATGGTCTTGCGCGCATAGACGACTTTAAGGCGTACAGCCAACAGCTCAAAAATGCAATGTTACTCTACGATTCCTTCATACGACATCTCAAATCGATCCAACGAATAAACCCTACAAATCCAGATCTTTCCGTCAACCCTCTTGCATCCTACATTAAGATATTGGGCAATGCAGATTGCTATGGCCAGGTTTACGAAGTTCTATATTCTTTGGATTCCGAGGGCCCTCTGCCCCCCAACCAATTTATTTATACATCTGTCTTTCATGTACTTGCCTCCCGCCCAACTGTAGACACGCCCACGTTTCGACGCGCGGATACCCGAACGTTATGGGCTCGGGTCGTGAAAACTTCCAAAAAGAACCCAAATCTTGTCATTGACGCCCCGCTTGTTACCGCCGCCATATTCGCTCTTGCACGAGGTCAAACCGTGGATCATGAGATCGGATTTCAGATTGCTCGAGATTTCTTCGGTCTCGGTTCTCCTGGAGCACAGTCTGCGGCCAGTCCTCTTGCTCTTTCCTCACAGGCGTTGTCTGCAGTTCTCCGGCTGTGCAATGCCTCCAGCAACTTTGATCTATGTATCAGCTTCTTCACCGAAGTCAAGCGACGTCCACAGAAGATAGGTGGGGTGGATATTGTGGATAGGCTTCACGTAGAAGAGGTTTTGCGGGCGCACCAGGCCATGAACGTTGCCACATCGGGTTATCAGTCTCTTCAAACTCTCGAGTGGGCGCTTCGCCAAGGTAGTCAATCAAGCAAAGAAAAAATGAATCTCCAGACGTCCACCTTCCATCTTGTCCTCAAAACCTGTTGGCATTCTGCCGACTGGAGCTCAGCAATACGCACGTTCGACTTAATGACCGGGTATCATTCGCACGACTTTATGGATGGCGCCGTCAAGGAACAACCGCGTGTCGACCGGTGCAGGAGGGGACGTACTCCGACGGCAGAAACTATGTCAAGCCTTGTACGGACAGCATATGCGACGCGTAACTATGCAAATATTCGACAATGTTTACGTATGGTTGATTATCTAGATCTTGATACCCTTCTGTCTCAGGTCCCCGGAAATCCAGAGGGTCCAGTGGCAGTCAAAAACCAGCATTTTTACGCTGTTAAATTGGCACAGGGGCTAGTTGAGATGGTTGAGTATGTTCTTGCCGGAAAAAAGGGTCAAAATTTCCCTGCAGATTTGGAAAGATGGAAGATTTTATTGGAGAGAGCGAAGACGGAGTTGAGACTCAGCGGGGAGGCAGCGTTAGTTCCGACATTGCAGCGGAATGTGTCTCCACTTGTGATAAATAATAGGGAGAACCAGACTGGAGGCATGAGTATCAATCCTCTGACTTGATTCATCTGGACATTCCATTGCTTTCAGTACATAGATCATTAATCGGGGATAGTTCAGGACAAGTGACTGATTGGGTTTAAATAATCAATGATCCTGCTGAGCACTGGTTCCGATAGGAACACAATGATACACAAATGACCATCGCTGTATCACAATCTGAAACTCAACATCTGAACAAGTTTTAAACATTTGATCTAGTTTTTGCTGTTTCTTTTACATATATATGTGCACGTAATGATTACCGATCAATCAAAAAGTCAACTCCCAGTGAGTGGCCAAGAATAATATTAACAAGTAATGTGAGGGCACACCACCTTGCTAGATCCTCAGTATACACCTGTTGGATCGTACGTAAATCCTCTGAATTTTCAATCACCTGCAATCCAAGTAAGAAGATCACCAACATTTTACTCTAAACATTGTGAGTGATGACAGTGTGAATTGGTGAGGCGAACAGTCATAAAAATAGCGCGAGCGTCCCAAATGAAAGTAGAAAAAAAGGGTAAGTGAAAGCGGTAAATAGCAGGAAGGCGTAAGCCAATGAAGGAATGACGCAGGTAAGGTGAGGCAGTCAAGTCAAAACCAATAAATAAGAAGAAAAAGGCTACGAGGTTGGCGCATCAGCAGATTAATATGAACACAAGGGTAGGTCCAAAAAAAAGAAGGCACATTCATCACGCAATCGATTTTGGTCGATCGCTCTGATGTTTCCCACCCTCAAATTGATAGAAGGCAGGGGAAGGTGGTACAAAAGTGTCCTCTGTCAATGCCATTGAAACAGGCTGATAAGCAGCAGGCACTGCAGTCGATTGCTCACGAGAAAATTCATAGTTGGATGTGGTGTCCAAGGTCATAGGTGTCATGCGGCCCCTATTCTGCCGCCTAGTACCCTCAAACCTCGAACGTCTCCTTTTCATCCAGAAACAAAGGCCACCGGCGAGGAGCACAACAAGTATGATTGTGTTGAGTGCAATGATACCCAGCATCGTAGGGACCAGCTTTCCGATCAAAACGATGGTTTCTGATACATCATCGGAGATAAAGAAGGAAGGAGCAATGGCAGCTTCACTAAGGCCCGTGTAAGTGATGTTCTGACTTGGTTGACCACCTCGTTGTTCGTGAAAATCTGCTGAAGCTTCATCGGAATTGACGAGCGAGAGAAACTGTATATACGGATCACTCATGCTTCCTTTGGCATTGTAATCGCCAAAATCGTAGACGGCATAGACCGAGCGAAGGAAGTTATCTCCAACAAGCCAATCACTGCACAAGTAATCAGATAATGTACCAACTGTAGAATGAAAAAAATGGGTCTCACAACTCGGTCTGAGGTCCAAATTGTGTCGGAATGAACGAACCAACACAGGTCGAATTATTACCTGCAGTTGTTGGTGTCACATCCAGGGGGTGAAGGGGGAATATCTGGCCGCTAGAAATTGCTTTGAGTGAAGTTCCCGAGCTCAGTATTTGAGGTGACGAACCCGATCTGAAAAGCCATGTCTACTTCATAGTCGCATGGGACTAGCCATTGATTGCTTTTCTCGTCAAATTTAGCATCAGTGATATTTGCGTAAATGGCATCAGTGATGGATTTCGGGGCGTAACTATACCAGCCACAATTACTCGTCAACTCTACAAGGACATTTGTCAATTTACTCACGTATAGGATGAACCGCTGTCCATCAAGATCACAGCTTTATTGGAGGGGGCACTAACCACTTGGGTCGATGGGACTATGATATTAGTGCCTATTATCATAGAATCCAGAAGGAGAGTCCATCTTTTGGGCGAATGAACTGGCCAAGTGGAAATGCGAGAGGTATTTGCGACACTAGCGTATCGAGGCTCGTACTCGCCTGGGAACGTTTCATGAAGGTTGAGAGGACAGTGCCAAGGACATGATCATAATCCTTACCTATTGAAAAGCTACCCTCGACTTCGTCGTCTGGATCTGTGCTACGAAGGAGTGAAAACGCAAGGAAGTTGGGCTCGCTAGGGTTCAAAGTGAATAAATTGTAGAGAAGGCTGCGACCTGTGTCCGAAGAAGTTTCATTTAGGGCATAATCAATGTTGGAAAGGGCGGTAAAGCCAAGGCCAACAATTCCATCAAGTCCATATCCAAGCACCGGATTGTTTGCTTGGTCAACATCAATGAAGGCTTGTTTGGGGACCTTAAGCCTGAGCAGGACGTCAGGATAGGTGAAACGAGGTTCAGGAATCCTTCTCACCCTATAAATTCGACAGGGGCGAAGGAGAGGTGGCCTGATGCCCAACCAAGCGCATACTAGGAGACGGTTGGAAACGGACTGTGAACACGAAATGTGACTGGCTTACGGATATGTTGTATACAGTATCCTGTATAGCTTGGATAAGCGTGGTGGAATCAAAAGTATCGTAGACTGCTCACGGTCGACGTTGCACCAGGTAGTGGACTGACGCTTGGTTTGATCCACAGGTCCGACGAACCGGTGTCGAGCTGTACGGAATATTCTTCGGGGATATCAATCAACGAGTAACTCTCGGACCAAAAGACGTACCCGAGCTACCGACGGTAATCTAAATCAGGTAAGATTGAGCATCGAGTACAGTCAGAGAACTGCGTACATTAGCAAGGTAAATCAGGTCATGAATGGTACTAGAAGTGGAATTTCATACTCTGCTGGACGATCACTTGCAGATGAACGCACCTGAGACTAAAATTTGTTCCCGGATTTGAGGTGACAACCTGGCCATCCGGGGTAGCACGTCCAAGGAGATCATGACGTTGTTTGTGAATACGCTTTAGGGAGAACTTGTGGGCAGAAACGAGTGTTGTGAATGCAAAGGAGAGGGTCAGAACTTTCATGACGGCTGAGAAAGGACAGGAAGGACCCGACGGGCAGGTTTGTTTGCTGTACCATGTGCCTTTAAGTCGCGGACCTTGTCGTAATTCTATCTCTCTTCCCATCCTTCACCATGTCTGCTTCAAGAAATACAATTCTCCGCCTCATTAGTGCCTCCCAGCACTCAGCATGCCCCTGTCATGGTGGTCGTCTCCATGTCCCGCCTCATGGTCAAGCTCAGGCCCTCACCCAACTCCGCAGCTTCGCCTCACCTGTTGAGAAGATTGAGAAGGAATATGCATTTGAGGTCTGCTTTCAACCACCTCACTTCCAAGAACCATGTTTCGACATACTGTCAGATCGCTGCTTCCAACCTCCGCTTCGGCGACGGAGTGACAGCTGAAGTAGGAATGGATCTCAAGAACATGAAAGCTCGCAAGGTCAGTTTTCATCTCTGGCATAGTTTCCTTACTTGATTCATTGCCGCTAGGTTGGTGTCTTTACAGACCCCAACGTAGCGAAGCTTAAGCCAATGAAAACAGTATGTCTGGATGTTCAGTTCATGCTAGGACTCTGAAACCATCGGCGCAGGCTATCACTGCCTTAGAATCTCAAATGGACCTACCATTCGAGGTGTACGATCAAGTTGTAGCCGAGCCTACTGAAGAAAGTTGGCGCAATGCAATTGCTTGGGCACGCAGACACGACTTTAGCCACTTCCTTGCGTTAGTTGAATCGTTGATATTGTTTTCGCTACCCTAACGTCAACATAGCGTTGGAGGTGGGAGTGTCATCGACACTGCCAAAGCGGCTAATTTGTATGTCCTCTTTCCCTGCGTGGGACAAATTCATTTACCCTTATAGATTTATGGTCTATTACGACTCGGACTTGATGGACTTTGTCAATGCACCCATCGGAAAAGGATTGCCTGTATCCAAGCCCTTGCGCCCCCTGATTGCTGTCCCAACAACCGCTGGAACAGGCTCGGAAACCACGGGAGCAGCAATTCTTGATATCACATCACTTTCCTTCAAGACAGGCATTGCCAGCCGTGCATTAAAACCTATCCTGGGAATAGTTGTAAGCTCATCCAGTCGGACCACCCCCTGTCATGTAAACTCAAACTCACTGCAAGGATACTCGTAATACCGAGTCTTGTTCTGTCGAATTGCAGATAAGCGCCGGTCTTGACGTATTATTCCACAGTATGGAAAGTCTCACTGCAATTCCGTGAGCCAGTTTGTTTATGAATTGTCTAACCGCCAATCGCCTCTCAGGTATACTGAGCGGACACCACGACCTGTGAATCCAATTTTGCGCCCTGCATATCAAGGGAGCAATCCTGTAGCCGATGTATTCTCTCTTTGGGCGTTGCGGGCCACCGTTAAATACCTCCCTCGTATTCACAAGAGTGGTGGCAGTGACTACGAAGCTAGGGAGCAAATGCTGTAAGTTGACCTGACATCGTGGCATAGACACCTCACCCGGTCGTTCAGCCTGGCTTCGTCATTCGCGGGTATCGGTTTTGGAAATGCTGGTTGCCACCTCTGCCATGGAATGAGTTACCCGGTTTGTTTTTGTTGTCAGAAACTATGATATGAGGGTTTACTCTTTACAGATTTCAGGTCTGAACAAGAAGGGTCCCAAGTATAAACACCCAGGTTATCAAGTCAGCGGTCCCATCATCCCGCACGGCGTCAGGTAACAAATAGTTTTGAAGCCTGGTTATCGTTGTGCACTTAGTTTCTCTTTCAGTGTTGCTCTGACAGGTCCTGCAGGTTAGTCAGTTATTTAAGTATATGACACCACGTAACCTCGAAAAATAGTCTTCCAGTTCACAGCACCCTCCGCCCCGGACCGTCACCGTGAAGCCTTGGCAATCTTCAATAATACTACAATCTCGGATCCTTCCATCTCTCGGATTTCTGATTCTGATATTGGCAAACATTTGTTTGAGGCCATCGCACGATTCCTCAATGGACTTAATGTTCCTCGTGGCTTAAAGGCTGTCGGGTGAGTTACCTGCTTTCACAATGATAGTAGGACCAGTCTGAGTTCCTGACGTTCAGATATACTCGAGACGACGTTGATAAGCTTGTTGAGGGTACAATTCCCCAGAGACGTGTGTTGGACTTGGCGCCTGGTATCGGTAATGTCGCTGGTCTCGATGGAAGAGAGCATCTAACGAAAATCATTGAAAACTCTTTGGAATATTGAAATCTTTGGGACGTCAAGATGTCTCGTTCTGTACCTTGTATTATATCCTATATCAGTGACTTGCCTGCTTCTAATTGCGAGGAAGAAGAAAGCATGTGGTCATGCAACCTTGATTGTGACGGTTGTCTTGGACTAAGTCTTATCTCAAACACCATGACAACTCTTCCAAGGAGGCACAGTATATTCAAGCCCTGTATTGACCTACATGACGGGCAGGTTGTACAGATCGTTGGAGGTACACTATCCGATGATAAACCAGAGGAGCTGAAAACGAATTTCATTGCAAGGCGTGTATAAGCTCCTTGGCCATTTCGGACAACAATCAGCTTAACTAGGTCCTGGCATGGATGTAGCCAAAGTCCAGCAGAGTTTGCGCGATTATATAGGAATCTAAACTTAGTAGGGGGACATGTCATTAAGCTTGGTGGAGGCAATGATGTTGCGGCAAAGGAAGCTCTTGCTGCTTGGCCGGGTTCGTACCGAGTCCTATGGATCGCATGCCCAATTCTCATATCGTCTGATGGGTCCTGGAACTAGGAGGCCTTCAGGTTGGTGGCGGAATCACTGAGAAGAATGCGAAAGAATGGAGAGATGCTGGAGCGAGCAAAGTACGTATGGCCCATCTCAGTGCGCTTGTGTTCTGACGGTTCCAGGTAATTGTAACATCCTATTTATTTCCGAGTTCCAAGTTCTCTCTGGAGCGACTGACAGCCATGTCAAATGCTGTTGGCAAGGATCGACTCGTCGTGGATGTGAGGTATGCGACCTTTACCTCCTCGAAACATTGGTGATAAGATACATCTTTGAATCATACAAGTTGCCGGAAAAGGGGTGACAAATGGATGGTAGCTACGAACAAGTGGCAAGATATTACAGATATGGAGGTATCTAGCGGTGTGTCGGGATATATACCCCTCTTCCATAAATTGTCTGATATGTCTGCATAGAGTCCCTCAGTCTACTCGCAGAGTATTGTAGGTGAGTCACAAATGTTTCTTGAGAAGGTAGGAAATTGAAGGCAAGACAGTGAATTTCTAATTCATTCAGCTGATGTGGAGGGGCTGTGTCGGGGAATCGACGAAGAGCTTGTGCGAAGTAGGTGGCAAATGATTTGTAACAACTCGAGTTTACTGATGCCGAGCAGAACTCGGCGAATGGGTGACGATCCCCACAACCTATGCAGGAGGTGCAAAAGGTTGGCTTTCTCAGCTTTCCTTTTACACAAATACTTCATCACTAGTACTGCAGATATCAACGACTTGGATTTGGTTGACCAACTCTCCGGAGGACGTGTTGACCTCACTTATGGAAGGTACATATATGTTTCGAGGGACTTCATATCAGAATGCTGATTGAATTTGAAGCGCGTTAGATATCTTTGGAGGAACGCTTGTGAAGTTTGAGGAGCTGGTGAAGAAGAGCATGGATAGTCTAAAGACGACGAAGATAAGATAAGATGTTGATGGCCGAGATGCCATTGCAGCAACGTTATAGTTTCAAAAATAAGGTTTACGATACAGACTGAGAAGAAACAGAACCCAGTGATCACTGAAGTACGAAGCCTTCAAGGTAAGCAACCTCTTGTCATTGGGTTTCACGATGATCAGTGTAGCTGGAAGTCTTTGTACATTGGTCGTCTCGACGAGTCGCCTGGTCATCGTGGAACTAGATCAATATTGAAGAATCAATGCTAATCTTGTATCCCATCAGACGCCTCAAAAATGCCCGGAAAAGTGAAGGTCTATGAGCTACAAACCAAGTGCGCATTCCATCGAGGGTCCTTTACAGCGTAAGAGGATGATAAATTGAACTTGTGTTTTTTTAGGTCAAAGAATGACTTGAACAAGCAGCTGAGTGATCTCAGGACCGAGCTCCTTCGATTGCGGGTACAGAAAATTGCTGGTGGATCCGCCTCCAAACTTACAAAACTGTCTGTGGCGGTCATCTGGTGGCAGGGGATTTAGAGAGCTGATTTTATGCCTTGAATGCAGGTCGATTGTCCGCAAGTCGATTGCCCGGGTTTTGACCGTCACCAACCAGAAGGCCCGCCAGAATCTCCGTGAATATTACAAGGACAAGAAGTATAAGCCTCTTGACCTCCGGCCCAAGAAGACTCGGGCGATTAGGCGGCGTCTGTCAAAGGCAAGTACCTTGCTGTTGGCAATGCTCAATACATTGTAATGGGATATCTAGCACGAAAAGTCATTGAAGACACTGAAGCAGAAGAAGAAGGATCAGAATTTCCCTAAGAGAAAGTATGCTGTTAGGGCATGAGAGATCGGCGTTGGGATTGTGTATTTGACATATGCTACCATGATATGCAAAGTGTTATTCTATGCTTTCATAAGACCAGGCTTATGCGATTAAAGTCTCTTGCGAACAGTAAGGAACTAACTCTAGTTATCACGCGTCTTACAGTCGTTCTGTCCTGAATGTTTGAGCACTCTTTCTGAAACTCTTTGTCTGATTACATCTGAAGGAATTGAAACCTTTTGCTCACATGGTATGTTCTAGCTATACGATCATGAGCCTGGTAAATGAACAGCGTACGACACATGCCTCATCCCTGAGTTGATCCCTTTTGTCTTCAACGTTATGAAGACAGGGATCATCCCTAACTTCCTGCCTTCAGCATGCCCTCTGGCTCCCGCGTTCTGAAACGACTCAATACTGATAGGGTTCTCAAACAGCCCAAGTCGAGTGCAAGTCAGTCTCCCCCTCTTTCCCCCCGAATAGAATCTCAGCCTCGACTCTTGGGACCATGTCCCGTTCCAAGCACAAACCCCGCAAGTCAGTACACATTACTAGAGAAGTTGGGTATGGGGAGCTTTGGGACAGTGTACAAAGCCATTCACAACGATACGAAGCAAATTATTGCAGTCAAGCAGATAGGTCAACTATTCTTTTCCGAAAGACCTCCATGGTAGTTTAAAACTAATCAGTATTTGACAGACCTCGAAGATTCTGATGACGATATCTCGGAAATCCAAAAAGAAATCGCCAGTCTCGCTCAGTGCGACTCCGAATATGTCACCCGATACTATGGGTCATTTGTCGTCGATTACAAACTATGGATCATCATGGAATACCTCGCTGGGGGTTCATGTCTGGATCTCTTGAAACCAGGTCCCTTTTCTGAGCAACATATTGCCGTTATCTGTCGGGAGCTTCTACTAGGTCTTGAGTATCTTCATACCGAAGGCACCATTCATCGTGATATCAAGGCTGCAAACGTTTTGTTATCTTCGTCCGGCAAGGTCAAGTTGGCGGATTTTGGAGTAGCTGCACAACTCACCAACACACTCCGATACACATTTGTCGGAACACCGTTCTGGATGGCTCCTGAAGTGATTCGACAAGCTGGGTATGATGTGAAGGCGGACATGTGGAGCTTGGGTATCACGGCCATCGAAATGGCCAAATGCGAGCCTCCGTTGGCTGAACACCACCCTGTGAGGGTACTCTTCCTGATCCCCAAAGCAGAGCCACCAGTACTAGAAGGACCATATTCAGCTGCATTCAAAGATTTTGTCGCTCGATGTTTGACCAAGGACCCAGAATCTGTAAGCATTTGATAATGAGCTGCACGACTCTCATCTGACTAAACCTGGTTAAGCGGCCTTCTGCGAGTGAGCTATTACAACACCGTTTCATCCGTTCAGCTCGCAAGACGTCATACCTTACTGAGCTTGTCGAGCGATACCAAAATTGGCGGCTGAAACAACCACCGAAGAAACAACCTGTCCAAGCAACCATCTCCACTAACCTGGCATGGGATAACAATACGATGAGGAGCGATTGGAATTTTGACAGTGTTCACGCAGTGTCTGTGATGACACCCAAACATAAAGTAACACAGGATTTGGAGACGTCGAGTAGGGTGGCACCTGAAGTCGGCCGAGAAGAAAGTCATCTCTCGACTGATAGTAGTGTGTCAACCATCTTTGCGTCTAGCCTGAGCTCACAAGTTGTCCATTCAACTGATAAACTAACCCAGCTTGGAGAGGACAAGATATCCCGAAAAGAGGACACGCTCTCAGGTGCGCCAAGAGGTTATCCACTTTCGATGACTTTATACTGACAGGATTTTTTGCTACAGGCACTTCATCTTCATATATGAGATCAATACGCAATGTACAATGTGGGTCGTATTTTGAAAGAACAATCGTCGATGGTGCAGGAACAGTGCAAAGTGCTGCTGACCTTGGCAATGGTAGTGATACCATCCGTCCAGTTAAAAAAGTCGACTCTGTCGGCTCACTCGAGTTTTCGGCTGAGTCTATTGGAAATTCGAAGACAGAAGCTGCTGGTACTTCTCGGACATCGTCTGAGATCCACAAGTGCAATGAATCTGCCAAAGCTGGAGTGTCGATAATCGATCAGGTTATTCTACCTGTCATTCAAAAGGTATTTGTGACCACTGTTTCACCGGATATCAGTATGATCTGTTGACTCCGTACCCTTCTAAGGCTAATCGGGACAACATAGTCGCTCAAGATATGGAGTCATTGAACATGTTATCTCGGGGATTCGCGGAACTCAGAGACACTAACCCTGGTTTGGCTCACAACCTCATCCTTGACATACTTCAGGGAATCAACGAGTAAGCTGTTCTTCTAGTTTTTCCACTCCATCTGTGTCGACAGCTGCTTGTAGCAATCCTGCAGTCGAACGGCATATCCAAGCTTCACACAAGTTACTCCCACACACACGTGTTGTCAAAAGGAGTATCATGACTGCGAAGGGCTTGGTCATAATAGAGGAAGAACAGGACATTTCTGGCCTCTCGTCATCATCGTCTTCGCAAGATGAGTCCACTCATACACACATTCCTTTGGCAGTGGATGCTAGTGAATCGTCCTTGTTACCCAAGACCAAGTCGCCTATCGCAGAACTTTTATATATGCGATGGCTAGAAGGCTTGCGAATCAAATGGCCCAGTCTAATGTCATCATCATAATTTCCCCACTGGCGTTGCAGGCACCACGTCTCATGCCCCTCCAGACTTCTGTTAATCCTGTTTTGTACCGTCTTGGACCCCCTGGTAATGGCTCCATAGGATAGCGTAGCACCACCCCAGTGCTGACGAATCATCTACGGCATATTCCTCTTCTATTTTTTGTTCAAGCCGAGCCCGACATTTTGCACCATAGTTCTGGTGCGTGCCTCAGGCCAAATCCAGGTTGCACTGTAGCCATCCTTCAGGGAACAACTTAGTTGACTCCATGCATCTAGCGCAACGGTTGTTACATTGATCAATCTTGTGCTATGTCGGACAATTATAATGACATATATAATGATAAGATAAGTCTATGATACGAATAACGACCTATAATAGAAAATGCTTCGAGAAATGGCAAGATGAATCCAGGAACGGACGCGTGAGGTAGCGTGTATATAGCAAAAGAAGGGTGGAATAGTATGCAAAATAGAAGTGGATCATACCCAGAGCGTCACCACTGTCATCACCGAGGATCCCAGCATTGTTGCGAGGATCCATTGCAATGAACTTGTTTTGTCCCAGGCCGAGTTGGCTGTATTGGCCGCAGTCTCCGGTGTTGGTGAGCTAGCGGCGAGGTTTCCTGCTGGTGGTGAACTAGAGCTGGTGTTCAAAGTCAATCGCTATCACCAGAGGCCGAGTAAAGCACCTACTTGGACGGTAAAGGCGCACTGGAGGTAACCGTTGAGCTTTGAACCATGACTGTGGAACCGTTGCTCGGGCCCGCCATGACATCGTATGGCTTCACTTCAGAGATGTTGTCCACTGCATTCTGGTATGCTCGGCCCTGACCAAAGAGGCGAGCAAGGGACTCAAATTTCCATCCGTTCTCCAGAATTTTTGGGAAAGCATCTACAAAGGCTTGGAGTGCGTCATCTGAATCTTCGTGCTCCAAAACCACAAGGCCAGGTGATTTGGGACCTATCTAGGCACTCAGCGACTGAAACTGCGAGGACGTGAATGCCATACGAGTCAGCCACTCTTGCATCTGATTGGCGATTGTCTCCAAACTGGTTCCTCCGGCACCCAAGCTCCAGTCTTCAGTACTTCAGTCTGCTATCAGGGAGGAAGGACATGAAAGCAGTAAGCATACGCACTCCTCATTCCAAATGACTGTCTCAAGACCGAAAACCTAACAAAATCCAGAAAGGTATATGTGATCAGATTGATGGAACCCATACCTCCTTTGCAATGGCAGTGACACGGTTATCTGAGTCACCATAAGGGGGACGCCAGAATCGGGGAACACGACCGCCAGTAGAGTTATGAATCAACTCCATTGTCCATCCGAGCTGAACATATAAGACAAGTGAACAAAGGAAATGAGGCCCCAAGTACGTACTTGGGCAACGACATCCTCGTTACTGAGGGTAGTCATGAAAGGATGGGTATAAGTATGGACAGCAATATCATCTCCTGCCTCAAAAGCCTTCAAGAACTGACCCCAGTACTGGAGAATGTTGAGGCCAATCATGAAGTGAGTGGTATGCACGCTTTTCTCTTGCAAAAACGCGACAAGTGCGTCTGTGGTCTGACATACATATTCAGTAATCATTCCGTTAAAAGCGCATATATACTCACTGGTTGAGGACCATCGTCAAAGGAGCTGGCATAATAACCCTCTGGACCATCCCACCAGGCTAGGTTATTGATGCACTTGTATGTCGACGAGCAAATCCGAGGAGACATGGGGTCAAGGTCATCAGGATACTTGGGGTCTGCTCCATCTTCCGACTCGGCGATAGGAACGTCAGGTATCTTTCCGGCCTTTACTGCAGCAGTCAGAGCATCAATCCATGCCTGAGGCAATTGACTCGAGTCAGGAGTGCTGCTTGGGAAGTTTTGTCCCCACACTATGACAAGAAATTGGGTTAAGTATATGCGTATACAATGAAGCATATACTCACTCAAGGAGCCAACGACAGGATAGGTGATACCGTCAGTCTGGCCACTGCGACGGAAGAGACTGTGTACCGGGTGATCAGGTTCATGATACCATTGTCCACCGAGGGATCTCCGAACGGAGTGATCGTGTGCGTCAGAAGTAGGCACGGAAACAGCTAGAACGGCAGGAGCGGCAAGAAGCAAGGAGGCGAGCAACATGATAATGATGTCGGGGAGATAGGCAAGAGGAACTCTAGAAATGACAGTAGTAGCAATGAAGAATGATCCAATAGAGGGCTGGCGAGACCCTAGGGATGAAAAGGAACGAAGTTCTCGGAGATGAGATGAGAGCGGGTGAGATGGGTATTGGGGAAAGAGGTGCCAAGAGACAGATCTTGCTTATATATCGTTTCTGGGGAGAACAAACCCCAGATCGAGTTGCGTATATGTCAGCCGCGCCGAGCAGATTGCAGTCTCAGACCAGGCTTGGGCGTAAAATGTGGACGAACAATATCTTTTCATGATGTTTTTCTGCAGAACTAGATACCGTCCTTCTGCATGCGCAGAGTCAGGCCAAGTTCACTTGTAGAGAGTGTATCAGTCGGACGATTCGAGCAACTAGCAGCTCACAGCGGACAAACTTACCTAATTCAGCAACTGACTTGCTCTTTTTCTCGCTTTTAATCGTAACAATCCATTTGATGGTCATCATATAACAAATCTGTAGATACAAAATCACAATGAAATCACTCTGCCGCAGGTGCTGCGGATCCACCACTAGCACGAAGGACAAGGTGACCCTCTTTCAGTACCGCAATCTCCCTGACCAACTTTGTAAATTCAGCCTTTTTCTCCTGATCCGTGAGATACGGTGTGAAGTGCTGAATGCACTCTCTCGTCGTAGCCTTTTCTTTTGATGTTATCTTCAACCATTCAATGAGCAGGGCTTTCATCTCCTCCGGTGTCACAGGTGCAACCTCCCTCCTCTTCTTGGCTTTTGGCTGGCCGTGAGCACTAGGGCTGTTCGCATTTGCCGCGTCATCTGCCTTGCGCTTATTGCCAACAAAATTCTGGATATTCGCCGCAGGACTGGTCGCACGGCTTCCCGTAATAGGACTAGTGGCTCGACTGTTCATTGGACTGTTGGACTTGCTCTGATTGAGTAATTTGTGGGCCTTGGGGCTAGTTGCGCGCTTAGCAACCACAGAATGTCCGCCTAGACTTGGAGAAGTGGGCCGTGAACTGCTGATGTCAGATTGAAGATTGGAAACGTCCCCAGGTTTTGGTGCTTGTGATTTGGTTTGTACGTCAACCTGCTGGGGTTGCTGTTGAATCGCTGGCCCGGTGGGTATAGGCAACTCTTCTTCCTCTTCTTCTTCCTCCTGCACAGAATTAAGTACATCATTTTTAGTATGAACACATTAAGGCTTTACCGAGCTGGCATAAGGATTCCGATTATCATCATCAGACTCGTACACATCGTTCCCTTCGCGGTTGCGAATAAGCTTTTGCATTGCTTTTGCATGTTTACTCAGACGCGGACTCTCTGGTTGGTCATCATCC
>Ga0153993_100153_pt1 | contig 24529 bp, 16 predicted proteins | sample TSNC077MetaG_FD_104706 | JGI IMG/M metagenome (GOLD analysis project Ga0153993, IMG submission 104706) | Attine ant fungus gardens microbial communities from North Carolina, USA - TSNC077 MetaG | ecosystem: Host-associated > Fungi > Mycelium > Unclassified | place: USA: North Carolina, Lumber...
CTGAAGGCACGTGTCCGAACATGAGGTGATCGGTAATCAGAAATCATCCTCCTGATGTCGTGTCTTCGCGGGTCCCTGGGAATTCTGAGGTTGCCTTTTGTAATAGTAAAAATATGCCTTAGGCTATTGAGATGGAATGACACATTCCTCATCATTTCATTTTATTGTTAGTTTTCTTTTATCATTCCCGTGGAATTATTTCATTTTATCACACCTAGCTAACCAGTGAGTTGTTATGGATGCATATTCATATGTAGGGTCCATCAAGGGTAAGTCAGTGACTGGTAGAGTCAAGGGTAATGTCAGGGTTGAAATTATACATTTAATTATCATCATTATATAATATTTAGTTCAACTTACAATTGACAATCACACCTTTGAATTTGTTTTTAAGATCCTGACATTCTGAGGCCTTCACAGACAGTTGGAGGAAGGAAGAATAGTGTACTGACTTCAAATGTAGTCAATTCCACTCAGAATTAGTGGTGGTTAATGCCTGTAGACACAGTGATAGCCTTCGTATTAAAATTAAATTTGATATTATCTCAGTGATATGTAAGTGATAATTAATTAAAAAGTTTTTCTAAATCAACTATCTAATCACATGGTGCTTGATCGCAGTCCACATACCTGTAACATCCTTTATAATCATGTTCAAGTAATGTCTTAATGATGCTGGTGTATTGGATATTGACTTAGCTGCATGAATCCACATTTTCAGATGCCTAGATAGGGTTACGATGACAAGCACTGTAATCAGCCAACCCATTTCTTATATCTGCCTCGTACATTCACTCGATCATGAACAATGATTTGATCAAGCTTGGACATAGTCTTTCAGATCCTCAATCTCAGGTCGTCTACCCCAAGCCTTCAACCATCCCCTTGGAGCGCCCCTTGTGTCACCAAAACTAGGTAATCCGAATACACCAGCCCCAATCCAAATATTCCCCTCGCTAGCATCATGTCTACCCATAAGTGTGGGCAAAACCGCTCTTGGAGCGACCAAATTGGTATTCGCATCCATCCTCAAAGCACAACTCTTTCTGATGGCTTCTAGAGCCACAATCCCCGATACACCTGCCTTTGATGCTACACGCACTTCCCCACCCAGTTCAAAGGTTCCAAGATCCTCACTATTCGCTTCAGATACAGGTTCCAAAGCACGCCCGTCTTCTAGCCTCTGACCATCGATCGCAAACGCCCCTTCCGCCGAGGTTAAACTCCTTTTAGTTCTAATTCTATGAATCCTGACATGCCAATGTGGACTTTCGACTTGGGGCGGTATTAACCACGTTTCAACTTCCACATCAGGCCAAGGAAACCACATTGACCTCAACCGTTTCAACCCACCACTTTCCTCGATCCTTGCTTCTTTCGTCACCCGACGGCATTTCCATGTCTCGCCACCATCATCACTCAACGCAAGTATACTGTCTCCACCTAGCTCTTCAAGTGTTCCATTGCCTGAGGGAACACTATAACCAAACGCAGATGAGTATGCAAATTTCCCGTATTTCGCAGCACTTTGTTTGACTGGGTAGGAGCATTGTTGACCAGATGAGAGAAGGAAGGTATGTCCACCCATATTGACCATAATATGCAACGGATTCTTCAGAAACGTGACCGTATTGCGCAAAGAATCAGGATAAGGTTCCTCCTTGGCTGTCCAAAAGGGGTGTGTCTCAGGTAACGCAAGACACAGGAATGATTTGCAACACCAGTAAGGTGACCCAGAAGAGTTGTAATTCTCGGTCATGTTATGATTAGGATAACAGTATCCGATCGTGAGTGTCCCGTCAGGGTAATATGCCCCAGGTTGTCTTGCCCAGTAACGAAGATTACGGAGTTGGAGACCTTTAATCACACCCCAGGTCAGAGGGGCTGGGAGTTCGACATTTGCAAACGCGAGGGCGCTCCAGAAGGAAGACATGGCGAAACGATAGCACATGCTTCGCCCGAACGGAATGGCACGACCTATTCATATCCAAGGTAAGAGTCCTGGATAAATGCACTCGGAACTCTGTAATTTGACCTTCTTCATCAAAGTAGTGAACAAAATCCTGGGCAAATCTACGAGCTCTATTGCGGTATTCTTCACAACGTTCTGGATCCTCGCCTTGCGCAAGTTGGGAATAAACGAGCTGTGCAAACTGGATCGCGAAGGACGAAGAGTAGTAATCCAGCTGGACGACACCTTCAGGTCCATCTCTAGACCAGCCGTCACCAATGTAAAAAGTATCCAGATGATCAAGATCGGCTTTCATCTGCTTCGCGTCGAACTTGGACGATCCTACCTTCGATAGTCCCAGATTTGCAAAAACCTATCAGAAATCATCAGTTTTTCCATGAAAACAAGGCAGGCAAAATTTACTCTAAACCACAACCAATTTGTATTCGGCATCTGCTTATCATTCATCCCACCAAGCCACTCTTCGAGGCTCCTCCTTCCACTCTCCTCCATCTGATCCCAAATCCTCTCCTTTGCAACACTCAGCGCAAATCCAATCGCCGAACATTCCACCATTCTCTGATCTCTGTCCCTCATATCCCCCCAAAATTCTTCACTAGTCCTGTCACTGCCATTTTTTAATCCATCGATCCAACGCTGAGTCCCATCATACTCAAATCCTCCAGTGAGAAGGGATGCTAGACCCCATATGGGTCTAGAGAACCCTTCTAGTTGAGCTGCGATATCATCAAAGTGCGTACCAGTGTAACCGAGATGGATACGTGCTCCCCCTGAAGAAGTATGTGATGCCAGAGAGTTGAGAAGTGAGATAAGAAACTGCTGGATGGCGGATCTGGTTTGGAGAGGGTTAGACGAGAAAGGTAATTTTCCGGGGAAGGAAATTTCTGTCATGTTTCCTGAAGAGAGTATGTGTCTGCTTATAAAAACTTGTCATTGTGCACAATGGTTAACGGCAGGTGACGACGGCGGGGTATCCGGCCCGTTCAGAATAAACGTGACAAGTGACAGTCAGACTTGCCATAGATTATCAGTCATGATTGATCTCACGGCGGACAAAAGAAAGCTTTTAACCATCACCATCCCTCTGAAGGTGGGCTCTCCTCTTGGAAGGCCAATCCTTTGGGAGTGTCTACTATACAAGACAGTTATCCAATGCCCCTTACTATCCTTCATATTGGACGGGACTGATCAATAGTGACGTCGTTTTCTTTCTTTTCTGTCTTTTACTTGTATGACAAATGTTAAACATTTGTCCCTGTTATAAATACCGGCATCGCGCTTAGGCTCACTCAGTCGTCTACCACATTGGTGACGTCTGAGGTGAGCTATAGTTCCTCTATTATTGTTATCGGCTCTCATCACTGTATTACAGTCTGTTTATTCTAGGTATATATTATAGTCGTCTACCACATCGGTGACGTCTGAGTCTGTTTATTCTAGAATTTAAGTCTTCATACTTTCATGCAGAGTGTACATCCAACCTAGATCTGTATATTCCTCCAAAGTTTACACACCATAATAAACTCTACTTAGTCAGTGAATTAACTCATGGGTGCTACTAATCTCAGTTACTTCCTGTTAAAGTGGAGCAATGCGTTCATCATCAGAATTTTTTTTTTCATTTCTTATCTACATTCTGTCATTTCAATCTCCTGTCACAATACCTTGTAACATACAGCCACATTACTATTTCCCTACATGCACTCTCTTTACCTCAGCCATTCATCTTGGTAAACCTTAGGCTTAGCCTCTGGCAAAGCCACCCAGGACTTAATGATACCTTTTAACTCATTTCAGAAAACTGTATAGGTACTCAGGCTTCATCTGAGCTACTTAAATTTATTCTCAAAATGACACTGAAAAAGGAATTCATCTTTCCTTTACAGCATTGTTGTGTAGGCAATGCTAATGCATCCTCTCTCTTCTATTGCTCTCTATCACCACTATGTGGCTTTCTCTGAGGATCCTTCCAGGTCCTTTTATTAAGTTCTATTAGTTTCTTCAGCCCAGTTTCTTGTATCTCTCCAAGCCTAATAGTCTAATGTTTGAGATAAGTACAAACTGGAGATTATCTATTTTGATCTATGACTAGGTAGAGTATTGATGCCTCAATGCCTTGTCTTGTTTTTGTTATCTGGTATGATCATTGTTAGTATACCCTATCTCTGGTGGGCCCTACCACCAAGGGACAAACCCAAGAAGGGATGGTGGTGGTAGAGGAGAAGGTGACATATACCATTCCCAATGGCCTTTCAATGTTCCAATGCAGATCCAATATCTCATTATATTTCTTTTACTTAATTCTTTTCTGTTAGCAATCACCCTACTTCTCTAACAGTTATTCTTTCTCTTTGAAGTATCACCAATAGGGTGTGTTTTCATGTGTGGCCATTGAATAGGACCGTGATAACAATTCGCCATATAATGGCACTTTCTGTTCCTGGTTGCTCGGCCTTATTTCGGACTGTGACACTGATTCTTCCTGTCACAATTGATCCCCATAAACTATGTGACAGATGTTTGATGCAAGTGGAGTTATAGATTGAATTGCCTCTGTGCCGCAGGTTTCAAGTCTCCAGCGACATCAATACCTACACTCTGGGTACACAATAAGGTCGTGACCTCCGGATGTCCAGCCGTAGTCTGCCGGCTGTCCGGGTTAGTACTGGGGGGTAGAATAGACAGCCGTAGAGGGGAGCCGAACAAGCTGTCAAGCTGTTTTTGTTGACTTTCTTTAGGTCATGAGAATTGTGAACAGTTTGTTGACATGGGGACATAGGCCTCGAGGCGGGCGACGGAACAAAGCGATTATTATCGGCCGGAATCTAACGTACAAACCCTCCATATTATGTCCTGCAGCGTGATGGTATTCTTTCCTCCTGCTACCGCTGGTCGTTCGGGTTAGCTGACGCAATTGACTTGCGAGTGCTTCCTCTAGCATTGTTTGAATGTCTTATCCTGTCTGTGCTGCAAAATTGCAATCACGGTCATCTGTCTCGCATCTGCCTAGAGATGTCTCATCCCAAACACCGCTGGGCGATCGTCTTTTTCTCCAGCGCGGGAACACGCGGAGCAAGAGGCAGCATCTCAATCGTGCAGATTTTCTTCGTCCTCGGCAGGCTTCTATGCCTTTGTACGTTCTCTACTTCTCTTCTGCTATACCAGCCTCATCTCATACATGAGATAGTCCCAGTGATACTTCCACACCGTTCCAAAGCAAGGTCAGCGAGACGAATCCATCTTCCAGTGAGCTCTCCTTCGCTTCTACACTATCCCATGATGTTGAAATACCTCTGCAGCCCAATCCGTACTCACGGGCTTGGCAGAAGGTGATGTCTCCTACTTGGCAGGTCATTCTTAGGACTCATGTTGTTATCTGTTTCGTTCCAGGCTTGCCTTCAATTTCCATTCACCTGTCAAGTAACTTTATCTCCAGCTATTTTTTGCTCTTTTCTGAACGAACGTTTCTCGATAGTGCCCACGAGGTCCTCTCTTCAAGTTCATTCAGGTTCGTTACCCAGATACAGGCTAAAACGTGCTGACTTTGATGTTGTAGAAACACCATCTCAAGGTAAAAGTCTCTTCAATTCCATTGGAGACGCTGGTCTGTTTGGCCTAGCGAAGCATGAATATCATATCTAACATTAACCAAATCACATATAGTTTCATCAATGAGCAGCTGGGCGTCACCTATTACAACTAGTGTCTCGAAAAAAAGCTCGGTACAAAGTTTCTAACCTTCAGGTAGATTGCGTGCTCACTGAGCTTGGTTTTCACAGTCGGATGCTTCTACGATTTCGATTCCAAATATTTCAACCTCTTTTGATTCCTCCAAGACGTTTCCTCACACCTTCACAACTATGACCACCACGCTCGAAGACACCACGACAGGAATGGTCACTTCTTTCTCACTCCCTCCCAAATCCTCGACAACTTCAAATATAGTCTCAACGTCTCCTTTAATTAACTCAACGTCTATTTCCTCCGTGTTGCCTTCTTCGTCCTCGCCTACCTCCTTTACCTCATCCTTCTCATCCACTGATATGATGACCTCGTTGAGCACCTCTTTTGGCGTGTTTCCCACAACCACCCGTGAATTAAACTCAACAGTATCCTTCTCATTGTACGTTAATTGCTTTCTTTTCGGTGGCTTCCAACCTCCTATATCTAAAATTTGCAGCACTTCCCGATTCCCGGCGTATACATCCGATACAGGCGCTACAACGTTTATCTCAACGTTTATCCGTGAGTACCATTCTCTCCCACATCGAGCAGCGCTTATAGCGTGCCACAGCCCCCGAACCTAGTTCCTTACATTCTACCATATCTGGAACTCGCAGATCCATTGGTCTTTCGATAACCCACAGTTCCGCCATTCAGACTGGTATTCTCTCTTCCGACAATCCTAGTCCCAATCAAAATGCTTTCGCTCATCATACAGGTGCCATTATTGGTGTTGCGTTGGCTGGGACGTTTGCAGTCATAATCTCCATGATCATCGTCTTTCTCATGTGCAAAAGACAATATTACCACCGGCATGGTCGCATAGGGATAGAAAGTGATGTCAACAGTGTAGGTATCGGAGGGTCGAGAGAAAACTTCTTGAGACAGGAAGTAGATGCTATGACTTGTGGTGATGCAGGACCTTCGTCATCTCAGACACATGGTGTTGGTACAACGGGATATTTGGATGCCGTGATGCTTGAGACTCGTGGATCAGTACCTGCTTCGTCTCCATCGCTTCCTTGCATTGATGGTAATGGAATTGGTGGAGGTATAGGTGCAACGAGCGGTGGTTTTGGAAGTGGTGCGAGTGATGAAAGTGCTGGGATGTACCCTCCTCAGAGTCATGCTCTCACGACGTCTTATCCTGGCGTGGAATATGCACTTTCTGCAAATGCCGGGAAAGCTGTACCAATGGGTCGTCCGACGGGAGATATACTACTGTTGGATGATACAATGCGCTCATTTCCTTCTCCACCTTCTCCACTTCATCTGCGAGATTCTACTTTTTGGCCAGGTTCGTCGGCAGACCGTATGAGTAGCCCAACACAGCCACTCGCTCCCAATCCGTACTCTCAACGAACACAAAATCATTTGCATTCATATAAAACTCGGGCAGCAACGGCTGGACACATAGGAAGTGTTAGTACAGGCCATAATGATTCCTTCGGTGACGCCAATGGGACGAAATTCATCTCGAGTTTGAGTGTCCATGGTCATCCCAATACTAGCTCAGAGGCGGTTGCTAGTTTGGGTGATTCATCGACCCAAGGACATCTTATTTCTGTTGGACATGGTAATGGTACTGGAGATGAAGGTAGAGGTGAAGGAGGCGGAGGAGTAATGGCGTCGTCCTTGGACCATGACATGAGAATGATTCATCGTGAGCTCAGAACCCCATCTCCTAACCATGGCCATGGCAAAATCAGCCCTGTGGAACCGTGGTCGATAAGCAATTCACCCACGACAGAGCCGAAGGGACTCCAGCCTTATGTTCCTTTTCCCAGTATGATGCCTGAGCACAGTGCGAGCAGTGCAAGTGGAGGGTCACAATTGAGTGGCAGAGGTTTACTGGGGAAGTTGAAAGTGATGTCAAAGAATGTCAAGTCGAATGAGAGAAAGAGAGAGAGTGACAAGATGAAATGGAGTCCACATGCTCATAGTTCACGTCAATCTGGATGGATGGATTCAAGCGATGATAGTGCAATGCTAAGGAGGTCAATAGCGGCGTCGACATCAATGCCGATGGGCGAGATCTCGACTCAGTCAAACTACTCCAGGCTACCGTCTTCATTACTTAACCCACCAAATGCTATACCCATACCCCCACTAAGATTGCTTACGTCATTGCAGAGGGGCGGCCATGTATCTCCTGTTCCAAGTATCCGAGATCCTCAAACGTCGATGGATATAACGGGAGAGTATCGTCCGTTTACAACGCACCCGGGATATGGTTCGCACAATGAATATGAAACTGAGAATATATGGACTTCACCAACAATTGGAGGTCGTTTATTACGTCCGCCTTCGCCTGTTTCGACGGAGACATCATCGTGTATTGAAGGGTTACTCAATCCACGTATGCTTCCTGGCGGTGGTGGTGACGGTGGTATTAGCGGTGGCTCAGGAGTATCAAAAGCAGCTAAACGCCAAGCTCCTAGAGGTACCCATTCTGCTATGGGGAGCACAGGTAGTGGTGCAGCATCGTCATTGAGGAGTCTTGGTTTTGCGCCAGGGCATGGGATGTATGACGAAGGGGAGAGAGGGAGTGTGGTGAGTTTGAGGGATAATGTGGATTATTCGAGACCGATTAGTGGACATGTGGTGTGGACAGGATGAAGAGTACGACGATGTCTGAGTCAGACTTCGGGGGTGATTGGGGGACAGTGGCTGCTGATCCAAGTCCTGTATCAATGAGTGGAGAGGTGTTGGGAGATGCGAGCAGGATTGTGAGAGGGGAAGAGGCACTGTTGAGGCCAAGAAGTGATGAAGCTGAACGGAGGGAGTAACTGGAGGGAACACGACGAGGATTAATCGTGTGTTTGTTTCTTTATCAGCCATTTCTTCCAAAAGCGTCCACTCGTTTGCAATTTTCTGTACGCGCATTCTTTGTAGAATTTTATCATTCTTCTCTCATCATTGAATGATCTCAATTGATTACTCTGTATTGTCATCATCTTTTGTTTTTGCTGTAGCATTCATTTTTATCTCGTAGCACATGAAATTGAAGTATTTGTATCTGTCGTTGTTGGTCTGCATACGCATACTGATTGATCCAAGAAGTAGATATCATGGCTATCATTAATTAGGACAAATTTTGTTCGTCGACTTGATTATTCAATCATGGCACGAACTTTTGTGGCGAATAACAGACTCATCTCGGGCTAGTGGGATTTATTATTCTCTCTATGTAAAGTGTGCATTATCATGCAATTGTTATATGATTTGGATACCTGAGTTCATACCCTGTATGAACGCGATCCTTTTGATAACAGCTTAACATTGGTGGACTGGGCCAAGTCTCTCAATTTCATTACTAATCCGAGGACTTGGTTGATATTGAAGATAAGTGACTAACGATGAAAAGGGTCCGGAACCCACCACGAGGTAGAATAATCTTCACCATTATCAAGACTGAGAGAACCTCTAGAACAATGCAGGGTAAGTTTCATACGTGTGACTTCTGGGCATTGTGATCTAGTAAGTGTACATTGGAAATGATAATGCAGGAAATAAGGACACAGGTACTGGACAAGATCAACCAGCGAGCACTTCTGTTTTTGGTTGAGGGTTGGGTCGTTGTGAGAAGATGTAATCCTTTAAAACTTGGGAGATGAGACCGTGTTGTGCCTCCGCGGCAATTTTTGTACTATCAGAATAGAAACGAAACAGTTTGTATGGAACCTCGAGATGAGTCACTCTTTTGAATCAAACGCACCTGTCTTTGACACTCTTCGCTAATTGATTTTCTTCCCTCTTCTTTTCCTCTTTCTCCTTGCCTTCTTTCTCCTTCAGTAGAGGTGGTACTGCCCTGGTGCTGGCGACGGCGCCCTGGGCTTTGGACAATTTCTGCTGCAGATCGCTGAGTTGTGAAACAGCGTAAGCTCGATTCTAGGATAAGCTCGATGTTAAGATTTCTATGTGTAGGCTGAAGAAATATACTGTGACGCACAGAGATGAGGGGACTCTGGCTGAGCGTGTTCACCCAATATTTGTTCCAGAGCATGGCGAGGAGATCATTATCCAAACTCGACTTGAAGATCTCAACTTCTAGTTGGTAATACTGGTTCGCATGTACACCAAAATCTTCGATTTTGCTCAACGGGATCGATTGATACTCTGAGGTGATAATGCTGGGAGGGGTGTAGTTCTCGGGAAATGTGCGGAAAGCGCCAATGTCAACTTTGCCGGCGGAAATGGTGCGGTTAGGATCGATCTGTGGCGAGGAATGAATGGAGATCTGTTGTAATGGATGATGTTGTTTGTTGAACGGACTTACCACCACAGCAACGAATGGATCTTGAAACTTTTGATTATTCAGTTGTGTGTTGACGTCGATACCAGACAGCCAGCACCCATATCCTGGGTGTGAGTGATACCAGCCAATGGCATTTTCTAAACGTCCGGCCTAGAACGAAACGTGAGCTGAAAAGGTGATAATGACTCAGGTCGAAGGCGATAGGGTACCTTCTCACTCTTCTCAATATATTCCACCATGTATTCGTTGGCTTCATTCGCGGCGTTTACTCGGGTCTCTGTTCCCTGGACAGGAAGGGCGAAAGAGTCCATAATGATAAGAGTGCTTCCCATTACTTTTCCTTGCATGAGACCCATAATTTCATGTGGCACTCCAGACCGGGCATGAATCACCTATTGACCGCGTTAATCAGAAGCAAAGAAGAGAGAAGATTCTTCCTGCCATCTTAATGAGAGCGATTACAGAAATTTTGCATGTCTTAAAGTAATGAGGACTGTGTTCCACCACAATGAATGAACGATAGTAGGGTGATTCGGGTGAACTCACTCTTGACCCCATGGGGCCTCACGATTTATTTGTCTATTGGCCTCTGCATCGAAGCGAAATATTTCATCTTGTGGCGAGATATCGGCAATCTTGTTATTGAGTGAAAAGGATTGTAGGGCGATCCTGGAAGACATTGATATGATGACTAATATCAAGATACAGACGTAACTACTGCATCACTGCATCATGATGTTGTCTCTCACAATCCTTCACTTGCCACGAACGAGAGCGCTTGTGTTGTGTTGTAGAGTAAAGTGTAGTTCGCACCTCACCCGATGTGGCAGACGGCTAGCAGTTTATTACCTAGAATAAAGTATGGCTAAGAGCTGTACTAATGGTCTCAATAAACTAATGCCGATGGTCACCCGATGTGGAAGACTGAGGGTATACAAGACATGATCCTACTTCTATCATCTAGATAGCAAAGAACCCAACCATGTCTTACATGAACAAAGTAAGGTGTCTAGGGAGTAAGGTGTCTAGGGAGTAAGGTGAGCCAACGACAATGACTTTATACTAATTGGGAGTGTGCTAGTCCGCTTCAACCCAGTTCTTTGCATTCTCTTTCTTTCTTCTGGAAAATTCATGTCCACACGTTGCATCGGTGTGGGCTAATAAAGTCGGAACTTGTCGGGTACAGATGCAATACACCTTGGTTTTCTGAAATGAATCAATTAATACTTGATTTAATACGGATGATATCGGCCCGAGAGGATCTCTCCAAACAGAAGACCAAATAATCAAGTATCGAACACCCCGACACAAGTAGTACAACAAGCGTTCGTTGAAGACCTCAAGCAGTCCCGTTCAAGTGAGTTCAGGTCTTGTTTTATGTTCAGAGATCATAGCCCATATCCCATATGTCCTTTGTGAACGTAGTGGGCTGGATGTGCAGAACAAGAGATCGGATGTGAATTGGACTGACCTAATTTTTTTTAGAAATGCCTATCCAGGAGTACCAAGTTGTCGGCCGCCATCTCCCTACGGAATCGGAGCCCACCCCCAAAATCTACCGTATGCGCATCTTTGCGCCCAACGAGGTAGTCGCGAAATCCCGTTTCTGGTATTTCCTGAGGTTTGTTCAGTGTTTTCTGTACCCAGGACTAGTGGCTGATCTTCGCATAGGCAACTCAAGAAGGTCAAGAAGGCCAGTGGAGAAATCATTGGTGTGAACGTTGTGTGTATTCTTGATGCCCCTTGCAGCCCTCAAGAGGCAGGCGGAACGGGATTTGCTGACTATTTTCCATGCGATCTTGTTCGCGTGTTTTGTGGCTTTTTCCATAGATTCACGAGAGAAGACCCTTGAAGGTCAAGAACTTTGGCATCTGGCTCCGATATGACTCTCGCTCAGGCACCCATAACATGTACAAGGAATTTCGCGAGGTCTCCCGAGTTGATGCCGTGAAGACTCTTTATCAGGACATGGCTGCCCGCCACCGTGCCCGCTTCCGGTCTATCCAGGTGGGGGCCTCTAGATGTCCTTCAGCAAATCAAGACTGACTTTCAAATAGATCCTCAGGGTTGTTGAGATTGAGAAGGCATCTGATGTCCGTCGTCCGTACATCAAGCAGCTTCTCGAACCTAGGCTCAAGTTCCCTCTCCCTCATCGCGTTGAAAAATTCCGCTCGACCTTTATTGCCAAGCGCCCCAGTACCTTCTAAGTTGGATTTGTCTTATATGTACTACGAACTGTAGCTTAAGTTTTGGGTTTCGGTTCGGTCAAGATACAAGCAAGATATGTTACCGGCGTTTCCTACACGTCTGCGTGCCAAATGATCTGCCTTGAGGCGCATTCTGAGATATCGTATCATCATAGGGTGTTGAATTCAGTGCCTATTTATAAGTGGATGAAATTATATAAGTTAATCCAGTATGTTTCTGAATTTCTGAACAATGGCCAGTTTCACAGAACTCAAGGCTCGTCGTTCTCAACAGGAGGCAGTTCGCCCTGGGGTACAATCAAATCACAAAATACAAGATGCCGTGCGAAAATTGGATCGGTCAGGAACAGCAAACGCACCGGTGTCAGTGGATTCCCCGGATAAATTCAAAGTAGACCAACCACAGCCAGAGGTTTCAGCAGAACTCCTATCTCTACAGGAATATCTTCCTGTACGGATAAAAATCCGCTGGGAAAGATTGAAGGGCAGAGGAATTTGGAGCTGTGAGGCGTTTCGTCCTGGTGAATCTTGCATTCTTCGCGCGAAATGTAGCGTATCTAACAATTTGAGCTCAGGTCAAATCCTATTCGCTGAAACTCGAACTATTTCTTGTCTGTCAACGCGTTACTTGCCCACCCATTGTTCGGCATGTTTTCTAGGATCAGGCGGTAAGGTGCTCAAACGATGCACCTCCTGCAAACTCGTCCATTACTGTGACTCTGTACGCTCCATCGTGGTAATTACAGGAATGTCTACTCACAAGATAACAGGAATGTCAGATACGCGATTGGACTTTGCATAAACATGAATGTTCTGCTTTACAGAATTGGGCCAACTCGGCACCCAGTGCTTCAAAAGGAGGTGAGGAAACAGAGAGGTCGATACCGAGTGATGCGATTCGTAGCTTGGGTAGGCTTCTCTGGAAAAGGCAGAAGAAGGGACATGTGAATCTATGGGTGAGTACCAACACTTTCACTCGGAATATTACTGACTTGGCTGTGTCACAGACAAAAGAAATAGATATGATGCAATCTCGTAGGTTTCTCTTCAGAAAAATTTCATTATCTTGAGATGTTTCATTCCTGGAAATAGATCGTACATCCCTCTCAGCAGGTCGACATACCTACGAACTCCACACACATATGGTTCATGCCCTGGTTCAATATCTTGGCGCACAATCCATCGAAGACCTAGCTGTGTATGGGATCGACAATATCACAGCTCTTGTGGACCTTGTTTCCCGAGTGAGTTTGTTTTCTGTGTCTTCATGCACTGGCTATTGAGTTCATGCAGTTCACCACCAATGCGTTTGCAGTCACTGACCCATCGTTGACACCAATCGGTGTCTGCATTTCGCCCACTGTAGCCCTTTTCAACCACTCGTGTGAACCTAATGCAGTTTTGGTCTTTCCTCGCAGTGAATATCGATTGAAGAAAGACGAGCCAATGGTGGAGGTGGTCACAGTCAAGGACATTGCAGCGAATGAAGAGGTCAGTTTTGTAGACCCGCTTTTGGATCTCTTGACAGAGACAGTGAGCTCAGATTTCAATCTCCTACATCGACTCTACCCTTCCGCGAGTTCAGCGACAAGAGGCTCTGAAGACAACGTATGATTTCACATGTAATTGCGTTTTGTGCAGCCAAGTGCGAGGAGGTGATACATGCGTTGATCCTAGGGAGGGAATGTATTGTGCAAAGGAGTGTGGTGGGGTGTGTTGGTTACCGACCGAGGGTGCGTCTCTGGTCAATACTCTTCTTGTTTCAAGCTCCAAATTTCGTCAGAAAATCCCCTGACTCGTTGTATGAAGTGCGGGGCCGTCGTCAAAGATACCGATTCTGTCTTGGATGCTGTTCGTATAGGACAAGAAGCCCTGGATAAGGCCACAAGACTTCAGTTTTCCGGTTTGTCTGTTTTGTCTGCATGCCTATCCAAACTGATGAAATTACTTTTGTTGACAGACCCTCCGAAAGCCATACAACTGACGACTAGACTTATTTCGATATTGATGTCCATCCGAGTTCTTCCGTCATCACATCCTCTGCTTGCACTTTCTCGCCTCCACACTACACTCCTTATCACAAATTACCGTTCTCCTTTCGATCCTGGCACCATTGAACTTGACTCGCCTCAGATACAAATGTCCTGTGGTAATAAGTCTTCGCTGGCGGAGGCTCAAGAGCGACTTGATGAAGCTATTCGTTCCGCAATGAGGACTTGTAATGCTCTCAATCAAGTTTTGACCTATGGTCATCCAATCCGTGGACTAGCTACTGCAGAACTGGGAAAACTGCTAAGCGTAGATGAACCATCCCCAGGACATCTAGTCGAGGGCGCCCTTTCGCCTACATCCTCCTCCTCCTCAGCTTTACCTGCTATCTCTCTGCCCCCTTGCCGCAAAAAAGCGACAGCTTCGTGCCCTCCGTCGGGTCCTGAACGTCTTCGTTTGGCTTATGAAACGCTTGTTTGCGCGAGAGGAGAATTGATGGTAGGATTTGGGGGTGGTAAGAATGAAGGAGGGAAGGTGGGGAATGAGGTTAGGAGGTTGTTGATAGACGTTGAGAGGGAGTTGGCAGTTTGGAAAGACGGAATTCGGAATACGATTGCAAGCTTACCGCAGGGTAGAAACAAGTAGATAGTTTCTCACAGCAATTTTCCACGAGTGAGTATTTCGAAGCATTGGATCCCTTGTATGGATTGAAAGACAAGTCGACGAATGACATACGCTGAAAGCGTGTCCATGAAAATACAATGAACCATCCAATACCTTGTTCGAGAAATGTTTTCTGTCATGGTATAGTTAATTCAAGATGGCCGTAGAATCTATGGAGTCGAATGAAGGCTAGAAGGCTAAACTAGTGATCTCACATGCATTAGAGCTTTGGTCTGAAAGGGTATCAAAGTTAGTGGCTTGCTCCTCTGATTCATTCTGTGCACAGCTCAGTAAATGTAAGAGTCAGGACAAGTTCCAACCCGGCCCTCAGTCATAGACCTCCCTGAGCTCGATTCAATTTTTTTTTTAGAAAAAGAGCAACTGACCCAATATCAGATCCCACTTCTAGAAGGGGCGGTCCAACTGGTTGGCTTCGGTGCAAAATTGTGAGGAATCAGCCCTGAGAAGGGGTCTGTAATCTTGTGGCGCCGCTTGACCCTTGAAGATCCACTCCATGGTAATTACCCCAAACTGGCAGAGAAGCGGTCAAAACTGGGGTGATGAGAAGATCACATTGTCATCGATGGTGTTTCTTGGTCCACTACATGTGTCTTAATTGATGGTAGCATGTACTCCATCGATTTGAGCAGTAAGTACTTGCGCACAATCTTTAGAAGGTATACAGATACCGTACTGGATCTTATCTTATCTCACAATTACTACATCGGGATCCCACTTTCCCTTGCTTCGTCTTTGGTAAAATTCGGCCCTCGGTAAGCCTTTGGGCTTTTGGAATATCGTCGGAAAAATCGTCAGGCTGGTCGGTCCTCTTGATGGGATGCAATTCACAGGAAAAAAGGTACTTACTGTGTATCTCCAAGTATCCAGAACAGACAAACCCATCATACTTCTGTCAGGGAAGATTCGGTGTAGGTCTCTTACAGGATCTTCTAGAAAGGTCGATTGTTAGAGAAGCCACCTTTCCACAAGGGAGATCCGGTCTCACAAATTTATGGAAAGAAGGGTGCGAGAGAATGTGCTATGTCATGCCTCAAACGTCCTTGTCCAGCGTCTAGCTGAACTTGAGCTTCTGATATTACAAACCCTTATATCATTGGAGGATAAGAATGCCTCTTAGTCACCCATTTTGTTAGCTGGCTTTGATTTTCCTACACGTGCAGTGTGATAGTCAATACTGGGCCTTGATGTTCATCAGGGGTTCACGAAGACTTCTGCCTTCCTCTTCTTTACAATGGGGAAACACCGTGGTCGGGGACTGAGATGACGGGAAAAACAGGGCCAAAAATTGGAAGGAAGTAAAGCAGAAGCCAAGGCATGAAACTTTCGGGACGACACTTTTCCAGAGCTTTTTGTCCTGTATGGTTCAGTCAGGCTCCGAAAATATCTCCTCTCTATCATCTCGCCGATTGCCAGTCCTCATGATGCGATCAATTGGTTCCTTCCGGTTTTGAAATGATCAATGTGTTTGAAAATCGAACCTTCAGCATCCTTACTAATCGGTTTTATAATATAATTGTACCGCTGACTCCTCGATACAACATTGCAGTCCTCTCAAAGCAACTTTCCCAACCGATAGCGTCCCTCTTCAAGTACATCTATATGACCGTAAAACAAGTAGGCATTACCCAGAGAGAGTTGTTTTTAGACCCAGTAAGATAGCTCTGCAGTTAATACCTGTGACACTTGTTGGAGGGTTGACAAGTCTCTTACATTTGAAGCCTCATTCAAATTGATTTAGTCAACTGCGACTGTACCTAGAATTGGGACATACTTGATAATATGAGAACGATAGATGACCATAAAGAACTCCAGGATTCCAGTGAGGTACAAGCCATAGCCGCAAGGTCGACGGCACCTGACCCGTCTATGTAAGTTGTACTTGTATCGACAAGAGAAGCGACAAAAATGACAGTGTGGGGTCAAAGACGATGAAATTGTTTATAGCACCAGTCATATGGACAAATCGCAGATTAGTGTCAGGCAGCAACCTGGGAACCAAACCCTTTGCTTTTGTAAGAACAGCTACACAAGCACTGGATGATGCCTTCTACTCGCAGGGTATGAATAATCGAAATTACACCATTGGCTCAACTGCAAGGGCGTTTTCGGCTCCGTCCCGGAATGGATATTTCTGTAGAGGTAGCAGTCGTCAGGAAGTTTTGAAGAGTGTATCCTCCGATATTCAAGATTTGTGGAGTGTCCAGGAAACAGACAAATAGCTCAGAAGGATACGATGCACAAACAGACAGTGCGTTCAAAATAGTTCGAATCCTACAATCCACACATGAGTAAGATGTCTCCAGATGGTTTCAAGCGGGGGAAGAGAGCGGCGAGTATCGGCACAAGAACGGCGCGAGGGGCAAAGGGAATGTAGAATGTTGATATGTTGGTATCAGGAGGTGATACAATGAGATGAGGAGGAGGTTGTATGTGCCCTTGGGGGAGCGACCACGATAGGCAGTTCGATGGGGACTTGTTTTCAAAAAGATAGATCCCTAGGATAAGAACTTGGTCCAAAGATGACGGAAATAAGGCGGTGGCCAAAAACCGAGAAACTTTTGACCCACATCCCAGGTTTATACAGGAACAACTTTAAGGCCAGAGTAGCAATTGGATCATATCACGAGCTCTATGTATTTGTCCTTATTTTCTACATCCGCATTTGTTTGTGTGATAGATGTTCATCGATAGTCTATTCCTGTACAAATTTTTTGTCTACTTCGCGTGCCGCTCCTACCACGTCAACATCACAGGTTATAGGTCATCTGATGAATATGACATTCTCGCAAAGGCCTGAATTACTGTGTTAACAAACATCGACTACTCATGACGGCTCAACTGTTTGTGCTCTGGCTCCCGCCTCTTGAAACTGTCTCTGTCTTATTATTGTTGGTTTGGGATGTGGATCAGGATCTGCAGTTCGCCCCTCAAAGTTCTCGATGATTGGACTCTCAGAAGCTTTGATCTTATTTTTTGACCACCGCCTTATTTCCATCATTCTTGGACCAAGTTCTCATTGATTACGAGCTACACTGATTTTTGCATTCTCATAAAACTATGTACTGTCCGCCTTCTCCCCACGACTCAGAGCTCCCTGAGGTACCTACTCATCTCACGGTATCGCTTCCTATCACCTGGTGTGTAATCCTGCCAGGGCAAACATATACTTCTCTAATCCGTGTCCTCGCTGTCGCAGACGGTTTCTCTCACAAGATCCGATCCAATAACCTGGATATGTACGCTTTGTGAAGAGATTGGTGAAAGTACACTGACCAGCATTCATATTTAAACAGGATATAGTGTCATTGAGAGAATCATCCTCAGGATGCAGATACCAGCAACCTTGTTCTCGTTTTCTCTTCTGCCTCTGCTTGTTCGAGCATTGTCCCTATCGAATGCTCAGAAAGGGGCCGACCAAACTGGCTTAGGATGGCACTTCGTTCAGAATGGGACTTCAGGAATCGTTGCTCTTGAGTCCATCATCGTCTCAGACACTCTGGCCATATTCTTTGACAATTATACGCATGACCCACTGCAGATCAATGGCCACCCTGCATTGGGCGCGTTCTGGAATCTGGAAACTAATACAGCCTCTCCTTTGAACGTCCTTTCAGATACTTTCTGTGGTTCAGGTGCAATACTGAGTAATGGGACAATGGTGACGTCCACCGTTACCCTCAATACTGCATAATTGGCTCATAGCCGCATTCCAGGTTAGTATCGGCGGAGACGGCGCTAATATCACTGGTCCCCATGACGGGAGGCAGACTTTGAGGCTCTTCGAGCCTTGCCTCGACCCAACTGGCGCCACATGCAAACTCTATGAGGACTTTGATCATCTCATTATGGCTGAAAACCGTTGGTACCCATCAAGTGCAAGAATATTTGACGGTTCCTTGGTTAGTTTTTCCTAAGGTACTGCTCATTCATTGACTGAAATCACCAGGTAATTGTTGGAGGTTCACATACGCAAGTAATATTTGCCAACGATGATCCAGCCAACAATCTAGAGTTCTTCCCGAAAAAGGATGGTGGACAGCCCCGACCTCTTCCATTCTTGAATCGTACTTTTCCGATCAATCTGTTCCCCCGGTGAGAAGAATCTGTGTGTTATCATTGGAAGCATGGAACCTCATCTTCATCGATTTCAGTGTCTTCTCGCTGCCGGATGGTAAATTGTTCCTACAAGCTAATAATCAAAGCATCATCTATGATATCGAGAAGGACGAGGAGACGATTCTACCGGATCTACCAAATGGTGTACGTGCCTGTAACCCTTATGATGGCACATCAACTCTTTTGCCTCTCCACCCTCCTGACTACATTCCGGAAATACTCATCTGTGGAGGATCCAACCAGAGTGACTTTGCTCCGCTGGACCGACTCACCACTCAGGATCCTACATCGGATCAGTGCAGCAGACTTACTGTCACTCCAGAGGGGATTAAGCGTGGCTGGCAGGTTGAAAGGATGTTAGAAAGTAGGATACTGAATGAGATGGTATTAATGCCGAATGGGCAGGTCCTCATCATCAATGGTGCTCAAACTGGTTATGGCGGGTACGATGCTATTCCGATTGCTCCGGGGGTCAACAGCTTTTCCAATGCTGATCATCCTGCGTAAGTAAAATATTCTTTCTCGTGCCATGGTTATCAATGTGACATACTTGCCCGGCTGTACAGGTTGACGCCTTCGCTATATACTCCTGACGCACCCCTTGGAAAACGCATCAGCAATACCGGGATGCCTGCAAGTGAAATACCTCGACTTTACCATTCTTCCGTAACCTTGACACCGCAAGGGTTAGCACTATTCTCATCGAGCACCCACCTTGGACTGACCGCATTTTTCAGTAATATTTTACTCGGTGGGTCGAATCCTAATGGTGGTATCATCAATACTACAATTTGGCCTAGGTAGGCTCTCAGATAACTGGACTGTCACCTCATGATCTGAAAACCTACTCTACAGCGAATTCCGCATTGAATATCTGAATCCACCTTACATGACTGTCGCTCGTCCCCAGCTCTCAAATGTCCCTCGTCAACTAGATTTCAATCACGATTACACCGTGGACGTTGTCATTCCCCCCGGACTCGATACTCGTGCATCTTCCATCAAAGGTCGGTCCGTTCAGTTTCATTCATCTCACTATAGTTCACAATTTCAATAACTTAGTTGCACTGATCGACTTGGGCTACTCCAGTCATGCTTTCCATTCAAGTAACCGTCTGGTCTTCATGACTGCTAAACTAGGCGCCAAGTCAGGTCGTGCGCAGAAAATGGTGATCAGGACCCCTCCCAATAATCGCGTTTTCCCTCCTGGTCCAGGTGCGAACAGAGCATATCATCCGAGAATTTTGTCTCACTCACAGAAATTAATCAGCTTATGTATATTTGACTGTTGACGATGTCACTGGTGCTGGTGTTCGTGTCATGGTAGGTGACGGAAGGCCGCCCCCAGTGAAGGACCAAGGTGTTCCTCTGTAGTCATCAGAAAGGCATTGGATCCCTCGCGACAGAGTTTTAGCCTACTTAGCAGACCAATCGAATTTCACTGCTATTCAAAACAAATCTATCTAATAAGCCTCTGGATTTTCCCAGGTTCACTGGCTATATCTGGAGATCAGTCTGCAATAACAATACCCTGAATGAAATCCATAAGCTGGGTGACAGTCAAAGCCATGACATTCATGGGATAGAGATAATGCTCACCTCCACTCCCAAGAAGAACATATTCATAGCTTATTAGAAGATAGACAGTGAATGTGATGAAAGGAGCCGTCTTGATGTACCGAATTCATTGTATATTGTCGTACAGAGCGCCACATTCAGAAACACATTGAGCGTGAGGCAAACAGATGATACATACAAGAAGTGAGCTCTGCTTACAGTCTATTTGAAACAATAAGGATGAAGAAATAAGGGAAACCACATGCATTGTACACAAAAATGGCGCAATAGTAGCGTAGTGGGCGCAAGGCTAACACATCCATGTCCCATCAGCACTAATAGGCAATGTCAACTTATGACAAATGAGCACCCTTTTGGATGTTGCACATAGTACGCGGAGGGTGCACTTAACCAATAACTAATCAATACCTGTGTAAGCGGGACTCCCGAGCAAGAAAAATATGATCTGTCATCAGCATCTCTCCAAATTCATATATTTTGCTTTGGTACATATGTACATAATTACGATCACTTAGAGTCCGTTACTTCAAACAGTACCGCTGTTAGCGATGACGACTTTTTTTGCGGTCTTCCCACTGTCCGAGCCGTAGGACTCGATCTTTTTCACGAGGTCAAAATTCTCTACGACCTCACCTTATATCTTGTTAGAAAATGGCATGAATTTCCCCGCAAGATGACAACTCACCAAAAACGACGTGGGCACCGTCGAGCCAACTTGTCACAACAGTAGTGATGAAGAACTGAGAGCCGTTTGTATTCTTGCCGGCGTTAGCCATGGAAAGCATGCCAGGCTTGTCATGCTTCATCTTGAAGTTTTCGTCTAGTCGGGGTATTCAGCTATCAGGAGTAGAACTTTCGGAGTCGACCGTACCTTCGAATTTCTCGCCGTAAATTGATTTACCGCCTGTGCCATTTCCGTTGGTGAAATCGCCACCCTGGAGCATGAATTTGGGAATAACACGGTGGAAGGAGGATCCCTTGTAGCCGAAGCCATGTTGTCCAGTCGCGAGCTCGCGGAAATTTTTCGCAGTCTTGGGGACGACATCATCGTAGAGTTTGAAGACGATGCGACCAGCAGGCTGGTTGTCAATGGTGATGTCAAACTGAGTGTTCAAGAGATTCAATACTTCAATGACAATAAAGAGTAACACCACATACAAAGACGTTAGCCATGATGGGAATACGATAGATAGGAGACCAGCGTATTCTTTATGTCTGAGAAGTCAATATCAATCAATCAATCTATCCTGATATCCACTCAGATCGATAAGCAAATCACATGTCAATGTTTTTTTAATACATAAATTGTAATGCGGTGCTCGATTAAAGATTTGGAACCAGATCACTCGCAACTGATCCAGACATGAGAGAAGTGGAATAAATGGAGAGGGTAGTAGAAGAAGAGACATATATTAGAGAGCGATTTCATAGTAGAATGGAACGACGCATATTATGATGCTGCTTGACCAAAAAAATGCTCGGGGATTGTCTGTTAATTAAAAACGAGACGAAGTTTTTAATCACATGTCGGTGTCAAACACCGCAGTGGTGAATCAATTTTTTCCCCTTTCATAAATCTGTAACACGGTTCTCGATTGGAGTCCATGGTAGGATACATGGTACCCTACAATAGATATATAACTACAAGATACAATCTGAGAACCAGATCACTCGGAACTGATCCGAATATATGATATCTAGGTAAGTGGAATGACGGTGTGGTCGAGCAATCGTCGAAACCAGGTCACACATCTTTTATGAATGCAATGAGAATCAATCAATCACTCCAAGGCATGATCGACTATCAGATCTCGTTGACTTTTGTAAGAAAAACAAAAAGAGCCTTTTGTTTCCCTAATCAGTATTTGGACTAGTCAAGTCTCAAGTGTCTTATGTATAGTGTTTCCTTTTCCTCTCTCTCTCCTCATTTTCCTGTATCTAACTAGAGTTTCTCTACCACGGACTGCGACCGGGCACCGTGTAATAAACTGTTGATTTTAAAAAAAACCAAGTAATATCCATGGACACACGATTTCTAGTTGTTTCTCGGTTGAAGTGGACATGAATGGACTATTATTACTTACCAACATGTGCTTAACAATGCTCAAGGATTGTCAAATTGATATTACCTCAACTCTAAATCTAGTTAAGGTGATTGATCGCCAGCACAATGCAGAGGTTATATAATTTCTAGTGAAGATCAATTGCCATTATGTTTTATGTTAAATGGACGACTGCACTCGTAACCAGCCTTGAGGTCCGCGACTGATCGGGTACTTAAGGAGTCATTTACTATCTTTCCCAATTGGTCGGACTCGTCGGGTACTTCTGAAGCAGGGATTGTATAACTTACTTAAATTGATAAGACATTGTTAGTGAGTGACAATTATTTCAATGTCAGCGGATATACAGACGATGGGAACATGCAAATGGCAAGACCTGCTACAAGAAGCGCAGGTGGGGCAAACCTTATGTGGAGGTCTCTGCATATCCATGGCATAAGTATCATTGCCCGACTGCGCAGCTCTCGCTTGTTTTCAAGATATCTAAAGCTTCATGCATGCAATACTGACAACAAAAACACGCTACTTTATCCGAATAACAATAATGATACATTTCAAGAAGCATCAACGACACCAGAGTCGGCGATAATAATGGTCTTGCTGACTTTGCCAGAATCCGATCCTAGACTTTCAATCTTCTTAACTACATCCATGCCTTGAACAACCTCGCCTAAATTAAAGATGTGTCAACAGTGAAAAGGTCAAGCAATATGATGAGTCAGTACCAAAGACAACATGTTTTCCATTAAGCCAAGGGGTTTCAACGACTGTGATAAAGAACTGGGATCCATTGGTATTCTTTCCTGCATTAGCCATGGAAAGGAGCCCAGGCTTTTCGTGTTTGATATCAAAATTCTCATCTGCTCTCTGTTTCAACATGAGAATCCAAAATGAATTTCGTGAAGGAGGACCTTTAAAACGCTCGTTGTAAATTGACTTGCCACCAGTGCCATTGCCCCTGGTGAAATCACCACCCTGAACCATAAATTTAGGGATCGCACGATGGAAAGAGGATCCCTTGTAGCCGAAGCCATGTTCTCCAGTCGCGAGCTCGCGAAAATTCTTTGCGGTCTTGGGGACAACGTCATCATAGAGTTTGAAAACGATGCGTCCGACAGGTTCTTTATCCGCTGTCATATCGAACTTTCATTAACATTGACTGAGTGAAGAGACAACATTTAATCAATGTAAAAACGCTCACGTATACGTTAGAGCCCATGATAGAGTTTGTGGAAGAGGAATAGTGATATTAGTTCAACAGCTACTTTAAGACAAAGCGGGACTTGCCGTGATAGATGGATCAGATAATCGCATCACCCGAGAGATAATATCATTGGCTGACCGCCGAATCAATTTGTGTAGCCGTCAAAAGAGTGAGATGACCAGGAAATTCACTGCCTATGGGACATTCTTTTCCGTTAGCTGAGGGAATCACAGGCGCCTATGAACTTGTGCTCAAATGAGTATGGACAATGGGACTATAGCAAGGATCTGTCGCCCAATCAGCAGCCAAATTGTCTTCTCTCGAATGGTACTCGCCTATCATCAGAACCCAAGGATTCGTAGGCCTCCAGTTACATCATCCTCATAATGTATCTTTACACTGCCATGCTTTGACTCAATGATAGCTTCATCCCCTGTCCAACCTTCCCTACCAAGATCTGCCCTGCACGAAAAATCACCGACAAAATAATGTCGTACGCAGTTTGATTCGTCAAAAGTTGTAAGATTCTTCTTGATTTCTTCCGAAAATTTCACGGATCTATGACGCAGAGATATCGTGATAGGGCCCTGGAATGATCGAGGGAGTTGTAAAGTAATGTTTCCGTTGGTTGAATGGGCGGTCAACTGAAACGGATGTCGATGTTCACTTCCTTCCTGCAAGTTTCAGTATGCATCAGTTTATTTGGTGGGACATTGACCCAAGATGCCGGAAAGA
>Ga0153993_100155_pt1 | contig 24336 bp, 25 predicted proteins | sample TSNC077MetaG_FD_104706 | JGI IMG/M metagenome (GOLD analysis project Ga0153993, IMG submission 104706) | Attine ant fungus gardens microbial communities from North Carolina, USA - TSNC077 MetaG | ecosystem: Host-associated > Fungi > Mycelium > Unclassified | place: USA: North Carolina, Lumber...
AGTTGATGGGCTCCATCAATGGTTTTTTGCAGATGGCGGGTTGCGCGATGCGCACATTTGCTCCAACATTTGCTTCCTCCTTGTTTTCATTTTCCATCAGATCGCAGGTTCTCGGTGGATACTTAGTATATGTAGTCATATATTCTATTCTCTTTGTTGGCATTTACTTTAGCAGAGCATTGCCCGATACTAGGCACAAAGGCAAAAACAAATCTGTGTAATGTTCTCAAGAATGTGAATGTATTTATGTTGTAACTATATCTAATAGTTTCTTTTTATGTTTGATTTTCTTTGTCATTGTTCCCTGTCTGCACACATTTGATTCATTAGGAACTTTTTGTCTTGTTTCCCTCTTCATACATCTCTCAACCTTCCTTCTTTGATAAATAAGTTAGGAAACTTAATAACGATGCAAATAGCCTGTTAAAATATGTATTCAATCCACTCAAGACTGTCACGATATCAGAAAAACCGGTTTGTCTAGATATGGGTCAAATTTCCAGCCAAGCCGTTGTTGATTCTGAGTGTAGTTCCGCCGCTGTACCAACATATGAGTCAGTGTAGCAACAGACAAGACTCTCAAAACCCAACCACTAAATGATCATGAAATAGTCACCTGTGAACACTTTAGACTACCTTGTATCATTAGGAAATAAATGTCTCAGACATCTATATCTTATCCTGATGAGAGTAAAGCACATTCATTTCCATTTCATCCTAAGGTTGAGAGCATATTCTCAAGAGTACACTCTACCCTTGACTCAAAGGTAAGGATGAGGTAAAAGTAGACTTTAGTTACCTTTACCCCACTCTTGTTGGTACCCTGAGGGTATACCCTACCTACCTCTGGTGGGCCAAGGCACAGAAATGAGATCAGTAATGTCAGGAGCATATTACCCGAGGAAATCCTATCCCATTCAATTTAGATCAAATTGCAGCTCCAGTCGATTTTATATTGTCTGCTGGCCATTTACTACAACCTCATCTGATATCGCGGGCCAAAGATTCCTTCTTCAATAGCTTTAACTTCTGCCCAGTAGATGAGCGCACGTCAGCTGATATGTAAGGGCAAGACTTACGGAGCGAGATTCGCTTTGAATAAAAGCGACTCAGGGCGAAGCTACCTGGTAGATGGTCAGCTGACATTGTTCTGAAACGTCTTCAATGAAGTCGAGGCTTACCCATCATGAACCACAAATTGGGGACTCCAATGTCTCCCCATACACCATTGAACTCTCCCTCGCTATCGAGACCCCATATTTCACCAACCCCTTTAAAGGTCTCGGGATCTACAAGACCCTGAACGACATCACGGGCCTTCCCAAGGCTGAGGAGGCATCATCAAACGAATGAATCACAATACGTGGACTGAGTAATTACCCTGTACAAAATACGACAACATCGGCTGGAAGTTCACTTCCATCAGCAAATTTCAGACCCGTCTCAGTGAAACCTTCCAGGGCTGCGTCACTTTTCAACTTGATTTTGCCGTCAATTACGTATTGGCTGCCTCCGACGTCTGCTATAATTGAGTAGTGAAGAAGAATCATTGACTTGTAGCTTTACCTAGGTAGTATCCTCCGCCTTCTGTATACGCACCGAGATAAATACCGGCATCCTTGGGTCCTCGGTTCAGTCTGAAGCCAACCCGACGGAGCCCATCTAAAGTTTCTCTGTATGGGGGTTAATTCGGGATTTACAAGGTGTGATGAAGGTGTTCATACTTGTCTACCTCTTGAAAAAGGCATGTGGCACGATACCACATTCCGATGTTCAGAAGGCCGGAGGTAGAAGCAGAGATCCTGTCGGCCACGGTGATTGGTGGCCCTGTTTCTTCAAATAAGCCTAATAACAGCATGAGGATTTCTTTTATGAATCCAGTCCAAATTACTTCTTTCCTTTGAATGCATTTCTGAGTGCTTTCTGTACCGATACCACACACGTGGAGCTACGTTGATACATAGTTACGTCTAGAAGCCGATTGAAAGGATGTTGCAAGCGCTGGGAAGAGATGGCAATTTACCGACTCCATGATCATAGTAATCCACACCGAGATCGTGGGCTAAGTGATAATTGTCAGAACCGTAGGTGGCGAAGTGCAACCAAGTTGTACCGGAAGTGCACGAGCCGATGAGAACCACTTTCTTTCCGAGGTGGTCTGTTGCTGATTTGTGTTGCGAGGAATGAAGAACTTGGCCTTTGAATTTATCCTAAAACAATAATTTTGGTCTGATCAGTTTGATCAAGTATGAACTCCAGTGCCTACCATTCCAGGGTATGTCGGCACATGTATTGCTCCTCCACTGGCAAAACCTGTCGCCAAAATAACATGTTTGACTGTGAATGTACGTTGTCCTCCCTTATGTCGAACCAAGACTTTATATAAGCCAGTCGAGTTATCTCTTTCGATGTGTTCAACGCTTGAAGAAGTCCATACATTGACTTCCATCGCCTCCGCGTAGAATTCGAGCCAATTAGCGACCTAGACGAAAGTTGGACCAGATTTTTTGGATCAAATGTGTGTTAATTACCTTTTTAGCGGGAGAGAAGGTTGGCCAGTTTGGTGGGAAACTCAAGAATTCGTTATGAGGCTTCTAAAAGTTGAGATGAAAACATAGCTCACGGGATATAAGGCATATGGTCATACCCTATTGGAAGTACCAAATTATTAATTGTCGTAGTCAAAACAGTGTTCATACTCACAGACCGGGTCATGGAGACACAAAGCATCATAACGGTTTCTCCAATTATCTCCGACCCTCTCGTTCCTTTCAACAACCAGAGTAGATATATCACATAGCTTCAACCTAGCAGCGACCTCCAACCCGCTATGACCGCCACCTACGATCAAAACGGTGGGGTCAGAATTCTCAAATCTCCGCTCTTCCTCTCTAAGGTGCTCCCATTTCCCATGATCTGACTGCTGGTTTCGTAGATGACCAACCTTTTCAGGAAAACCCTTCAAATCTTCCAAATTTGTGAAGACGGAATGTGCCCTCCACTGAAGGTGTTGTTGTTTGTCGAGAATAGGAACGAGCCTGAAAATCCCGGACGCCAGTCCCACGTCTGTCTCGAAAGTGAAAAAACCCATTATCCATGCAAGGTCAGGGTAAGGCTGAACAATGGAAGGTGACAGTCCCTCTTCGTCATTTGTTGTCTTCAACCTTAAGTTGCTGATCTTGGTGGTCGGAAGAAGGTCAGACAAGAATTTATGGATTCGAGTGGTACCCTCGAAAGACCTGAAATCCCATGTGAGAGCGAGCACATCACGCCAGTAAACGGAGGGCTGATCATGAGTCTCTGGGAGAGCCGAATCAAAGGACGATTGGATCATCAAATTTGCGATGCCATCGATATCACGAGAGTCAATCTTTTTAGCAAACTTAGCAAACCAATCGCTTGCTATACTGAGAGCATCAATGTTATCTGGGAGAGAGGAAACTCCAAGCTTGTTGAAAGTGGGTAAAGACGCCTCGGACGGGTGAGGTGATGAAGAGGACATAGTGAGAGGAAAAAGGGACGAGTGCCTCGACTTATACTGCGAACTTATCAAGACAAAGCATCATGATTGCTTAGGTATATGGAACAGATGACTGGCTCACTATTTATTTCGGACCTTCTATTCGTGACCCAAGACTCAAGAGGAAGCGAGTCACAGGACTTCTATCGCGGCTTTGATGAATTCACTTACAAAGGACAAGAATAAAGGCAAGGTTATCTGAAAAAAATGGGTTAGGGAAAATGCCGACAAGTGTCACTTTCCGACATACTATCATGGTAGCTCCCTAAGGTCCCTGCATCCATCTTCCGTACAATAGAGTGAGACCGTATCGCATGTGAGCACTGACAAATAAATCACTCCTTCACACGTCTTGAAGGGCTTACTAACGCAGTGTGTAATATGACCACATCGGAGCCCTTCTCTAAATGCCAATTAGGGCGAAGGAAGCAACTGATTTATCAGTTATCAGTGAGTTTTGGCCGCTTCCGACATCTGAGGTAGGACGCCCTAGTCAGCCTATCATATAATGCATACTGAAATCACCCAGACAATACCCTATGCTTGCGCCGTTGCTGACATGAAGAATATGTGATCTTAAAAAATCCAATCCAGCCAAGGTCCATATTTTCTGAAACTGTGTGGGTGTTCGCTACAGATCAGGACATCACTGAAGAAGCCGCTTGAGCAGGATTCACATACATTCACATACATGTAGTCGAACTCTTGATACGACATACGACATCCCAATATAAAACAGGTAACCCAACAAAGTTGACGTTCCATTTCTCTAGATCTCATGCAAAGTAGTAAGTGACTGAAAAGTTGTGACTTGGCGATCTTCGGTTCTATTCACAAAGCGTCCGTGATTGCGACACATGCGATTGCATGGAACCGAGATTGGTCATTAACTGTGGTGTAACGAGTGGCAGGGTACTACTCAGTGACATAGAAAAACAGATATATAATACCTTAAATATGAAGGAACATCAACCCCTAAACTCATTCTACCGTGGCATGGTGCAATAGCTCGAAGCCAGAAGCCATACAGGCATTCCTAGAGAGGAGTAGGCAGATCAACTAGCGAAAGAGATAATTACACTCCAGTGACAGCAATAGTCAGTTGATCCCGTGATCAACCCCTTCAGCTTCTTTTCATTATGCGCCGGGTGCAACAACATAAGACATTGGCAACTTCTTCTGTACGTCTTCATAGATCCTCGTCTACATATTGCATACATCATCATGTCAAACTTGCAAGTTTGAATAATCAACCCATAGGGGATGCATCCACAAATCCTTCACTCATTATCCTTCATGGCCTCTTGTGCGTCAATCCTACGTCTACCTGAACAGACAAGTACACAAATCTCCTTGTAGTGGCTCAAAAAGGAATTGGACATCTTTTCACAAGGCCTTTTGCCATTCCTTACCACAGCATTCAATTCACACCCTTGATCTGCGGAACCACGGAGCATCCCCACATGCCGCCCCAATGACATACGATGCCATGGCAGAAGATGTTCTACATTACATTGAACTTCACAAATTGACTGATATTTCTCTTCTTGGCCATTCAATGTTCGTTTTTTCCTTGGACGGTCCATTGTCTTAGCTTAAGTAAAGCACTGTAGGGGAGGCAAAGTCGCCATGGCTCTCGCCCTGTCACTTGCTGCAAAGGGGCGAGGGGACCTCTTATCACATTTGCTCGTGTCTGATATTGCACCTACACGCACTCAGCTCTCACCTGACTTTGTCAAATATAACGATGCAATGAATGAGGTCAATGACTTACCACTAGGAAGTGCACAAACTCGTTCGGATATTGACCGTTTGCTGCAAAAATACGAGCCCGTAGGTGTCTAGTCACCACTATATATGATATTCATTACCGCTATGTCCTAGGACCTCAGCATCCGTCAATTTCTCATGACGAACTTGGTTTTTCCCAGTCTCCAGCATAGTCAACAGAAACCTTATTTTGCACTCCCACTCGGCATTCTCAAACAAGCAATACCTGATCTGGGTTCTTTTCCCTATGATCCGCATGACCATCAGCGGCCGCAATGGAATGGAAAAACTCTTATTTTCCGAGGTCTTAAGAGCACGTGAGCGATGCAAGTCTCATTGTGGACGAGATTTCATTTTGTTTGGCAGTTACATCAACAATAATAATCAAAAAGTATTCATGAACTTCTTCCCCGACTCTAGAGTTGAAACTCTTGATACTGGCCACTGGAGTACGCATGCTGTTTCAATTCGACATCCAGTGTCACTCACAGTTCTGAAATCTAGTCCATGCAGAAAAACCTCGCGAGTTCAAAGACCTTGTGCTCAAGTTTATCCAATCATGAAAACTTGGTTCACTGGAAGATTGCTTTTCCGTCCACAACTGTACTTCAGAAAACAACCGCATCCGATCATTTTTGTCGTCGTTCATCCAGGACTCTTTCGGGGCGCCGTTCCACGTTCTACTCTAGTTCTTGTTGCCAAGGCTCTGATTAATATGATGATCGTGACGACCTCTGTCCTGGGTTGAATAGGACAAGATTATCAGGACAGCATGAAAATGTTGCCCATGCATCTCTCATAGTGTCGTATGAATAATGGAAGAGCCTTGTATCAATGGCCTCAGTCACCTACGAATCGCTTATCCGAGCGACCGAAAGTGACTGACAACATACTAATGGCGGGGATCTATGAACCTATCTATCTGTTATGGAAGAATGCTTATTATATAACACACGTAGAAAGGCTCCATCGCTCACGAAAAATTCAGACAACCACGTTTTATCTTTCATGTTCCACTCGGTTACGTGTTGAGCGCTGTTGACTGTTGATAGAGTACTGCCATATCCTTGAGAGAAAAAACCCTTTTTTGGAGATACCTTTCAATGCCTCATGCTTATAGGAAGCGATTCGAAGTCTGATCGACTGTTTGTGTGAACGTGGCTTTCATGAAGACAATGTTAACACAAGATATGTTCCTAATGGGGATAATGAATTTGTTCTCGAAAAGGGAATCTCGTCCACATATGGTCAGCCTTTACTACCTACTCCATTAGGAAAAATCATTTCTATTCCGGTACACTCATCGAAGTGGAAGGCTTAGACACTATATAACAGCTTGGTTCTGAGCAGAGAATAGTCAGGCCCAGTCTTAAAATCTTTCTCCTTGCTCTACACATACTCTCTGAGCATTGCACCTGAAATCAGAATGCGCTACTCATTGATCTCAACCTTCATTGTCTCTTTCTGTAAGTCAAGTCGGTTTACAACTAGGCTCAGAGAGATAATAACATTAATCATGTTTCTTTAGTCGTCATCCTCTCAGCAGCGTCACCTGTACCAAATAGCGAATCCGTAATAGATGTTTCCGCTCGGGAACCTGTGAGTTCAGGCATTTCTTTCTTTACCAAGCTAACTGGCGCTGTAGGAGCCTGAAGCTGAAGCAAGGGCATGTAGGCATGGTTGCCTGTAACATTATATGAAATCCGGGACTAGAGATTTCACTCCACATAACTGTAGAGACGATCACCATTATCTATTGCGCAGCCTCTGGCTCAGGCAGCTAGGACTATATGCGTTATTTTTGGATCTGTTGTACCTGATACTTTGTATAAATTTTGATGTAGCGATGATATTGTCTTGGTTCCAATTTTCTCCGTAACAAAGGTCGACCAAAAATTTCCATGTCTTTAACTTGGCTAATAGCTTTTGTGTTTTCTACCTCTCACCACATGACATCTTGCAATCCAAAAGAACTGTTCACTTTTGAGTCCACCTGTCTGATAGATGCACTGTCAGCTTTTTCATAATCCTTTACACCAACATTGAATGCCAGAAGACATGCATTTCATTCAATCTCTTAGCTATGCTCCAATAGATCACAGTTACAGGATCACCCAACAGTTGCAACACTTATTGTTGATCAATAAGTAATTTATTGAAGGGCAATTAGAATGTTGGTATTGAGGATGGAAGGGGGCTCAGAAATAATCTTACAGTTCCGAGTTGGACATTGATCAGGTTATCAGACCTCGCGCGTGACACCTATCACTGTTCGAAAAGGTATGGGGGGTCAGTTTCAATCGGTTGATTATATATTAATGGACATTTGTCAAGTGGTTGATAATGCGAGAGTGAAGCGATGAGCTCGAGCCAGAATACGAAAAAATGACACATAAATGAAAGAAGTGAGAGGAGCAATATTTAATGCCAAAAATTTCAGAGAGTGTGTGAGTAACATGCAAGTACTAAGGGCCACCAGTCAAGTTAAGAACCTTCTGAACGGCCTGCTCAGCCATGGACATGATCATGCCATGCGGATTACCCATGGGTAAACCAGGAACCTAAGGAACAACGATGAAATCATACGTCGAGGTGTGGTAAACTCAGACCTTACAATGGATGCCTACACAATAAGGAAGTAAGAACGCAGGAAGAGTAATAAGATTAGCGCACGTCAATGATAAAGAGGTTGTTTGTGTTGAAAACTTTGGCATTCTCATCAACCACTGCATTGGAGGATGAATTACCAATTGAACATGCCCCAATCCAATGGTTGGAGTTGAGAGAGCTCTATAAGATGAGATGAGATAGACATGATGAACTGACAGAATATCATTGAACGTACAGGATCATAGTTGTTTACTGTTGATTGATTTAGTGCGGACTGAGACACTTACGCTCATTGACTTACCATAGTCTGTAATAGTAGTGGTGTTGTCGGGAGTAATCAGAGTCAATCCGGGCACTTCAATGATTCAGAAAACCTCTACTGTCTTCTGATAAAAGGCTCACCTTGATTTATGGCGGACAACAAGTCATTGATGCCCTGAATGAGTATTTGTTTGTCGATAGGGTCAGTAAACCAGGGATTCACTAATGCACGAGACGTCATCGCAGCGTCAATGCCGATGCGGCCACGAGAGGAGACTCCGGTAGACCTAAGCAATTTTTGTTCAGGGAATGTTGAAACCCATAATTTGAGCTCACAAATAAACAGTGATCGTCATAATCTGGCTTGCATTGTAAGGGTAATCTGTTGTCACGGACGCAGCACCAGGGCGAGCAGTTCCTTGCATCTATTACGCATCAGACAAGTATTTGACATTTGGATCTCCATAGGTTCTCACCCAACGTGTTCTTCCGTCTTGTGCTGAATATGCGCGCCAAAAGTTCATGCTATGGAATGTTGCCATCAGAGAAGTATTTACACAACTACAGAGAATAATTTACCGAGGAGATGCTTGAGCAAAAACTCCAGATTGATCTTGAAGGTACTGGGCTGCATCAGCAGGTCGAGGATCTGCCCAGACTTTTGCCCAATTATCATAAGCATCAACAGAGGGATGGGTGAAAACGAGCTGTAAAGGTCTTAATGAATATTGTACGAGAATATAGTTAAGAAGGTTTTACGTTGATTGAAGGATTATCTTGTGTCTAGAATAGACAATGGGTATGTGCTGCAGACAGGGACTTACAAATACTCACGTTCATTCCAACTGGCAGGTCGATCCACTGGTCTTGCGGTGGAACGTTTGGGCCTGCGTCAGCACTGTTTTGGGCGATACTGATCATGTCGCTCGGTCCAATCCCACTACGAAAGAGAATACGGGGCGTGCCAAATGAACCTGCTGATAAGATGACTCGACCGTTGGAAGTAAGTGGAATGACGCCGTCAGGTCCGAGAGAGGTATCATTGGTCTTGACGCCGGTAATTTGGGCACCATTTCGCACAACATTCAGAGCGTAAACATATTGCTTGTATGTAAAGTTATCTCGTGCCTTAGCAGTTCTGAAGTAAGTTGCGACAGGTCCAGCACGTTTTCCATCCATGAACTACACGAAACACTATCAATGGCATGATTTATCATGTGAAGACGTCATGAGGCTCACATCGTACGCGCTATACCCATAAGCATGGTCCTTCCAATCAGGGTTATCATTGATAGTAATTTGTGAGTAGCCCTGGGATTCCAGAAGCTGGGAGACAACATCAGAGACTTGTTCAAGGTAACGCTTCCCATCAGTTGAAGGGTGGTCCGTTGGGGGGAGCCGCGCTTTGAGTTTATTGGTGTAGGGTGTATGATATGCCCATGATGCAGGGAAACCGATGTCAGAAGAAAAGTCGGATGCAGCAGGCAACCAGTAAAGGCTAATCATTTCTGTGAGTGAGCCCAAATCTGCAGAGTGCTCAAGGACTCACGCTCCATTGACAGCTGTACCTCCACCGACCAGACAACCAGCGAAACTATTGACGTCTTTGCACCACCAAAATGGATTTGAATCCGTAAACATCGATTCTCAAAGTGGCATTATTTTCAGATAATTGCATACTGTCCCAGAAATCTCACCGAATAATCCTGGAATGTCGAATTTAGTGAGCTACCAAGAGTACAAGATTAGTGAGGTCAATGGCACGATGTATCTGTCTTGAGCTTACATTATATCCTTGCGCCCATGTCGGTCCATAAGTACCGCCTGTTTCAGCTGTGCTGGGGCCGCCGCGCTCAAGAAGAAGTACCTTCTTTCCAGTTTCGGAGAGACGATCGGCTGCTACCAGTCCCCCTGGACCGGCACCGACAACAATATAATCATATGGTGTCGCCTAGTGAACATTGCATCAGCTGTGCGTCAATTATCAAGCGAAAAGGGTAAATTACAGAGACAGTATGGGTGGCGGTCGTAGTGGTTGTGGCGGTCGTCATTGTTGGGGAGATGGTTGGAGTTCCACTTCCAGAACCGCCCGCAGCCCATTGATTATAGTCTGTGGCAGATGCGTGGGCCTGAGAGTAGTCAAGGCCAAAAAAACCAACTGGAAGGGTATCAGGGCCACAGAAGATTATATAGGCAGGTGAGCTACAAACAGTCCGTGTGTTCTTGAAAAGTGCTCTGAGGGTCTGTAGGATCGTCCACGCCAACAGAAGAGAAGACCCAAGCGGGAACACCGAAAGAACTAACGGGAATGGAATTAGTCCCTGTACTGGTGGACCATGCTGAGGTGTCGGCAACAGTTAAAAGGGATGCATAAAAAATTAGATCGGCTGCTCACTAATGCAGTTCTCGCATCTATAGACCCATTTCCAATGGGTGGAATTGACTTTGGTTGAAGGAAGGTCGGTGAGAATAGGCCCTGACATAAGTCTACAATTGGACATCACAGTTGGACATCAGATTATCACTCAATAGAGAAAAGCCCACTCTTACAGTGGCTGTACATAATCACTGTCTTTGTGTAAGCCTACATATCCTCTCAATTTAGAGTCAAGATATCACTTACGTCGCATAACGCGCTGACCGGACAATGGAATTGCCATTCGGCCAAACTGTAAGTAGCAGATTCTGCAACATTTGACCACCGGGAGATACCCCAGCCCATTTTGCATCAAGAGGGGCCACAATTTCACCAATGAATTCATTTGCGAGACTCCCGGTGGAATCAAGAGGAGGGAAAATGTACCCAAAAGTCATCCCATGAACAGGTTCCGTATAACCCCAGAATGGGATGCCATTATCGGGATCAATGTACTGACCCCCGGCTTGCGAGAATACTGTTTTATTTAAAAATAAACAAAAGTACAGAGCTTGATATGAATGCGGAACTCACCAGGTATTACGAAGGATAGAAGCGGTAAAAATGCTCTTACTAACATCTTGTCCTGAAATCTGGTGGAGACAAGTTGAACATTCTGGATGATCATTGCCCTTTAATAAGTGCCCCATCCTTCATTCCATGCTAATTATGCGACTGCCAAGCGATAAACTTCCGGGAGAGTTGTGCGTGACCTAGAAATCCCGGCCCCGCATACGACCAACTGTAACGACTATCAAGATAGATAAAAATAGGTTGAGAGTACTGTTTGATTTGAGCTTACAGAGAGAAGGCAAAGCAAAAATAACAGTAATAATCGTGATTGAAGAACGGAATATCTATCCTTGTGATTCGACGACAGTGTCACCACATCAGACCTTGAGGTAGGTCGAACCTAGGCTGTCGTAAATTGGAAATATGAGAGTCCGAAAAACAGCCGCGATATTCCCAGTAGAGCATAAGCTGTTTCTTGACGTTCAGACGAGGAGAGAATTCGTAGATGCGTAATTGTGAGGGATGATTTATGGAGGCTAAGCAGGGTCATAGACATCACTTGGTTTAATGCGTCAAGGGAAAAAAGACCTTTAGCGCCAGCAACGTAGCACGAATGATGCATCGTTCATTAGTGAAACATAGAACAAAGGTCCATCGTATCGTGATTACAATGCATTACGAGTCAGATAGGGCCCTGTATCCAACCGCAAGCGATAAAAATGGCATTTAAAGACAAAACTTGGACTTTTGATGGAAGAGGCGGTTGGACCACGGCTAAATGTCGCTTGAGCAGAAAGTAAAATGTATTCATCAAAGGGACACTGGGGTGTATCTGCCATGCTCTGCATGTTAGCTCCGTTCTTTAAAGTGTGGATCATCTCCGACGTGATCTCTTCATATGGGCGTGCCGCAGAATGTACCAGGCCATTCAACCCGTTGTTGCAATCAAACCGCCAGCGCAGCAAACCCACCAAGCAACTAATAATTTATGTCAGAAAGGAGGCATCCAGCCATGCAGTGTGGACAACTGATTAGAATGCTCACTCAATGTCTAGGTGCTTGCGTGGAGAGCTTCAGATCAGATACACCGCGTAAGGGGATCAAAATTTGAGTGCAGGTTTGACCTCGATGCAAATGCGGGGCAAATAGATGACCAATACACAAATTTCACCGACCATCTTCCTTTCAACCATAAGTGTGGAGTAATGTGTCAAGCAACAAACAATAATAAAATCTACAAGACAACATTCTCCAAGGACCGTCGCGGTTGTACCTTCGTAGTCGTGGGGGTAGAGCTACTCTGATGTCATCATTCCAACGGTACCACGACAGTCAGCCGACTGTTGAGCTTATATATCAGACACTCTTACTATTGCACCTCAGTCGTTAATCTACACTGTTGACCACTGAGACTTACTGTGTAAAATGTCCAGATCCACAACTGATGAATCCTTGAATAAGACAAGGCAGAAATCCTTGGTTGTTGAAGACTCTGCCAGTTCTAGATACACGGCAGAGACTTATAGAAAATATATGGCGAAAAGACGAGACTAATTGTCGATACCAATGAATCTACAGATGCTCATAAGCCTAGTCCCTACCACAACCCCTTGAGATACACCCAGATGGGCGTTATTTGAAAACTTGGAAATAATGCTGTTTTTCATGTATTCAAATTTGGCAAAATAATTTCAATCGAGGCCTGAAGTCGATATAACACCTGCAGGCTGAAGCACGCGTCGGGCTGACTGTCCTGAAGCTCCACCCCCGAAGAGGGTGGACAGCATATCGCCAAACGGATTGTTTGCTTGTGTTCGAGGCGGAGGTATTGCGAAGTATAGTGTCGCAATCTCATTCAGAACCTGGGGAATAGAAATCATCTGATTGCATTGAAACTCATACCACGAGTACATACTTTTCGGACTTCCGCAGCAGCAAGTGGACCGCCTTGACTTGAGTATGTACCACAAAGTCGCACCCAACTCTCACGAGCAACCTTATTTTGATCGCCATTGGCTCGTTGACACGTAAGGACAGCCAGCTGAGAGAAGTTGATAAGAGGATCGGTGGTTATTGTGACTTCATCATCTCCAATCTGAATTATTAAGGCAGGGGTAGCTACAGTACCCTTGGGTAGTCCAGATACGAAATGTTTGACGAATGTTCGCGCTGCAAGGATGTTGCCATTCAAGAGATAACTGGATCACGAGTGAGCATAAAGAAACAATATATCAGGATGACATACGGAAGACTTCCTCGTAGCGCAAACAGGCCTAATTTATCTCCCTCTGACCATTGTAAAAGCATCTCTGCGAGTATACGTGCACTGTCTCTCTGACCGGAAGCCAACAAATGAGGTTCCGCAGTGATGAAATCTCCATCTAGAGAATTCGCTCAAGTAGATTGCTCCACTGACACAAGTATGGCATACCTTTGAAATAGAGTTCGCCTATGTAACGTTGTAGGTCGGGATCACCAGAAGGGCAAGCACCGAACTTTGACGACCACCTGCGATGTTGATGAGCCAAGGGAGGAATCAGGAGCTATAGGCACTCACGCTATTGCCTTATCTGCTAATGTTTTTCTCCAAGTTCCATCGGACCCAGTAAGAGCAAGTAATTGTGTTAGTCTGCCTAAACCCAGCTCCATGCTCAATAACGAGGGAGAGATTTATACACAGTACGCAGACCTCTGCTCTCTTCTGTCACAATTTCCTTTTTATTATCGTATACTTCCAATAAAAATCCTGCGAGATCAACACCACTGCCAACTTGTCCTGTTTTCAGGAGTTCGCGAGCACTTTGAAAAAGAACATCGATTGCAATGTCATGTTGACCCGACTTCACATATCGGGAAGCAAAAGTCCGAGCCTTTTGATGAGCCTCATAAGGGGATTTTTCAACTTGAGGGAGGATTGCATTCAAGGCTCTTGTCGACATAGTATGAGTATCGAGAAACGTGATAAGTACAATCAGTTATGATATCATTTTAAAGATGATCGGAGTTTCAGACGGAGTTGTTTTCGGTACCCTCTTGTGTAGATGAACGAGGCACTTCTTTCTTCCGGGTGCATTATTGTTTCTTGGAAATCTTATTCACGGCTCTATACGAATAGATGTGGGATATAACGCGCTCGATTTCGTAGCTGGTAAGCGAAAAATTGGCAGTCAAATTCAGCAATTTAACAAAAGATACGAGGGCTGAACGGGAATTTCAAGTTTCCTTTGGTATCATAGATGCCGTAGCCTGGTTCCTGACTATCAGAGTAAAGATGCGCAAACCAGCCGATTCCACCTCCAGGAACCTTCTTGAAATATTGACAGTGTGCATCTAGCAGATTGTAATAATCCTAGTGGTGGTCTAATATCCGATCCCAACAAGGCTTCAAAACACCTACATGTTCATTCTGGATATTAGCGACAGCTCTGCCACTATTTGGTTCTACTCCCGGATAAGTCTTGGATGGCCAACCGCTCTTAGACCTTCGGTTGAGTTCTATTGGTCTAGATGTGCCATTATTACTCTCACCTGGCTAAGGTAGATTTTCTTTCCTTGACCATTCTCTGTAAACCAATTGACATCCTTTTGAACAAGTGACCAAGCGTTTCTTGCTATGAGAAAAAAATGCCCAGCAACTGGATTTCAGATTGACAGCGCTTGAAGTATATTGAAGAAACGGACCTGTTGAAGCATCCCGCGCGAAGAAAGGTAAAATATGCACATCAAACATGTCAACTGCAGAGATGACGGAATGTGCTCCGCCATTCTGAAAGAAAAAGAAAAAAAATCAATATAAACACAAGGGATGCTACTTCTTTCGCATCACTTACCTTTTGATAAGAGTATGCCAAATCGCTGACCGTGACCGGGATATGCAAACTGGAAAGCCGCGCTCTCGCCTCATGAACTTGATATGCCAATTCATCGACTCCCAAAACACCATCAAAAAGCGGCTCCGAGCCAAACTGTAGAACTCGGACCACGAACTTAGCATATTTATTCGTGTAAAGAGTGGAAATCAGCTCATCACGGCGCGCCTCCCATTTATTACTTCCGTCAAATCCGAACTAGAAGCCCCTCCCCCATACACATTAAAAATAATCAATTAGACTTCTTCGAGATCTTTTTCCGCCTTTTGATCAAGCACTTACCCAGATTAGTGCATGTACGCCAATCCCTGCTTCCCAAGCCGCATTGATCACATCATCGCTATTAGAGGAAGGAAAAGAAGTAAGGCTTCTTGATCCTGCCAAGTATTTATGGTCGCGACGTACTAGAAACCCCGCTTATCGCAAGCTCCGTATATTCGAACGTAACGACCTCGAAATCGTTGTCTGATATCCATAAAATCTCTCTTCAACCCACTAAAGCTTTGACCTAAAAAAGTCACGACTTGCGATCTTTTTGAAAGCTTGAACTCACATTCCGAGACTTCATAACTGAATCCGACAAATGCGTACTCATTGCTCATGTCACACCACCATCCGTTCAGTGATGAAGGTGGTTCTCGAGGCATTTTGAAGTCAATGGCAGGGAAACAGTTTTTTCTGAGGAGGGATAGAGCCTGGTCGGAATCGGTGGCTGTGTTGGAGTCGCCAATGTTATTTTCGGTGTCTGAGGTAATAGTATATCTATGTTTCTCTTTGTTATCGATAGGAGAACCTCTTGCAAGATGGCTGATTAAGAAAAACACTAAAGATAGTTGAACACAAGTCTGGAAAAATGGTTGATGCATGGAGGATACGGATTTTTAGATTGTAATATTTAGAGCTTGGAGAGAGGGAGAGATGTGACTTTGAAGAAACCTGACTGGCGCAGCTGCCCATGTTCTTATTTAAATCTTTCCCTTTGCCATAAAGCCTCACCTTTGAATCCAACTAGGGAGATACCAGTCCCGTACTAGTCTCAAAGGCTTCAACATCCCTCCTGTCCCCTTAAGGCTATAGTTTTTAAGAAAGAATTCATTTTTGCAGGCTTTCCTTCTTCTCCTAATGTAAAATGTGATGAAGGTACATCCATTCCATCTTATGACGCCACTGGAGTAAGATTCACGGGAGTTGCTAATGATCCACCTGCGCGTCAAAAATGCCACAGAATTGAGGAGGAAGATAGTAACTTGATTACTACTACCTCTTGAGGCCCAGTGATCTTATTATCGAAAAAATGATGACAGCTCAAGTAATAAGTTTCAACGATTTTTGTGTTAGTCCATTTTGATTTGCATGATTTCTCAGAATCATCCACAGATCGTGAAGGGCCAAATTTAGTGTCAGGGTTTAGGGGAAACTTCTAATTTCATTGGTATTAATTGATTCAATCAATAAACGGGCATCCGAAGCCTTCATTGAGCATGTTATTCAGGAAGCAAAAAAGAAGTCGAAGAAAAACTCCTAACTCAAATTGAGATATGCGCGGTACCGCGTGCAACGGCGGCTGACCGTGATCATGACCAATGATAGATTTTATATGAAGATAGGACAGATGATATACTCAGCAGGAACCCGAGATATCAAGAAGTGAGACTAGACATGCGGAGAGGCATGTCCAGTCACATGTCTAGACCTTTCCTCATGATATCATACAGGGCGAATCCAATCACATATAATAGAGCTGACCATACCTTCCTTAGTAGTCCATGCCATTATAAACCGCAGATTGTTTACAACTCGTGCTTAGACTTGACTCTGACGTGCTCTCAAGCTGGCTAGTCTATCAAACTATGTCAGTTGTATTGGTATTATCTGCTGGAGGCATTGTTCTCCCTCCACCTCCATTTTGACTAGCAGCCGCATCAACCATGCCATTCGCATCCGGATTTGTCTCTTGGGGTTTTTGTGCAACTATGTCATGGGCAGTATCTATTTCATCATGACGAGCATGTATATGTTCGCCGACTAGCACTCTCAGAGGATCATCGGGAGATAATTTGGGATTTTCAGCTGCTTGGCCAGGGTTGAGACGTAGGTAATGATAACTGACAAGTTGTTAGAAATGCAGGAATATGCAGTTAAGACGTACTGTTTTAGAAGGGCGTATATGGCTGAAGCTAGGAGGGAACCTAAACCTGGACCCAGCCAATACTGTTCATGGTAGGATTAGCGGGCTGATTGATACAGAGCAGGAAACGACTTGCTATCCAATGGTAGTTTGGAAATTGTGATAAAACAGCAGGACCAAAAGCTCTGGCGACGTTCATGGCACATCCGGTATAGTATGTGAGCCATCTGTGCAAGTAAGACAGAAGATTTTGTAAATGAAGAAGGACATACAATTGGCCAGCAAAGAGTGTTAATCCGATTCCGACCGGTGCGAACGGCGTGGCTCTGTGTTTTTCTGCTGCCAACATGAGGACGACGAGACAGAGTCCTGCGGTCGCAAACATTTCCATAAATAAGCCCTGGGTTCTATTTATATCGGGAGCCAACGTTGTACTAGAAAAGCAACAAATGAGTCCCAAGTATATGTAAAGCAATGGACTCACTTGATAAACAATGGGCCTTTGGTCAAGGCCTGTATTATCGCGGCTGCAACAATGGCACCAACCAACTCGGCGACGACGTAGAGGACAAACCTGACGAAGCCAATAGCACCAGCAAAGAACAAACACATAGCAACATCGGGATTGAACAAGCCGCCTGTGACGCGGAACCAGATCCAGGCGGATATCAACAAGCTGAGGCCAAAGGAAGCAGAGATGGAAAAGACTTGGATAACCTTGTTATTTGCGGAAGAGGGAGATGAAGCGACTTGGGCAGAGGTGGCCTGGGTAGCACCAAATGCGAAGAGGAGGAAGAAAGTCGTGCCAACAAATTCGAGAAGAGCGGCAAAGAGGTCATTTTTGAAATTGGTGAATAAGAGGGAGGGATGACGTATATGACGGAGGGAGGGGCGACGCATTGAGTGAGTGTACAAAGGAAGTGCAAGAAAGAAACCATCCCTGATAAGGGTAGAAAGGAGAAGATCATACTCCTTTTGATGTCAGTAAAATGTTTTTCTGACAACCACCTGAGACCTGTTTGACCCCACCTCGCAATACCTCGGCATGCAAGTCCTGCACTGATTTATATGGACCGGAAGATAACTGCTGACAGGCCACTCGGCTGACCTCTGAAGAACTCTTAGAGGTCAGAGAATATTTATGCATACAAGCATGAGAACTCACGAGCATGTTTTGCAAGTGTAACAATTTCAATGGTAGCTGTACTAAAAATACAATATATAAGTGTTCAATGCAAGAACTTTCTTGAATACAAAGTGTGGTGACAACTCGGTCACAAATGATCACATCCCTCTTCATGTTTTCATGTCACCAGTATCGCACCGGTTTTCCACAAGTGAGTGCCTGTTCATGGTGCTGGACCGCGCATCTTGCCTGAGCAGCGATGTGGACTTCTACAGCTCATTTGAGGAGCCCGTGACGAGAGATGTTGCACACAAGGCACGGGTGCAAAGCCTGACGGGGGATGTCTGGAGAGCGACTGGGTATCGCTTCACGTGCGTGTCTGCTGAATTCCTCTTTGTTTTGAAACGCATCAGGCTGAATGGATCGCAGAGTCAAAGACCATCCGCCGATTAGAATTAGCTATAAAACTCGTTTCTGGTGCTCGCAGGATGAGGCACATTGTTCTAAATCATCCAGACTGCCCAACACTGATCGGCAGGGAAGACGAGCTACAGCCCCAGCCATAGAAACCTCCTCCTGTCATCGTAAAATATGATTCTAGATCCAAACAGATATCTGTACCAGGACCCATGCCAGCGTGTCAGGTTCCGCAAGTCCAGGCACTACAGACAATACCTACCTCACCGTGGCTGACTGGCTCGGTGACCTCCACCAGTACCCTGTCTACATTTTTCAACATGACACATCCCTAATGACAGAAGGTACTCAAAGGATATCCAATAGCACCTAAAGGAGTACATGAATTGTTAAACAGGACAGCAAAAGAGTAGAATGCAATTCTACCAGAAATATGCTAGAGGCTTATGCCTAGAAGGGTCAACCAATTTGTTTTCTATTTATTTTAAGTATAAGTCATTTTTAAACTAAACTTTTCAGGTAGTTATCAAGGCCAAAGGAGGTCATACCAAGTAGGTATTTGAAGGATAGGTCAAAAAACTGTCCCAATGAGTAACTACTTTGTCTAATTTATTGTGAACCAAGTTCTTATTCAAAAGCTATGATTAGGGTGTAGTTTAAAAGCTAAGATGAGGTAGTATTAGTAATATGTTTTCTTGGAATTATATACTTGTTCAGTGTTGCATTATAAACCATTACAAAAGTGCAAAATATTGGTTTTTTGAGCTACTTACATGTCATGACCAGGTGCTTCTTGAGACCAAAGTTCCATAGACTGTCTAGTTTTCCAAGTCAATGAAAGAAAACTGCTGGCACAATGAGCAAGTGCAAACCACCTGCAGGGGCATTGAGAAAATGTTATGTATGTGTGACTTTGGATCAACTTGACAAGTGAGGTGATGCGACACTCACACGTCACTCGAACACAATTTAATGCCCGCCGTGTTAGATCCAGCAGACATGTGACTGGCATTGATGTCAGTGGCCATAGCCAATACATTTTTCAACTTTTCCATCATGTCAAGCGCTGCTGAACGTGCAGAGGCTCGTCGAAAGGCCATTCTTGCAAAGCGAGGTGACCGTCTCGCCAAGCTCACAACAAGTGCAAGAGGCGAGGAGGGTGTATATCTGAGCAGCGACGGTAGGTCCAATTAAATCTTTTGGTCCTAGAATTTATTGTGCACAGATGTTTCGTTGCGTTCAAAGGATTCAGGTAGCCCAGGGATGCCAACGCCTTCTCGGATATCTGTTTCTCCTTCGCCAGGAGCTGCGACCAGCAAGCCATCGTCACCTTTGGCTCCATCGCCTCCTGCGAAACCTGAGGCTCATTTCGGTGTTGTAGATGATTCTGTATGGTCTCCCGAGCTACAGGAGCGGTTTCATCGCGCCCTTGTTAATGCCAATTCGCCGTCCTCGAAATACTCAAGCGGTGTATCCAGTGGTGAATTTGCACCTGGTAAAGGTCATAATTCGAGGTCTGATGAGCAGACTGATGTCGATCCCTTCGCCGAGATGCTGGCTTCGCTTAGTGCCGGTGCTTCAGGTGCACCGGGTTCGGACATGTTCAGTCTCCTGCAACAAATTAGGCAGGGCACCCAGGCCACCAGTCCAGATGTTGATACCCTACAACGTGACAAGGCAATTAGGAGGACTGTGCAGCTGGTGACAGCATGGCTGTTATTAGCATGTTTCGTGTTCTTCCTTGAGCCTTCTGCGTATCGAACACGTGTGGGCTCTTTGGATGTGGGCCGGTGGACGCGATGGGCTGTCTTGGGCGAGGAGAGGAATATGCTGGAGCTCTTGCAGACGTTCATAGTGCAGCCTCAACCGGTCAGCGAAATTTATCTGTCAATTGAGGTCATTTTTGAATCCATGGCTAGGCCTTCTTCTGGGTGTTCGTTGCATTGGAAACTGTTCTCCACTTTGACTCCTTTCGGCAGGTCCTTGTACGTTGCAATTGGACACACATGATTATTTCTCACTCCTGGTATTTTCCAGCCCATCCGTTCTGACAGGCCGCATCAAGACGCACTTGGTTGGATCAAAAGGTTAATGGGAGTCTTTAATGTCGTTATGTTCCTTCTGAATGACTTAGGTAGTATCATCTTTGGGTTAGGCTTAGTTGTGTTTTTCGCTGGCTATGTCACGCCCAAATAATATAGAGTTTTTATTTGCACTGTGTCAAGTAAATGTCAAGCCAATAATATTACTTGTCATGCCCAGTAAACAGAGTAGCGAGGTAAAGAGTCATGAAGCCGAGGCACGAGCTTCGTGAGACGCGGCTGACTTGGTGGATTTTGCACGTCGAATAGATGCTGTAGATCTCTTTTCTGGAGCCGGGACACTGTCTGACTTTTTCCGGTTTTCATATTCCACCCAATTATCTCCACCCGCTGCTAGCATGAGCTGTGTAAGGATAGCCGACGACGACAAATCGTCCATTTTAATAGTCGACGTTTGACCTGACTCTGAATAATAACATTTTTTGAACCATTTTGAATAGAGGACGATAACCACATAGACAATAGACATACCAAAAACCAGTTGTATGCTCGAGTCTATCTCCTCCTTCCAGATTCTGTCTGCCTCAATCGGCATAGTGGGATTCGCATACCGGATTCGGGGTAATGTGTCCCTCACAAAACGTCTAACCCAAGCTTTAATCCTTTAATATACAATGGATGAAAGCTGCACAGTATACCTGACATCGCTCGAGCTCTTCTGAGCTTCCCACTGAATTTTGAAGTTGGCTACATTCTTTAATTGAAGCCTTGGCTGTTGGTTTAAATGGTCAAGAACTTTTGACAATTTCGAAGGACCATTGGGTGGGGGTTTTGAGAACCGAGAAAGTGTAATTGTTGCCATCGTTGGATGCCGACTCGAGCAAACAAACGTTTTATTTCTATTTATTTGGTTCAGACGGTGTCGCTCATATCTTCTTCTCCAGCTACAATATCGAATCGTTATTGACCACGATGGCGGAAAGTCTCGTTCAGCGCCGTCCTCGCAGGAGCACAGCTGGAAATCGGTCAGTCGCATCTGTTCGTCTGAGAATTCGGCACTTGCTCATGCTCAACTAGTATGGAATCAGCACTTGCAGAGCTGGCCTTCGACGAAACTAACCAAGAGTTGGACGATGATAATGAATTTTTAAATGATAAAGGTACGCGTATGGGGACGAAACATCTGACGTTAATAACTTTGCCCAGATGAGGAGGACCTATTTGAGTCTGATTTTGCAAGCACCGATGAAGAGGCGAACCGCGAAGAAATGGATGCTGGAGATAGAGCTATTCATGATGAAGAGAAGTCTGCTCGGAAGGTATGCCGTTACTGCACATTATGTGACAGAGTTTTGCTTATGGTATGCTAGGCGGCACGAGTACGACTTGAGAAGCAGACTGCCATCGCACATGATAGGAACAAAGCAACATTTAATCCTCAATCTATCGCCCTCCCTGTTGCCAAATTGAAGCGGAAGCAAACTGCTCCGTCCGATATACAAGAACCCACTACAGATGTGCCCAAGCGAGCTGGACAGATGAGGAAGAGTCAAAGACGACATACGGTTCTTAATACCTCTGCAACTGATTCCAGAATGAGAGAAACAGAGGAAAAGAAGGCGTGTTCCATTATGGGTTCTTCTATTCTATCCTCTCACTCATATCCATAGGCATCTGCTCAGAAGAAGTTCAAACCTACTGTCAAATCCTTTTCTCAGGCTGAATTGATTCAGCGCGCCCTTGACAACGAAGAGGGTAATACCAAAGAGCACAAAAATTATCTCAAGGCAGAGGAAGAAAAACGAAAGAAGGCTCGCACTGTTAAGACGCCAAATGTGACAGGGCCTGTACTTCGTTGGATTAGCAAAGTAGAGGACGAGAAGTTTAAGGTTCAAGTTGAAGTGCCACCACCACAACCCCAGCCAACTGCTATTCCAGCCTATGGACAATATACTGCGACTCAAATGAACTCCTACTATACTCAGCTATACCAGTATCTAGCTTCGCATTCGAGAACATTGACAACCCAAGCCGGGTCAGATTTAACCCCAGTCAGTACCGAGCAGACATCGACTTCTCAATTACTTACTGTCTCGGATACTCCTTTCTTTATGTCGACACCGTCAGTGGAGGCTGCGTTGTCCGAAGCCAAATTTGAAGCCAAAGCTACAATGTCCTCTGTGAGGCCAGCATGCACATCTGCTATGGTTTCGACAGCTCCGTCATCTTCTTCGACGACAGTGGCTGCACCATCCACGGCGACATTCTCGTCCCAGTTTCGAAACACCATCCCCTACTCTTCTACATCATATAACACCCTAGCACCTACAGCTGCTGCTTCAACACCTGTCCCTTCTGTATTTCAGCCTACTTTCTTCACTCCATCAGAAAACACTGTACCTGTGCAATCATCACAAAAACAGTATGTAGAAGAAGAACGTACAGCAAAGGTGGCGAAGAATTATGTTATTGTTGAAGCTGGTCAACAGGATGGCATTGCCAAGCCGCCTTGGAAGGATCTGATGACATCTATGTTTGGTGATCATACCAAGTGGGATGAAGTGAAAGTTCTTGCAGGAAAGGGACGGCCGACAGGTGAGTGGTCATGTCAAAGATTATGCTAGTTTTGATTCCTGTCAGGTCGAGTTAAACAGCGATGTCCGATTACTGGCCAAATTGCTCCATATCTGGATCCCCGCACAGGTGTTCCATTTGCCGATGCAGAAGCGTACAAGACACTCAAAGAACTTATGGATCATGAATATCCCTGGAGTCCCGAGCTTGGACGTTATGTCGGTCGGGGATAAAGGGCTGCACAGCTTTGTGAAGGTAGTATTGTTATGTGCCACGGAAATGGAAATCTTAGTGAGCATCCTTCTCTCTTTTCTCCGGCAGGGAACGGACACTGACTCGATTGACCATAGACTATCTGTTCGCAGCGTCATTCGCGTTTCCGTCTACAATACCTGATATGGTTGTCTTAGAGGAAAGAATTTGCTAATTAAATTATCTGGTAACATTCTGGAGCATATAATAATGTGCTTTCCAAGAGGATGTCGAAGTTGTTAATTTTTGTATGTAACGAAATGAGTGGAATCTGATTTAGAATGAGATATATGCTCCTTCCCTACACATTAGGATATACATCAGTCTCAGAACACTGATTTAACTTGTTTTTTTTTGGATGTTAATCAATTATCTAGACCAGATGTGTTTAGGGCTCACCAAGGGTACCCAGGGTAAGTCAGTGACTACCCTTACCCCACCCTTGACTCAGATTAAGGGTAGAGCCACAATGGCTACCCTTACTAATAGCCCTAGGGTTTACTTTACTTTGTAGACTTTTAGTGGACTTGAAGTGCTATTCCAAGAGTATACTCTATTCTTAAGAGTATATCTCATTCTAAGAGCAAAGTACATTTATTTTATCCTGAGTATGAGAGTATGTTCTATCCCTGAGGGTACATGTTGTGAGAACCTCAAGTAGGAAAAGGTTTCCCATGCATTTGAACACTCAATCTAAAATCTCCAAGCACACAATGGAGTAAAGACATAAACAGGATAGGGACTTAGTAAGCCAAGTCACGTGACAAGGTCAGGTGACCATAGAACATTCTGGAAAGGACATGTGACCATGGGACTCTAGGGTACAGCCACTGTAGTA
>Ga0153993_100162_pt1 | contig 23945 bp, 33 predicted proteins | sample TSNC077MetaG_FD_104706 | JGI IMG/M metagenome (GOLD analysis project Ga0153993, IMG submission 104706) | Attine ant fungus gardens microbial communities from North Carolina, USA - TSNC077 MetaG | ecosystem: Host-associated > Fungi > Mycelium > Unclassified | place: USA: North Carolina, Lumber...
TGTATCTCTGTTGGAGAGTCGTGTTCATGACGAAGGAATATTCTCTGTTTTATTCCTATTGATCCACCACTGCTGGCGAGCGGAGAATGATCTCCAGACTGATTCTACTACCCTTTTGAGTCAAACGAAATTAGATGGACTCAGTAGATATTCACTTATTTCGATTATCTCTCAAGGCATAAACAGTCAAGAAAAGCTCTTGAGAGCTATGCACGGAGACTACGCTCAAGTATTGGTCTCTTTCATCTCGATATTGGACAGTCAGTAGAACGCGGCTCAAAAGAAAGAAACAGAAACTTCACAGAGACACATTCGATGAACAAACCGAAGCGCACAAGGGTATACAGATTCATGAGGTTGCGCGAACTTCGTCTACTAATTTATCCAGTAATACAATATTAACATATCAGTAGTCAACCTACGTACTAGTACAAAGAAAATATAGCATACAACTTCTATCCCTTTCCCTTTGGAAAATCACGATGCGAGAAGAACGAAAGATGAAAAAAAAAATGAAAAAAACGCATCCAATGCTTTTCTTTTCTTCATCAATCCAATTCATCCAACTGTATCACCACCTCCCTTACCTCCTTCAAACTCTCTTTCAACTCCCTCACTCTTTCCTCCACCCGATCAAGCACATCCTGTAAATCCCCAACATCCTTCTTCCACGCTAAAGGGCCAGGAGGGTCTGACCCTCCCGAGCTGGGGACCCATGAAAACGCTTCTTTCGATGCCTCCTTACTCATTCCCAAGTTTCCAGCCAAGTTTCCACTTATACTCGACTGATGCTGTTTTGCCATTTCATCCCAAACTGAGGTGACAACGCCCTGCACCCACTTCTCCCTATCCTCCATCTTCTTCATCTCCTTCCTCCTCCCAGCCTCCTCTCTCGAGCCCATCAAAATCAATGACCACAGATTACTAATCACCAAAGCGACGATCACAAACCACATAATCGTCGTACTAGAAGACTGCTCCCACGCATCTCGAACGAGTTCCAACGCTCCTTTGGTACTTCGAACAATCACTTGCGATGCGTCTTCGAATGTGTCCAAAGCCCATTGTAACCCACGTTGATTCCTCTCGTGTTCTCGACGTTTGTTTTCTTCTATCGAAGAGAGTTTGTGGGTGGCGATCGTGGCTGTTTCGGTGACGACAATGACAGGTGCGGGTTCAGAGAGGACGGAGGTATCGATTCCTTCAGGTAAGAATTCAGTTTGATGTTCTTGGATGTATTTGCGCATGGATTTTTCGAGTTCGGCGTGGTATGTCTTCTGTCCGTCGATGGCAGATTTTTCGATAATTGCTTTCATAGAGCATAAATTAGCCTGCTGATAGCAAAAAGGGACAGGGTGGAGACTTACATCTGATAAAACTACGACCGGTCCATTCAACTCGTGTCGTGACGAGTAGCTTTGTTGACACAGAACTCGCCCACATCACACATGTCCTGGTCTTGACAGAAAAAACACCGCCACTCGGTACATCCGGAGTGCGCGTCGTCGTTATGGTAGAAATATATTGCTCTGGATCATTATAAACCATTTCATCCCTGATCTCGCATTTTGTCGATTTGGGTCCAACACTGGAATTCAAAGGCTTGATATACGACATATTCCGCGTGAGCAAATTCGATCCAGGTGAAGTTGGCTGCCAATCCGACATTTGCACGTCTAGAATTTTCCAAAAGTCAGTCCATTCAGTCGGAAACCAGGTGTCAAAAGCCACACACCTAGGAGTTTTTGATCAATCGACATGAAATCTTTGATAAATCCACTGGCAAAGATCAGGTTATGTATCCGCTCAGGGGTGCCGGGGAGTATACAATCCAACGCCGTTTCACTATAATGACCTCCATCCTTTGAGCACGCACATGTTGTTATTTTGGGTTCCTTCGTGAGAGTACTCGTTGCCGCAGCAGCAGCAGCAGACACAATTGGTGCCCCTTCTATTGATAGCTGACTGGTGTCATCAGGTCGTGCCAACCGCCATATGTTGTGAATCACGTCGTAAGTTGTGTCACGAGAGAGAAAGGAAGCGAACGTGTATTTAGCTTGTCGAGTGGTGACTTGGATGGCATTGGGAATAACAAAGGCAGTCATGCGCTTTTCGAGTTGTGTAACTTCATACATGGGAATGGAGAGCTACACCTCAAGTTAGCAAGCACAGCACCTCGCAGGAGAGGCTTGTCGACGCACATCCGTGATCCAGCCGAAAATGTTTGCATGGAAGCATATGTGATTTTCCGAGATATAGAGTCGACCTTGTACTAGGATATCTCGTTGGAGTGCGCAACCGTAGTCTAACAAGTGTCAATGGGCGCGGCGTAGAAGGGAGTGTATGTCTACCTTCAATCAGGTAATCCCCTTCAGGGATACTGGGGAACAGCTCATGAAAATCTGCGTTCCTCTTGTTGCTGGCTACCGCAAACCCTGTAACTGGCATGTCTTCCATGTCGTCAAGTATCGATTCGTTTTCTTCAGAGTCGTCCTCATCGGAGCTAGCATCTAATGCAGAATAATACTCTGGCCTATCTTCCGGATAGTACTCCGATACGTTGTCACTTGCTATTGAGGTAGATGTCCGTGGGGCACCTGATCTAGGCAGTGATAACCGTTTCGGTCCAGAAGCCGGCGAAAAATCTGCCGACTTGCCTTTAACATGATAGGAGGAGCCAGGGGGAGAACGTGACGAGTATGGCGGAGATCCAGGCTTTCTGGAAGAGGTCGAAGTCATTGGAGTTTTCTGGGCAGTAGAACTGTAGGGAGGCTGCTGAGCAAGAGACAGTGTTGGCTGGGCCATAGTCACACCCGATGCTGTGATTGCAGTTGCAAGAGCAGTAGGCTTATGGGTGGTCGATTTCTTCCAAGGTCGCTTCTTTGCAACTGGACTTGTGGATGAGATAGATACGGCGTCGAGGTCTCGAGCGGGTGTGGACGAAGCACTGGCTTGTTGGGGGAAAAATTCTGTCTTGAGCGCAGTAGGTGATTCGACGATGGGAGTGACAATTATAGTACCATTCTCTCCCTGACGGGAGTCGCGAGTTGTTTCAGGAGTAGTACGAAGGGAGCGACTCGAGGCAGAGCGCTTTGACCTTGGATCCAGTGTTCTAGGCATGTTTGTATTGTTGCAAGCTAAATCAGAGCCTGAGAATACGGGAAATGTCGTACGACCCTGACTTGAATCTTCCCAAGTCTCAGAACGGGAGGACTCGTGGGGTGATGGCGGTTCCACTACAACCGTTACTACCTGGCTCGATCCTGTATCCTGTGTCTCCAGCGATGTCCTGCTAGCCCCAACGCAAGCGCCGATCTTGATTGTCGGTGTGATAGGCCTGGACGGGGTTTTTTGTGAGGGCAGCGTCGACGACGATTCGCGGGACGACCCTGATGCATCAGACAGGGCCCAGCTGGGCAAAGGCGAGCTGCCCTTAATAAACCTTGAGAACAATCCTGGAGCCATTTCTCCTATGATAACCTTCTCCTTTATCAATTTCTCCTCTCGGGAGCGGGGCGATCTATAGGGGCAATGGTGGAAGAAAGGAGCAAAGGACTTAAGCCGAATACGGAGGCTGTTTTTTGATTTTCATGACCTGTATCTAGTAGCACCCCTTGAGACTGAACTATCATGTTTGAGCTCTACCAAGTATCATTCCTAAACTATTGATTCATCATTGGAATTCTACGACGGATCGGACGATGAAATTAGCTCGCGAGGCAATCTTGCCCTTCCTAATACTGCTTCCTGATATGATGCACTTTGCATAATCCATCAAACATGTCAGAACTCTCATTCGATAGACGATACATTCGTAGACGAGAGTCCACGAAAAAAACAAAATCACAGCCACAATCATAGCTCTTTGATGCACTACAATGCAATCAAAAGACTCAAAGCATCAAAAACGATAATTGACTCCAACTCCAATGACGTTGCAATGTCTTATCGAGTCTTCCTAGGAGCTCCCTCTCTGAACACCATCGACAACGATCCGCTAGAATATCAATGGGAAAGCATTTCTTCTCATTCTCAGTCCGATGCCATACGCGAGCAGTTTCCGACACCACCCGACTTCCCAACCATCGAAACGTTGGACGACGCAAGTCAAAGGGTATCGTTGGTATACCAGAATGTCATTTTCAATGATGACGACGACGATGACGACGATGATTCCTGGGAGCAAGGTGACCAGTCTGAAGAAATAGACAGAGGGCAAGTTGGTGTCGGTATGGGCCTGGCTTCTATGATGTGCTCATTCTTGACGAAGCTTTGCAACCTCAAGATCAAGCTACACTAATAACCTGGCCTCCTACCATCGAACAAAATCCATTGGAACCCTCACGCTCACAGGCAAGCTTCGCCGAGGCGTCATTTCTCAACACTCCAAGCCGATCCTACATTGGATCGCAGCTCAAAACTCAAAACACGCAATCCCTAAATTACTCTGATGCGTCATCCATCGCATGTTTTCCAACGTTCCACTTCAACCTTCACACACTCGTCTCAATTACACAGCTAGTGAAACAGAAGACAGTAGGGACCCTCAAGATTTCAGCCTTACTGGCCGTTCTTGAAGTTGAGGGACCTGACACTGTCAGAATCAAGTCAGGGAAGGATGCAGGGAAAGAAGTGGCAGTTCTCAGATTAATACTCGGGGACGAGGGTGGTTCTATCTCCAAATTAACTGCATGGAGAGAGGTCGCCGAACGTTGGGGCGGTCAGCACAATACCGTCGCAGTCAAGAGAGGCGATGTCGTTCTGATTGAAAGTCTGTGTTTCGTGCCCTTGGTAATTCATGAATAACTCGACATCCAGATGTGACCATCGCATTTGACCCCAAGTCGTCACCTACCATCACAGCCTCACCTTTTCTCAAATCTTCCTTGACCATCTGCTATCGCACAATGCCATACGCCAAATCGGATAGTCGTTTGCGTCCTGATTTAAGACTGGGTCAGGCCGATGCTGTTGTGCGCAAAGTTGCCACTGTTGTTGGCTGGTTTCAGCATCTTGCAGGACTCGACAAATGCTGATTGATTCAATGATGAATGTCTGTCGGTGACAATTGCAATCGAGCAGATAAACGATTAGATAGAGATTAATGCATTCCATTAGGTGGACCTCGTATATTGACAGATGTAACGAAGCATAATAATATATCACCTGCTTCCATAATTTGCTCATTGAGTATAATTCTTGACAAAACTTGCAATCTCAAGATCAAACCACATCAATAACCTAGCCTCATACTACCGAACAAAATCCATTGGAACCTTTACGCTCACAGGCAAGCTTCTCCGAGTTGTCATTTCTCAACACTCCAAGCCGATCCTACATTAGATCGCAGCTCAAAACACAAAACATTTAATCCCTAAATTACTCTGACGCATGTTTTCCGAACATTCCACTTCAACCTTCACACACTCGTCTCAATTGCTGGTGAAGCACAAGACAGTAGGGACCCTCAAGATTTCAGCCTTACTGGTCGTTCTTGAAGTTGAGGGACCTGACATTGTCAGAATCAAGTACGCAGGAAAAGAAATGGCAGTTCTCAGATTGATACTTGGGGACGAGGCTGGTTCTATCTCATGGAGAAAGGTTGCCGAACGTTGGGGTGGTCATCATTACAGTGTTGATCTCATCAATAATTCTTGTCGTGAATGCATTGAACTCGTTGTGGATGAAGATTTGGGTCCTTGAAAATCCAGCCGCAAGGTCGTCTCTCAATCCCTTCACCTCGAGTGTCAGCATATTCAATTCCTCCCATATGTGAAGAAGGGCGACACCGTCGACATTTTGAGCGGAAGGCTTTGGGTCTGTAACCGGTTGGCAGAACTGCTTTTGGAGGAAGCAGGCGTCGCAGGCAGTGGATCTGGCACCATGACGGTGTCAGAAGGGACGTCAACTGGAAAAGAATGGCCACATACCTGCCAGGGTGAGGCACACATTGTTTGCCAGTACGAGCGCAGCGCTCGCATTTAATGACGTCTCCCACTTTTACCTGTGGTTGCGGAGGCCTCTTTTCTTCCTCCTCTTCATTGGTACTTTCGGTATCGTTGTTGTCGCCTCGAGACACGTGCTGTACGCGCCTTCCTCCTGCTTTCTTGTTCATCTTCCTCGTCTTCCCTTGTTCCGCATCTGAAGATTCAACGACGGCTCGCTTCCGCTTGTTCAGGGACGTTGCCTTTTCTTCTGCCGTTACCCTCGCCTCTGCTGCCTCACGCTCGACCTTGGCAGCCAGTTCTGCATCGCGTTGCTCGTTTCGTTCCCTTTCCTGCCTGTCCCGCGCCTCCTTGGTTTTCCTCTGCTTCTCCGCCCGTTTCTTTGCCTCCCGCTCCTCTTTTTTCTTCCGCGCCTTTTTTTCCTCTGGCCGTTGCCGTAGAGCGGCTAGGCGCGCCACCCCTTCTGCCTTCAGTTTCTCCAGCCCTGCGATTTCGGCTGCAAATGCTCTCATCATGTCGTCCAAGTTGACCTCGTGGTCAGGCGGATCGAGCTCCCCGGTGGTGGGGTGGCTCCGGGTTGCGCGCCTGTGTGGCGGTGACATGGCAGTTGTAGGGCAAGCGAACTTCTTGCTTTTCTGTTGAACAAACACCATCATGTGACTTACGTGGATCCAGACATTGTTCAGAATGGCCACCCATGGTGGATAACACAACTATCACTGTCACCGCAGACAGTAACTGTTGCAGTCAAGAGAGGTGATGTCGTTCTGATTGAGAGTTTGTGTTTCGTGCCCTTGATAACTCATGTTTTCGACGTCCAGATGTGACCATCGCATTTGACCCCAAGTCGTCACCTACCATCACAGCCTCACCTTTTCTCAAATCTTCCTTGACCATCTGCTATCGCACAATGCCATATATCAGATCGGATAGTCGCTTGCGTCCTGATTTAAGACTGGGTCAAGGCGATACTGCTGTGCGCAAAGTTGCCACTGTTGACTGGTTTCAGCATCTTGCAGGTCTCGACAAATGTTGACTGATGTAGTGATGAATGTCTGTCAGCGACAATTGCAATCGAGTAGATGAACGATTAGTGTTTTCCCATAGAGATTAATACGTTCCATTAGGTGGACCTCGTATATTGACAGATGTAACGAGGCATGACAAGTCCTTTATCCAAACCTTTGCTTCGCTAATTGCTGGAACATGTCCATAGTGGCCTACAAGAGTAATGAGAACTCGCTCAACCAAGTTATTTGACGTACGAACCTTCTCCTTCTCCTTGATCGCATCAGCTCTCTCCCGTAATGCTATATTTCGTTCATCCGCCTTTTGCTCGTGGCGTCGCTTCGCAGCATCTCTCCTGGCAACCCTGAGAATGGCTTTAGCAAGGGAACGAGTTTTTCTATAGAACAGACCTCTCTCTGAAACTATCACCTCCGCCCATGATGGTAGATTCATCCAAATCAAACCCATCATCTCCGCGCTCCCTGAATGCTTTATCGTTCTCTCTCCGAAGTTGTTTCTTCTCCAACATGGCCTCCCTCCCAACCGATTTAGGTCCTACCATATCTTCGACTCTGTCTTTTGCTTCTGCTTTATCCCGTTTCCGTCGATATCGCCTCTCTTCTTCTTGTTGTTCGTTGGCATATTCCCTTGCGAGTGTGAGGTCAGAAGCAGAAGGCATGATTGGACCCAGCACGCGCCCCTTGGAGCTACCAGAGCCCGATGGAGCTGTTTGAGATGAAGGGTCGCGAACATTGGTAGCGGCACTAATTTCTTCGCGTGCAGCTCGTAGTGCATCGCCGTCAGCACGCGTTTGCTTCGAAGTAAATGACCATTTGTATGCAGTCTGATCAGAAGCCTGAGCCAGAGAAGCATTTATCCCCTGGTAGTATCTGCCTATAGAAGCAGGTGGTTCAGAACGGAGGGAAAGGGACCTATGGAGAGCTGTGCTCCACTCACGAGATAACTTTCCCCGGTTCCAGGCCTAGACCGTGCCATCCTAGGGAATGAGTCCTGTGCTGTAGAATAAACCAGAGCATACTCACTTTAACGAACTTGCGAAAATAACTGTAGCAAGAGTGAATTTTCTAGGGAAGAAACAAGAGGCTGCGCGTACCTTCTCGTCTTGTCGCTTGAAAGTTCGTTGATATACTGCTTTTTGAGTGAAGCGTCATGTTATGGTGACAGCTCAATGTCCTGACCTTTCCACGCTCTTCTTTGAGCCACAAGCGTAACTCGTCGAATTTCCTGAAGTAGTCCCCTTCGGTTATCGGAGATGCGCCACTCGGAAGCTTGACGTGTCTTTCAGGAGAATGGGACCTCCTTGAACGGTCTCTAGAATAGTCACGATGTCTGTCTCTGGAACGAGAACGAGAGTGAGAGCGGCGGAAAGGCATGGCTTCTGATGAAGAAGCGCTATGCTCGTATTGTACCTTATTTACTGCCTAAGACTTAGAACTTGAGGAACAATCACGTTACGCCGCAATGATAAGATAATCAATCTTGAATCAAGTTTTAAATCTCTGAACGATCAAAGCAACGCAAGATCATTTTGTCGTGATGCTACTCGTTTTCCTCTCCCTTGATGGGCAAAAATAAAAAACAGACACAACTCATTCTTTCGAAAAGCGGCAAGCCCGTCGATAATGTCTGTCCAGTCCAATTCTTACTGTGACTTCTAGCTCATCCATGACATTAGGAAACAAATGCGATTCGTTCAACCCACCATAATCTTTCTCATTACTTTTGGAGCTTGCTGGTCTTAGGTCTAGCGATATATACCTACCTTGTACGTCTCTACCACTCCTCGTGCACTTACACACTGAATTAGGCTCAATTTCAGAAACCTACTGTCTTCTATGAGTTCGTCGGTGATTGGATAGGATTTTCTGAACACTGGGATACTGCTTCTCTGTCTGAGGGAGTTCAACCTGTGGTTGCAGCACTGCAGGCAGATGCTGCGAAACAAGAAGCTGTCGTTCAAGCCTTCAAGGTGAATTCCATCTCTTTCCTTCCCCATTTCTTCAGTTATTCACAAATCGTGGGCCAACAGCATGCCTGGTGGGCTTATGGTACGATACCACCCTCTTCAATATGAAAACTACCCCTGATCTCTCTCCAAAGAACAAGATGCCATGGGTGCAGATGAATACCACCCAATTAGCCATGAGGGTACCAATCTCACGAGCGCAGGAGGGATCGGTTATACAGTAGTTGACTCTCTAGACACAATGCTCATCATGGGTCTCAATGAAGAGTATCAGCGCTCCAGGAGCTGGGTAGAAAATAAGCTCACATTTGACAAGGATGGCGCTTTCAGTACATTCGAAGTGAGTTTCTTCCATCTCCCTTGAGTTCACTGTAAGGCTAATATTTTGGACAGACCACTATCCGCGTTCTTGGTGGTCTTCTTTCAGCTTCACATCTGACCAGTCACGACCAGATGTTACTGCAGAAAGCTGTGGATCTGGCAGACCGTATCCTCCCCGTCTTCGATACACCCTCAGGATTACCTCTTCCCGTTGTCAACTTGGCAGAGAAGAAGGGGTACCATACGACTGATTACCCTGGGCTAGTCAGCATAGCTGAAATAGCGACGCTACAGCTCGAATTTCGATATTTGAGCGAAGTCACTGGAAATCCAATCTATTGGCAGAAGGCTGAAAAAGTGAGGACTGCAAGGAGGGATCCAGGTCGGCTGACTCTTATATGACTAGGTCATGGAAATCATCCATAAAGCTAGGTTGTCTCATGGATTGGCATCCATCTTTATGGAGTGGGTCTTTCTATGTTCGCTGTTCTGTCACTCTGCCCCTACTGAAGCTCGTCACTCGCTGTGTAGTATCAATGATGGCCAATATGTCACTTCTCCTATTCGCCTTGGGTCCAGAGCAGATTCGTTTTACGAATATCTTTTGTAAGTCCATAAACTTCTGGATTGGAAATGACGGCTTTTACTCGCCTTCTTAGAAAGCAGCTTATCCAGACAGTAAGAGTTTCCGTCTCTCTTTGAACTTATCTCTAACGGGTATCCGACACAGGGAAATGCGGAAACTATCTACATGGATGTACGTTTCCTGAATCTTTTCTTCCAATATCCCACTTATATTTGGAGTATAGATGTACCTCGACGCAATGACGGCAATCCAAGATCATCTTATTCGAAAAACTCAAACAGGAGGATACACCTACACATCTGAACTACAACCCGAACGTCATGAAAACGGAGAAATGTGCGCGCCTCCACTCATCTACCCTAATCAATTGCTAGTGCTACCACACCTATAGATCATGGCGCCTTGTACCAAAACAAGATCACCTTACCTGTTTCCTTGCAGGTTCGCTCATGCTAGGAGCCGTCACTGCCGACCCTAGAGTCCCTCGTAACAGAATCTCTCGACCTCCGAGTCCTGATCAACTTTCAGAGCATGGCCTCCGTGATTGGAAGTCTGGTTCGGAACTCTTGAAGACGTGTTTGCATACTCATGATACTGCGACGTGGGTACCACTATTTGTTTATATGGGGACTTTTGAGAGTCTACGTGGTGAAGTGATGAGGATTGATTTTTAGTTTGGCTAATTTAGGGGTTTATCGCCTGAGATCGTTCATTTCAGAATTCCGAGTGATGGTATGAATGAGATGCCGCATGCACCGTCGGATTGGTATATCAAGGGTGCCAAGTGAGTTTTTTTCTGCGAAATTTATCTATTGATGATGAACCGAGTTTCGCATCAGATTGGGGGAGCCTGCACCTTATTCTGCACGATATATGCTCCGGTAAGTACTAATGTGCTTGTTCAGTTTCTCTCGTTTACTTGAGTTGTAGTCCTGAAACCGTCGAGTCCTTGTTCATAGCTTATCGTCTTACAGGTGATGAACGCTATAGGGAGTACGGCTGGGATATTTTTCAAGCAATAGAAAAACACTGTCGTATCGAGACTGGTGGATATGCGACGATTTTCAATGTCGATCAAGTGCCGACCCAGAAAGAAGACAAGATGGAGACATTCTTCTTGGTGAGTTCAGCACACAAAGAGAATAATGTAGGCTTACAGAATTCCAGAGCGAGACTTTAAAATACCTATATCTCCTGTTTTCTGATGATAATTTGATACCTCTTGACCGTGAGTTTGTGGCAACACTCCCACATTATGTATTGGCTCAGTCACATACAGGCTATGTTCTTAACACAGAAGCACATCCTCTACCAATATTCACGCCTACTATCAAATTCCGGTAATGCCAACTATATGGTTGAAGCATGTAGCATAGCCATATTGCCAAAGCATGAACTAATAGTATTGAAAGAGGGAAAAATTGTTGTTTTACCAGAATGGCCAACCAAATATACATAGGAATTCCATCTTGATAACACCACAGTCGTCTACTCGTCGTCGTCATCACCTCCATCATTACCTTTAGCAGCAGCAGCGGCACGCTTGCGCTTAACACGACCAGGACGTCCACCACCGTATGGCGAGGTGAGAGCAAAATCGATGTGCTTTTGAGAGTCAAGACGGACAATGAAAGAGGGAACGTTGACAATCTGCTTGCCAACACTTGAGGGCGATCAGTCGACAGACCTCTCATGTATATAGGATAGACTCACCGAATGTGCCTCTGCCTGATCAAAACGCGAGCATGGTGGATACTCTTAGCCAGCCCACTCTTGAATACCTGAGTCTGAAGCCTCCTCTCCAAGAAATCCTCAATTTTCAAAGCCAGCACATAATCGAGACGCATGCGGCTCTCATCAAGCACACCGATGCGGACCAATCGTCGGATGAGAGCGTTTCCTTCGAAGAGACGCTTGGGATCTTTATCGTCAAGCTTGAGAAGCTCACGAGCGGCACGACGAATTTTAGAAAGGATAAGAGCGATACGCCAGATTTCACGTTTGTTTCGGAGACCGTATTCGCCTGCAAGCTATAGAAAATAAAAGTAAGTAAAGGAAGTATGAGAAGATGCTGCCATACCTTGAGCTCAGCGTCGAGACGAGCAGACTCGAAAGGTCGACGGGGAACCTTGTATCTGCATCACCGCATGATCATACACGAACATGGGATACCAATAAAAATGGGGGACACAGATAGCATGAAACAAGTCAGCGCTGTGTACACACCCTCCACCAATGGTGGATCTTGAAGTGCTACTCACGTCTTGCTCTGATTTCTTGGGGCCCTGCAGACAGTTGGATCAGCGCGATGGGAATAGCGGTGAACGACATTACCTGGGCATTTTTTTTTACCTTGCAAGTGGCTTGCTTTGGGTCGAGCGCGATAACGCAGGACTGGTACACAGCCACAACTGTACAGTTAGGGTAGCCACCCGGAGATTTCCGATCAGAGCCTATGGTTTACATTGACGATCGACAGGACACTGACAAGACGGTGAGTACGTCGTTTGACTATGCTGTGTTCACTGCTGATGGAATTACTAGCAAGACCGCGCTAGACAGTGAGCGTGACCCTTGTTCACGCTGTCAGCACCACTGATGTTTTGTTCGGTATAGACTCTGAGACAAGATGCCGCACTCGTATGGTTATCGCGCACGTACGCGCCACATGTTCAAGCGTGGCTTCAAGGGTGTGTATCTTGCCAGTCAAATGGTTGACTCTGGCTCATTGTACTCTCAGAGCATGGCCCCATCAAAATGTCAACGTATCTGACCATTTATCGTGTCGGTGATATTGTTGATATCAAAGCTAACGCTGCCCAACAAAAGGGTATGCCCCACAAGTATTACCATGGGTATGTTCTCTTTGACTGGCTTCGGCCGCCCGACTCACCATAGTCCCTGTAGACGAACTGGTATTGTCTATAATGTGACGCCTGGGGCTGTCGGTGTCATTGTTCACAAGATTGTCGGCAATCGTTACATTGAGAAGCGTGTCAATATCCGCATAGAGCATGTACGGCACTCAAAGTGCCGTCAGGAGTTCCTCGACAGAGTCAAATCTAATACCGAGGCCCATTCTGCTGCCAAGGAAAAGGGCGGTGAGTGTAGAATTCGTGCTTGTTACGTCTGGTGGTTCATATCTATTTGCATGTACAGAACGTGTCGATCTCAAGCGCAAGCCTACTCTTCCTCGTGAATCCCACGTTGTGTCTATCGTCGACAACGCCCCTCAGACTATGAGACCTGTCCCATACGAGACAACAATTTAAAAGACTGGATATTATGATACTTGTGGGTTGTGTTAGCTAGGCTTCTTATGCATTCTTCTCTGCAGATACGCACGAAATATTGACATAATATGATCATTATGCATACGGTCTTGTGATGAAGAATTAGAAGACGATTGACGTGGTCAAAATTCCTCCAAGTGCACATCTATGTTTTGCTTATCGCTAGTACAAGATCGGATAAAAGTCTGACGCTTCTGTTGACTATTGTCTCTGTTCTATTTTCCTCTCATAACTGATTATCAATAAGTTTAGTAAGCTTGGAGCTCTCGTTGTGCTTTGATAGGTGTTATCACTACACACTATCATCATGACCATCGAACTTGCCCCTCTACCTCTTCCCGCCTCTGCTGATAGCTCAAAGTTTACAGACTTTGGCCGTCAAGTGATTGGGTTACACCCAGGCAAGCTGACTCCTGAACAACTGACTAAGATTCAAGAGGCTCTATATAAGGCAGGACATATCGTCATCATCGATTGATTAAGCTGCTCATGGATTCAACTCAAAGTACAATGTCCTTCTGTTTCGAAACGTTGTGGTTACACCTGAGGAACAATATGCACTGACCCAGGTGAACAACACCTTTCATTTCTCATATTAGACCGTTATTCAGACTGATTTCCAGTTCTTCGATCCCCATTCTGAATCTTACGGACATGGCAACAACAAAACTGAATCTACCCAAAAATCGATCCTCCACCCAGACCTCAAGACTATCCCTCGTGTTCCTCAGGTTCAACTGATCGGCAATGGAACCGTGTACAACCACGAAGGTCTCACTGAGGCTCGGCTGAAACATCCCTCTCACATCACTTTTCACAAGACGCGTGCTCCCCCTGAAGACGAGTTCAAAGCAACCCGGTTTTACCGCTGGCATATCGACGCTGCCTTGTATGATTTGAGTCCTCCAAAAGTCACGACGCTCTATGGATTGAAGGTGCCGAGGGGTGAACCTCAGATATGCCGGTATGATGATGGAACGGGTGATGAGCTGCCTGTGCCCTTGGGCACGACTGTGTTCGTCTCTGGACGGACTATGTTTGAGATATTGCCGAAGGAGTATCAGAGTCTGGCTGTTCGTTCCAAAGTCAAGTATGCACCGCATCCTTATGTGTGGATGGCTCCTGCACGAGCTATGCCGACGGGATTAGGGATTGAGAGTGAGGGCTCGGAATTATCATCGGATAAGCTGCCTGCTTGGGAAGAGGCCAAGGTGAAGGTGTACCCTGTCGTAAGTTCCTATCATTAAAGTACTCTAACGTCAATGAACTTTCGATCAGACATGGAAGAATCCTGTGACTGGTGCTTTACATTTCCAAGTGCATCCTTGTGGTGTACAAGAACTTTTAGTTGATCCATTACCAGAGGGCACCACCCATCGGCAAGACGCATTATATCCTGACGGCGCGCATATCACAGACCTCCAACAGGTTCGTAAGATCCTGTACAAAATGCAACGTCCAGCTATCGCTCCTCGGGTGAGTATCCAGTGGCCCTCTCTCATTTTCTTATAGACGTATTGAATCGTTACCGAAATAGCTGGTTTATCCACATGATTGGCAAGAGAACGATTTTGTGCTTTTCCATAATCGCGGTGTCCTTCATAGTGTGGTTGGAGCATTCACGCCTGACCAGGTTAGAGTGTTTCATCAATGTAATTTAGCTGCTTCGGATGAGCCTACGGGACCCAATGAAGAGGACATCAAGAAATATGCATGATGGAGTAAAGGATTTCTTGTAAATTGATGATTTTTGTATTTGTATTTTCACGTCCAATGCAAGTTCGTTTGAAAAACGAAAAAATAAATGCATCATTGATAATTCGGGAGCTGGATTGACACTCTGCAAGTCCAGAGTTTCGAGATCTGCTCCTATCCTAAGACCGGGTATCAAAAGCTATCCAGTTCTGAAATACACTGTTACTTGTACGACTAGCAGATAAATAACACCTAAAGATATAACCAAGAAAATATGGGTAGTAAATAAACCACAGCAAATCCAACCGTTAGATCAAAGAGAATCAGGCAACGATAGGTTTCAAGCTTGACGTGGACGGCCTCGGCGCTCTTGGTGCTTTATTCGCAACAGCACCAACAGCGATGTGTGATCGTGCCTGTGCTTCCATTTTGGCGGCTCTGAGCGTCGCACTCTTATTCGTCCTTGGGGTAATCGCCGGTGGCGGCACAATCCTAATGGGACGCTGCTGAACCTTTCCAATGGTACTGGGTGACCGACTTGACTCTAGCGAATACTCATCCCTGTCTTTGGGATGACGTATATCAAGAGCAGACACTGCCCGTCGTGATGAGGGAGATTTCGAAGAGGTCTGTGGCGATGAAGATTGTATGGGAACTAACTGCCGCCTTGAAGTCCCCAGATCAGTCGATACCGTGTGCGAGAACGTAGGTGACGAAGTCTGAGCTACACGTAACATAAAAAAAACCACAAATGAATTTTTCAACATTAATTAAGGAAATTAAACAGGGACATACACGTTGTTGGATGCGAAACCCTACTTTCACCCCGCATCTGCCTCAATGCTGCACTCCTATTCAGCTTCGGTGGTACCGCTGGCGACCTCACACTTGCCACGCTGAATGTCTCATGACGTTTATGACCAGGAATACCTTCAAATGTGGTTGCCGATTTGTCTGCGCTCCCAGTGCTTGCGGCGGAGTCGTTCGTAACGGACCGTTTCTTTATTGGGTAAATGATAGGCCCTCCGCGACTAGTAGTGGGTACATCATTGGCGATTCGTAACGATGCAGCCTTGCTCATCCGAGGAACAATAAGAGGAGGGGCTGTAGACGGAACTGGAATTATTTCGTCCCGTTTATGACCCGGAACATTAGCAAATGTCTGAGCATGGCGTTCTTTCGAGATAGGTGAGCGTGGCTTGCTGGGAGATTTATCAGATACAGCACCAGTGATGCGAAGTGCAGCTGTACGAGTCATACGTGGGGCAATGTCGGGTTCAGCTCGCATTCTCAGCGGTGATTTAGCACTGCCGGTAGAGGCACCTACGGCGCTGCTGGAGAGGTATGCGCCCTGGCTTTCTCCCGCGTTCGGGGATCCAAGAACAGAGGAGGACAGGGACTGTATAGAATTATAGCGGTCACCGTCGCTTTCGGACGGGAGATCCATACTGCGGAAGGGCGGAGAGGACGCGAAAAGGGCACAGATTTGCAGCTCAGCGGTGTGCACGTCGGGTGAACCCATCAGCGCATTCTGCTGGAGCGAGACACCGTAGAGGGCACGGAGAGAATGGGGAGTCTCAACGCGCGCAATTTCTGGATCTCGGTTTCCCATAAGCGTATTCCATACCTGCACTGCGCGTCGGCGCTCGAGGACATAGACCCAGACGGGGCCCCTGCAGTGGGTGAGTTTGAAAACAGAAAACAGGCGCCCAGAAAACTCACTCGCCCAGGGAGTCAGCGTCCTCGCCGAAGAGATCATACAGCGCATCCGGGTCAGTCTCGACGTCGAACTCGATCTGTCGCTCCTTCACGATCTGAGGCAAACGCAATGAAGCACCGCGCCGTACGACACAACTCGAAACGCACCTCAAAGCTAGCCTCCTGGATTCTGGGCTCAATGTCAAAGCGATGGTGGAGGGCATGGTGTTTTATGATGGCCACTGTGCGCGTAACAGGAGACATAGAGGAATGAAAACGTACTGGTCCCGTGGCGGTGTATCTATGAGTAATTCAGGCACACAAATCATATCACCTAGGGAACAAACATAGGGCATGCCCCATGGCTGAGTTGGTTACAGCGTCCGACTGTTACTGCTATCGGAAGGTCCTGAGTTCGAGCCTCAGTGGGGCAGAACAACTTCATTTTACCAGCAAAATACAGGAGCAAACTCTACTCAGAAAGGCAACGGAACGATGAAACCTGATACTCAAAATTCTGCAACTCGGGCACGTATCCTCTGGCTTCAAATGTAGGGCCGTTGCAGCCATAATCCCTGGTAGCCGTTCAGGATCTCGCGACCACCAAGAAAGTTTTTTCATACCGATACAGTATACAAAGTTGCCTGTTTCCCCTCAGCGCCACACTCGCCACGACGTCATCCCACTCTAGAGGAAGTTCCATGCATTCAAGATCGTCCCATAAAATCGAGATACACGGTGATGTCAACCTAGCATTGGCACAAAGTAAAAGGGAATGTGCCCTTTCGGTTTGTCGGAACGTCTTTGGAATGGACACCTCTCCAAGTCCAGCAGTTCTATTCTACTCCAGATGAAAAAAAACATGAGTCGTCCGAAAAAAAACCTCGGAATTGAAATTATACGTGCTTGTTCCATTGACACTGCCAGAGAGCGCTGCATGTGAGTAAGAAAGTAGACGGCAGCTGCGAGGAGGCAGTAGGTGTTGATCATCATTCTCTGTTCCTGGGGACAGGTCTTGGTCGTTTGGTTGTCCACCTGGCTTTTTATCCCACTTGAAGCACTTACGTGTCAGAAGCAGTCGATCAAAAATTCTCTGAAATTCTTCAATCTTCTCTTCTCTGTCCGCGAATTGGAAAGAACAAGTTTGAAAAATCACCATGCAATATATTCAAATTCTTTCATTTAATCCTCATTCTAGATAAGAATTTCAAAGGTGCAAATATCCAGAATCATGTGCAGATTCACGTATTCTGAAGAGTTTAGAGACAGCGCCGATTTTATACTTTCCTTCAAACTTCTGTTCAAACGTAAAGTCCTTCACGTCCGAGTGGATCAAGTGACGGCCTCCCAAAATTGAACTTGAACGAGATTTTTCATGAGCTCCAGGATTCAACTGACAAGCGACAATAGAGACTCACCGGAGGCTGGGGCTTATTGGCCAAAATCACTTCAATCTTGTCCATGATTTCCGGTGTCAATTTGGGCATCACCTTGAGAGCTTCCAAATTGTCGCGGAGTTGATCCACACTTGTAACGCCTAATATGACAGTAGAAGTGTTAGGATTCCTAGCAACCCATGCAAGTGCAAGAGCTTGGGGTGTCGTGTTCAACTCTAGAAACAATGAGATAGGCGAATCATCGAATGTGAAGGAAATCACGGGCCTGCTTCTGCAAACTTGGTCAATTCCCTGACTTTCCTGATCTCTTCTTGGCCTTCGGGGCTTTCGAGCTGCTTGATGACTTTGTTAAACTCAACAGAATGGACATCATATCGTGAGCCCGCTGGAATGCCATCGTTGTACTTCATTATCACACTCTTAATCGCGTCAATCTACTGAAGTGAAGCAAGCGTGCTCACCTTTCCAGTCAAAAGTCCGCGGGCTAAGCAAGAGAAGGCTGTAGTTCCCATGCCATACTTCTTATACAACGGACTAGGTTTCTCATGAGTAGAGTATTCATCAGGGAGTACAAGAAGCTTTCTGACGCATATTCACCCTCCGCCCTCTCGCGCTTGAACATGCTGTAGAGAACGAATTAAAATTGCACATTGGACAAAAAGTTGATACTCACTGATGCTGACACTGATCAGCTATGGGACCCATGAGACCAAGCTTGTCCGCGACATCTAAAGAAATATGGGAATGTCGTTGTTAAATGAACTCTATCAACACGTACGCCAAGCCTCCTCGATTTGAAGAGCAGTCCACTCTGATGTAGCCCAATAATAAGCCTGAACGACGATTTATATGGATATCAGTACGACAGGAAACATCGCGCACCCATCCTTTTTCAATAACCCAGTTGAAGGCCCGAACGATCTCGTCCATGGGGACTAGAAACAATGGTCTTTAACATAGAGTCTGATCTGACAGAACGAGACAGTACCAGTATAATCAGGGCGATGAGCAAAGACGACATCCACATAATCCAAGCCCAAGCGCTCCAGACTCCCCTTCAATCCTTCAACGATACTACGATATACAGTCAACAGACCAAGCTCAAGATGACATATCTCATGACTCACTGTTTACGAGACAATCCTCCATTTATGTGACCTCTCCTCGGCCCCCAGTAGATCTTGGTTGTAATCACCAAATCTTCCCTCCTCAGGTTGAGTTCCCTAATTACTCGACCCCTGTGATGATATGTGATCGGGAACCGATAGGAGATAGAGTTGGACCTACATCTCAATTTCTGACTTGCCGCGACCATATTCCTCGGCTGTGTCGAACATGTTAATGCCAGCATCAAACGCTGCTTTCATGATATCCTAGATAATCAAATGGTTGATCAGGAGATAATTTCATTATGAATGAGAACAAGTCCTGCCTTGGCTGGATCGCCAACAACAGTGCCGCCAAGAGTGAGCCCTGAGAGATACCGTGAATATCACCGAATCCTTATACATTTACTTGACACGCACATCCACCCAGACTAAGTACAGGGACCCGAAGACCACTCGAACCCAACCTCCTAAAGGGCATATCCTTTGGATCAAAGTCGATTACGGCGTTTGCTTCATTGGCCATCGTGTATCGCGGTTGTAATCAAGGATTGGGGAGGAGAAGCCAGGATAAGAAAGACTCTTACAAAGCTTGCAACCCGCCATTGCTGAATAATGATGGAATGCGCTCACTTGGAAATGGAAAAGGTCAAGTAGTGGCCTCTCCGCATTATTAAGCATGTATCCTATTTATGAATTAGAGTTAATAAAATGCCGAAATTGGTGCGGTGCTTTTGTCTTGGACACCATGAAGCTTTACTATCTTTCGACCGTTCTCCTCCCACTCATATCCCTCGTCTGCGCCTCTACTCCTGAACAGATAATCATGGACTCTCCAGACGATTTATTCGTACCAGAGAAGCACGCACAGCCTACTCTCGCAGACCTTTTGACCATCGACCAATCAGTCTCGATCTTCTACTCCTATGCCCGAGAACTCGAACTCTGCAAGATGTTCAATGACAATACTATCAAATCAACTATTTTCGTGCCCACCAACAAAGCGGTCATGGCGCTTACGAGGAAACCGTGACTCTGCTTGACTCTGCTTTGTGTTGAGATGTGACCTGATTGCTCTTATTATCTTCAGTCATCAAGGCCAAGGATCGAATGTGATTTCTGATGACGTTCATATCTCAGAGGAGGAGTACGAGAAGGAATCCAGGGCGAATGTCGAACGTTGGGTCTCCGCACATATCATCCCAGTAAGGATCGATATTCCCCTTAATCTTGCATAACCTCATACCTCCGTAGGAGTATCCTGTCGTCTTTGACTCACATGAACACTCGACACTGTTGGATGGAAAGTCAATTTCCTTCAAGTCTATCTCCAAAGGCAATAGTAAGGAGCCAGAATGGACCCGCGTTACTCTAGAAGATGGGACACATATCCTCAGCATGAAAGAGGTAAACCATTTATCGTGAATGATGACACCTGAACTCGGACTCAATTCTTATCAGGCTTCAAACGGTGTACTATATCGCATTGACACCCCTATTTCCCCTGAATGAGTGTCATTGTGGACCTGCCCATCTCGATAACCTGAATCCCGAATTTTCCAGTGTTTATGTAGATATATAATTACAATCAAACCTGCAGCAAACCCGATGACATAGTCCTGTACAGGGGGGAACTGGGACTAAGTCAACCCATTCTCACTGACTGAAAAAAAGTCGTTCTCGATCGAGCGATGCTGAGACGCAATCAGCCCACCCATCGGAACAGCGAAGTGCAATTCGATTCACAAAGGATCTCGATAAAAATCATCACGCTGGACCATCCAGAACGTATGAGGCGGAGTTTACTGGGCCCATTGAACACCATTATATTCATCAGGATACACTTGGAAAAGACCCAAAGCACAGTGGCTGTCGATCAATTGATTGGTATTGCGATATCCCATGTAGCTCTTAATAACAGCTGGCTGATCTACTCCAGAATTTGTATCTGAGAAACAAATCAACACAAAGGCACTTTTTGGAGAACGTACTTGAGCTCGAATTAGAATAGTAACACCAACCAACGACGCCTTCACAATATTCAGTCCTGCAATATTACGAACACCCGGATAATGCTCACCACCATGACCCCGAATCTCGACTCAGTTGAAAGCTGAGAGGTATCTTTATTCCATCTTGTGCCATTAATAGCTTAAGTCTTGATTTGTTACTGAAGGATCCAGTTGAGATAAGACCGGCCAGATTGACTCCTTTCTCCTATCATTGGGCACTTCCTGGCTTTCTGTCGGTTGATCTGAACGGGTAGCCCTCAAACTCGGCCGTACACCAAGCGAGGAACATAAAACCTTGTATCGTGACTGGATGCGACTGAGGAGTTGAGGTATATCAACCTCGGAGTTCGCATCAGTCGAAGACGGATTGATCTTTGGAAATTGTGCTATCAGCTCCAGTAAACGATTTGCGTTGTTGACGGGACGTCTGTGACCAACTTCAACATTGGTGATGTAGGATAAGGATCATATGAGAATCTCACTCGTCATCTCCGGTTCCATGTTTCACGAGAAACGATTTCCATGTTGATGCAAAACCCTCGTAAAATCCAAGTTCCTCCCATATCTCATACCCTTTCTCACGTCCGAGGGAGCGCCCTTCGATAAGACCGTGTGTACGACCGTGATCATATCCATCTCGATACCCGGATTCGTAAAAACTGGAAATGAATCAGACACTTTAGGAGTACATATCGAACAAAAGATGCAACGAACTTTTGCTCAACGTGGACCAGCGATTCGAGGTCAAAGCTTTCAGCCATTCTTATGTCACCGTCTGACAAGAGCTAAGACGAAGTCACGAAATAACGGCAAATGCCGTAAGTATTCTTGGCTGTAACCGAGTGCACCAACGGAATGCGCGATGCTCATAAGTGTTCTCATTCAAACTACACTTGGACACTCGTCCAAGGCTGGCGTTCGGTTTTATGCAGGTTCCTTACTATCGATACATGTTTAGCGCAAGTCTCAAATTCTAGGAGCTTGATAACAGCAACAGCGTTGTCTGTGGACGTGATACAAGGGTCGACCCTGAATTGTGACAAATGCTGTCGTCAGGGTGGATGGAACACAATCACACAGTGCAGGTCCAATAGTTAAGCGACGGGCGTCGATATGAATTACCCACGCAACATCTTTAGTCAATCCGCGGTATTTATTTTGGTCGATGGTTGTGCTAGGTCTCGCTTTGACAGACAGGGTTTCGATAAGATTCTATAGAGGCTCTCGAGATACAGGTAGCGGCATAGTCCCACTTAAGTAACTAGTCCACCATAGTATGGCCAATGTCAACCTCACCACCTCCAGTTTCCCAAATTACACTCTGTTGAAGGGAGCCGACACATGCGGTACTCGCTTCCAGTCTTAGGTACCTTCGCAGTTAATAGGTGGAATCGCTATTATACTAGACCATCATTCCAGTCAGTTTGTCGTCTGCAGTATAAAAGGACTGCCTACGTCAGTTGTCAATATAGTGTCGACCGCTGAGGTGAGACTTATCCCAGTTCTCCTGCATATCATGTATCTCAGTTCTAGACTTACATTGTAAAGGTAGTCAGTCGTCAGTTGCTGAGACCTACACTGTAAAACACTCTCTTTGAAGTTGCTTGTCAGAGCTTTCAGTTACGATAATAATGCAGCGACTGTACTGTAAACTAAGAGCCTAGAAGGTATCACCTCAGGTTGTGTGTTGACCCCTTGATGTTATTCAAGTCCATCCCACTAGACTTCCAAGCTATTTCCGTTTTAGTCGAACGTGAGTTCAAAGCACGTGCTTTAACGCGATGACTCCCCTGGCTGTTAGGGGTTAAAAGCAGATGACTCGGACAATGCTCGCCAAAAACGTTTGTTACCGAGGTTGTTGAGCGTTACTTCGCTGCATATGACTCACTGTCAAGTTGTGTGTGGCCTGTCCGAGAGATAGGAATGCCTATAAATGACGCGAGATAAGATAAGTAGAAGGAACCCGCTCGGTCATTCAGTCAGACTACTCCTTTAGTATATCAGGTAATTCGCTGGCACTCTGCCCTTTTCACTAAACCACCATCACCGCTTGACTTTCGACTATAATGCCTCTCCCGCGAAAGTTGTACAAGACTTTGTCTCAGTGTTCCGCTAGCTCACCCGTCACCACCTCGATCGACGAGAACGGAAGGACGTGGTTGGCGACATCGCCAACACTTCCAACACAGAAGAGCACCTTTGGAAAGGATACAAGAGCATACGAGTACGAACGGCAGCGAATCAAGAAAGCTGCCGACTTCGTCAAGATGCGTTCCCGGAAAGCTCGGGGGACCGAGTGGACGGGAAACAAAGGCCACCCAAGTTCAGCATCTGTGGCAAGTGCAGCGCTGTCTGAGAAAGGGAGACAACTCCAGGAAGAGGAAGACGAGAATGATGATCTAGAGGGGTTGGTCCTCTTTGACAGCCGCCAGGAGAACACGGACGTTATGCCGTTTGTGACGGAACCCTCTCCCCATCCATATCGCTATGAGGTCAGACTGGCGGACTTTGTTCGGATGGGGAAACCGCGGAAGCCTAAAGGTTAGTGTTATGGATAGTGTACCGTGGTCGAGAGCTCATCGTGTCGTAAAGGGGATGGAGACTTTGAAGTCATACCTCATATTCGTTCAGTTATTGTCCTGGATGACAATACTCCCGACGGGTTCGGCGAAGATGAACCATGGGAGTATGTCTTGAACCCGGACAGCGAGCCCAATAAAGGATTGTCTTATGCTCAGGCGGCCGCCCTTTCCAGGTGATGATTGCCCCGATCCGGACGGTTGCAGCTCTTTGATTTGCTTTGAATATTTATAACTATGGATTGTAATCATTTCTTTACCGGACCATAAAGAAAGGCCTATTTTCGCTGTGGTTTGAAACAGATACTTACGATACAA
>Ga0153993_100163_pt1 | contig 23862 bp, 33 predicted proteins | sample TSNC077MetaG_FD_104706 | JGI IMG/M metagenome (GOLD analysis project Ga0153993, IMG submission 104706) | Attine ant fungus gardens microbial communities from North Carolina, USA - TSNC077 MetaG | ecosystem: Host-associated > Fungi > Mycelium > Unclassified | place: USA: North Carolina, Lumber...
CTAGAAGCCAGGTGTCATCTTGAAGCATTCAGCGTCCGACCAAAATATGCCTTTTTCATGCTGCTGGATCAAGGTGAATGAATAGATCTGCCTTATGGTATATGAATAGCACGCAATTCACCAGATAATCATTGTCAAAGAGACAGGGCAATCTCATGCATAGATAAATACACAAAGAAATTGAGCTTTAAAATTCTCAAAGCACATACACGGATAACATGAGTCTAAACTCCTCATGGCTTGTTGTTCTGGTATGGGGCCCGTGCGAGTATTGTATTTGGTTAGAACTGTGAGACCAAATACGACGCGACCGCGTGTGCCCGTCAAACCTTTCTCACCTTCCTCTTCTCCCCACTTTCTTACAATGAGCGCTCACGACAACGAAGATCTCATCGACTACGAGGATGAGCATGATCTTGTACCAAACACGGGCACCGCAGCCGTGGCAACTAATGGTGCCCCAGCAACAACATCTGCTGGCGGAGAGAGTGACAAGGACAAAAAGACATTCTCTGGCATTCACTCGACGGGCTTTAAGTAGGTATTTTAAAAAAACAAGCTCCACCTCGCTTACGCGTCATGTGTTAGGGACTTCCTGTTGAAGCCAGAACTCCTGCGTGCTATCAGCGACCTTGGTTTTGAGCACCCCTCTGAAGGTTATTTTCCTCAAATTTAAACCGATGAACTTTACCTGATTTTATTTAGTTCAACAGGAATGCATTCCTCAGGCTGTTCTTGGAATGGACGTTCTGTGTCAGGCAAAGTCTGGACATGGAAAAACTGCAGTTTTCGTTCTTGCGACACTCCAACAATTGGAACCTGTCAATGGTGAAGTCTCCGTAATAGTCCTTTGCCACACGCGTGAACTCGCCTTTCAAATTAAAAACGAGTACACTCGCTTTGCCAAGTATATGCCCGATGTCCGCGTCAACACCTTCTACGGTGGTACCCCTGTTACTAAAGACATTGAGGTCCTTCGTGACCGAAGCAAATGCCCTCACATTGCTGTCGGAACTCCTGGTCGACTTCGTGCTCTCATCCTCGAGAATGCCCTGGATGCCCATCGTGTGAAACACTTCGTGCTTGATGAGTGTGACAAAATGCTTGAACAGCTTGGTTAGTCAAGTTTGGGGCTTTCATATCCACTTCATTCATTCATGTGCTGTATCGACCGCCTGGATCTTTTTTGAGTTCATCTCCATCACCGGCATTTTTATTGCTATACGGGTGTTATCATGAAGAGCTGGTTTATCTGGGATTGTGATGTTCCGGAGGACCGCTCGGAAACGTGCAAGGCAGGGGAGAATACGGGCACTGAAGCAATGACCAAGGCCACTCTTCCACCGATCGCTATAGAAGCCTGCAATGACCCGATGCAACTTTGGTTCTTCTGCTTTTTACTTTCCTTGAAATTGTTTTGCATCCAGATCATCTAATTGCAACATCGCCTCCCAGACATGCGTCGTGACGTTCAAGAAATCTTTCGTGCAACCCCTCATCATAAACAAGTTATGATGTTTTCTGCAACTTTGGCAAAGGAGATTCGGGTTACATGCAAGAAGTTTATGGCCAATGTATGGATGATTTTTTTTCGACGTTCGGTTTGAATAATTTGCCTTGTTGCATAGCCCTTAGAAATTTTCGTCGATGATGAAACTAAACTCACGCTTCACGGATTGCAACAGCACTACGTGAAGCTGGAGGAAGTGCAAAAGAACAGGAAGCTCAACGACTTACTCGACACTTTAGAGTTTAACCAAGTTTGTCGTCATCCTGTTAATCCTTCTCCACTGTCCATTGATGGAATATAGGTTGTCATCTTTGTTAAGTCAGTTGCTCGCTGTATCGAATTGGACAAGCTGCTCGTTTCTTGTAACTTCCCAAGTATTTGCATTCATTCTGGCCTTGCGCAAGAGGAACGGTGAGCTGATCTCAGTGGTGAAAATGATCTGTCCTTTGACATTTGAATGCAGTATCAATCGATATACAGCCTTCAAAGCCTTTGAAAAGCGGATTCTTGTAGCTACAGATATTTTTGGTCGTGGGATTGATGTTGAACGTGTCAACATCGTTGTCAATTATGATTGCCCGCCCGATGCAGACACGTATTTGCACCGTGTTGGGTACGTAATAGTGTGACTCTAGACTGATGGTTCGACTCAAAAGGTTAAACTAGCCGTGCTGGCCGCTTTGGCACTAAGGGTCTCGCTATCACCTTCGTTACCTCGGATGTCGACCAAGAAGTCATGTCTACGATTCAAGCTAGGTTTGAAGCTATCATCTCCGAGTTGCCCAATGACATCGACCCTGCCAGCTACAGTATGTATTTCCTAATCTCACTCTGCAAAAAAGTTAATATCAGTACAGTGACATCGTAGACCTTTTAACCTACTCCCTACCTTGTTGTGATCTTGAAATGGTTGTAATGGTACTTTAATTATAAAAGATCTCTTCTGAAACGATGATGAAATCTATGACGTCAATGTTTGCCGGAATTATGATGGACCGGCCGAGTGTGTGAATCTTAACATCTCGTTACATTTACATTGCGTTCGGCCCAGCACCTAGGATACAAGCATTATGCGTCGAAGACCTGGACAACTTCCTTATCCCAACACCTACTTCAGAGACAACGTGCTTTCTGTTTCAGGTTATACATTCGAAAAGGTTTGCCTCTTGATAATGCATCTTGGAAATCCTTTAATCTAGTCCTAGGCCACACCATGGCATGATACGGGTGGAATGACGATTTTAGCTGAAGGAAATAGCCTCAAAGACGGCTCACGTGTACTAGCAAAGATTGCACCTGCACAGTCTAATGCTTCAATGTGTTTAGAGAGGGAAGCACATATGTATGTCTTTTTCTCTATTCATACTGATATTCTTGAATATAATTAATGTTCGTGATAGACTTGGAAAGTTTGCGGGAACCTCCGAAGGCAATAGCGCCTCTTTCCGGATGTTGGAATACTTGAAAATACCACACGAGCACGGAGATTGCGTTGTTCTAATATTGTCTCATCCAGGACCCAACCTATTAGGGCGGTATCTTCCTGCCAACAAGGTCAATGATTTGCTACTGGTTGATACTGCTCGCACACGACCTGTATCATTACCTGACGATGAGATGATGGGCGAACTGACTACTTTTGAGGAAAGACTTGAGGTTGAAGATGATATGGCAGATTATGATATAATGGACTTGGCTTCATTTCTTGAGTGAGCCCTTGTATACTTTGTCACTTGTTTTTTCCTGATTCTCCCAAGGTTTGCAATACAGGCTACGCATTGTCTTGAGGTCTTGCACAGGTAGGTGCATTGTTTTTGACCAGCATTTGTTTGCTTATCTTCTTCAGAGAAGGTATTGTCCACAGAGAAGGTGATCTTTGATTCTAATTACCTTGTCACTGCTCATGTTCATTGAATAGTTCGTGGAAATGCTTATCACTTGAATTCCCATTCCGGTTCTGTGCGCTTTGTGCATTTCGGGAATCGAGCCGTATCGTTGGAGAATTTTGGCTCGCCCTCGCTGCTTGTCTTATCAACCAATGAAGAAGTTCAGAAGTTGAAGGTCAAAGAGGCGCTCTGCTATCTTGCTCCTGAACAGACAGGCAGCATAGAAACTATGACTCAGGATCATAGGACGGATTTGTATTCGCTTGGAATTCTCTTCTGGACCCTCTTAGTTGGGCGTGGGCAAATGCCATTCGAGGGAGGACCTCTTGAGTTGTTGCATGCCATTGTACAAATGCGACCTATGCCAGTCCATGAAGTCCGGCGAGATATCCCCCAAGTACTTGCTAATGTCGTCGACAAGGTATGTTGTAGTCTTGAATTTTCCCTGAGTAATTTTGTCTAACATTAATCCCAGTTGCTAGCAAAAGGTCCAGATTTGCGATATCAGAGTGCCCATGGTCTCAAGGCAGATCTTCTCGAATGCCAGAGGCGTCTTCTTGCGACGATATCTTGCCCCGCAGAACAGCAACCCGAGGTATATGACGTGAATTCAATTTCTGATCGTTCTCATCTCAAACATCCTACAGCTTATCCCTCTATTTGATATCGCAACTCAAGATCGATTCATGGTTTGTGGTTCAACTAGTTTCTCCAATGGTACTAACATGTAGCATGCAAGGAATTTACGATTCCCATTGCTTTGGTGAGTATGCGTCGCCTTGTTTAGGAACCTTGCGCTCATAAAGTAATCTGTTCGGGAGGGATAGGGAATTGGACATCATACGGGGCGTCAGTATGTATCATCACATTTCTTTACCGATGCCACGTTCAGCTGAGAATTGATGTCAGTTCGAAATGTATCAATAAGCTTTTCGCGCCACTTCTCTTCCACTCCCATATGGGCTAAGTCTTCCTTGAACTCATTGAACGTTGTGACTAGCGCCTACGATGATAATTGTGATTCTATGTCATCTCGAAGCGAATCAACTAGTCATGTTACTGTTCTTGATGACACAGGCCCTGCACTTGATAGCTCCTTGAACTTACCAGAAAGTCCGTCTTCTGGGAGAGAGCTTCGACGGGCGGCATTTCGTGGTAGGACAAGGGTGTCGAAAGCACAGGTTGTCCTTGTGTGTGGACCTCCAGGGTGAGCATCTTGATCTCAAGTGAATGTTATTTATGGACTTGTTCAGGATTGGGAAAAGTTCCATGATCCTGGCGAATCAAGCCAAGTGGCGATGTGAGCTTATTTTGTTTCTTTTGCATCTGACTTCAGATAGATCTTTGATTGTAGCTCACGGTTTATGGGGTCAAGCTAAATTTCAGAATGTAGATTCTGCTCCTTTTGCTGCATTAGTAGGAACAACTGTATCTCTTCCCACCCCCGTTCTCTGACTCCCTTCAAGTTAGGGTGTCTATCATCTGTCCTCCGCCAATTGATGGTATTCCATACCGATCTCCAACGTTTCGTCACAATTTTCAAGGAGCGACTCGGCCCTCAAATATGTAATGTGTCCCTTCTCTACCAAGGAACTCCTGAACTTCGAGATGTTTTGATGGGTTCTGATGTTCCTAGTGACCCACCGAAAGAACGTCTTGCGACTTCCGAGTTACGAGCAAGATTCCAATCTTTGGTTGAACAAGTTTTCGCTGTCATCGCTGAGACCCGGCTCTTTGCCCTTTTTTTGGATGATTTACATGAAGCTGATCAATCGTGCGTAATTTTTTTTCTCAACTCCTGTGTCGCTTGAGTTCTTGCCAGGACTCTGGATCTTGTTTCCACGCTGGTAAACTCTCGAAGCCGAATGGTGGGTTTAATCATCATCAGTCCATATAATCGTTCAAAGGGTGTACAGTTGATATTCATAACCATCCGCTCTGATAAAATGTGACTTCACTTCTTATGCCATGCAACTAAATGTTAACGTGACATACAGTGAGCTCGTGGAGCGTGTCAAACGGATGTTTTCTTCAAGAGCTCACCCAACCTGGATTAACGTCGAGCCCTTGTCTTTTTCAGCAATCTCAACTTTGGTTTCAAGGACTTTACACAGGACTAAGCAAGATTGCGCGCCACTCTCAGGTTTTATCCATCGGGCATCCTGTGGCAATGCTTTCTCTGTTCGGAGTATTTTAACGACATTACAACGACAGCGCCACGTATGATCGCCATCGAAAGTGCCATTCCCATTTTACTGATTTCTCCTTCTAGATTTCGTTTGACTGGAGCCAAAATTACTGGGTGTATGAATATATCATTCAAAATATCTTCTTCACCTCACCATATCAACAGTTATGACATGAAAGCAGTGGAGGAGAGCATGATCAATCAAAAGATCTCTGATCCGACAGACTTGACGTTCCTTCGTCGACATCTGCGCGAACTGCCGGCTGAGGTCAGGAAATATTTGACTTGGGCAATCTTTTTCGGTGAAACGTAAGTACGAAAAAAATAATCGTTTCGAACAACTTCTAACATCATTTCAGGTTCAAAGTCACGGAAGTAGCTTTTATGATGGACTGGGAAGATAAAGGAGGGAACGGTAATGAAGAAGAACCAGACAACAAGTGGGACCTCTACAAGGCTGTGACACATTTCCGAGAGGCAGGAGCCACCGTCACCCATACCTCAACGCAAAGCTTGCAGATTGCCCTTTCCGAAGGATGGCTCATTCAGAGGGCAAGGGATATGTGTAGTTTTTCTCATGATCGATATCGACAGGCCGCACAGGCTGAAGCTGAGACTCTACCCCCGGAGAACATTGCTAAGATGTCGTTTCGTGTACGTTGTTAGTCTTTAGGCGGGTTTCTTATTTATGATTTCCCTGCCTAGATCATTCTCATGATGCTCCATGAAACTCCCATCGATGTTTACCGTGTGGCGGAACATGCCAAAAGGTATGTGTCTGGTTTCCGAGACAATCGGCGGCACATTAATTGGTTTCTTATTGAGGTGTCTACCGCTTTTGCATGAGCATTCCCAAAGAGACGAATTGCTTGACATTCTTGTTGATGCTGGTGAATCAGCCTGGGATAGAGGCGCTCATGAGGTATCTGAGTTCTTGGTTGGATTGTTTCTCACTAAAGTTTGCTTCATAGATCGCAATGCAATCGTTCATCAGTGCTCGTACCCTTTTTCGTCAGGATCCATGGACGGAAGATCCCTTACGGGTATATACCGTTCTCCATCGTCTAGCATCGTGCGTCATAATATGCTTGAAGGATTACAATTTTGACTCAATCAACTGCAGGCTTTTTCAGTGGAAAGGTCACTTCTTGATGTTATATTTCGAATTCTAGGTTGAACTCTGATCAGGTGACCTTGAGGCCTCTGATGAAATCGTCGCAGAATGCTTGGAGCACACTGACAATGTTGGAGACAAATGTGCGATGCTTCAAAGGCGATCTAGGAATTTTCGGCTGCGGGGTTGCTTCCAGGAAGCATTCAACGATACCCTCTTGGCTCTCAAAATTATCGGTGTTAATCTCAACCCCGCACCAACAAGTCGAGAAACTGACACGATGTTTGAGCAAATCAGGAACGAAATTCTTTCCATTGGATTCGATGAAATCCTCTCTATTCCTCGCTCAAATGACCCTAAAATTGAGCTTGCTATTGCGCTTCTGAATGACGCTGGTACGTATTCCATATGTTTCATTATTCTTAATCCTCACTTGTTCGAGGCATTAATGCTTATCGAAGCTCTGTACCTCTTGTACTAATGGACATGATTGGACTTACGGTGTGTTCTCTCTTCCTTTATCTTCTCCTCGGGTCTAATAGCCATATACAGTGCATTCAACTGGCGCTGCGGTAGGTGTTTGTCTGTACTCAAGTATTAAATATTCAGGCAGAATAATCCGCCCTGCTAGCCATGGCATGTCTACCGGGACAGCTCTCGGTTTCTTTTGGACTTTACCAGCTACTGCAGAGCGCAGAGGTTTATATCGTTTTGCCACTGACTTAGGGAGATTGGCCTTGAAAATCGCAGACAAGCATGGGTCCATATCAGAGAAATGGTTTGACTCTCTTCATGGCCCCACAACTACTCATTCAACCCTCTTCAGTCGCGTTCGTGTCCTCTTCTGTGGTCTCATTGCTAGCTTCGACCAGGTGCACCTAGGATCGCATCTTGAGCTCCTGGGCGAGGCGGTTCGATATGGCGAAACTGCGGGGGATAGGTAATTTTTTTGAATTTCTGAGATGTGTTACTGAATATATGCAGGCTATACACCTGTCTTGCGAAGATTCATAGCATGTGCATCAGACTGTACATTTGTGATCATCGTGAGGTTTCATCAGGACTCTGTAATTCTAATCTGATTACTTCAGTCTCGGACTTGGCGGTTGCTGCTGACGAGGTACGGTCCATATCAACGATTGTCTCAGATAACAAGATCTCAATAATTCAGGTGGCAGCCGATGTTGACCTGTGCCTTCCTCAAAAAGAATTTGGTATTTTGGTCATGGGTAGGTCTAACGCTGCGAGTCATCAGCTGTCGAGGCTCATTGAAAGACAGGTGTGATCAACTGCATTCGTGTTTATGGCGGCTACACCGAATCTAATAACCTTGCTACGCTTTTTGATGTCGATGGCTTTGTTGAGAAGAATTTTGTTGATCAAATTCATGAAACTTCAAGCAACGCCGCTTTAATCATGAACTGGTATGTCAAAGTAATTTATTGTCACACTGTTGACTAACTGCTACAGGTACAATTCATTCAAGGTTGAGGCATACACGATCAGATATTTTATTCTACAGCTGAAGGTTCGGCATTTAGCTTGTCAGTTATTTCTGCGTCGGTTTTATAGAAGAGGCTGCAAAACTCGGTTTCTCTCTCTACAAGACATGCGACATCCATCCCAAATACAAGGCCTCAAATAGTTTTGCTCCCGAATCAAACCTGATATTCACCCGCAGACACATCCGGTATGCTCTATTCTTCCACAGCCTGGCCCTGATTTTCTGTATTCGGCGAGGCGTTTCGGCAAAATCCCGAGCGCAATATCTGGAGCAGGTGCAGGACAATCAGGCATACCTCAAAAGGTAATTACAACATCTGAAAGGCCGTCCGATCACATTGATCACGCACACAACAGATGGGTATCCCCTAGTCCTGTCAATGCAAGCGCTTGGATCACCCTCGTGGTGCGCCTTCGTTCATGAGACTTGCCTAATGGACGGCTTAACTTACGACAGGAGGCCGAATTATCGTCGCTGCTCGGTGATCCAAACGCATTTCGACTATATGACCTTGCTATCAGGTCTGTACTTGTGGCCTCTTTTTTCGTTTCGTATCTGAGGCTCGCTCTAGGCTAGCTATGGAAAACGAGTGGCTTTTGGAAGAGGGTTGGGGTCTTTTCCTGGTATGATATCAGCTTTTCGTATCTACAGCCTCTCATCGCCTGAAAGCAAGGGTCGCATTATTTGAGATGTGGAATCGACGGCCTCGGCCAAGAACTACAGCGACGAGGTATCGCGCGGCAAGCGCAGTGGGGCGCTAGAGGCATGGTGTGAGTGTCTCTCTGTGTTATTCATTCAAGGCCTATAATTTTATAGGAATTACATGACGAGTATTGTTGGAACCAAACCACAGCAAATATTTAAAAAGTCTCTATTTACAGTTGACGCCGGGGTCCAAACGGAAACATCGTCAGACGGAATTATCGATGTCCCAGAAACCATCAAGCACAGTAGGATTGACCCCCAGGGACCGGAGCCTAGTCTATCTGCACCCGACCTTGCGTCCATTCTGAAATGGAGCACGGATATTTCTAGTGACATTAACCTGTCGTCAGGTGATTAATCCATTAACACTAATTTATGATAATGTTGACTCGCAAATAAACGAACTTTATAGCCTTGCAACGATTAACAGAAATCGCCACCGGTAACTTTGCTTGTATAGATCTTATATCGGCACTGAGTCTCAATTTCATAGAGATATCTCGGTCGCAGAACACGTGCGGTACGTCCGGTGGAAGAATGGCTTTTCCCTTCAGGAGTTAAAATTCAACCAAACTTACAGTTGTAATTGCCCGAGAAGCCGGAGACTACGTCGTCGCTACGAGCATGCAACCCCCAGACAATTGTCAAGTTCATGAGTAAACAAACATTCTTTACATGTGCAAACCTGAGAGCATTCTTCTGATATGGATGATCCAGGTATCTGAAGTCAATGCGGACCATTAGTGACCCCCTCCAAAAGGCGATCATACAGCATGGTGACATCTCTATTCTGGCACTTTTGCTTTTGCTCATCCGCTGGTACAGCCATTAATTCAAAGGAGAAAATACATTATGACGATGCGTCGAGTGATTCCCGTTTCTCGTCAGAAGCAGGGCAGACATCGTACAAATCTGTTCTTTGCCTTCCGATCTTCAGCAATAGAGGCCAGACCTTTGGAGCCATTTATTTCGCTTCAAAATATCCGTTCTCCAACAAAACTGTGACAATGATTACGCTACTATGTCAACAAGCGAGTATTAGCATTGCAAACGCCCTTCTCTTCAGATCTGTACAGGCTGGAACGCGAGAGAATCTGAAAATGATTGCTGCTCAGCGAGAGTTCTTGGAAGACGCCCGTCGAAGTAGGGAAGATGCTTTGAAAGCTACAAAGGCATGCATTATATTCCGTCTCTTCGACCTTTGTTCACATCCGTCGTAGATCAAAAGCAATTTCTTAGCTTCAATGAGCCATGAGTTACGGACTCCTTTTAGGTGGGCATCAAGAGTTTATTCCGAAAGGTACAAGCTTGCTCAGTCGATCGAAGTTCATTTTATGGATTGCTTGATCTTCTTTCTGGGACAGAACTCAACCCAGGACAGAATGAAATTGTTCAAACTGCGAAGCAGTCTTGTGAATTGCTTTTGAAGGCATTTTGAGCTTTCCCATCCGCACACTTCAATGTTAATTTTTGACAGATTATCGACTCAATCCTCGACTATAGCAAGCTGGAAGCTTCAGGTCAGTCATGAAACTAATTTGAACAATCCAAGTTCCTGATGAGCCCGATTATATTACTCAACTTACAAAGCCGTAAAGCTGGAACCAAGTGGTTTTCTTGTAGAGGTGTGCATTTCTTTCACCCTGCGAGTTGGACTGATCATCTTGCGGTAGAATATAATTGCAGTGAATATCATATCATTGTCACGTACCAAAGTACCACAGCATCTAATATCACGTTAGGATTGCATGGAGTTATTACTGCCAATGGCAACAGAGAAGCTCGATTTATCTTTTAACATTGAACCTAATGTTCCAGATTGTACGTTGAGAGGATCATGGTCACTCTAGAGCATACAAACTCATAGCATATTAATAGGGGTATATGCCGATTACGCCCGTATCCGCCAAGGTGATTTTGTACGTCTTCTATTTGTCAAAAAACTGACCTATTCCAAAGTTTTAATGAACCTTATTGGAAATGCTGTCAAATTCACAGCTAGCGGCTATGTCCGTGTTAACTGCTCTGCAGAGCAGGTAGTGCAAATCACAGGCTCTTCAGACACAATGGCATTGCTTAAGTTTGAGATTTTGTCAGTCAATTTGTTGCCGCTCTTGTACATGACCTCAATTGTAACTCAATAGTGATACTGGGATCGGTTTGTCAGCTACAGATGTCGACCTACTTTTTGTTCCCTTTCAGCAAGCAGATGTGCGTCCGATTCAAACGGTTGTGACATTAATTAATTATCCAGTAGAACTCTTCAACTCGTCGCTTTGGCGGAACTGGCTTGGGGCTCTCAATCTCCAGGCAATTAGTCAAGCTCATGGGAGGTTCAATAGGAGTCAACTCTACACTCAACGTTGGATCTCAATTTTGGTTTACCATCCCTGTCAAACAGTATACTTCAGACGATACCCGCAAGGCAAGTCGACTTCCATGTTAACAATCGCCAGGTCCTGAACTCCGGTAGGCCAGCTTGGAGCTTTATCAACTAAAATTGAACCTCAATCGGACGAGGCGCTTGGAAATATTAGTGTTTTCGTCTTCCGAGGCGACAGTCAAATTCTTGAAGATGGTTCTTGAGCAGTTTCGCGTCCACACCACAATGGACAGAAAAGAACTTCGGACTAGGATACGAGCATACGCTGAAAGTGGTGTTACTTTGGATTTCATCATCTCAGATGATCGGATCGAAGGGGCAGCTGAAGATCTTGCTCGTATCTTGGATGAACTGTCCTTGAAGGGAACTAGGGTTATTCACTTTTATACTCCCACTATCAGTCATACTGGACAACTTGCCGTTCCCACTAGTGATAAGCACCCCCTCATATTCAGGCTGACGAAGCCTCCAAGGAAATGTCGTATGTTGCAGGTTCTGGCGCGGTTGAAGAACCTTCCCGACAAGTTGACACCCATCCATGTATCCGATCTCATGAAAGCTGCTGAAGATGGCCTTTCTGCTCAGCGGATGCTTTACGGGAATGTGCTAATCGCGGAAGGTATATACCTCTATCACTGCTGCGGGAATTCTATCCAACTATATCACTTCAGATAATCCGATTGCCCAGAATCTCTTGGTGAAGCAACTCGAGAGACATGATCTCAAAGTTACTGCTACAAGCAACGGAGAAGAGGCTATATCCGGCAAGCACATTTTCTTCAGATCTGCTATATTATAACCGACATTCTAGAATGGGAGAAGCATGAACCAGGTTACTACACTTTGGCACTTTTTGACCATCGTGAGTACAATTATCATAGTCATCTCCTCTTTTCCATTATTACTTCAGATATGCCTATTTGTGATGGCGTTGAAGCTGCTAAACGGCTGCGTTTGCTTGAAAATAAGCGGAAAACTTCTGTCTATCTCCCAGGTAGTTAACACCATCACAAATTTGATTTATGATCTGACGGAATAAACCTAGTCGTCGCTCTTAGCGCAGATTGCCAAGAGGCCACAAAACAGTTGTGTTTGAGTGCTGGAATGAATGCTTTCTTCAGTAAACCCTTGAAGAAAAGTAAGTCCTATATAGTTGATGGTGTGCGCCACACCTAATGCATTTTTTGAAGACGACCTTCTCGCTATTCTGACGACGTTCGGTCAAGGATATGGCACTTCACAACTGCCTTCCTAATCGCCTTCCTGTTCGGAGTCTTTAATCCACTTTACTTTTAAATGCTCTCAGAAGTTGCACTGCTACGCACTTGTACATTTACTGCTGCTTTGATTTCGGCTTTCAGGGTGCTAGAGAGACCATAATTTATCAAGTTTTGTCGGGATAATTCATACTTTGGCTGCTCTCGCTACCAGGATGTTTAATTAAACGTAGTAAACATAACTATGACTATTCTACATATAAAAGCGAGTTGATGAACAAATTAAACCATTGTCGCATTTAACGTGTTGGGTAGGGCGCAGGGTATGGTACATTAGCTGCAGGATTGAACGTCTGGGGATTCATCGCCTGTGAATGAACACGGGTTGGAGCACCCTGAACTTGATGAGGCATCGGCACTTGTTGTTGCACCTGTGGAGGATACATCATGGGCTGACGCCCATATTGCATTTGTTGCTGTAAATGTTGCTGCTGCTGTAAATGTTGCTGGGCTTGATGAGCATGAGGGTGGGGGAAGTTATATGTTGGGGGACCCATGGCACCTGGAGTAGGATTGTAGGCGGCAGGGTTGGCAACACTAGTAAAATAGGGGTGAGAAAGAGCTTGCGAGGCCGACAAACGCTCTGCCGGATCAAACTTAAGCAGTTTCTCCAAGAGGTCGATGGCTAAAAAGTATTCGATTGAGCATTCAAAAAGTGTTAATTATGACAGACCTAGGGGTTCCGCTCTCGGGAGTAACTGGGCTAAACTCATTTTTGGATACCTTGGATATTGCTTGATAGTGATTTCAGGCTAATCAATCTGTTTAAGTAGTGTCATGAAAAGAGCGAACGGGTGTCAACTGACGGAGTCCTTCAAAATTTTGGCGAATCGCTCATCGGTAGGAGTGCCAATAATGCGCATGATATGAAGTAATTGATCCTGATTGTCTCGACCGCGGAAGAGAGGAACTCCAGAAATCATCTCAGCAAAGATGCAACCACAAGACCAAACGTCAATTGATGTGCTATACGTCCTTGATCCAAGAAGCACGTCAGGAGCTCGATACCACAGGGTCACCACCTATACAGTAAAGTGTGTTTGATAACCAATGCATATTATGAACTAGATGCTCACTAAGTGCTCACCTCGTTAGAAAATGTATTGACTGGAACGCCAAAAGCTCTTGCTAAGCCAAAATCACCTAACTTAAGCTCCCCTTTGCGATTGATAAGTAGATTCTGGGGTTTGAGATCTCGATGCAAAACTTGATTTTCGTGGCAAAAGGCAGTCCCCTTCAGAAGTTGGAACATGAAGCTTCTGACGACTTTGGGATCTAGGGCGCCACGATCACCGTGTTGATCCATGTACTTTTTGAGGTCCTGCTCGCAGAACTCGAAAATGAGGACAAGTTTTGTTTCGCTATGGATGACATCGTGAAGGCGAACAATGTTGGTATGCTTTAATTCTTTCATCAGAGATATCTCACGGATCGCAGTAGAGGGGGTCCCTTCTTCTGCATCCAGATGGATTTCTTTGAGTGCCACTATCTCGTTCGTTGTACGAGATCGACCCTAGACAATGGTGAAGGAAGACATGATACACAACTGAGGCAACTTACCTTGAATACGTTGGCATATGTACCCTCACCTTGAGTCAAGATGAGTTGAATGATACGTGTGAGTAAAGTTAGCTGACCTAGTTTCTCCAGCTGTGAAAATGTCAGCGGTATGATGATAGTGAAGGCAAAAGGCCTACCTGAATATAGTTCATGAGGGAAGCAAAAAAGACACAGGGGGTATAGTAGCGAGGCAAAGGAGTTGATAGTGGTTTGTGGAAGAGGATGAAGAGAAAGCTGTGGTACTGCTAATGACTACCTCTTATGGGCTTTGCAGTCGGCCCGCCTCCCTGCTTCCATAAAGTATTATGTAATAATTGAGACATCACAACATCTGTATACCCTTACATTCCACTTGGAAGTTAGAACATACCACGAAAACATACTTGATTTGGTGTTTTCACAAAAAAAATATGAATACCATTTAGATAGTTTATATACCACACCACTGAGCATCACAAGTGCATCACCAGTTCCATCACTAAAGTGACGTGACGCAGGCTTTTTCGTTACCACGAGAATTTGTATTCCGACTAGGCATTCAGGTCTCCGAGTGCTCGGATAACACTCAGAATTTTTCTTAGAGGCTTCTACAGGTGAATACTTACAATACGACATTCTCCGCGTGCTGCATTGGTAGTATTTCTTCCTTTCTACCGAAACAAGTTCTCAACTAGACTTTTAGCGTTATCTCAAGCAATTAATTGAAAGCGTATACCTTGAGGACCTCTCCAGAACGATACACAACCTGTGAGTGGTCTGTCCCTCCGCTCCAGGTCGTCATATTCATTGCAGGGGCGCATCAGCTTATTATGAACAAAAGATACGATGAATCATCCATTGCGATTGGTTCGGGAATAGAGCTGGGTCACGATGAAAACATGGACGAAGCCATAGCCCGAGACAGTGACCTTAGAGTTGGTCAGGCAGAACTCTCCCTAGGTCAACGGTTGGCCTCTGTAGTCGATGCCGGCGTACACCGATCTTCTGATAGCGAAGATGGGAAGGATAACCCAACAAAATCTCAGTCGATGAAAATGAAGTCAAGGAAAAGGCTTCGCATCGTTCCTGCGAATTCTCTCACGAGGACCCTAATTCAAGCCCTACATTCTTCTGATACGAAGCTCACAGAGACCTGTCTGGCACATTCCAACGTCGACCTAATACGCAACACCGTTAAAAGATTACCTCCCCAGCTTGCTATACCCCTGCTGAATGCTTGCGTTGAGAGACTGGGGAGGGGTGCACGAGTCCAAAATATGAAAGGTGGAGGGGCTGGGGCAAGCGCTCAACGCGGCATGACATTGGTGATCTGGATAAAGACAGTCTTAACCGTTCATACGGGCCATCTCATGACGGTGAGCATCGGTTCGTAATGATAATGAAACCCTTATTTCTTGACTATCGATAGGTTCCGGACCTTGTAGCTCGACTTTCAGGTCTTCATGCCACTCTCACTGCCCGATTAGCTCTACAAGAAAGGCTCCTCTCACTGAGCGGTAAATTAGACATGGTCCTTTCGCAAATTGAAATGCGTTCTCTGATGGCACCAAAGGATGGCAAGCCTACGTCAAGAGTACAAGAATCAAACGTGAAGCACTATGTCGAAGGCGAGAGTGATGCGAGTGATGGCGAAAATGCTCAAACCGACGTGGAACTCGAGATAGGCGATGAAGAAGGTAGTATGGAAAATGTCGAGCTCGGAGGCGACAGCGAGGATAAAGACGAAGATGGAGAAATTGACAATGAAGATGATGATGGCGAAGATGATGATGATGACGGACCATCCAACGACTTCATTGACAACGAAGCAGAAGAGTACAACGATGACGACGATGATGACGATGATGAGACTGAGTGACTGAAGATGATATCAGACGAAACAATAATGTACAATCAACAATTATCTTTCTGCGCCACTCGATCTATCTCTGGACACTTATCCCTGGGTGGCCTGATGAGCGTCTTGAAGACCGATGAGATAGTCTTGCTTCTGGTGCAGTATGACGTTTTTGTTTTGTAGCAGACCGCAGATTTCCTTGGTATGCCTCCCCCAATTTAGACTCCTTGTAGTTTGTATTTGTCAATGTGAATTGCTCTAGAAGGCAACTACCTACCTCATACTTCCTTACTTGGTCTGTCGACAAGACCTTTTGGATTTCTTCTACGAATGCCGAAGTTCGGCCGCCAACTGTTATCCACTTAATCGTTGCAGGTCCCCCAGATGGCTTGGTCCATCAGATTTGGGCGCCCAAAGGACATGAGCACTCACTAGTTGAAGGGTTTTTTGTTGAGTTCTCCTCCCCTTGCCCTGGTAGATGATAAATGATAGTGCCGATGAGTTAATATCAGATCACCTACCCAACGATGTCTGAAAAGCCAATTATCGGGGAACTTGCTGTCATCTGCATTGAAAGATATCGCTGTTTCACATACGTATTTGATCTTTTCGTGAAGAAGTTGGAGCTGTCCTTCGTTGAGGGTGTAACATCGTTGCTCAGGGTGTATACCGGCATGATATAATACTTCATCTTCCAATAAGCCATCAAAAACAATTTCTAGTATAAGAGAAGTGAATTCCTTACCCGCAACCCAGTTTCCGACGCCAGCACTAAAAGACTGATCTAATAGCAGAGCCTTGATGGCTGTTCCTTTACGCTTGCTGATCAAGTTGGAAAACTCTGCTAGGGGCGGCATCGAGTGAATTGGATCGAATCCTAATCCAGAAATTGGCGGGTCAGAAAGTGGGGATGCGCATAGACGAATACGACCCAGTCTTCGGGCATCTCTGAATGCAATCTCAGTAGTTTGGCCAGTTTTGGAATCTAGAAAGTGCAAGATGAACTGCTAGATTGAGACCTGTCCAGAACTTGAGGTGTATCCCATACCTTCATCCACCGTGGCGGCCATTCAGCATCAGAAACATTAGGAGTCTCTCTGTAGTGGGTTGACGACTGATTTCTAACCTAGACATTGAACAGATACTGGGATCAGGTTTGTGATAATATGTACGACTGAGAAGAGCCTGTACATGAAGCATCCCAGTCATGCCGAAATGCATGACAGGGTGTTCTCCAGCACCATCTAGCTCCATATAAAACACCTTTCCTGTGGGAAAAATAAAGTCCAGGCTGCTCATCATCTCGCAGGGTGCCACAAACCATATCTGCGTGTCATGATCAACTTACGCCCAGTCAGAGTTTTGGCCTATCATGTTTTTGTATGCGTGACGTCAGAAGAATTAGACTCTGAGCTCACGAAGTCGATGTGGGTAATGCCAGAGTATACGAGGACGTCTTCTTCGGTTTCAACTTTGACAATCACCTTACCAGCACCGAATTCATTGAGCAACCGCGTCGCTCGCTCCACCTCTGGAAGAACACCATTAGTTAATAAATCGCGACATTTGAGTACGAGTTAATATACCTGGTAATTCAGGCATGGTGAATTAGACAAGAGATGGAGATTCTGATGAGAATGGCAAGTTTGGGGTGTTCCGGCAGTGGCTAACTGATGTAAGAAGCTCTAGAGCTTAGTCAATCAAAACACTGAACCCAACGGACAGACCATGTTATAACCAACGAACATTTCTGCTCTGCATATTCGACTCTCCTCTGCCTCGTTTGGCATGAACCTCACATTGTTGCTCTGCTCAACGGAGACCCTTATCTTTCTCTCTTCTGTGCTCTACTTGACACACTATAAACCTGGACCTTGTGTATTGTAGGTTAGAAATATGTGGTTCAAGTCACCATCAGTCAACGAGATAATCGACAAACAGTGGGATGATTCCTACACTTGAACAGTCAACGGAAGTGATGATCAGGCACTTGAACTCGAATAGTGTCAATAAGTCAACAAATGAACAATAGTAGTGTCTAACTGTGAGAGAGTAATTCATCTCGTCCCACATTGTAGGACAGCTGGTCTATAAGGCCAGATTGAGGCATGAAAGCAAAGTGGACCTACATTGATTAATACATTCATCAACATGTCATCTACTACATAGCATCACATTGACTACTAACCAAAGTTTACTCAAGCATCCTACTAAGTCCGACCGCGGATTGTGCTTGTATGTTGTATAATAAAAAAAACCCTACTAGATTTATCTGACCATGTTCATATGCGCGCATCCAGCTTGTTTCACTCCCTTCATGCATGACTACCACACTCACTGAGACCACTGTTACATTCTAGAGGAGATTTCACCCTCTATCTGCAAACATCACTTGGAGTCTTCATGGTGTTCCTGTACAAATCCAATGCCTACAGATCAGGAATGGCCCCCACTTGTCAGAAACCTACCGTTGAAACAGACCACTAGAGGAATACTCTGAGGAGGGACTCGAAGTCGAGCACCCCAAGGCACTACCCAATAAACAAATACCTTTTTCTCCCTTTCATTTTCACTACTGCCCTAATAACATCTTCGAACATGCAGCTATCCACTAGCAAACTTTGCCCACACCCTACTCCCTTGGCCACATGCCTCTTGTAGACAAACATCGGGCCTATTATTAGGCCCTCCGCGTCTTAGTAATAGGGAGCCATCAAGAAGCCATCATGATCAGTAAGCTGACTAAAATCTAGAGATTAAACATGTAAATAGTTAAATAATTGAATGATCATCTACCGTGTGTTTGCATATCAGTTGCGAGTGATTAGGTGCTTTGTTTTGGGTTTTGTATATGTACCATAGAGTATCCTACCACAGACTGCAAGCACCGCGTTACAGATTTTGAAGGAAAAATAGATGTTCTTAGTGATCATGTTTTATTGGACAGCTTCTGACAGTGAGTCAGTGATATGATGAGTAATGTCAGTAGTAGTCCAAATACACACACACAATTTTTGTTGGTATATAAACGTATTTCGCGCAGTGAATAATTCTGCTAGTTGGTAATGATGCTTGCATTGAATTGTGATAGTGCACCAGGTCCTGGTACATCTCGCCAGCCACTTGGACTCAAGTGGAGGTCGTCATTCCATTTTACCACATATGTCATTGGGTTAGGTTTGTGCGAAATACTTCCATTGCAAACGTGAATAACCTATCATCAGGCGCTACAATTGATATGATTGTTTACTCGATTATTATCCCCGTCGTTCCATTTCAGCTAGAACATCTAGGGTATACTGGAATATCTGCCTTGTCAGGATGGTTGATTTTTGCCTTCGTAAGTAATTTTTCGTGTTCTAGCATTCCCTTGCTAATAATGTTCGCCCGGGTTCAGTCAGGAGGCCTTATAGTTTGTGAGTTACACTTCTGCCGTTTTACTGAATTAATGGAAGTACAAAGCGACAATACCAGTTGCTCTATGGTCAGAGTGTTACAAGGCTCGCAAATACCCCTTGATCGGAGGTCTACTATTTTTGATAGGCTCCCAAATTATGTTCATGGAAGCTCCATCATTTGCAGTCATGTGTATTGCTCGAGTGATCCAGGGGGCTAGCTCTTCAGTTGTCTGGGTGGTTGGACTGGCCTTCCTGTATGTCTCTCAGATTTGTCTCAAGTAATGGGATAACAATGTTCTGGTTCACCAGTTGTGATGCAACACCACGGGAGATCATTGGAAGTAAGTAACTATTATCGGCATCTTAACGTCTTTGTTCATCAAAATCATTTGTTCAGGGCAAATTGGGTTTGTGATGAGTGGTTTTTCTCTTGGGTATACACTTCACGGTGCTCTGTTCAGTTAATACTAATAAATTGCTAGGCTTATCCTAGGACAACCGCTTGGAGGCCTTCTGTATACCCGATTTGGTTTCCGAGGACCTTTCATCTTCTCACTTATCTGTACCTTTGTTGACCTTGTTTCGAGGTTTGTCGTCATCGAACCCTCAGACGCCAAAAAATGGGGCGTAGATCCCACAATCCTATCTAAACCGAAACCCTCAAATGGAAATATCAATCTGGAGGCCGAAAGGGGTACAATCAATCTGGTGTCAGTGTCAGAGCCTCAATCGGGGATCGAGATCCAAAATGATGCAACGCGCCCTTTCCAGGGAGCTCGTGTAAGCAGTCAAGGTAATTTCGTCAGTGAATCCAAGGGTACAGTAGACGAGGTAGAGGAGTCTCTATCTCTTCTTCAGGTACTACTCAGATTATCAAAGTCGCCTCGTGCCCTTGTCGCTCTGGGGATCGTATTCGTTTACGGGTATCTCATGCTATGCTATCTATCGCTTTCGTGATCTAACTGTGTCATAGGTTTATATACAGTAGCCAAGAGCCCGGATTGCCGCTCCATTTACAGTCCGCTTGGGGTTTGACTTCAAAGGATGTCGGGATTCTTCTCTTGGCCCTATCGGTTCCGATTTTTTTCTGTGAGTTCTCTGGTTGGTAATAGCCATCTTTGTTCAAGAATCATCCAGCATCTCTGTTAACCGGATGGCTCACTGATATAGTTGGAGTGGAATGGGTAGCAGCAATTTCGACAATTTTAGCGATACCATGGTGGGGGGTAATCACTATCAATAGCTCTCTTCCTCTTTTCGGAATAGCATTTGCCCTTGAAAGTAAGCCCGTGCTAGGAATCTGAATTATCAATATCATGATATTTTTGCAGACTTTTTCACCTGGGGGCCTGTCTCTCCTATCACCGTCGAGCTTGCTACCGTGTCAGAGAACATCCAAGGTGTTGGATGTAAGTTTGCCCAAGATATATTCTTGTTTCTATGAGCTTACTGGATTAAAGATGCTCATATATATGGAGCCTACAACATTGCGTACGGAATTGGAACAACTGGTCAGTCCTGATTCGGCAGATAAGCAAATGACAATTAACTGATTAGAACCAAAGTTGGTTCGATTGTTGGTGGACAGGTAAGAGTTGAAGATCCTGATAACATTGGCCCCTATCGTGTTTCTTATCAGATGTATGATCACATTCAAAAAGGCTGGTTCGCAGTCTCTATTCTGGGAGCAGCAATGTTATTCACAGGGCTTGTGTTAATCATTCTATACACCGGAGACAGACCGCTGTTGTCAAAGCTGATATCTAGCCGGCTGCAGTCAACTCTGAGATAAACCCATACCTGTAGTAACCCATAGATTTTTCTGGACGTCGGATGTCTAAACATTATTCATATCCTGTCGAAACCCACAGCTGAGGCCTTCTCCCAACTGCTATGAATTAATTCAGAGTTGACTGTATATCTGTGTGTGACATGCCATTCAGACTGGTGATATTCCAATAGTTGCCTCTTCATTCATCGAAATCCACAGATTATTGTTCCCGAAGTGCCTACTGTTCTATAAGTCTCAAATTTATCGTTCTACTTTGGGCAAGTTCACCCCTCATCTTCACAGTGGGATCCCCAACTGTTTGATACATCGGTATTTGAACTGACAGCTTCCATTTGCAGGTCATTCACATGGAAACTAACGGCACCAATCCCTGTCCTTTCCCTTCAAATTCTCCCAATGTTACCGATGAACGAACCACAGTCCCTGGCCCTTCCAATCTACGTCCCATCGTCATCAGTGAAGTTTCCCAGGAAACACACCAACATCTACACGAAACCTCAGCAGCTGTGGATGCGGCTTACAATCGGATTCGTCAAATTCGTCGGAGACTTGCGCAACTCACAGAGACCCTCCCGACGACACTTGCTCAATTTGGTCTTCAAGAATTGGAGCAGAGATCGGACCGCACAATTTCACCACCGCTGGATTTTCAGCACACTCCTATCAATGGACAAGGAGTTGCCTTTTCGGATTCCAACCCCCATTCTATAGGTTCCTGGCAAATGAGCCCCATTCAGAATGCACCCTGGAATGGAATTCGGACAATGAGAGTTAGTCAAACGAACCTTGCGGGCGACGACGGATCAACTCTTCTAGGCAGGCGAGTTGCTGCTAGGCTAGCCACGTCACCTATGGTCGAAGATATCGCTTCAGTCACAGACCAGCTAATACAAGATGCTGGACAAGTTTATGCTAGGACCTATGATTCTGTTGTCGCTATGACAAGAGGTTACGAAAGCGGATTCGAACAGTTTCTACCTATAGAAGGAGAGTGGATGCCAGCTGGTGGAGTCTCGACATCTGCACATGCACCTTCACGAAACATGTCCCAATTATCACCTCACCAATCTTCTCAAAGAACTGCATCCCAGTCATCTCGTTCTTCTTTGGGTTCATCACTGGATCCGGAGTGGGATCTCGGTTCGACCCATAACCTTGTATCATCAGAACGATTGTCCCTTCTGTCGAATTTTTCTGTACAAGATCTCCTACGACCCTCAACTTCGTCAACCTCTAATCCGCCGGGTCGTTCACTCATTTCTGACGAGCCCTTAAGTAATGCCTTGTCCGAGACGGTTGACCCTATATCTGAATCTCGACACCACCTCATTGCCGATTCCGATCCCGCGTTCCAAGGTCGAAATTACGTTGTACATAGACGTTACGATCATAATGGGGAGGAACTTGTTCACAATATAACAGTCGACTGGGACGAGGATGACTCTTGGTTGATGCCCTCTCCAAATCGCTCTCGTCAACACCGCAACCGTTTCAGCAATCCCAATCCGGATTTTGACATCTCGAGGACTGATACACTCGAACCGCAACCAACACCAGATAGTGTTGCACCTGTCACACAATCCGGACCCTCTCTACCTACTTCAGCTTCCAACTCCTCTGTGTCTCCTAATCCTGGCGAAACACCTCCACGGAGAAGAGGATGGGGTAAGTTTTGATTTGTCTTGTAATGCCACTGAATTGCTCTTATTAATTTATCACCAAAAGCACGGCTTGACCTCGACGGTAATGAGATATCATCTGAAGAAGAAGAAGAATATGAGCGTTCGCGCGCGGGCAGTCGTATCCGTGCTGTGCAACACGTACGAGTCCCTGCACAGACTACGGGCATCCTGGTGTCACCCATACCATCTACACCACCACAGCAGGAACCTGTCCTCCATCAGACTACTACTAGGAAGCCGCTCGTCGTTCTGAAGCACGATCCATCGCTTTCCTACCCTGCTCATTTCGTGGATCCTCTACCTATGCCCATCGGTGAGATGGTAGAATCCGGAAAAACGGCGAAACGCGAGCCTATCCTTCTTCCACGGCATTCCATTATGGCCGGCCGCTGACCCTGTCCATATATACATCTTTTGCCTAATGAGATGATAAAAACGCCCAATATTGTTGGTTCCGGGAGGAATTTTGATCGTATTACACATTACATAAAAAAATGTCTGCTTCGTCAAAGACAGGCTTTCCTATATTGTTAGCAATAAGTTCGAGGCTGGCTGTCAAAAAAAGTCATACGATCATCGTCACCGAGAGAGCCAATCAAACGAAGCTCTGGCCTTTGCCGAGATATATATACTGGATCCAATTCTTTGTCATTCCACAGACGCGTTTCTTTTGACTCCCCACCTACCACTTGTGTCATTCTATATACATTCATGACAGTCGGTTAGATTCGAAGGGGGTGGGGAGTTCAAAGCTTTCCTCATCTTGAAGGGCCTCAGGAAAGATGAGGTGGTTTTACGCGTTAGAAGAAAAAAAAACAGTGTTGTTGGAATGTAACCCAACTCCTGAGCAAAATCGTGTTTGCAATGGGGGGGGGACTTGGTCAACCTCACACATTTGTAGAATTTTTCATACATCAATTACGAATAAAATAAAATAAACACGGGCTTGTGTGTGCGTATGAGGACGGAAATGAAAAAGTTGAAGCGGAAATGGATTCTAACTTTGCCGAGACGCAGGAAGGGTCC
>Ga0153993_100164_pt1 | contig 23777 bp, 27 predicted proteins | sample TSNC077MetaG_FD_104706 | JGI IMG/M metagenome (GOLD analysis project Ga0153993, IMG submission 104706) | Attine ant fungus gardens microbial communities from North Carolina, USA - TSNC077 MetaG | ecosystem: Host-associated > Fungi > Mycelium > Unclassified | place: USA: North Carolina, Lumber...
GCATCGGCCTAAGCTGTCACACAAAGTACAAGTACATTCTCTAATAGATGATAGATGATACACAAGTCCTTGTTGAAATCTGATAGCTAAAGGGGCGTGTTGATAGCCTGGTGATGGCCTGGCGGTGAAGGAAACTCAGCATCAAGAACCTGATCAGTCGTCAGGCATAATACAAGGATATCCATTTGTAATACAGGCGAGAGATTTACAAGCCTTGGACCAGGCAAAATGAGTCACACCAAAACAAGACACGCTACGCAAATCGCAATACCAACAAAGAAATCACCTTCAATTAACTAGTAAGAAATCTAGGAAATAATCACAACGTCCAATTGGCTCCTCGCCTTGAAGCATCCCTCAGCAGCTCCGCCCTCGGTCATCATAACATTCACGATCATAACTACTTCCGTGGCGATGGTCTCAATCACGGTCCCGATCCCTGTTGTACTCCCTACGACGATCGAAGTCGCGTGTGACGTTCATTTCTCATGCGGGGTCCGCAGTAATGACCTAGAGTGGGTGTTCTTGCCCGAGCACACTGAGCCTGTTCATCGCAAACCCACAATGTCAAGCATGTAACAAATTCACCACACTGGAGCGGCTCCACTTTTCCCACCGTAATTATTTGGCTCATAATATCCGTAGAGTTGAGAGCCATGATGGCTGCTTCTGCTTCCTCGGCCGCTTCCATCGTCACAAAGCTGAACCCTCGGGATTCACGAGAATGTGGGTCATGCGTGATGGATGCTTTTTGGACCTGGTGGACATGTCAGAGCCAGATTGGTGTACAACACAGCAGGACACACCCTGCCGACTTTGGCAAAGATGGCTGTTGTCCATTGTTGTCCATTTTGTGATTTAGATTGGCGACATAAAGGTGAAAGGGGCGAGCTGACCGAAACGGCAAAGCGAAGCATTGGCCATATGGCTGATGACCGTATGATAGAGCAGTCACCAGGCTCACGTCCCTGTGGCGGCATAGTTTGCTGGTTGAAAGGAGACTAGTCGACGAAGACGCTGTTGGCACTGATGATCGTATTGGCAAGAGGAACTGCAAGTCAATGCTGTTGCTATCTCATCGAGAAAATTGGCGCAAGCAAATGATAAGGGCTCGGAAGAGTGGCTCGACCTGTAACGGACGAGAAGAGTTGGTCTACAAGAGTTCAAAATACAATTTCTCGGCAGGACACCAGTTTGACTCACTTGGAAAATATTCAATTTCCTGTGCCTCGACGTACTACTCTTTACCAGTCCCTACCACCGTTGTCCTCACTAGGCTTTTTGTCTGATAGCGGCAGTCTCCTCAGCTTGACTCATATCTACTGCATTCAACGAGAACGCTCATAATCCATTTGGTAAGAATAGTTGTCGTTTGAATGTGGGGGTGACCAGGAACGGGAGTCTTTCAGTCTGTAAGCTTCAGCAGATTCTCGCCTTGGACTGTATGGCATTTGTTCACTCTTAGATTGAAACAGCTAGACTGAAGCTCACATTTTACTCCCATCCAACAACAGGTATGATCGAGTTTTGGGCAAGCTCTTATATCTAGATGTCACGTAGACCCTGAGCAAAAGTCTGAGCACGAGGCACCCGCCGCATCATTAGGGAAGAAAACACCCACCTCGGGTTTATCCAAATCCAAGCTAATCCACAATCAACGGTAAAAATTCGTAATCTTACTCGTCGCATCCAGTCTCGAACCCTGGACCTGGCAGTCCCGACACCATCGCTCATTGCTCCAAACAGATTACTCAGTACCCAATTACTTCTTACAAATCTAACACTGTGCTTGGTATCATGTGGATTGGGATGCGGTGAACAGTCCGAGACATCTTGTACTATTCCGTTGACTTTTTGTCGCGAGAGTCCCAGGAAGGCATAAAAGCTCCACCACTAAGTGAGGAACTTATAAGGATCCTTGGCCGCACAACGAGGTGGTGTTTGACGAGGATGCCACCCAGCGGCTTTAGTGCGGTCGAAAACATGGGACCCCTAGCTTTGTCAGAACGGATAAAACGGAATTTGGATTATAGGGATTTTGAGCTTATTGGGAAGCGGTTATGAGCGCTATCGGGGTGTCAGCTTGAAGAATAGAATGGTCAATTCGACCTGAAACTTCTTGTGTCGTGACTTTTGAGGCCCTTTTTGTTTTGCTCACAGAACATATTCTCGACAACGTGGTCCAGAAACCTGGATTGTAATTACTTAGCTCAATTCCTCAGACCATCACAAAGAAAAAAATGAGAAACTTACACAGGTAACGCACTTGATCTGCGGCTGGAATCACATCACCTATGTAATCAGTTGAAGGGGAAGCTCTTGCGACTATGATACTCCCTTGTTCGAGTTGGGACATTGTGTGTCGAGATGGGGAATTTACTCACTCTCACGTATGAAATCAGCCCCTCCTGTGAATGGTTGATCGTGGAGGAAAGTATTGTCACACACTACCCGACGAGTATAGTGATTCCCACGTTGTGTGATCGATCTGTCTATTTTCGCAAATTGAACTGGATGATATTCTCGAGAACACTTTTCTGCCATCGATCTTGCCTTTCTCTCTACTTTTCGCAGCACTATCCCTGTTTGCAGCCCAAAAGATTTTGTACTCTGGGCAGGGATATGTCTTCTGATTCAACACTGGTGAGCACCGAGCAGCTCGAGCGGGAGGTCGCTCAGCAACAGATGCTCTTTAACGAACTGCGGATAAGCCCTACTGCTGGTTCTTCTGAACTCAATGAAGCCAAGAAAAAGCTTAGCCAATTGAAGATGGAACTTGGAAAAGCTAAGGCAAAAGCCGGCGGTCCTGTCGACGCAGCTGGTGGAAAGAGGAAGGAACGATTATTATTGAAAACTGCAAAAGTATGTGAAACGAAATTTGGGTCGCCGATGACTTACCACGCATTTCAGGGTACCAGAGATTATGGTCCCAATGAGATGTTCTGTCGTGAACATATCGAGCGGGTCGTCAAGGAATGCTTTACAACTTATGGAGGCTCGTGCTTGGACACCCCAGTCTTCGAACGCAAAGATGTCTTGACTGACAAATATGGCGAAGACTCCAAACTGATTTTTGACCTTATGGACCAGGGAGGAGAGCAACTTGCGCTTCGTTATGACCACACTGTCCCCTTGGCACGATACCTTGCTATGGCTGGAGGGACGAATACTCAGAGCAAAATCTGGCAGGTTGGAAAGGTTTATCGTAGAGACAGTCCTGTCATGTCAAAGGGTCGTATGCGGGAGTTCATGCAGGCTGTCAGTCATTTTGCATTCCGCCCTCTTACGCCCTTAACGCGATGCTATAGGATTTTGATATCAGTGGTTCCTGGGACCCCATGATTCCTGATGCTGAGATTCTTAGCCTACTCTGCACGGTCTTAGCCAGACTAGATGTTGGAGAGTTTGTGATCAAGGTATAAATTCTAATACTCTATGGCGACTGTCAAGATTCATTTTCTTCAGGTCAACCACAGAAAGATTCTCGATGGCATCTTTCAGGTTTGCGGAGTACCACAGGATAAAATTCGCACTATATCCTCGGCTGTTGACAAGCTGGACAAAGTGAGTAGTTCTTCTGACGATCTGAATGAACGCATCCAATGCCTATCATAGTCGCTTTGGACTGATGTTAGAAAAGAAATGACTGAGGAAAAGGGTCTTGATCCCACTGTTGCCGATAAAATTGGTGTTTATGTTCAACTTAAGGGTAAACAGCTGATCTTGTGTGAAATAGTCCAAACTAACGACTTATAGGGGGCGCTGATTTAATTGACAAGTTAGCGGAGGACGCAGCTATTGTTGCGAATGACAGTGCCAAACAAGGTCTAGAGGAAATGAAGATCCTCGTGTCATTACTTCGAGCATACAAGGTCATTGACAAGGTATCGTCTCCACCACTTGCATATGTAGACATCCCACTCTGACCCCGGTCTTCAGATATCCTTTGATATGTCTTTGGCTCGCGGTCTAGACTACTATACTGGTATCATCTACGAGGCAACCGTCGAAGCTTCTGCGCCTCCTTGGCTGAAAGCAGCCCAAGCAACCGCAGCAGCCCAAGCCAGCAATCTTGAATCCAATACCCTTACATCGACATCTCCACCTGCACAACTGCCCCCAAAGAAAGATAAACAGCCGAAGAAGAAAGCAGACGCAGATGAAGATGACGATATTGATGACTCACAAGTTGGTGTAGGGTCTATTGCTGCCGGCGGGCGTTACGATGGTCTCGTTGGTTCGTTCAGTTCTGCGGCTGCTGGTGACAAAGAAAAAAGTAAAGGTCATCTACCATGTGTTGGCGTGAGTATCGGTATGGACCGTATTTTCTCGCTGTTATGGCCAAAGTGGGTGGAGAAAGGTATGAGGAGCAAGGAAACGATGGTTTATGTTATGAGTGCTGGAGATGGGTTGTTGACAGAACGTGTAGCCTTAGTGGGAGACCTCAGAGAGGCTGGAATCAAGGTTCGTATGGATATCTGGTCTGCCTCTTCGTGAAGGTTCAAAAACCACTCATAGACCGATTTCTTGGCCAAGAACAAGCCTAAGCTCCCTGCACAATTTGCTGCTGGAGAGAGGGACGAAGTACCTTTTGCAGTGATGATTGGCGGTGACGAACTACGGGCAGGCTTCGTTACTGTTAAGGAGCAGAAATGGGAGTTTGTCGATGGAAAGAAAACGAAGGTACAGAGTACAGACCAGGGCGAAAAGGTAAAGAGAGATGAACTTATCCAGTGGATTAAAGGTACCAGAACGTACCAGGAGTGGAATACTGGGAAGCTCATTTGATCACCGATGTTCTGATAATCTATCTTTCAACTTGGATTGAACCCCTCTAGTTAGTAATAGTCCCCTAAATAGACATCATGCCTCGGTAGAGCTGTATTTCCATGTCCAATATTCTCCTGAAACCTGCCTCACAAATATACCTCAACAGATGCAGAATCGTGACATACAGGACCTAGTAATCCAATCCTTCGCGTCTAAGGAAACTTCTGGCATCAAATAAACATAAGATAAGCTCGGGCACAAGAGTTTAAGCCGCACAATGCAAATGAGTAGTCTCGTTTGAAAAAGTCTAATCTCGGCTGGATGGAGGAAAATTTTCGTGAGTCCCAGGCTCAATGAATGGTATTTAAACACATAGGGAACCAAAGATGCCAGAAACAAAGTGAAAGCAACATATATTGATATTTATGGACATTATGATAAACCTGCAACTCACAACACAGAAATCTTTCTTTCAGAAAAATGACATCTACGAGAGGGAATATCGACAACGTAATAGTTTCATTTCCAAAAAATCATTAAATGTAAATGGAATCAAATATATAGAGTGCGAAAGAACGAAAAGCTTGGTGAGAAGAGCAACAACAAATCGAAGCAGAAAAATCTCACATTAGTGATAACGAATCCAAAAGGTAGTCACAAAACAAGGCAGAGTCAGTAACATCAACGAGATAATAAACTATCGTTCACACAGGACTTGAGGTCTATCTTTAGCTGAACCTAAAAAAATCAGATGTCAAGGGCTAACTCACACAATCCATTCAACTTGATCCTGTACCTCCCACAACGACGAGCTTGGTAGTTTAGATATAGGTTTGGGGAAGCACAGAACGATGACAAAGCTTCTCTCGACTCAAACAATTCGCTACGCCTGATTCTTTCACCACACCTGCCACTTCCTCAATCCCTTACCCTCACTATGTCTCACTAACTGTTGACTTTGGTGAATGAGACTCCTGCACCAAATTGGCGTCACAACACAACCAATTTTATGCAAAATGCGCAACATCACACAAATTTGCACAGCCGCCCATCCCACAAAAAATCATCTACACTCTCCTTCTCCTCAAGTGCTAGACTCGGTGTATGACACAACCAAAACCGTCTGGCAGAAACCTCCTCATACACGAGGCGTAGCACACCGTTCGAGTTCAACATAGGCAAAGTCTCATGATCTCTGAACAACCTCAGATAATGCCTTCCCACCGTCAGATATACCTTTTTCAATCTCGGGAATCGCACAGGATTCGAAAGCAGATTGTCAAACTCGTGGAAACACAAATCAGCAGGAAAGCCTCCAGGAAACAATGCGTCGAGTTTCTCAATTTGCTCTGTCGTGAGGAACCTAACGTGGATGACCTCAAGTTTTGAGCTCGACTGAGAACGACTGAGTTGTTGTAAAGTATGGATGAGATAGCTAAAGGGATTTGGGTAGGTACGAGATGCGGGCTTGAGTATTACTGGACAGTTGATAGCTAGGGTCCGGAGGCTTGATGGAGCGTTGAACTCAATCACTGTTCCGTTTTGATTCAAACACGGATTTGGATATGATGAGAAATCTGAAGAAAATTCAACACACGGGCGTTGAGAATCATGATATCGCAAATCAACTTACTGTGGTAGAATGGAGTATAAACAAACGACCGTAAAGTCGACTTGCACATCTCCAGAACCTCGTTCACAATCTCAACCTCTTTGCATTCATCCCCCAAGAACAAATTTTTGAGTCGGGGGAATACGGATCCATGATCAAAACCACTACTGCCCACCGCCATCCATACCAAACACTCAGGCAACAACCTCACAGGGAATGCCAATGACTCCAATTTCGGCCACGATTTCACGATCCCGATTCCATCCATCTCATCCTCAAAAAACTCCGTTCCACTCATCCTCAAAACTCTTATTGAGTCAGCAACAGCAGCTAGATAAGCCGCAGGAATTCGCCGGTCTTCCACACAAAGTTCTGTCAGGCTATGACATCTCTTCAACACCTTCGTCACGATAGCCATGGTATCCGACAACGGATCATCACGATATCGTCTCATGATCGTTATTTTATTTAGGGTTTCCACTGGTAGGAGTTCAAGGACAGACTCAAATAATGGGTCAGGTTGGAGATAATGGTGGTCAGATTTCGTATTTTTGGATGGAGGGGGATAGCATTGTAGCTTGAGGTGGCGTACGTGTGAGAGGAGATGGGAGTGAGCGGGACTGAGTAACCATGAGCAGCGTGTCTCCTCCTCCTGAGACCCTGTCCAAGCGACCGGGCGACATCCGGATGATGAGGATTTCATCCGTTGGGGAAACCGATGAACTGTTATTTCAGCGAACAAATGCCGTTGTACAATGTATCGAAGAGTTCTGCACACCAGGGCGCACTGCGTGAGAGTATCCAAGTCATCTGCCAAGCCTTGAAGAATTTCATGAAAGAGTTCAACTGGCAAAGGAGGTGGGGACATGATATTCTGCCTAAAAACGTGGGAACAAGGCAAGAAACGGATTTTATACCATCGCGTTTGATCCGGGATGCACGTGAACTACCTCCATGTTCGTCGAACAGATGATGGATTTCGAGCTGTGAACAATGTCAAGGAGATACAAAACTCCATCTAAGACCCGAGTATCCTCAGATAATCTGTCCAATCATGAATACATCCAACCCTGTACACGGATAAACGTTTAACATCTGGTCGCTACTTGTCGAGGCAAGTCCAACATCGTCACTTTTTTGGAATATCATTTTTGATATTTTGTACCGATGGTATTAATGTAATGCGCAGCTTCAACATCAGCCAAGTTGCCCATTTTGCAGATTTGACATGGTCGACATTAAAAAATATAATAATTATCGACTAAGATAGGCCTTTTGGATCGTATTCGTATTCGGCGTAAAGAGGCACCCAAACCTTGTCCTTGGCCCTCTGTCTGACTTCTTCTGCTTTCAAACCTTCAACGCCTGATTTGCCTTCTCGAACGACTTCTTCAGCCACAGCGATACCAATTTCAAAATTAATCTTTGGAGCTTCCCCAAAATCTGGCAACAAGGCTTCTCCAGCATAATCCCCTTCTTGACTGTTTCTCTTCCGAATAGCAGGTGAAAGCTCAGCAAGTCGATGAGCAGCCACAACAATCATTTTATCTGTTATTTCCTTCGCTTTTGAAAGTACCGCACCAAATCCAAGACCTGGATAGATCAATGCGTTATTGCACTCTGCAATTCTAAAACCCCATGAAGTTGGTCAACACGAAGGTAGGAGGGTAGGAGAGCGATGGAGTATTTACACGAATTCCCTCTCTTCACCTTCGACCTTCATTTTAACAGGCGGGAAAGGACTTCCTGTCGCAACTAGACCTTTGCCCTTTGTCCACTTCATGATATCATCCGGCTTTGCCTCTACAAGTCGGCTGGGATTTGACAATGGGAACACAATTGGCCTCTCGCAGCCCCCATCCATCATTGCTTGGATCACTTCTTGTTGAAAGACTCCAGCGGCAGTCGAACATCCAATCAAGACTGTCGGTTTGACCTGCTTCACGACGTCTAATAACATGATATTACCTTTCCAACCCTCATCAGCATTCCTAACGAAACCTTCCAAACGACCTTTGATTTCCCCGACGCCTTTCGCCATGCCTTTGCCGATATCATATACCAAGCCTTCTCTGTCAATCAACCAGAATTTACTATCTGCTTCTTCCCTTGAGACATGATCTGTTGCCATCATTGCATCTCGAATTTGGGAGGCTATCCCTAGTCCCGCCGAGCCTGCACCCATGACTACATACCGTTGATCGGCCAAAGAGCCTTTCTTATCGTGCGAGTGGTCGTTAGCAATCCCAGCAGCAGCTATGAGACACGCGAGTGTGACTGCGCCTGTCCCTTGTCTACTCAATGTCAGTGATCTATAACCAAGGATTACGACTGCTCAGACTTACATGTCATCATTGAAAACAGCATGTTGTTTCTTGTAGCGCATCAAGAGTCGGTATGCATTTTTAGTGGCGAAGTCCTCAAAGTGAAGCAAGCTATGAGGGTAATACTTGCGGACCAATTGTATGAACCTGAAAGAAATGGTATCAGCAGTATTCTTGCCTAGTCGAAGATGTGATCCAACTATGCTGACTTGTCGAGGAATTCATCGTATTGCTCTCCGCGTACCCGTTTATGTTTCCAACCCTTGACACAGAACTCATTCACAATTTCACATGCGAAGAGAGAGGACGTACAACATAGAGCTTATCATCCAGCAATTGCTCATTATCTGTGCCAACATCTAACATCACGCTTAACGACCTAGCTGGGTTTAAGCCTCCAATCAATCTGGAAACCTGGTACATGAAATTACTCCCTAATATAACTCGATTTCACTCACGTATACATGACAGACTTGGCCGTTGAAATCTTTGTGACATCTTGAGCTCAAAACCGACAGCATACGTAAGGATCACAGACTCACCGCGATTCCCTATAAAGCCAACCTCAGCCGAATTGATAGATTTGAAATTCAAGGCAATAGCACTCACACCAACTCCCTGATCCCCGATGCCCAGAATCGCCTCTGCATCTGTACAAACTATCAAGTCAATTTCTCTCCCCTGCTTCACAGTCTGCTCCAGAAACTCTTCTTCCATCGTCTCTCGATCACTGAATGTCAAATACAAACCCTCGCTTCTCCTAAACAGATGAGAATATTGTGCAATTGCATCTGCCTGGTGGGAATTTATTAGCTTGAGCTCCAACAGTGAGGAGGATGTGGAGTGTGGATGAAGTGGAAAGGAGGTACTCCAGAACACCTCACCTGAGTCGGGGTATAGATGATGGGCACAAGCTCCTTTAGGTATTTTGAGACAAGCGCATAATACAGTACCCAATTCTGGTCCTTCAGGCTTTGTAAAAAGGTATTCCTGCGAAGGGGGTCACGGCGTGTACTAAGTTGCTCATATGCTCGGTCAACCTGCTCGTCAAGAGTATTTACGCGAGAGGGTAGCCGTCCAACGAGACCAAAGTCTTTTCGTTCGCGGTTGGTGAAGCATGTGCCTTTGTTAAAGCGAGGGTTTGTCAGAATTGATTCACCACGAAGAGCAACTCGCGCTGCAGGTATTGTGTGTTTTCTAGCCCCTGTAAGTGCTCTGCTAACTGACATAGTCGTGGAAAGAGTCTCTGCTTGGGCGTGGGTCTGGAGCTAACTATGAAACCCATATGATGCAACGATGAGTTATTATAAGACTACGGACATAAATGGACAATGAACATCAGTCGTGATAACATTAGTACAGGTAAGTATGTGTATACGGTGATACCGCAATACAAAATTCCACAGGTGAGAGTTTCTGAACATCATAAAAGACGAAGCGAAAAGCCTAAGCGGCAACGAGACTTCCTTTGTATCCATCGCCTCGTCTGACGGTGCGTATACCAAGGAGAATCGTGATGAACAAAGCAAATGAGAGGAAAATCCTGCGTACGGGTTGCTTAGGCCTCAGAAAGTTGGATAATAGCCGATAAACATACCAGGTAATCCATCCAAAAGCAATCAGAGCGTTGATTTGTCCACAATATCTGAATAAGTCTTCTCTTGAACAGTTGACTCCGCCTCCAACCGACTCTGTTAGAGCCGCAGATGCTGTCAGCCAGAGGACCCATGTAACGAACAAACTAGTATGTTCAAAGTCAGTTATCCAGGAAAAAAGGGTGCAAAGCGAACAACGCACAAGACGATATTCGACAAGACGCTAGAGGCGACGGAGTATCGGGCAAGGAGGAAAAGGAATACAAAAAAGGGTACCAGAAGCACTGTCCATGCGGAAACAAAAAGGAAGTATCGGACTCGATCTCGTTCTCCCAAGTTTCTGTAATTGTGGTGATTGTTGAAACGAGAGACCAGCCAACCAGAAATTGCGAGCTATTCAGGAAGATACTGTCAGTAGACGCATAAAAGAAAGTCTGAGTACACCTAATGTGTACCTCAATAACAGCAAAGAGCCAGACAAATGTATAAAGGACTGGATTCGGTTCAGCGATGCTCTGAGAAAACGAGAGATACACCCGCACTGGGATAGCCGCGTTTCACGACGTTGTCAACAGCCATGGTGCAATAGGAGGACAGAAAACGAAAGGGATATGTAGGGGTGGGTGAAGTAACAGTCAGTCGTACTTGGGGTTTCGTCAAGGTCGTAGAGGTATTATATACGTTGAGGCGCGAAAGGAGGTGAAGCTCTACACGATCACTCTGAAACTTTCAACATGACATCATTATTCCACGCTACAAATTGGACTTGTGCCATCATTGATCTTATAAATACCCCTTTATTTCTAGCACAGCGACTTGATACTGGAAATTTATAGTTTATTCAGATCCCTAGTTCAGCGATTCAAGTCACACCTGATAAATGCTTTCGGTGTTGTAGTCTATCAATAATTATCATCAGCTCAGACTGTGGTGCTAACTCCAGTAACAACCATAATCTGACAGGAATCAAGACAAAATCGCGTCGAGCGAGGTGTTCCAATACCAATATCCACCTATCATATACAAGTTTGCTGTAACATACATCTGGAAGTCTGACTTCGGGGTCCTGATTGCTGCACCTGGTAATCGAGTAATACATAGTTCTTGTAATTGTCCTGCGCCTTTGGCATTAGCCTCAATCTCTGTTAATCCTGAATTGTGTTCAATATGCTTGTAATTGCATTACAGTGTTAGCTCCCCTGAAGAGACATATCTAGCAAGGGAAAATAGGTGCAGAGGTAAGATAAACAGATAGAGGTAGAGGATGTAGTGGAGAATTGAAGAGTTGATAGCTTTTGCAGACTACTATTGATCGCTCAGATGCACAGTTGCTTGAAAAACTGCCCAAGTGTTTGCTTATTGAAGATTGAATTGTGGCAGTTCAGTAATATTAGCAGAAAAATCTGAATAAATTGGGGCAAAGGAAGACAGCCATGAGGAGTGTTATACATAAGGTGAAGAACTCAGATGAGTTACTTTCATGACAATGTCGACATATATAGTATTGAAATATTGACTTTGTAACCTAGGGTATCAAGCCGAAATGGAAATTCACACTTAGATTTGCACTGTGCATTGAATTTTATCTCAAATGGTATCAGCCCTAAATCTCACTACTTGCAGCATGTTCCAGCCTTCCCAGATTGCAGAATCCATTTTCTACAGCACAAGATACGATCACTCATTCCCTCCCCCTATTCCCATCTCAGTCACATATCTTCCTCGGCCCATCTTCCTCATCACTTCGACAACTTGTCCGACCTTCTCAAATTCATTCCAACCACTCAGGAATTCACGACTTTTGCTAGTACTTCCTTCACTAAGACTTTCCAAAGGTTCCAGAAATCTGGCTTTCAGCGCCTTCCATTGCATCGCTTTCACATTCTCTGCGAAATCTTCAACATCGTCTTTTGAGCCTTGAGCGTAAATAATTCCAGGATATCCAAGTTTTGCAAACCCATCTAGGTGATACTCTGAACTCCAGCGCTGCAGATTTCGCCGTTTTGTTGGAGACACTAGGTGATGTGACGTGAATAAGACATGATAAATGTTCTCGGATCTCGGCTGTGAGGGACTCTGTGATTCGGCTATCTGTGATTCTTCTTCGTCTGGCGTTGGGTGAAGGAGAGGTAAGAGGTGTGAAGGAAGTAATTGATATAGTGGATATCTATCATGATACGAACAAGCCGGAGGATATGGTTATTTTCGTCCTCAACAAAGCAAAGCAGGTCGCTGGACTTACTCTGATCTCTCTTCTGCACCGATTTCATCCAGACCTTCCAGAATTCTCTCTCTCCACCATTGCTGCTCCGCCCGACTGAGATCGTCACCGCTTATTGTGATACAATCGTTTATACTCCTATATTCCCCATTATACCCCTGGCAGTCTATTTTGAACGACGCTTTGGAACCTTCAACTGTGAGCTGAAACCTCACAGGTGACAAGCTCATGTCATTCGGTGGGAAATCCAAACTGGGATCAGATAACACGAGTCGTTCCCATTTTTCTGCTTCTGATGACCCAAATCCCGCATTTGCTTTGTTGTCCACAGAAGAGCTTCCCAAGGTCAGATCTCTCAGTCCCAAGTCTGAAGAAATATCCAGGAACGTGAGATGTTCCCCAGGTAGAAGCGAATACCAAATGAGTTTAAGTTCTTCCACTTGTCTATTCAGTGAGAGACATGCTGACATAGAGGTCTACGCGACAGCAGGATCAGCGTTTAATGAGCAAAGCTGTAAGATATATCTCCCGTGTATCTGATTTGGATCGAACTGATGGTCAATGAAGTCTCGACAGGTGGCGGCCGCTGGTCAGGTGCATTGGAGCCGGTTATCGGATCATCAGTCAGATATTTCACCGCGGATGTTTGTCCCGTACAGCGGGTGTCTGATTTCGATCATATTTGCAATTGCATACAATCGAAACCCTAGGTTACGACTGGATTTTCTGAGGCTTTTGACCGTCCAGTTGCACATATGAATTCATTGAAGGACGCAAGCAACCATGAAGAATGTTTGAAAGTTCAAGGAAGACGTGCTTTGAAATGTACAAATGGGAGAAAAAACAAAACAAAAGGAACTGCCTGCAAATCAATATGCACATGATACACTAGACACCATAATGCAAGTGTGAAAGTTAACTGAGCGTCTTAATGCCCAATGAAATGGTTCGTATTTTATGATGAGCCTTTTCAGTCTTTTCAGCAACCTGGCAAATCCGATCAGAAACCTTTAGAATCCACCCAAGCACCCTTCAAGGACCATTGACTGGGCCGAGAACCCTCCACCGAACTTTGCCAACCGTGCAGTCATATTGTCGGTGGCCTCCTGCGCCTTCCTACGTCCACCAGGGGTTATCGACCTCTTCTGCCCAGACTCACGAGAGCTTGGCAAATTAGACAAATTTTGTGGTAGAGGCTGTGATTGCTGATGAGAGGGTCGTGAGATTGAAAGATACGAAAATTGTTGGAGCCCGTGTTGATGAGAAACAAGCGGTGATTCAGAAGGGTATGTAGATGATGATGGTGAATCGCTTAATGAAAATGAGTCTACTGCGGCACGGGGTATCGAAGGAGAAACCAAGCTATAAGACAGTTCCAGATCTGATTCGGACTCGGACGACGAGGAGGAAGATGACGACGAGTATGAGGCAAAGTATGGATTATACTGAGCATGTTGTTCTTTTAGGCGTCGTTCGGGTTCACAAACTTCATGGGCGGTGGGATGGGGATAGTTGTTTATGAGCTCGGGAAGATTCAGAAGGCAATTTTCGCTTGGTTCGATTTTTACACCATCATTATCAACATTTGGAGGAGGGCGACTGCGTCCTCTAACACGACTGGAAGATCGTTTGTTTCTCAACTGGGTATTGTAGCACCTCCCACCACGCTCTGGTAGAGCGCAGACGTTTTCTGCTACGACAATAGGAGCACGGTCGTATTGAACAGCGGAGTGTGTGAAAATTGTCGACGTGAGATTTGGCGTCGGCGGAAAATGAACATGGGGGGAGTGGATTGGGTACTCAGAAAAGGGCAAGGGATTATACTCTGGCATCAGCAGAGGCTTGAGGCACGGTTTTGGTCGCCCATGGCTTTTACTAGAAGGAATTTTGAGCGGTTGAGATGGCTGGTCAAAGCGCACGGTAGACATGTGCTGATCCTGGGTTTATGATAGGAGAATGGCAGGAGAGGGGAACGTTGACTGAAGTTGGCGTAGATGCAGGCAGCAGTAGAATAGTGAGAACAGTAACCTCGCCAGACGAGGAGCTAAAGACGCTCCCTACGCCAACGGAGGACCTGGCCAGCAAGGGCACAAGAGAAACTTGCAAGACAAACGGTTACTTTGAGGGGAAATTTTGAAGACATCCGATTCTATATCCATTCAGCCAAGGCACAAAGACAAACAAACCGGTGCATCGGGTCATGTTAAGCACTGATCTAGATCACTGATCCAAGAAGTTCCTCGCACTTCCGGTGCCACTACCCTTCAGGGTTGGAGAGTAGTAGCACGACATGCCACATATGTACAGCTGTCCGCCGGATTACTGCTCCAAGCCGCCAAGCAGCCCGGTGACGAAGCCGGTGGTGTCCGTTGCGATCATTCCATCCGGTTACAAATGGAGATATATCTAATCACCCACAGTAGTACATGAAATGGAAGTGTGAAAGTTGTGACTGTCTTGTCTGATCTTGAAGAGGACATCAGAAGAATCTACTTCTGCCATTTCCTCCGTCACAGATACTCAGGGCCTTCATGATCGCACTAATGCTCATCGAGATCTAGGCCCTCAACCTGATATTATTTTTTTACTACAAACAGGATCGTTCTTTGGCTCTATATGGCACTAAGTAGTAATTGACAACGCCTTGTTGCAAACCAACTGTCTTACGGAACGTGTGTTGACAACTATTTGCCCTCGAACGTTCGGGCCTTGTCAGGCAATATGACAGACAACTCCCCTTAAGGCTGATCGTCAAAATAATTCTTTGCGTTACAACTACAACAAACAATAAACTCCTGGTAATTCTAGGTAGGTCCCATGATACCCCTCTGTCGTCATTTCCTCGTGACACGATGTTATCCCGAACTTCCGTAATAGCGCTCGACAACATGCGGACAAACAAGCCTCTAAGTTCGGTGTGAGCGTAGTAGAGCCTAACCCGATAGCTTCTGACCGAGAACACTGTAAGTCCACCATCATTTGTTCGATCAAGAGTGGGTCAAGTAACGCCACGTTGCCTCACTCTCCGAACATATCATCGCCCCAAATCACAAGACATGAAGACCCCCTGCTCCATCAACTCCACTTTCATAGGTACCGCCAACCCATAGGTAAACATGACATTGAACTATAAAACATTACAAGTAACATCCCAATCCATCCAAAATGCCGCAAACCACGTGACGATCATGTTTCAGTCTTTCTTGTTCCCAGCGAGCATGTCTTCTGACACAGCAACTTCCGGTCTTCGGCTATCTTTTCTCAAACAAGATTGACGCTCATCAATATTGCGCTGTGCCGTCACCAGTGATAATTAAAAGCCGCAAGAAGTGGGAATTCGAATTGTATTAGGGTGTTTGTTTGGATTCGTGTGTAATTCTTTAGGGTAGGCATCATGAGAAAGCACGAATAAAAATAATGTCCAAAATGTGTACCGTACAAGGACCTAGTGACAAATCTCACTGATCCTCATTCACTCAGTGTCTAATTGGAAGTGCAGCTGGTGCATGAAGGCAGACTTTCAAAACTGCTACGATGGAGTAACACCATCATGAAATTCATGCCTAAACAAATGTTTTAACAAATGGTTCCTCTAAATCCTAATACTCCCTCATATGACGTCACAGTACCTTCCCCCTTTTTTCTCTCTGAACTCTCTATGTGCTTTCCAAAGTGGGCTTTGTGTCTGATTCTTACATTCGTCGTTGTCAACAACTATTTTCGTAAACAATTAATCTGAAGAGGCTGAAAGGTCAAACGTTGTCTCGGATCTCGTCACAAGCGGTTCGGAGTAAGAAGGGCTTGATACTGTTGAATGACGTCGTTAATTATCTTCTATTGTTCGAATCTTATTTGAGGAGTGATAAAACCATTTTGTGTGAGCTTTCATAATGAGAATATCTCCATCTACTTGTCAGCCGCCTTTTGACAGGAGCCGTAACCACTATTGCCAAGTTTCATGTGTCTGATTGATTGAGTGAGTGGAGGGGTGCGCCAGCCACAGCAGTTATGACAACTGTAGTAAGAAGCGAAATGCGACAAGACCATTTGGGTACAAGGGAAGGAGATCTCAAGAGTCGTCCTTAGGACGGTCCAGCAAAGAGGGTGAACTCGGACCGAGTGGTGCAGATGGGGTTAGAGAGTGTTGCACATGATTTGGATAGAGATGGGGTCAGATTGTGCAGGCGAACTAATGGGCAAGGAGGAGCATGAGACCCACATGTTTCAGTGTGATTGAGGAGCGGTTTAGGAGTTGACGTTGGAATGCGCGATGGAGCAAGAGGAAGGATGTCCCGACTTCAAAGACCCCAAATCCCCAACTTGATCCTAGATAACAGATGTACGAGCGGATTGGTCTTGGAAAAGCATGTTCTTACAACAATTAAGACCCTTCATTTCACATTCCATCAACACAGCATCAAGGGGTTCAGGGAAATGCGACATTGCATTCATGATAGAAAATGCCAAAGTAAGAGTCAAAGGAGGAAATAACCAGGAGGAGATTTGTGACTTTCATGACGGAATCCGTTTTTCACTGCGAATGTTCAAGCCAGGAGTTTGAGGCCAGGGTCTTAGGGTGATCTGTTGGTGATCTGTTGTAACGATAGGGTGGTTGTGGTCAGGCCTGAAATAAGTGTGTTATCCAGTACCATGACATTGTCTCAAAAAACGAGGTGAGTGTTATTGTTGATGCAAGAACACGATAACAAGATGGACGATCCACAAAGCATGAGTCGGCCTCCACAAGGACTATTCGACCGGGTGGGAATGTTTTATTTTTATCACACCAGCACTGCCGCAGCTGCATATTGGACGTCAATGCCAATTACAACAGGCCCGCCTCCTTCGTCCGTCGGTTTTGATGACGACGACGACGACGGCTGGCTAGACATGCCTGTCGTCCGTGAGGACTTTCTCAATACAGATCTCGACGAAGAAGACCGTAGGAAATATCATTACCGGCCGCCTTCCAGATCGCGGCAAGCAGTAAACGCTACAGGCAACCTTATAGATGTCGACAACAGGGGAAACAATTGGCGCTCAAAGGTTGAACAGAACGAGAGTGAATATACAAGGTTGAGGGCAAGAGAGGAAGACGAGAATGACGATGTACATCTGCGTACCAAGTATCTCTTTGATGAAGACAAAGCTATGACTCCGCTCGACCAGATGCAGGCTACAAAGAAGCTTTTGACAGAGGCTCAGAGGATTGCATATGTTGGCGTATGTGCATTGACTGCAAAGGAGATGACACAGGAGCTCAGGCTTCAGAAACGGAAAGAGCTCAAGGCTGCAGTTAGCAGTATGGAACTCTGGTCATTGAAAATTATGGGAAGGCTATATTATCACATGGAGCTGGAAACATCAGGTATATCTACACCACAGACTTGCAAATATCCTTATCTAACTCATGCGATGGACGATATACAGAACAGAAGATGATCGAACAGCTGGCAGAGCATGGCGTACAAGCTATAGACCTCGTTCCATCGCTCATGACGACACATACTGTAGCCAATCCAGAATATGATCCGGAAGAAGCAAGACGCTGTCATGAATCCCCTCAGTCAGATCACCCAGACTTTGACGACGCCGACGATATCTCTATCCAAACGCTCGTCGAGCCCGAGCCTCAGCAACACCAAAATGCTCCAACATATAAAAACCGATCACAGGCTCCGGACAGCAAAACCCAGCCTCCATCTACGCCTCCAGCTTCACATACCTTCCCCATTTCAAGCACAACCTCCAATCCCACCCAAATTACGGCCAAAGTCCTTGCCGATACCACCACCACCTCTTTGGCAGGTGTAACTACCACACTATCCAGTGTCGACAAAGATGTCACTCTTGATATTCGCTGGACAGTTATTTGTGACTTGTTCCTTATATCAGTAGCCGATAGCGTCTACGATGCACGATCACGAGTGCTACTCGAACGAGTGGCAGAGAAATTAGGATTAGGCTGGTCAGATGTTATCAGATTTGAGAGTAGAGTTACGGAGGCATTGGAGATTCAAGAAGACATTGAGAAATTAGAACAACAAGACATTGTCGAAGGTGTACAGAAGGCAAGGAAAGGAAGAAGATATATGATGATGGGGTTAGCTACTCTTGGTACGACCCTGTTTGACTCACGTTCAATCGTCCACTTACAGTGGTTCAGGTGGCGGTCTCGTCATAGGTCTCTCTGCGGGTCTCTTGGCACCTGTCATTGGCATTGGTCTCGCAGGTGCATTCACAACTATCGGAATCACTGGTACTGGCGCATTCTTAGGCGGAACTGCCGGCGCTGCAGCTATAACCACCGGGGGTATACTCACAGGAGGGACTATCGCTGGACGTGGAATGGCGAAGAGGACGAGAAATGTTCGTACATTTGATGTGTTGCCTTTACACAACAACAAGCGGGTAAATTGTATCATAACCGTCCCAGGGTAGGTTTTTTTCTGTGATAGTCTGACAATTGATGCTAGTGACACGTTTTCCTTGATTGATACAGGTTTATGAACGGTGTCAATGATGATGTTCGATTACCGTTCAGTGTTCTCGACCCTATTGTCGGGGATGTATTTAGTATACTCTGGGAACCGGAGATGCTCGGTGAAACAGGAAGTGCTTTGAAAATAATGACGCAAGAAATTTTATCCCAGGTTGGGTTGACTATTCTTCAAGCTACAGCCATGACAGCACTTATGACCGCTCTCCAATGGCCAATAGGTAAGCTCATGATCTCCATAGCTGAGAATCCATCTCAATCTTCATGCTCAGTTCTTACAAAGCTTGGCTATTTGATTGACAACCCCTGGTCTAATGCTCTCGACCGTGCTAAAGCCGCTGGTCGGGTACTCGCCGATGTACTCGTCCAACGTCACCTCGGTGTGCGCCCAATGACCCTGATTGGCTTCTCTCTCGGCGCGCGAGTCATTTTTTATGCTCTCCTGGAGCTCTCGCGACAAAAAGCTTATGGAATCGTCCAAGATGTTATTCTCCTCGGAGCAACGCTTACCGCATCCCAATCGACATGGTGTGAAACACGTAGTGTTGTATCAGGGAGATACGTTAATGGATTCGCGAAGAATGATTGGGTGTTGAATTATTTGTTCAGGGCTACGAGTGGTGGTGTTGGGACTGTTGCGGGACTGAGAGAGGTTCAAGGTGTTCCTGGGCTGGAAAATGTGGATGTGACAAATAAGATTACGGGGCATATGAGTTATAGGTCATTTTTGCCATTGATTTTGGATCAGCTAGGGTTTCCAGTCACGGCCGATTACTTCGATGAACCTGAAGTGGGTGTTCTGCTATATTCTTATTGACTTGAAGTAATGGGCTCTTTCCGAACGGTTTAGGAACCGGATTTCGCGGAAGATAGGGTGGTGATTAAGGAGGGATATGACGAGAAGGGTAAGAAGAAGACTGGATGGTTCGGGAGAGGTAAGAAGGAGAAGGATGAGAAATCGTCCACTTTGTCATCAAGTCAATACGTCTCTCGGCCACCGACGGCATCATCATACGCCAGATCCAGATCCACACCCACACCCATCATTACAACCGATCCCACTGCCACTACAGTGGCAGAAGTAGCAGCATCGGCACCACCGATGAACCCCTTAGGTGAAGAAGACGATGAAGACCTTCCGCCACGTCTCAACTCGCCCATTTTACAAAACCGTAATCAGATTTGTGCCTCCCCACCTACCTCATCGAACTCAACAGTGTCTTCCGGTTCAGATTCAAGAGCACTCACGCCCACAGGTTCACATACCTCGCCTACACCTCATGCGTTGCCAGTGCCTAGCACTTCAGGAGAGGATTCAGATATACCTAAACACGCCGGATTTGATCTGGATGCCATGAGAAAAATGATTGGGCAGGCTGTCAGGGAGAGGCCAGAGGAACTGCAAGTCAATGCTACTGCTGTCATGGCAGAGTCAGCGCAATCAGATGATAATGAGTTTGGAAACACGAAGAGTGGTCTGATGCCAGTTTTACCTTCCGTAGTCGCCGAGGAGAAGAGTTGGTCAGCAAGAGACGTTGTGAAATCTATTCCATCGAGAGAAAAGGAACAAGAGAACAGACGGTACGGAGGAAGAGGGGAGCTCTCTTCATCGTCGCCTTCATTGGCATATAATTCTCCGACAGGCAACGAATTCGACTCGCCTACTTGGGGACCATCGACTTCCTCCCCCTACCTACCATCCCCTACATACTGTCCTTCACCGGTCATGCCACCGCCACCATCGTCGTCACCGGGTCTCTCGTCTCCTTCGTTTGCCGGTGGCAGTCTCCACTACAACCCGTTTGCGGCGTCGAGCACAGCTTCACTAACGTCCAATGCATTCAACAATAGTGATCACTATTCTCAGTCTCATGAGTATCATAATAATCAAATTGGTGCTAGCGGGGGAGCAAGGTTGGATAGTGGAACAGGGTTATCATTTGGTTCTGCTGATGGTACGATTATGAGCGTGGACGGGAGTGGGAGTAGTAGTGGGAGTAGATTAGATGCTTGGGTTGTTCCTGGTGATATTGGAAGGCAGTCAGGGACGACCACTTCGGGATTTGTGATGAATCCGTGGGCTTGAATAGACGATTTATCTTCTTTGCGGACGCATGACATTCATTCATTGTGTTATCATAGTAGTTACATTAGATATCCATATTTTGGCATTACCATTTGCGTGAGTTTTGGTGGTAAAAGTCTTCTTTGGACTCAGTCTACAGTCCATAAAACTAATTAAATTTGGTGCTGATTGTTGGTCAACAATCGAGTAATCATTTGATAGTGCACCCTTAATACATCATATCTTTTACGAGAGTCATATCTTATTGTAAACTAAGTCCTGCTTCTGACTTGACAGACTTTGTTTGATATCTGTCTTTGCCTTGATTGTTTGTCATTATGCAGGCAGCTTCCATTTTGTTATGGGCTGTGTTTTTAAGAATAGAACTACTTCTTCAATGGATTGATATCAAATAGTTTATCACTGACCTGCTGAGAGCATCTAGTTCTAAGTGCTTTCTGAGATAATTATAGTTAGCTAAGGCCATTCACACACTGTTGTGGCTAATGATTGTACAGCCTTGTAAGATATTTACATTCACTGATAACAATGACAAATGAATTATGAGATATCATAATGATAATTCTCTCATAATATGGCGATTGATTTACCTACTCAGAAGTTTAATGTTGATTGATGGTGTCTAGTAGCTTGCTACTAGGACATTATAAATATTATAGTTTATTCCTAAGAACTTTTCTCAGCATTTCTTTCATCAAGATAACGCTTATCCATCATCTATCTTTCCTATTTTTCTATCTTCCACAGCATAAATTCACCCTCTTCAAACTACAACATTAGATATTATCAGATCTGAAATGAGATATATTAAAATGTGATAAAGAGACAGTATGATAAAATCAACTTAATTCCATAACAACAAAAGGATAATCAGCACCTCTGTAATGGAGGATAAGCCGGCCTGAATTTTCATCGAGACCAACCAAGAAGCTGATAAGTGGTGTATAGGTGAGGTTAAGCATACTGTCAGCATAACGCCATTGGTAACCAGGAGAGCGTGAAGTCAGATCATAAGTACCCATCTCAAGACCACCCTTACTTTCGTAGGAGCACGACACAAGTGCTCCAAATTGTATCTGACGTGTTTCCCACAAACATGCGGATCCCAGAGGTCCCAAGATGTCAGTTGTCGGTGGAATAGCAGGGTCATGTCTGATATAGACACGTCTGGCCTGAAGGCCGCAAGTTCCAACAAAGTATGTGGCGTCGTGCCCGACAAGGGGCCGGGAAATGCAGTGTGGATAGACGTTTGAAGTAACTCGATGAAGGAGTAGTAATTTCGGAAGAGCCTCGTCATCTGAATCATTGATAGCATAAATTTGAATGGCAGATCCGATGACCACAGCCAGACGATTATAAGGAAGAAGGTATGCCTTGCACCGGCTACCCTGCTGAGGCCGCCATGAATCACTGGTCGCTCCTTTTTCTGCCACTGATTGCTCCATGTATTTCTGGAAAACACTAGGATCGTCTGAAAGTCGGCGAAGTTGCAAGATTTCGTCCCAATCTTGGTCACTGCGCCAGGTGTAACATTGTATGATATAGCGATCTGAAACATTAACAGAATTTTGGAAGCGAATGCCTGTGTTGTCAGTATCCCAGATGGTCATCAAATGAATCGGTTCGAATGGGGGATAACAATCAGCCGAGTGATTCACTTCATAAATTGAGAAGCGCGTTCGACCTGCAGCAGGATATTATTAGAGAATGCCGAAGAGCCTGGAATCGTCGTACTTACGGTCCCATGAACTATCCCAACCAAAAAAAGCGACCCAGAAACTAGACCGATTACCTTCCTTGAATGAGAGCTCGAAACGGTATAAACTTTGTGGGTCTTCAGAATGTGTTGTTTTGAAAAGTTCATAGTGTATGGAAGTGTCCAGATCAACCATGACTGCATGCTCATCTCTATCAACACCAAATAACCACCTGCACCCTGGTAGGACTTCCACTGACTCCCACCGGAGGGGTGACATGACGGCGCGACAGTGGAATCGAAGATCGGAGGATGCCGACCACGTACCATGGATCCGAAGGGTGTTTAGAACGTATCGTCTCAGATCACTGAGGGAATTTTTATTGTCAGGCTCAAAAAACGGCTGCTGAAACCCAGGAATCGACTCGAGGCTAGAACAGAGTGTTTCCAAGAAATACCGGTTATTCGTAATGTCATAAAATACTCTACATGTCTTTATCAGGCCGTTAGCTTCACCGTTATACCTATGATAAAGTAGAAGATCTGACCTGTGAAATTGCAAGCAATCCTTGATAGTCAAGGCAGAGACAGATTTTGAACAAAATTTCGAGAGGTAAGATCAACAATTGGACTCGGTGAAAAGACAGATCTTGGTCAAAATCTCGGCAAGTCAGATCAGTATTGGAACTCTGTTTAAGGCCTGGCGAGCTCTTTCGGAAAAAAAGTTGACCGGTATGAAGTGACATGTTTCTTGGAGGCTGCCTGATTTCAAGTAAGGATAGAACTATCTTCGATGGTTGTTGGGGTATTGCTGGTGGCCTCTTATACTACAGAATGCTGGGTGCCCCAAAATTAGACGAAACACAACAACCAACCAGTCACAGAATTGCAGAAACCCTCCATCAGTGTACTGGACCGATAAGGCACAGAAAATTAACCAACAATACCCTGCATTGTGCACAGTTCAGACCTCA
>Ga0153993_100165_pt1 | contig 23740 bp, 26 predicted proteins | sample TSNC077MetaG_FD_104706 | JGI IMG/M metagenome (GOLD analysis project Ga0153993, IMG submission 104706) | Attine ant fungus gardens microbial communities from North Carolina, USA - TSNC077 MetaG | ecosystem: Host-associated > Fungi > Mycelium > Unclassified | place: USA: North Carolina, Lumber...
CCTACCGCACCCGATCCCGCCGAGAACTTCTGACCAAGAACCGATCCAACAACGATTAATGACAGTAGGTGGGTCAACTTTGCGGGACCCGTAAAGGGTCAGAGTTCAGAGACCGTTGACACACCCTGGCGTAGTGGCCAAGATCGATCGACTCAACAGCCTGTTCGACGGTAAGGCCGTCTTCGAAACGCTTGGTGGCTTCCGCGATGACGAACGAAAGATAGTCGCGTACACCATGAACGCCCCGCTTATCCGTCACCGGACCGTGGCCGGGCACAATGACGTCAAGATCGAGGTCGAGGATGAGATCGCAAGCTGCGATCCATCGTTCGGTCGGCCCAGCCCACACGATCGGTGTTCCACCGACGAACAGAATGTCACCGGCATACAGCGTCTTCGCGTCAGGCACGTAGACCAGAGTGTCGCCGGCGGTGTGGGCGGGACCGACCTGAATTGGTTGGACTTCACGACCCCCGACGTCAAGACTCAACTCGCCTTCGAACCTACGTGTCGGCCCTGTTGACGTGATTCCCTCAAAAGTGAAGGGCCCGAAGATCGATCGTGCGAATTCTCCTGCAATGCTGTCGGATTTTTTGGTCGTGATCAGCGAATCAACCGCACTCTGTGTCATAAGTTCGGCCGCGGCCTCGGATGCGATGATATCGACATCACGTGCAGCGAGAAGTTCGTTGCCGAAGTAGTGATCGCCGTCGGAATGCGTATTGACCAACACTTCGAGGGGATGGGCCTCCGTGACAGGGGCGATGCCGTCCAACATTTCCTGTGTCAGCGCGAGATCGAAGAGTGTGTCCACCATCAGTGATGTTCCGGATCCGGTGATCAGACCGGCGTTGCTCCACCCCCAACTACCGTCGGGTTGAAGCCACGCGTGACACCCTCGCCCAAGGTCGTGCAAGCCTTTGCCCTAATCCATTCCACTCATGAGTTTCCTTCAGTTTCTCGGAGGCGCAGCTGCCATCCGATTTAAGTACGTAAATCGGCTTTAATTAACACACAATGCCGATATAGAGAGCGTCGTGCACTGGTAGGACCCCGTTTGGTGAGCCACTCGCTATCAGAGAATCAATGCGTGTGAATACAGCTGGCAGCGTACTCATTTGGAGTTCGGTACGCCAGCGATGAATGACGGTGTCGATTGTGGTAGTCCTCCTTCCAATCCTCGATGACTACCCGGGCTTCGAGGAGGCTGTGGAATTCGTTCATGTTCAGGCACTCGTCGCGGACACGATTGTTGAAGGGCTCGATGTACCCGTTCTTCCACGGCTGACCAGGGGGAACATAACCGATACCGACCTGGTCCTCACAGAACGTCCTCAACGCCTCGGAGATGAACTCAGGCCCGTTGTCACACCGCAGGACCTTCGGTGGACCGCCCCAGAGCGCGAACGCCTTCTCCAACGCGGCGACGAGATCCTCTGCTGGTATGGATCGTTCGACCATGTTGAGCACCGACTGACGGGTGTGTTCGTCGACCATCGACGCGATCTTGAATTTCCTCCCGTCCGTCGTCGAATCGAACTGGAAGTCGATCGCCCACACGACTTTCGGCGCATCTGCCTCGGCAGTCGGGGTGGTCGAGGCGCCGGCCCGCTTACGGATCTTGCGGACCTTCACCCGCAGCCCTTCCTCGCGCCAGAGACGCTGAACCTTCTTCTTGTTGATCACCCAGCCCGCGGCACGCAGGTCCGCCCACGCCCGCCGAAACCCTTTTCGCTGGTTGGTTTTAGCCCAGTCTCGCAACCACTTCCGCAGATCCGCGTCCGGATCGGCCGGGGTGTTTTTCGCAAGCTCTTTCCGCTGAGTCGATCGCGGTTGCCCGACGACCTTGCACGCGAAACGCTGCGAGAGCCCCATCGTTTCCTGAAGCATCGTCACGGCGTTTCGTTTGGCGGCCGGGCTCAGAATTTTCCCTTCGCGATCTCCTTGAGTGCCGCCTTTTCGAGCTCCGCTTCGGCGAGGAGCCTCTTGAGCAGGGCGTTTTCGTTCTTGAGTTCCTTGAATTCTTTGGCGTCGTCGGCTTTCATGCCGCCGTACTGCTTTCGCCAGTTGTAGAGCGTCGGCACCGAGACATCGAGCTGTCGGGCGATTTCTTCGACGTCGGTGCCTGTGGCGGCGAGTTCGTCGCCGTGGCGCAGTTTGCGAATGATCTGTTCGGGCGTGTGCCGTTTACGTCCAGCCATGAGATGAAGCCTTTCATGCCCTTGATCAGGGCGGAAGGATTCTCATAACTAGCGGGTCACTTGACGGGGGTCATGCCAACTTGACGGAGGTCATGCCAGCACCACATAAGACACTGTCAAGAGCGAATAGTCAACCAAAACTTACTCTAAATAAAGACGAATATCGACATTAAATGAACGTCACTTGGACACGAGAAACGACGACGGCAAAGTGCCGCCGCCGTCGCCGTGCAGAATGCGCACCTACCAAACCTGCTCACTCTGAGGAGGTTTCATCTCCAAATGGCCCTGCAAGGCAAGCTGCAATCCGGCCGGCCGTTGAAGGAGCAAGGCCGGTTTTCCGCGCGAGTGCAATCGCGTAGTGATCTGCAATGTCTTGAGCAGTTCCGATGTATTCCTCAGTCAGAACAGTCTGTGCGTCAAAGTAAAGGCCTACGGTTCCTAGTACGGCGTCCCCGTACAGCATCGGCAAGGTAAGTAAAGTGACGTAACCTTCGAGACGGACGATCTCACGGTGGTACTCGAGGAGCGGATCGGTACGAGCGTCCGGCACAAGGACATGGAATTTGGTCTCCCAGACGCGACGAACCACACCCGCCGCCAACTGTCCATCGCTGCTTGCTTCGAATTCCTTCAGGTACCGATCGGAAATACCCCGGGTATGATAGATCGCCATCGGGTTGTCAGCCGGATTCTGAGTGGATACCAAAACCCGGTCACTGCCCAGCCCGTCGATTGCGGCATCACAGATCGCGTCGAGGAGTCCTGCGAGGTCCATTGCGTGTGTTGGCCAATCAGCAAGGTTGACAGTGCTTCTCTGTTGATCTGCGGCGTACTGCCCGACGTGCCAGGCCTCTCGCTCCCGACATCCCTGATCAAATGGCACGACTGCACCGCGCGCACACCCGGGTGGCAATCGACCGTCTGCGAGAGAAAACGAATTGCTGCGTTGTCGTCGACGAACACCGCCGAAACGATGACGTCGGCCGCGCCAGTGACGAGATGAACCCGATCAACCTCGTCCATTCGGGCAAGCGACTCTGCCACTTCGGACCGACGCCCCGGCTCAGTGTGTAAAAGGTAAACCATGCGACTGCGCTGAACGGCGTCCCCGAACGTAGCTTTGACAGTCAAACCGTGTTCGGAAACCAGACGTGCGATACGGGTCCGAACAGTCTTTTCCGAGACGCCAAGGTGCGCGGCAAGCTCAATATTGGACGTCCGACCATCCTCCTGGAGCGCTCCGACGAGCGCGAAGTCCAATTTGTCGAGCTCCCGACGTCGTGGCCGTCCTCGCACGCCATCAATCCAATCTTGCCCATTTTCGGGGATTAATCCCGCGCGCCTGATGATATTCGACATTAACGCATCGTCAGGGCCGGCCGCCAGCGGTCGACTCAGGCGCGACTGATCAATGAATCTACGACACACGCGACATCCCCGCTTTGTGGCACTGTGAAAGTCGTGATAGTTATGAAATTAATTGCGCGAGATCACATTCCAATACATCGAAGGCGAGAGTGTGACGCAAACAGAGCGCGCTTCTACTTCCTCTCAGCGGCTCAAAATCTTTCAAGCATGTACACCGGCCATGAATATTCGGTGAGCACTCCGAAATCGCTCTGCTCCTCGACATCGACAATTTCTTTGAACGAGCGCCGTGTATCCGAACAAGTCTATGACTGTCCCACGACCTCGACTTTCCTTGTGGGTTCATCCTTCCGAAATCGAGGCGGAGCGAGAGGACCAGGAGCCGCAATGACAACGACGGCCATCGCGACGATCGACAGGGCAGCAGCGGCAAGGAAGGCGTAGTCATATCCGCTGACTGTAGAGCTGTTTTGCACACCTATGGACGCAATCGTCGCAAGTACCGCAAGCCCGATCGCAGACCCGATCTGTTGCCCGCTGGTGAAGAGAGCGCTGGCGATGCCGCGCTGAGTCAGAGATGCGCTACTCACGATTGCAACCGCCGCCGCAGGAATTGCCAATCCTACCCCGGCCGCACTGAGCAGTACGCCGCCGAGGACGCCAGTCAAGTAGTCGCTCTGGGGACTGAGGCTACTCAGCCAGAGCTGTCCCCCTGCAAGAAGCGCAAAGGCAAGCATGAGTTGTCGGCGGGTGCCCAGCCGCGACAGTGTGCGTGGGGTAATCAGAGCCGAGGCAAGGAAGGACGTCGCGGTAGCGGGCAACAGAGCAAAGCCAGTGCCAATCGCAGAAAGATCCAGCGACTGCTGGAGATATAACGCGATGAAATAGACGTATGCGCCCAGAATCGCGCCGACAACCGTGATGGCGATCAGCACTGCCCACCTACCTCCTTCGAGCAATGCCGGCGGAATCATCGGCGAGGTCGAACCGCGCTCGATCAGGAGGAATAGAGCGATACCGATCGCTGCCATTGCAAGTGGAACCCACGAAGACGGGGAAGTGAACGATTCCTGCTCCCCCTGGGTCACACCGAAAATGACCGCGGCCAAAGAAAGCGTGACACACATCGCGCCGCCGAGGTTCAGGCGCGCACCTGGGTGGCCAGAGCTTGCCGGTAATCGGCACGCCACGAGCACGATGAGAATAATGACGAGAGGTGGGTTGACGAGTAGTACCCATCGCCAACCGACAAGCCCGGTAAGCAATCCGCCGAAGACAATACCTGCCGACGCTCCGACAGCGGCGCTTGCTTGGAACCTGCTCATAGCGTGCGTTTGGCGAGGAGAACCGCTGTAGGCGTGGTTCAGTATTGCCAGGGCTGCGGGAGCAACGAGCGCGGCACCCACACCCTGCGCGAATCGCGCTGCGACGAGCACCGCAGCGGACGTTGCCAGACCACCTGCAAGTGACGTGACACCGAAAACTGCAAGTCCCACAACGAGTATTCGGCGGTAGCCGAATCGATCTCCTAGTCGACCACCGACCAGTAACAGCGCTCCAAATGTCAGTGCGTACGAAGTAGCCACCCACTGCAGCCCCGTTGGAGAGAAACCAAGTTCGTTTTGAATCTGTGCGAGCGCGACATTCACGATTGAAAAATCGAGAGCGAGCATGAATTGGGCGGTGGCTGTCAGTGGCAAGACCCACGATCGTAAACGGCCCGAAGGCATAATATCTCCTCAGAATCGAGTTAGATGGCGTGGGCACCACGGTGAAGTCGTGCCCACGCAGCTACCTGTCAAGCAACGTCGTACGCGCCTGCAGCAATGTCTTCCAGCAGCGTCGGACCGGTAGGACTCCAGCCCACAAGTTCCTGGGTCAACCGACTGGTTGCACGAATGTTCGATGTAAAGAACCGTCCGACAGAACCAAAGTGCTCCAACGCATTCTCAGCCGGAACCATCTCTGTCGGCAGATCGTATTTCGAGGCGATCGCTTCCGCAATTGTCCGCGTCTCGATCGCTTCCTCGGCGACCGCGTGCAACCGCGTACCTGCGGGCGCCTTTTCGAGCCCGAGCCTGATCAGACGCGCTGCGTCACTGCGATGGACGGCCGACCACCTGTTTGTCCCGTCACCTACGAATGCAGATACGCCCCGGGCGCGCGCTACGCGCACAAGGCCGGCAACGAACCCGCGGTTGTCGCCGTGCCCGTGCACGCTCGGTGCCAGCCGAACGACGAGGGCGCGGACATCTTGTTCGGTGAAGGACAATGCGAGGTTCTCACTGCCTCCGCGCATCGAGTCCAACCCGACCGCCGACGACGCATCGTGCTCGGTCGCGGAGCCCGCGGGCACCACCCCGGCAACCGCCGACGCAACGAGAAGCGGGCGACCGGAACCGACCAACGACTCACCCAACGTCTGCACTGCAGTGCGCTCGGCACGATTCATCGCCGCTGGATCAGCCCAGTCATGTTTGTTCGCCAGGTGCACCACGGCTTCCGCAGCCTTTGCCCCGCGTCGGAGCGAATCGAGGTCGTCCAGATCGCCTCGCAGTGCAGTAACACCCGCCTCCTGAAGCGTTTCCGCAGCAGGCTCGGACCTCACCATGCCGGTCACCTCGTGCCCGGCGGACACGAGTTCCTCCACTACCGCCGAGCCGACCCATCCACTCGCTCCAGTCACGAACACGCGCATATCAGTTCTCCTTCATCTACATACGGGAATGTCAGTCACTGACATTATCAGTCAAACGTCAGCGACTGACATTCAAAGAATGTGACCATGCCAACATCACACCGATAAGACACGTCAAGGGTTCCAACAGCAGTACGCGATTTGCTCACCTCACGCAGGCAAGACCGCGCCGCCACAACAGATATCGCTGCCCCAGCATGGGCCAACGCATCTTCCTTAATCAACTCCCCGACAATCAAGGCCCCCACGAAGAGAATTCGAGCAACCCCGATGCAGCCAATCACGAGTCCCACACACGGATCAGAGTGTCGGTCATTGCCGACCCGAAGGCACTTCCGGATAAGCGACACAGTCGGTCGTGCGCAGGCCAATCGTTCTCGGTACCGGTGCACGGCCTAAAGATCACCAACCTGGCAACATCCTTCACCACCGACATAGTCGTCTACGGTGTCGAATCCCACATCCACGCTGGCCACAGAGATCGTGACCGCCTCATTCCGGTCTCGCATTCAGTCGGTGATGACACCGACCACGAGCACACTTCTCACATTGCAGACACAGGCCACAATTCCCTTGTAATTAAAGAGCTTTCAAGCAACTCACGTCCATGCGGAGCCCTTCTGCCCAGAACTACAGAGACCCCGAACGGCCACTAACTGGCCATCGTAAGAAAGTTCTTGTCGTCGATACGTGTTCACTTACTCTGCCAAACCACCCTTTCCCCGGAACGAGCCATCTAGTTGTAATGACCAGGTAGGTTGTGGACGGCGTGGCAGCAACAGATAGGTAAAGACCTGCGGTATCGGTGTGGTTACCACAACTGCACCGACAACCGAAAAGCCCTCGTGTCACACGCTCATGCCTTGCTCACCCCGAAGAGGCGATTGACACTCGCGACTTCGATCGTCGATGACGAATGATCGATCCGCCGCGCCGCCGAACGATTCCAGATGTCACCGACCACCGCCAAGAAGTTGGCCGACCGATACCGCACCGGTGGCGATGGCCGACCTCTCGAGCCGACCGCCGCAACCCCGGCAGGACGCCGACCCGCACCGAACGTCGAATCATCAACCTGCGCTTTCCTCCGTCGCTGGGGACCACACCACATCGACTTCCACCTGCACACGGCGCACAGCACCGTCTCGGCAGTCCTACACCGATACGAGATGCCGCTGCTGCGCCACCTCGATCAGAACAACGGACTCGCGGAGCGGCGCCCGCAACCGCGCCGCTACGAGCACTAAGCTCCGGGGGGATCTGATCCACATCGACATCAAGAATCTCGGCCGTATCCCCCACGGCGGTGGGCGTTGCAAGGTCGGTCACACGATCGGCAACCGCCACAACAAGAAATAGGGCCGCGGTTACTCGTACGTCCATCACTCTGTCGACGATCACAGCCGGTTGGCGTACTTGGAGATCCTCGGCGAAGGACGCACAGAAACCGCCTCGGGGTTCTTCGAACGCGCCACAGCCTACTTCGCGGTCCATGACATAATGACTGCACGTGTGGTCACCGAGAACGGATCCTGTTACCGCTCACAGCTATTCGAACAGACCCTCGGCCCCGACATCAAGCACAGGCGAACCAAGTCTTACCTGCCGCAGGCCAACGGCAAGTCGAACGATTCAACAAGACCCTCAACCAGGAACGGGCCTACGCGAACACCTACCTCTCCGACGAAGCCCGAGCGGCGACCTACCAAGACTGGATCCATCACCATAATCACCACCGACCCACACCGGCATCGGCGGTAAGTCACCCATCGAACGACTCACCGTCCACAACATCCCCGGGAAAACAGTTAGTTCTCGCCTGGCCTGAGGATAGATCGGCAGATGGCAACGACCACGATCAGCCGAGGCGGACGCTGCCCTATTGCGACACTTATCGCAATAATGCGACCCAGTATCAAAGCACACACGGGGTCGTGCGTTTTCGGCTCAACTTAAACTGAGTGCGAGTCCTACCGCGGTAGCCCATACGAGCATCGCCTGACCGGTAGTTGTGAGGGCAGGGCCAAGGTTCGCTCCGAGCTCACCGTTGCGCACAGGCTCGTTTGCCTTGACCGCCAGTGGGAACGCCAACAACCCAGTCAGCGCCCATATTGTATGTCCCGCCAGCGCGAAGATTACGAGAAACGGAACAACGAGAAGTGCCAGATGCAGGGTGCGAGCGCGGGCATCTCCGAGTTTCACAGCGAGTGTGTCTTTTCCGGACTCGCTGTCGGTGCGTATGTCACGCAGATTGTTGACCATTAGCACGGCACTCGAGAACGAACCGATCGCGACAGCCATGAGCAAGCCGACCACGTCAACTCGGCCCGATTGGACGAATTCGGTGCCCAGCACCGCAATCAGGCCGAAGAACACGAACACTGCGATCTCTCCGAAACCGTTGTAGCCGTAAGGTTTCTTTCCTCCGGTGTAGTACCAGGAACCCAAGATGCAGAGGGCTCCGACAAGAACCATCCACCACGCAGACACCAGCGCCAGCGTCACACCTACCGCAGCGGCCAAAGCGAAACAATTCATTGCGGCGAATTTGACAGAAGCCGGCGCCGCGAGCCCAGAGCCCACGAGCCGTAGAGGTCCAACACGTTCTTCGTCGGTGCCGCGTACACCGTCGGAATAGTCGTTGGCGAAGTTCACCCCGACTAGCAGCGCTAGCGACACCGTCAGCGCCAGCATTGCCTTCCACCACACTTCACTACCGAGCGCGGCCGCGGCTCCGGTACCAGCCACTACCGGGGTGAGCGCGTTCGGGAAGGTGTATGGGCGAGCCCCCTCAATCCATTGTGCTACCGACGCCACGTCCAGATCCTCTCAACCTCGCCGATTTTGACTACCCGATCAGTAGGGTCTCAAGAGTTGTCAATGACCCCAGGTCCGGTCACTAACACGCGCATGTCAGTTCTCCTTCACACGCCACCACAGCGTCAGCAACTGACACTACATCATATGTCAGCAGCTAACTCCTATAAGAATGCGGTCAGATTCGTCAAACCTATTGGTTTGCAACGCTGCTGGGCGAGAGCGCAAACGTACGGCACAGATCAACATGTTCGGCGGCTGAAGCGTCCGCGTCCAGCGCTATGGCGTCTCGCAGGGCGCTGGCAAAGCAATGTGCGCACGGTATCGAGAGACTTCCGCTCTTGGCACGGACAGCGCACCATCTGGACCGAGTGCAGTGCGAACGTGATACGTAAGGTGCTATCAGCGCAGTGATTTCACGATATAGCTGTTACCAAAACATCGAGTGGACTCACCATCCGTCGATTGTTCGAGAGCGGCCGTGGGCGACCGCGGCGCGCGAATGAGAAGGCCCGACAACTCAACAGTCCGCATTCTTGGCTGCTTTGTTGTCGGGGCTTCCTCACCTTTGACTAGCTGGTGACGATCACCTGCACGTTCGCCCGGGATGCCCAGGCAATCCGGGTTTGCGATGGCTAGCGCAAGCTAACCAAGCAAAGTGGCGCCGAGTGGCTCTCCTTGCGCGGCCCCGGGCGGGATCGCGAAGAACGCACTTCCGGTGTGCTGGATCAGGCTATTCATCCGATCTACCGCAAGTGCCTTCTGCGCCTTGATGAATTGCTCGCCGGGGTTGTTCATGTACGCAGCGAAGAGTAGTCCGGCATCGAGTTTGTCGTGCCCGCCATGCGTATGGTCAGGGGTACCCGGAGCATGTGTGTGCTCGGGTGTCGGGTCGGATGAGTCGCCAGCATTAGGGACTAGGAATCCGTAGTCGTAGTTGTAGCTCCGCCGAAGCATCGGAATGTTATGGACCAGTCGAACGTGAGCGTCGGCCGGAATCACAAGATTGCCGTCCGCTGCGAGCGCCTGAAGGTCTACGGGATCGGATTCGACATTCCCGGTCAAAGGGGCTCCACTGACTCTGCGACGTCCCACGATACGGTCTTGATCCTCGACTGCCATCTGATCCCATTCTGCAGTCTTCATACGGATCTTTCGAAATACCAGATAGGTGCCACCGTGAAACCACATGGGCTCGTCGTTGTCGGTCGCCCATACCGCTTGGTCGAGGGCGGAGGTGTCTGGTTTCGGATTGGCCGTGCCGTCTTTGTGTCCGAACATGTTACGCGGGGTGCCGCCATCTGCCGGGCGGCTGAGAACCCGCTCTGGGTCCAGAGCAGCCGTCCGAACCCAGGGAGTCTTGCTCGTAGCGCACGAAAGGCATGGCTGACCACTTGCGCGTCATCACTGCAGATTTGCAATATCAGGTCGCCACCACTCCAAGCAGGGTTCAATGCATCACCCGCGAATCCCGGAAGTGGCTCAAGGTGTTTGGGTCGTCGGTGTTCGAGTCCCATCGCCGGGTCGAAGATAGCCGGACCGAGACCAACGGTGATAGTTAACCCCGCTGGATCGAGACCGTCTGCGAAGTCCGTCTCGGCACTATGCCCAGGGGGCGTCTTCGAAGAATTGGGCACCGGTTGTCCGGCGGTGAGCGCAGCGGCAACCGCCGTCCATCCCATCAAGAGACGACGCAAGACATCGCGGTCCGGTCGAGAGAGTTCGCATGCGACAAATGTCGCGTGAGCCTGCGCCGGGGTCACGATTCCGGCCTGGCGATTGCCGAAGAACGAAGGCGTGGTTGCTGACGATTCCGGTTGGTCGTCGTGCGTTGTTCGTCCGATAGTAAATCCTGCCGCTGCGGCAACACCGGCGGCGGCGAGGGTCGTGCCAAACAGTGACCTGCGAGAGAAGCCGGCTCTGGAAGTACGTCGATTTGATTCAGGATCAACTGCAGCAGAGGAGAATTCAGAGTCTGGGTTCATAGTTGTTCTCGTTTCGCGTGTGCATCCGTCCAGTCGACGGCACTACAGTCTTCGCCCCGCGCTCGACGATGCCGGGGCGTGCGTGATGCCGTCACAGTCGTGACGGACATGAACTTCTCGGCCGCGACGCCGCGCACCAAATCGATTAGTGCGGGGCGGCTTGAGAAAGGAATAGGGAACGATCCGCCACAAACGCAACGCCTTCAGCAGAGGAATGCGGCGATACTCTTTGAGTCAGGAGAGACAATCGAGATATCTGGACCGACTACTCGGACTGCGGCGGACCGCGCGTGCCGAGGCGCGATCCGACCAGTAGGCACCGAGCAACACTCGGCGAGTAATGCCTGGTTATGCTCGCAACAGGTACGGCGACCGGAACAGCTCTGAACGGTGCAGGAATGATTCGCCTCAAAGCAGACAGCGCTATCGCGCATCCCCGCCCACTTGCCCGGATCAGTACCGCCGAAACCGCGGCTGCGACTGCGTGGGCGGCCAGCATCGTAGGACCGACCTTTAGCCCGTGATGGTGGGTGTCACCAAGCGTGAGCGTGATGTGGCCAATCGCTTGACCGGCAGTCAGCGAAAGTAGCAGGAACGACAGTTCGTAGCGAACGATCCGTGTGGACGCGATGACAGCGCCAAAGGCCGCGCACCCGGATAACAACAATGCCATCGAACCGTCGGCGGAGGTCCCGCCTCCCACAGCGTGCGCTGCAACACTTACCGCGGCAGAGATCGAGCCGACGAAGGCGCCGCGCATCCGCGCTATCGTCGCACCACGTGAGCTCATGCTGAAATGGTACAAGGACCAAGATGGCGAGCGACGTGCAGCGCAGGGAGAGGCGCAATCCTCAACTTTCGCGATACCGGCTCTGCGACAACATTTGTCGGTCCGTTTGACACAGACAAGCGCTCGGGCATCCTGGAATCGTCGACCGAAGTTTGTTCTGGACTCGCCGTTTGGAGCCAATGATAATGACGCGCTCGATCAACCTCACGTGGGCGCAAGACACCGTTCTGACCGACCGCTGCCCGACGGTTCGTTCAGTAGTTACAACTACGAACAATTGCTCGACTGCCCCACGTTTCCGAGACCCGCACCGAGGTGTTCGACGGCGCCTCGCCTAAGCAAAGCCGCCTTCCCGAGGGCGATCGCCAAGCGCTACCTTGACGATCGCCACGTTACCTTCTTCATAGTCCTCGAAATCGGGGGCTGCGGTCGCCAGAACTGGTATGACTTCGTGCCCCTGTCATCCATGATCCGGGGGTGGTGTCGCCAGGTGTGGTGGCTTCGATGGACCGCTGACAGGGACAGGGCCGCCGATCGTGAGCAGGTCTCTTTGTAACGTGGGTGTCGGGTATCGACGTCAGATCGGCGACCGTAGGACCGGACGAAGGACTGCTGGATAGACACGAGTTACGCCGTGTTTTACGGCATTGACGTGGGCAAATCCGAACACCAGGCCGTAGGCCTCGACAACCAAGGGACACGTCTGCACGACAAAGCCCTGCCCAACGACGAAACCCGATTACGGGCGGTGTTCGACCAACTCGCCAAGCACGGACCGATCTTGATCGTGGTCGATCAGCCCAACACCATCGGCGCATTGCCGGTCACCGTGGCCCGCTCGTGCGGCCATCAGGTGGCCCACCTACCGGGGCTATCGATGCGCCGGATCGCCGATCTGTATCCCAGCCAAGCCAAAACAGATGCCTGTGATGCGTTCATCATCGCCGACACCGGCCGAACCATGCCGCACACCCTGCGCAGAGTCGACACCGGACATGACACCCTCACCGAACTCGGCGTGCTCGTCGGTTTCGACGACGACCTGGCCGGCGAAGCCACTCGAATCAGCAACCAAATCCGAGGGCTGTTGACAGGCATTCACCCAACTCTCGAACGCGTGCTGGGCGAACGAATCACCCATCGGGCGGTGTTGGAGATCCTGTCTCGCTGCGGCGGCCCGGCTGGCATATACGCGGCCGGCATCCGCAACCTGACCGCGATCGCGACCAAACATGCGCCGCGCATGGGCGCTCGATTGGCCGCAGATATACATACTGCTCTCGAGGCGCAGACTGTCGTAGTGCCAGGCACCGCAGCTGCCGAGATCGTGCTAGCGAAACTCGCGGATTCATTGAAAGAGATTCCCCAGAAACGCAATTCCATCGGCGACGACGTGGAGTGGATGCTCGATGACCACCCTCTTTCCCGGGTCCTGACCTCCAGGCCGGGTGTGGGAGTCAGGACCGGCGCAAGGATCCTGCTCAAAGTAGGCGATGGCTCAGCCTTCCCCTCCACTGGCCACCTGGCCTCCCACGCCGGAATCGCGCCTGTGACCACCGATCCGGGACCTCGATCCGCGGGGAACACCCCGCCCGATCAGGTAACCTCAAACTCAAACGCGCGCTGTTTCTCTCGGCCTACGCCGCACTGCACGCCCCGGTCAGTCGCACCTACTACGACCGAAAACGCGCCGAAGGCAAGGAAACCGCAATGCGGCCTTGATTTGCCTGGCCAGACGCCGCTGCGACGTCCTCTACGCCATGCTCAAGAACAAGACTCCCTCTACCAGCCACAATCCGCCGCAGCAGCCTGATACGAAATCGCTCGAGCCCGTCCCCTTATCTCGCGAGCAACGACGCTAGGACGTCGGCCGTCGTATTAAGGTTGACGCCGATCCTTTCTAGGTCGGTCAGGCGCTCGGAACTCGTCTGCGACACGGCATCAGTAACCAGCACCGTCCGAAAGTCTCGTTCGCTCGCGTCGAACAAAGTCGCTCGCGGACAGTTCGGCAAATTGCATCCAGCCACCACAACAGTGTCACAATCCTGTCGACGCAGGAGCGACTCCAGGTCAGTGCGATGAAATGCACTCCATCGTGGCTTGAACAACACCACCTCGAACGGGCCGACGGTCTGTGCCTTTCCTGCGAGAAGCAATTCTGAGTCCAACCGGAACCCCTGCGGGAGAACACCTTCGGCGACTTGCGATCCGCCCGTTTCCGGCGCGGCCACCTCGGCACCCGCTTCGATCTGCTCGCGCCGCAACAGGTCGACATCCGAACTCCCTGGTGAGTACAAGCGAACTACGTGGACAACAGGCCTTCCGGCACACCGGAAGGCCTTCACCAGCTACGCTACCTTCGGCACGACGTCCGTCATGCCCTGGATCGCTGCTTGCCCGTCGTCGAGAAAGTCACGTTGCAGGTCGATGACGACCAGTGCAGACCGGTCCCATCTCGGCGCGATGTAGTCCGTCATTTACGCCCCTCTTGCGATGATCTCAGCCAGGCTCATTCCATCGATTGATCAGGCAGCCAGCGTAAACGACTGATCGCAAGCACTACCGCAGCGACCCTCACCCGGCGGCGCAGCGTCCTTCGACCATTTCATCCACATCAGGGTTGACCAGAACATAGGGACATCCCCCGAGGACGCGAGTCGTGGGTCGTTGCGGTTTCCACCCTTTCCACCTCCCAGCGTCAGCAACTGACATTTCACGATGTATAGTCAGCGACTGACATCAGAGTATTCCCGAACGGCGCTCTCGTCACACACACATGACGATGCGAAACCTGTTGCAGTAGATGCGCCTTCATTGCTAATCGCATGGCAACCAACCCGGCCAAGCAAGGGTGCGCGGCGGCACACTTGGCCAAAGCCCGGTAGCAAGGTAACCTGAATAGTGTAGGCTAGCCTAGCCTAACTCAAAAGCCATTCCAGCAAATCTCACACCGGTAGACAGCACACTCGTGCCCGGCAAGACGCAAGGAATTCTGCATATGAAAGCGACCCGGCTGTACCTGAGTGTGGTCACGGCAGCCCTGGCCACACTCACGCTCACCGCATGCTCGAGCACAACCAGCGACGAGTCCGCGCGGAGCGAAACAACCACAGTCACAGTCGAAGACAATTTCGGCGAACAGACCATCGCGATCCCCTTGAGGTCGATTGTCGCAACAGACAACAACACTTTCCAAACCCTCGCTTCGTGGGGTGTACCGCTGAAGGCGGGCGCGGTCTCGCTGATGCCGGACACCGTCTCCTACAAGCACGATTCGAGCATCATCGACCTAGGCACACACCTCGAACCGAACCTCGAGGCCGTCGTCGCCGCCAACCCAGACCTGATTGTCAACGGCAATCGCTTCGGACAGTTCCGTGAGGACTTCCAAAAGCTTGCGCCGGATGCCGCGATAATCGACGTCAGCGCACGAACGGACCAGCCCCTGGACTCCGAGCTCAAGCGCGGCACCACGGTCCTCGGCGAGGTCTTCGGTAGGCAGTCCGAGGCACAGCAGCTCAACGACCAATTCGACGCAGCGATCGCACGCGTCCAAGCCGCCTACAGTACCGACACCTCCGTGATGGGTCTGATCGTCTCCGGAGGCAACTTCCGCTACGCCGCCCCACACAGCGGACGCACGATCGGCCCGATGTTCGACATATTCGGCTTCCGGCCGGCGCTCGAGGTCTCGCAGGGATCCGACAACCATTTGGGCGACGACATCTCAGTCGAGGCGATCGCGCAGTCCAACCCGAGTCTGATCATCGTCATGGATCGCGACGCCGGTACCTCCGAGGCGAAAAAAGACGGTTTCCAGCCAGCCCTCAAAGTGATCGAGGGCTCACCCGCCCTACAGAACGTGGAGGCTGTAAAGAATGGCAACGTCATCTACATGCCTGCCGACACGTACACCAACGAGAGCATCCAGACCTACACAGCGTTCTTCAACTCCCTAGCGGATCTGCTCGAGGAAAAGAACAACAACAACTGATACCCGTGCCTTCACCCCGCGTCGCACCGAAGACGAAAGGCGACGCGGGGTGAAGGCCCAAATCACAGCGCGGAAGACCGACCCAATGCCTGCACTGACCACCCTCACCCGCGACAGGGGCAGCTTGTTCGACTGGAAACTGCTGCTCGGCTTCATCGGCGTAAGTGTTCTGCTCGTCCTCTCACTATTCACCGGAGTCTTCGACATCTCGGGCGGCGAGGCCGGCTGGGAAATGTTCAACATCACCCGCGTCCCACGCACCATAGCGCTCGTCCTCGCTGGTGCCGCGATGGCGATGTCCGGCCTCGTCATGCAACTACTGACGCAGAACCGGTTTGTCGAGCCCACCACGACCGGGACCACCGAATGGGCTGGACTCGGTCTGATGACCATGATGATCGTCGCGCCAGGAGCTGAGCTCATGCCGCGGATGATCGGAGCAATCGGCACCGCTTTCGTCGGCACGATGATCTTCTTCCTGTTCCTACGCCGCGTAACACTTACGTCCTCGTTGATTGTGCCGATCGTTGGCATCATGCTCGGCGCAGTCGTCGGAGCCGTCACCACATATCTGGCGCTGGCCACCAATTCGCTGCAGAGCATGGGCATCTGGTTCGCCGGTAGCTTCACCACGGCCATCCGCGGCCAGTACGAAGCGTTGTGGATTGTCGCGATCGTCGCGGTGATCGTGTTCGTCACCGCCGATCGCTTCACCGTCGCGGGACTCGGTAAGGACGTCGCCACGAACGTCGGTCTCGACTACAACCGCGTCGTCCTGCTCGGTACTGGGTTGATCGCGGTCGCCACTGGCGTCGTCACCGTCGTGGTGGGCAACCTGCCCTTTCTAGGACTGATCGTGCCGAACGTCGTGTCAATGGTCCGCGGCGATGATTTGCGCAGCAACCTGCCTTGGGTATGCCTGCTGGGCGTCGCGATCGTGACTGTCTGCGACTTGGTGGGCCGAACGATTATCGCCCCGTTCGAGATTCCGGTCTCACTGATCCTCGGTGTCGTTGGGTCGATCGTCTTCATCTCTATTCTGCTCCGGAGCCGACGCTATGCTTGAGGTTCAGCCCGGGCCCGCCATAACCGACGTGCCGGTCAACCGTCAGCACACCGCCTCAGGTGCCTTCGCCACCGATCGGGACCGCCACCGCTGCTGGATCGTAGTTGGCGCGCTCGTCGCGCTGGGACTGGCCTTGGCCTTCGGCCTCCTGGCATGGGGGAACCCGCTCCCCTTCGGGTCGCCCGGTTTCTGGCGGATCGCCCAGATGCGTGCAACCAGCCTGATCGTCATCGCGATCGTCGTGACCTGTCAAGCGGTGGCCACTATCGCCTTCCAATCGGCGACGAACAACCGCATTATTACACCGTCAATCATGGGATTCGAGGCACTCTATATCGCCACCCAAACCGCAGCCGTGTTCTTCCTGGGAGTGACCGGGGTGGTGGTGTTGAAAGGCGTCCCACAGTTCGCACTGCAGCTGCTGATCATGGTCCTGTTCGCGATGCTGCTGTATGGCTGGCTGCTCTCCGGCAAGTACGGGAACCTGCAGGTGATGCTGCTTGTGGGCATTGTCCTCGGCGGAGGGCTCGGTTCCGTGTCGGGTTTCATGCAACGGCTGCTGACACCGAGCGAATTCGATGTTCTTACCGCTCGGCTCTTTGGATCTATCTCCAAAGCCGAGGTTGAGTACCTGCCGTTGGCTCTACCACTATGCATCGCGGCAGCCGGTCTGCTGTGGGTGAGGTCGCGGAGGCTCAACGTCGTGGCGATGGGTAGGGACGTCACCACCAACCTGGGCCTGAACCACCGCCGCGAAATCATGATCGTGTTATTTCTGGTCTCGGTGCTCATGGCTGTGTCCACCGCTCTGATAGGACCGATGACATTCCTCGGTTTCCTCGTCGCCACACTGGCCTATCAGTTCGCAGGCACCCACGATCACCGCTTCATCTTCCCGGTAGCGGTTCTAACCGGGTTCGTCACCCTCACCGGCGCTTACTTCGTACTCAAGAACATCTTCTACGCACAGGGTGCGGTGTCGATCATTATCGAGGCCATCGGCGGCGCCACATTTCTCGTGGTGCTCCTCCGGAAGGGTAAACTGTGATCGAGATCAACGGAGTCTGCAAGAACTACAGCAGTTCGGCGAGGATCGGGCCAGTCAACCTCCAGATTCCTAAGGGCGGTATCACCGCGCTCGTTGGCCCCAACGGGGCCGGCAAGTCCACGCTACTGACAATGGCTGGACGGCTGCTCGACCCCGACGCAGGCACCCTGACAATCAGCGGCCACGACATTTCCCGCACCCGTTCGAAGGACCTCGCGAAGATCGTGTCGATCCTCCGTCAGGAGAACCACTTCGTCACCCGGCTGACAGTGCGCCAGTTGGTGGGCCTCGGCCGCTTCCCCCACTCTGGAGGCCGCATCAACCGTGTCGACGAAGAAGCCATCACCCGCGCGATCGATTTTTTCAAGCTCACCGAACTGGAGGGCCGCTATCTCGACCAGCTCTCGGGCGGTCAGCGTCAACGCGCCTACGTCGCCATGGTGCTATGCCAGGAAACCGACTACATCCTGCTCGACGAGCCGCTGAACAACCTCGACATGAAGCACTCGGTGCAGATGATGAAGCACCTCCGAAAAGTGGCGGACGAGCTCGGTCGCACCGTAGTGATTGTGCTGCACGACATCAACTTTGCCGCACACTACGCGGACTGGATCTGCGCTATGAAGGACGGACAGATTGTCGAGTTCGGCACACCCGAGCAGATCCTGGTCGATGAGACCCTCAGTCGAATCTTCGACACTCCTGTCTCCTGCATGCGCGGCCCGAAGGGACCGATCGCCGTCTACTACTAATGCTGTCCTGCGGAACCGCATCAGTCGCTGCTGACGGACCCTCGAAAGCCTGGCCCGCCGGTACCGCTGTCCCACACATGTAGATCCAGCATCGAGTATCTGGGTTAGTAAAACTCGCAAACCTGCGGAACGTAGTGCTTCTCTTCGAACTCACGTCCACACTCGCACTCGCAGGGACTACGTCCCCGTTGGTGCGATCAATAAAGCGGGCTAACCGATGAAACTACCACTCACTGGGAAGCTGGCCCGTGACAGCCAAGCTACGCAGTACTTGCCAAATAGCTGCAGGAGCAAATGCTCCGCCCCAGGGGTTCTTCGAGTACGCTGCCGACGAATCTGATCTGACCACTTAGCCGCCTGACCTCCGACTGCCTCATCCACGGGTGCCTGTCACGAAAGCTTATTTTGGAACTCCTTGCATCACACCTACGATGTCAGTGACTGACTTTATTGCGAAATGTCAGCGCCTGAAATGAGGGAGGTAATTGGTGCCGAGAAATGCGGACAGTACACGTCAGAAACTGCAACAGGCTGCACTGGAGCTGTTCACGGAACGCGGGTACGAACGCACGACCGCAACTGACATCGCCGAAGCGTCCGGGGTAACCGAGCGAACTTTTTTTCGTCATTTTGCCGACAAACGCGATGTGTTGTTCACTCCCCAAATCGAATTCGAGAAACCGTTCGTCGAGGCTGTTGCTGCATCGCCGAACAGCGATCCTCGTTCACTAATTGAAGCAGCTGCGCTCGCGGGAGCAGAGGCATTTCTGGGCAAACGCCGCGACTGGTCCAGAGCCCGGCACCTACTCCTCAATTCCGAGGCGCGCCTGCGTGAACGCGAACTAACCAAACTCGCAGATCTGAGCGCCTCACTCACATCAGCGTTCGTCGACCGCGGGGTCGATGCTCCCGTCGCTGCGATAGGGGCCGAGATCGCAACCACCACATTCCGACTCGCACACAGTAGATGGACGCAAATCGACGACACCCGGAGCTTGATCGACATCCAGCACGAAGTCCTGGCAGACCTCGACCGAGCGCTCACTCAATCGACTCCAACAAGCTCGTGACTGAATTCCAAATATTCGCAGAGCCTACCCGCAGTAGACAGTGGGTAGGCCCTCGACCTGGGCGCGCATTTCGCGATATCGCAGGATATCGACCATCCTATGACCGAGATCCTTTCTTGCAGAAGGCGTTCGCGTCATTGTCGGCCAGCTGATCAGATCTTGATCAGCGACGCCGATAGACCCGATCGCTGTGTCCTCCCCCAACCGGGACCAACACAGCAGAGGCGAGGTTCCGTAGGGACGCGTACAGCAACCACCGATCCTAACTGTCACCGACGCCCATCATGCCTCGATCGTATGAGCTACCCATAAGTTCTTGTAGTTTACGACGATAGTCATCCACATTTCTCAGCTTCACGTTCTCGTACCCTCGAATCATGTCCGGAAGTTCGGCGACTGCCACCGCATGATCGATTGATACTTCACTCAGACTGGCGAGCATCTGAGTTACTACCAATTTGTAATCGACGATCAGTTGGCGCTCCACCCTTCGAACTTCTGCGTGCCCGAAAAGATCGAGCCTGGTTCCCCTCAGTCGACGCATTGCGTATAGGAGGCGAAATGCGTGGCGAAACCAGGGTCCTAGTGTGATCTTGTTCTTCATTCCTAGTGTGATCTTGTTCTTCATGCCGAGAGCGCGCAGGAATGGAGGATGGAGTTTGTACGACGCCTGGTATACCTGACCGAACTGTGCCTCAACTGGGCGTCGAAATCCGATGCCGACGACAGTCGAGCAACTTCGTACTCGTCCTTGTACGCCATCAGTTTGTATAGATGCCGGGCACCAGCTTCGGTCAGCGCTGTCGAGTTCGGAACCTGCGCTGACTCCGCTCCTCGAACAGTCTCTATAAATACGGCGTAATCCATTGCATAGGATACGTTTTGGTAGGAAATCAGCTCATTAATCCGTTCCCCGATCAGACGGCCAGTCGGGGATTCTGGGGGGAATCTTTATCATTGCCGCAACTGCCGAAGTTTGGGTGTGTGGGAGCGTTCTGGTACTTCCCCGTCCCGCAAGTCGTTGATGACCGCGGTGAGGCTATCCCGATCACACAGCGCCTGTCGTCCACGCCGGAACGCTTGGATGTTTCGTTCGACAGCAACACCGTTCAAACTGATCGCCTCCTCGATACTCGCGGCACTAACCGGAATAGATCCCGTTTGGTATGCCATACCCACAAGGAAGACGTTCGCGAACTGGTCGTCATCGAAGAGGTCTAGAGTAATTCGGCGCGAATCGAGGAATTCTCTCCGATCGGTATCGCACGAAGAAAGAATTCGACCTGTGGTCAACGATTGATCCGGGAACGAGGCGTCCTTGTCGACGATAATGTCGCCGGTGGGAACCTCTGAGGTGGAAACGATTGCAATCGTCCGGCTCGGGTTGGTGACATCCAAGTAGGCGCTGCTCGCGGCAACAAGGATGTCGCATCCGATATACAATCGGCCTGACCGAATCCGATACGATTGGATTCGCTATTATCGCGGTCAAGGATCTTCACGTCGGAGACCACAGAACCGCCCTTCTGCGCAAGCCCCGTTGATCGAGGGCTTGCACATACCTGCCATCTAGTTGTGCTGCAGTCGCGATGATCTGTGCGACGGTCACAAATTCCGGTGCCACCGACACCCGAGATACGGATATTGACAGATGAATCCAATAGTTTACCTGAAGGGGCAACAAGATCAGCGATCTCGAGGTTTGGCGCGATTCGACGGCTCTGCCGATTTGCTTTCGAACCAGGAATGACACTGACAAACGACGGACAATCTCCTTTCAGGCAAGACAAGTCACTGTTGCAGGAAGCTTGGTGAATCGCGGTCTTACGCCCAAATTCGGTCTCAATCGGTTGCACCGAAAGACAATTGGACTTCTCGCCGCAATCCCCACATCCCTAGCAAACTCGCTCGTTAATGGCGATTCGAAATTCGGGGGCTTCAAGCGTCTTCCTCTTACGTTTCCTTCGCAGTTCTGTCGCACACTCTTGATCATGAATGAGCACCGTCACTCCGGGAGTTGCGCTCAGTTCTTCCTGTGCAGAAATCAAATCATCACGACTGCACACGTCTACACCCGCTGGGAGAGAACGCTTTTTGTACCTACGGGGTTCGTCAGTAGTGATGATGACGCGCTTCACACCGTCAGCGAGGAGCGAGTGTGCGATGTCGCAAACTGAACGACCTCCCACAGTGCTCTGCCCTCCCGTCATTGCCACGGCGGAGTTGTACGAGGTCGCTGACCGACTTCGTATCACTCCGGCTGCAGTTGGTCGCAGTATCGACCAACTGGTGGGCCAGGGACTCGTGGTGCGTCGCGAAGACGCCGAAGACAGGCGCATTAAACGAATTTCGTTGACGAAGAACGGACAATCACCGGTCGCGCGGCATGAGAGCAAGCACCAGAAGCTCGAAGATTTCGTTGATCGGTTAGACCCATTAGATCGCACGCGGTTGCACGAGGCACTTCATCCCATTCTTGCAGGCGATGTCCTGCGCGGCAGCAGTGAGGAATTCCGCCAATGACCATCCCCGACGCGTCGGCCGAGCCCACGCCTAAGGCGTCCGAGTCGAACAAGATCGACGGGGCAGTTCTCAAGATCGCGACCGTCGTAGTACTCGGCGCCATCACGTCGATCCTCGACGTCACAGTCGTCAGTGTTGCCCTACCGACCTTCGTCCGCGAATTCGACACGACCGTCGCGATCGTGGCGTGGACCATGACCGCCTATACCCTTGCACTGGCCACGGTCATTCCAGTTACAGGCTGGGCAGCCGACCGTTTCGGAACCAAACGGCTGTACATGACAGCTCTCGCACTATTCGTGATCGGATCGATTGCTTGCGCGATCGCGTGGGACGTCATGTCCCTGATCGTGTTTCGCGTCATCCAGGGCCTCGGCGGTGGCATGCTGATGCCATTGGGCATGACGATCATGACTCGCGCCGCCGGCCCCGAACGGGTCGGCCGGGTGATGGCTTTGCTCGGCATCCCGATGTTGCTGGGTCCGATCTGCGGACCGATACTTGGGGGCTGGCTTATCGACGCTGCGAGTTGGCACTGGATCTTCCTCATCAATTTGCCCATCGGCGTCATCGCGCTGACGACTGCTTTCAAACTGCTACCGAAGGATCAGCCCAGCCCCTCACAGGCCTTTGACTTCGTCGGAATGCTGCTGCTCTCGCCTGGTCTGGCACTGTTTCTTTTTGGTATATCGTCGATTCCTGAGACCGGCACTATCGCCTCCGCTCGGGTGTTAATCTCGGCCGGAGTAGGACTCATGCTGATCATCGGATTCGTCTTCCACGCATTGCGCAAGGACCACCCCTTGATCGATCTGCATCTGTTCAAGAATCGTCAGTTGACGGTTTCAGTCATCACCACGATGATGTTCATGATCGCTTTTATGGTGCTGGCCTACTATTTCCAAGTTATTTCATCCAAGTACGCGGCGAGTCGACACTGGTTACAGGCCTGTTGCTTGCCCCACAGGGTATCGGCGCGATGGTTACCATGCCGATCGCTGGGCGTCTTGTTGACAAGATCGGCCCGGGCAAGGTCGTGTTGACTGGTCTGCCGTTGATCGCGCTCGGAATGTTCTCGTTTACCCGATTGTCCTCAGGCTCTCCGTACTGGCTTCTTTTGGGCTCGCTGATCGTGATGGGTCTCGGCATGGGATGCACAATGATGCCATTGATGACAGCGGCAATGGCCACTCTCAAGCATGACATGGTCGCTCGTGGTTCGACTTTGATGTACATCGTGCAACAGACGGCAGGTTCGATCGGAACCGCCATCATGTCTGTCGTATTGACGAACCAGCTACTTAGGTGTTGTGGGTATGGACGTTGCTGACGCGGGACTGAAGTAGACGGGCTGGTCCTCAGCGCGAGAATGGGAATTGCGACATAGCCGTTCTCGAGCAAGAAGGACCAGCCCTGTGACACACC
>Ga0153993_100167_pt1 | contig 23542 bp, 34 predicted proteins | sample TSNC077MetaG_FD_104706 | JGI IMG/M metagenome (GOLD analysis project Ga0153993, IMG submission 104706) | Attine ant fungus gardens microbial communities from North Carolina, USA - TSNC077 MetaG | ecosystem: Host-associated > Fungi > Mycelium > Unclassified | place: USA: North Carolina, Lumber...
AATAGATCATTGCTGACCCTAAGATTGACTTCCGCATTGAAGTTTGTTACTTTCCCAGCAAATTGAGGTGTACTTGAAGATCCACCCGGCGAGACAAGTGTTACTTGAGCATTGATGTCACTGTCAGGGTCACGTCAGAATCCATTTTCTTTGGGGAGGTGAGACTATAAGCATACCAAGCACCAGTATCCAACGAGAGTTGGGTCGGAGACATACGACTCGGTGATTTAAGAAGTGTGATTGAAGCATTGATAGCACTATTGAGATGTGATGAGTGCTTTTTCATGAAATTTGTAGAACCATGTACCCTCTGACTGTATCGATTATCAGTGATTCCGAAGCGTTGTATGTGCCACTGATGTTTCCCAATATATTCTTGACCGAAATACATGACGCCCGGATATTCTGTGCACCAGTAAGCTGATTGATAATCAAATTCACACAAGCCATACTGTTATGTCGATTGGCTGAGCAGCACCCTCGATGTAGACTCTTTGGAATTCAATATGTGACAAATCCTTGAAGAAGTGGCGAAACGCTGGCAAGTAAACATTAAAATTTGATATGGAGTCCTTATTTTTGAGCGTTGGAAAAGCCACATGGATATCCACGGAGATCGAGTCCATACTCGAGACATGATTGGGTATCTGGAATGTATCAGTTAATAATTTTGGAAAGTCGATGAAAGACATACAAAGATTTCCAGACCATGATCTTCACCATCGTTATCATAACAGATCAGAGTCGAATTCCGGAGTCCCAGAGAGGTCGTTCGCAAGTTTACAGTCATATGAACGTTGTTGTCCGAGATGTTGGGGTCGTATTCAGCTGTGAATGTGCCCATAACGTTCTTGGAGACATGGGTAGCATTGGAGCGTATGGACACATTCCCCGTGGCTGGTATTTGTCTTTCAAGTCTACAAAGACAACAATCAGGATAGAAATGATGGTTTTGCGGTTGACATACATTGCGCTGAAGGACCTTATTGAATGCACGGAAGTTGTGTTGGTCCATATGTTACACGACTGGTTGTCTTGATGGCGAATAGCCCCTGTGACCAAGGAAAGATCGATTTGATTTACTAACAAGTTGGATTCATTCCACGGGTCAGGATCACTAGTTTTCTTCATTTTCTGAGGATGACAAGATAGAAATATTTCAATAAAGTCGACGCTCCTGAATAAGTACTCACTTTCACAATGATCGGCACACCGATTACAGTCGTTAACAGTGCATAGGTCAGAAGTGAAAACAGAATCGCTCTCCACAGCTTGGTTTGATGCCAGACTTTCGTGTTCTTGCTAATGAGCATACGACTGTACTGCGCCTCAGATGCTTCATAATCGGGGAGAGTTGACAACGAGCGCCGGCGCCGAGCAACACGGTCGGGAGGGCGGATGGAGAGACCACTATACGAATCTTGCTTTTCATGGTCTTCGTTGACAATTATCATAACTCCAAAAACATGAGGGAGGGCGTGTTGAGGGAAATCGAGCCTGCTCAAGGCAGGAGAGAGAAACAGTAGAGAGGTGGAGCGCCACCTTCTCTCCCATGTTGACACTCTGCCTAAACAACCAGTCGCACACAACGTGACATCCCTGCTTCTTAGTCATCAATATCAGCTTATATACTCCTATCCAGTCAAAAAAAACTCCATTAGATTGTAAATAATGTTCAGATATGACCATAACATTCAGAAAGCTGAACAAAGAGTGCGATCCCCAACTTTGTAAATGACCCAACAGAGACTCTAATTACAGACTTAGAGTCACATCACATCACGAGGATAGGGGCGTGGGCTGAAATCAAACTAAGGGCTCGGCCTATTCCGACGCCGCTAAAACTCATCACGGTGTCGACGTACCCTGGTCGACTTCTCCGTTTCATCGATAATCTTCTGTGACTCGTGTTTGTCCAGTCCCTGCCATTCGGAGCGGAAGCTATCCACAGCTTTGAGACTCTCACTGAAGCGAAAAATGGTATTGAACAAGGCGACTACTTCAGACCGATGCAGAAAATCTGGATTTGTACTAGGACTTGTAGATGTTCAACTCATCACGAAGGGAAGTCATGATGTCACTTACTTCAATGCTTTCTCGTCCAGTTCGAAGAGTATCTTGAGAGCGGTCGCGAGTCCAGTTGTTTGAATTTTCCCCCAGAGCCTGCACTTATCGCAACCAACACAATCCATAATTCGAGTTACATTTCGGAAATGTGCTTTGAACTCCTCTTTCAAAACCTAAAATTACCAGTAAGATCAGAAATCAGGTGGGTATGAGAACTAACGTTGGCATTTTCACCCCTAAAGAGAACCGTCTCATCAAATTTACCCGTATCCTTCGCAATTGTCAGAACCTTTCCCAGACGGTCCCAGGTTTCGGCATCATCGTTGTGTTTTCCGGTGGAACAGTAGTCGAAGGCCGAGAGATACGGCCCAAGGCGATGGACTGCCCGTAAAAGAAGAATAGTGTTGAAATAGATATATTGAAGACGCTCTGGGTGAGACGCTACGCGATTGATGAAGCAGTTCAGATTAGAATCCTGGCAAAGCAGCTCAAAACACGGAACAGAGTAGCCAACGATCAAAACTCACCCATGTCCCCGTGGTTTGATTGAGGTATTCATAACATATATGAGTCGATATCGAGGCATGAAGGCCTGCATAACCAACTGATTGAGGACGGAGTCATGCTCATAAGCGAAAAAGGTATACCAGATATCATTTTGTAATATACTCGTTTTTCGAGGCACTGAGCAGGGGAATCCACCCCATCATCATGGAGAACTTCAATCATGGTATCTGGGAGCGTCACGGGGGCAGGAGATTTCCCTGTCATGAGGCTCAGTTCCGACAAACCAAAACAGTTTTCCTCGTAGATAGACCTCCAAACACGTCGAGCATCATGACCAGAATATCCTGTGTATCTTTCTGGAACTAGCTGCAGGTCGAAATAATCGCCCTCTTCTTTCAATCAGAAGGTGAAGCCCTGGATTCAACAGAGACATACCTGTATTGTCATCTAGAAAGCAGTAGTCTGAATCACGGTAATAGCAACCAGGAAGTTCATGTCGCTGAAAAAGCTAAGTATAAGCGCCAAGCCAAGAGCAATAGAGCGGGCGCGGAAACCCACTTTATCAATTGACGCAGGGTCCACTTTGCTCAAAGCTGCTGCCCTCCATTTTTCCGGGATATCGCTCTAAGCCCATCAAGCCTCTGATAAGGAAGGGGAAATTGTCATGACTAACCTCATCCACAGTAGTGATAGCACAACCTGGATTATTACAAGAGCCATGGTCATCCCAGTATGGACATTGCCGATACAAGTCAACCTGGAGACGGACTGAGCGGAATGAACAGGGATGGCGGGAGTGAACATACCTGGAAGTAGCGAAAGAAAGGCATGCGAACAAGGTCGGAGAGATTATTAAATAGCTGATCATTGACACTTTCTATCGTTTCATAATCACAAAGAGTTGTTTCTATCGGTCCAGTCAACTACATCAAAGGGTAGTGTGACATATTCCATGAAAGAGAAGCTCATTGGCTTACGACAGCATTTTTACAGGAGGCATGCCTGACTGGCTGGTGTTCAAGAACAGTTTGAACTTGGTCCTTCCTGACCAAGGTATCCGAAAGAAATGAAGTGAATGACTTGTCGGCATACGATAATCCAGCATGGAGCAGGGTGAATTGAAGAAATAAGGCAACAGGCGGGAGGCGTAGCCTCGAGACAATTTCAAAAAGGTGCATCAATAAAAGCGATAAAATTACAGCATGAGGACGGGATGGCAAGCTTCCACGTTGCCCTGAAATTTAGAAAGAGGTGTCCACGTGATATCAAAGACCGCGTCTTTGTTTCGTGCGGTGGAAGACCAAGGCAAGTACCAGTACCTCTTTATAGTATGACCAGCGTATATCAATGAGTCTGGAAGTGGCGGAAGGCAGGGGCAGTAGTGGGTGGCAATGGACGATAGTTGCCAGCGACAGGGATGGTCAAAATCAGAACAGAGGGTAGTATTGAGTACCTGTGCCACGTCAATAAGTCATCAAAGTCCCACGCCTCTGCTTGCATGAGGCGATTCAAGATTTTTTTCCCCACAACCACCACGTTTCCCTATTCTTTTGTGTAGCGAGGTCTGAATTTTCAGACTTGGTCGCTTTGGTACACACCGTCAAAGGTCAATTACGAGCAGCATGGCTACTCCGACTCTGACTGCTGCCGACCTTCAAGTACGTTGTATTTGACTGTACACTTACTACACTGCTGAACATCACCCTTGCAGAAGAGGCACCAACTTGATGGGGCTCCTGACCCATTCCCTTCTATGAGTGGAGTCATTACCAAGTCCAAAGTCAAGTTCTCTACTGTCCAGTTGGATACTCAGTCGGAAATCGCCTTCCCCTCCCTGGCTCCTTCCTCGGCCCCTACTGTCCCTGTTGCTTCTGCCTGGGGTGGTCCGCGCATCAAGGCAGCCATTTTGAAGAACCCGGTCTTCTCAGACTCTATCGCTCTTTCAGACATTGATCTCTCGACCGCAGGCAAGGATGGTAGACCGGCAACGATTGGTGAGGTCATGAAGCAAGTGACTGCCAAGCACAAGGTTAAATTGGAGGCTTCTTCGAACCAAAAGACACGTCAGACCACGTTTTATCTCAAGGCAGACTCCGAAAAAGATCTCGAGAAGGCCAAGCGTAGTCTTGTCGTTCTTCTGAGTCCGGATGTATGTAATCTTTCTTTTCCCCTTGTTGTCCAAAGTTGACATGCCCTGGAGATGACTTTGGTCATTGATGCCCCCCAATCCACAATTCCAGCTATCATTGGGGCTCGAGGTTCGATTTGGGTTTATCAGTCGTGTCAAACATTCTAAATCTAAATGATAGGCGCTACTCTCAAACAAATCCGCGATCAGACGGGTGTCAGACTTGATATTCCCAAGAGGGAAGTCCCAAACGTCAACGGCCAAACGAGTGCTGTCAGCTCCGGTAAGGCGACTCCATCTCTGGATGAGGATGAGGACGAGCCTACTATTCCTATAACCGTCACTGGTCCTCAACCCTTTGTCTATGAAGCACGGACGCTCCTCAATCAGATTATCTCATCCAAGATTTCCAAGGCCACTAGTCGCGTCCGAGACATTCCTGAGAATGTATTGCCATTCATCATCGCTCAGAAGACATATCTCCTGTCCACCGCTCAAGATGCTGGTGTTAACCTTGCTCTCAATGCTCCTAGCCGTGAGATCACAGTCAGTGGTAATCGCGAGGGTGTCATCCGTCTGGTCGAGCTGATCAAAGGCTTGATCGAGTCACTCAAAACTAGCCTTACATCTCTGAAGCTCGCCTTGCCCAAACGTCAACATCGTTTACTTGTCGGAGATGCTGTGCAACAAATCATGGCGGCTAGCAAGTGTGCCGTTGTTGTTCCCAGCTCTGATGATTCCAGTGACGAGATCACAATTTGGGGTCAGGGTACCGACCTCTCGAGTGGCCTCACAGAGGTCATGCAGCATGCCAACTCAAAGTATATACATGAGTTTCCTATCCCAGGTCCTGTGTCTTTTTCCCGCAATCTGGTTACCTTTTTCAAGTACATCTCTTATGATAAGACACTGAAGGACAAGAATCCTGGCGTTACTGCTTTCCTTCCGACCGTCACTCAGGACAAATCGTCTTACGTTATTGACCTTGTTGGTGAGAAACCTGACGTCGACTCTGCCGTTCGTCAAGTTTCCGAAGCTATTGGCAAACTTTATGGGGCAACTCAAGATGTCACAATCGACTGGTTCTTGCACCGTATCATTATTGGGAAGAATTCTACCAAGTGAGTCATCTATTATCATCTTCAGATCAAACATGTTGATATCTTTTTTCTATACCTAGGATCAAGCAACTCCACGAAACAAACAATGTTCAGGTATTCTTTCCTAAGGAATCGGAAGAAACCTCATATGTGCTACTTGTTTACGATCCGTTTTCGCTCAATGCTTCACCCTCTCCGGATGACAAGAAGCGCAATTTAGATGAGGTTGTTCAGGTTTTGCTCGCGTTTGCAAAAGATGCTGCAGATGTCAAGAGCCAGAGCATCGTTGTTGAGAAACGCTGGCACAAAACGATCATCGGTTCAAACGGCGCCACTCTGGAGACGTAAGTTTCCATCCTTCTACACCTATCGCCCTTCTTGATATTTGGCTTCAAAGGATCACTGGTGGAGATGAGACATTGGTAATCAAATTCGGTGCCAAATCTAGTGAAGGTGCTACTGAAGATACCATTCTTGTCCGAGGCACAAGTGCCGACGTTGATCGGGCTATCAGCGAAATCCTTCAAATTGTGGAAAACGCAAAAAATGACGAAATCATGAATAGCTACGTGAGTACCAACCCGTTGATGATCTACGTCTATCTCAGTATCGGTTACAGTCAACTGAGTTTGAAATCGGTCGCGAATATGTTGGTCGTGTTGTTGGTGCCCTGGGTGTTGGTATAAATAAGCTCAGGGAGCAATTCGCCGTCAAAGTCGACGTCAATGACGAAGAGGACAAGGAAGTCGCCGGCAGGAAGAAGAAAACGGTTGCTCAAAAATCAAAGGTCAAGATCACCGGTCGTGAGGAGAACGTTGAGGAGGCCAAGAAGCGTATCCTTGCTCAGATTGAGCGATTGGTGGGCAGATTTATTGTACGACTATAAATTTGATGATGACCTCTTTGAACAGGCTGACGAGACGTCTGAAATTTTGAAGATTCCTACCCAATTCCACCCTTCTCTCATCGGTCAGGGTGGCAAGTATGCTATCCGCCTGGAGGAGAAATACGCCGTCAAGATTACTTTCCCTCGTCAAAACGCTAATGCAGAAGGCAAAACTCGTGAACAGCTCAAGGCTGATGAGGTCCTCGTCAAAGGTGGCAGGAAGGGCGTTATGGGCGCGAAAGCCGAGCTCCTCGAGGCACTTGAAGTGGAGAGGGAATCCAACCATACTTCAGAGTTCACTGTTCCTACTCGCACGGTTGCACGTATCCTTGGCAAGGGTGGCGCAAATATCAATGAAATCAAGGATATGACTGGGGCTGTCGTTGACATCGAGCAATCACCCAATGATAGTACCGTTACCAATGTCTCCCTTCGTGGCACCAAATCTGCCATCACAGACGCAAAATCTTTGATTTTGAATATTTCCAACTCAGTGGCTGAGGAAACTACCGTTACCTTGACGATCGAGAGCAAGTATCACCGTACTTTGATTGGCACCAAAGGTCAAGGGCTTAAGGATCTCATTATCCGTTGCGGTGGCCCGACTGACTCCAAAACGCAAGCCGGCCTTGTCCGATTGTGAGTGTTTTCATGTTCCTCGTGGCTGGATCTGCTACTTATTGCTATCTTAGCCCTCGTCAAGGCGAGGAGTCAGATGAGGTTCGAATTCGTGGTGAGACACAGCTTGTCATGAAGATCAAGGATGAGCTGAAGAGTTCCGCTGCCAAACTGCGTGACCGCGTTGTTCAAGCTGTAGAGGTTCCCAGTAGTCATTATCGTACCTTGATTGGCCGTGGGGGTCAGCATCTCAACGAACTACAGAATAAGACCGGCGCCCAGATACAGTTCCCTGGTTCTCGTTCTTACGGTCAGGTTGGAGAGGCAGAGAATGCCGCAGAGTTGATTAAGGCCAACCCTGCCGATATCGTCAAAGTCTCTGGTTCCCTTGCAGCTTGTGAGGCCGCTATCGCGGAACTCAAGGTACGTTGGTCCGGTCGTATGAAGAACAGCTTGCACTCATATCGTACGGACAGAGTCGAATCAAACCTCCCACACCCGAAGGTGCTCTTGGCACTGTCACAATCTTGTTGAAATATAGCGATTTTATTTCACAAAGAGGTGCACTTGACCGTAAACTCCGCTCTTACAATGTTCAAGTCGAGCGTTCCCGCTACCCAACAAAATCAGCCATTCCTTCTGGCCCATCTTCTCAGGCTGTCCCTTCTGCCCGTATTGACGAGGACGGGGATGCAGCTATACAGTGGATTACTGAGGCCAACTACCAAAATGCCGAAGAGGGGGAATCAATTTGGACTCTCAAGGCACAAGACCAGATCGGATTGGACAAGGCTCTGCAACAAATTGAGGAGGCTCACCAAAGGGCAGAGCAGATGACTCACGTTGGTTATCTTATGTTACAAGATAGAGCCTTTTTCCCCAGAATTGTTGGCTCCAAGGGAGCCAATGTAATCCGCCTCAAGCAAGAGACTGGTGCCGACATCACTGTCAGCCGAGAGAATACTACTATTACAATTATCGGTAAGCCTGCAATTCCTTTCATTTGTCCTTGATCCCTGATTTTTACGCTAAATAGGTAATGAATCGAATATTGAGGCAGCTAGAACAGCGATTCTTGACTTGGTTTCCGGCCGTGCTGGACAATCTCGTCGTAATTAATGTGCTCATACCTCAAGCACCCTTACTGTAGTTTGATCCTCGATATATAGCATTCGGTGGATATGTATGGATTTTTGGATTATTGCATACAACTCTAAATGATAATGATTGCAAAGGATTCTCGGTTCGGAACTAAAGGCCATTCATTACATATGTTACACAGGAATGCCATCCAAATCATCCATGGGTTCGCCTTCAATGTCCATGGGTTCGCCATCGATGTCCATGGGTTCGCCGTCAATGTCTATGGGTTCGCCGTCGACGTCCACAGGTGCCCCATCGACCTCTGCCAGCTCTGCATTGACATCATTTTGCATAGACTCCGCAACCACTCCCCCCACTGGCTCACCGTCCACATCATCTACGGGTATTCCATCAACGTCATCCGTGGGATCACCATCAACATCATCTACGGGTTTTCCACCATCATCTGGAACATCGCCGGGCATAGAGGGGGTGTCAATTGCCAGCTTGAAGGAGCTTTGCTTGAACCGAGAAGTAAAAGATGCCTTTTGTCCCCCATGTTCGTTCACCTTTTCCTCTGCCTTCGTTTCGAGTGGAGCGGATGCTCCTTCCAGGCGTTGGCGAAGTTCAGCAGTAAATTCTGGAGGGAAGACAATCCAATCCTCCCAAACTTCAACAACGGCAAGAATCTGTTTCTTGAAAGTGTCTGCGGTCATGCGACCAGGAAAAGAATGATAAATGTTGGCCATGTGGTCAAATACAATTCCCAGGCGCATCTGAAACTCTTGTCTGAATTTCCAAGCGCTCGGAATTGGAGCCGCTGAGTTGTGTAAGATGTCACAGATGAGATGCAATCGGGCGACTTTTCTCGGAACGGCAGTTCCATCAACAAGTAACGAGGAAACAATGATATCTACAACCTGAAAAACAAAATTGGTCAGGAAGCAAGAACAAACAGTGTCAACATTCCTACTTCATGTGCAGCTTCAGCATGTTCAAGACTAAATGCCATACATTTGGCAATCTCTCCGCGTTTGCCTGACATGCCTCGAAGCATCGCCTCAAATCGTTTCCTAGCAAGTTTACCTAATTTACTCTTGTGACCGCGTTCTCGTTCAGATTCTTCGGCGGAGTCCGTTGAGTAAATAGAATTATATCCCTATTCAATGAGTCGTCACATACAATACCACTGAAATTATCACGCCTACTTCATCGTCAAATTCCGGCTTTAAAGTACGATCTGATTCAAGCAAACCGCGATAGAAGGTATGTCGACGATGCTGCGACTGTCAGTCTTTATGTGGGATGCATGAAAAAATGACCAACATTTCTATGCAATAAAAAGGCATATTTCGGATTATTACGTTCGCGTTCCCGAAGAGCATCCTCATACTTCGAGTCTTGGCCCTTGACCTCTGCAGCCACAGCTCGGATGAAAGTATCCGTAACAGCTTCTTCTTCTTCGGTGTGAGATCGGCTGAGTGGACTTCGTGAATAACGCCTACGAGGCGATCGACTTTGAGATGAATATCGACGATTTCGACTACGTGATATACGCCAAGGTGGAGAGCGGCTTTTACCATTTCCTCTATCATATGAACGGCTTCGAGACTGACGAGAACTTTTATGGTAATGGTCGCGAGACCGAGAGCGCCGTCGCTCACGGGAATGACTGCGACTCCTGCTCTTCTCGCGATCTCGATGATAAGATGATGCAACTAGGAGATATATGTTTGATACCCTGCGCAGTGTTAATTTCCAACTCACCGTATTTCGGTTTAGAAGCAAGCGGAACAGCTTTACTCCAGCCGACACGAAGTACAGATCCTCCCCAGTCGTATCCGTCGAATTCACGTAAAGCTTCCTCAGCATCACGACGTTTCATGAAAGATACAAAGCCACTCAAACCTGCCTTACTTCTCCGAGAAGCCGTCATATCAGCTCCAGGTCCCAAAGTGACATCGGACCGGGGCCACATTATTTTAACCTAGTAGACATCAACTTCAACTTCTGAAAACTAGAGAAAGATTCCTCACAGAACCAACAGGACCAACTTTAGCAAAAAAATTGCCCAATGTCTCCTCCGTAACATGGGGAGGCAAGTTGGCGACGAAAACATTTGAAGTCTTCATATACATTAGCTTCATAGAAATGAGAAGTCAAATCATTTTTTCACTTGCGGGTCCCCACGATCCTTGCTCCCACTCTGTCCTTCGTAAGCTGAATGAAGTTAGAAATATGCCATCGACTGAATGCATTGATTTTTTTTTCACCTGCAAGTGCGGTAACGGAACGCCCGTGACTTTGAGCTGAAATTGGGATATGAGTCAAGATAAGTTCTGCATAACCGATGTGAGGCATACATTGCTTTCCGTACTTGGCCTCTCGCTCAGCTTGATCTCTGTGTACCATGAGCCCATATTCAAGCACGACGCGCAATCAACTGTACCTCTTAATTTCCTCCAGAAACGCATCCATGGCCCTCTTTCCTTTGGGTTTTGGAGCGCTAGATGGCGGTGATGCCGACTAAGCATCAGAGCATTTTGACACTAAGACTAAAAAACTAGATTGACATGTTACGCACCCTATCCATAGTCGTCGCTCGAACCAATGAACTTGCCTCTCCAGTCTTAGGAGGATTGTATTCCGCTCTATCAGAGCCTGCCCTAACAAACGCAGATCTCTTTCTGTGTGCTGATTCATCCCCCTGAAAAGCGTCCAGAAACTCAGCGTAAGCTTTGGCTGCATGTTCTTCCTCCTCTCGTTTTTTAGCTTCAGCGGCCTCTTGCTCTTTCTCTCTTCGTGATTTTCGTATAGTTCCTGAGGCATATTGTGATAATTTAGCCTCATCGACGGGCTTTTGCTATTTGAACGAGGGATAATACGTGAGTATGAATTGAGAATGAGTGAACTCTATCCATCGCACTGGGAAGGAAGAGTCTTCGTCATCGTCGAAGAATGCTGCTAGTTTCGATTTTGCCTTGTCCATGGTATGGGAACTATTTATCTACTAGATTCATAAGGAGGATAGAGAATTTCGAGAGAACAAGCGGTGCATCAGGATATGATTCACACGGTCTCATGTCACTGGAATCCAAATGAGGTATTGTACAAACAGATGTACAGTATAAGTGTAAAGATAATCACATCATCATGAGATTTCCAAGTCCACCCTGGACATAAGCCATGGGCCGCACTGGAGGGTGGGGTTTAGCCTCAAACTGGAAGTATTCACAGCTACCTGTAGAATCAATGCGAATCTTTGGACAACGTAAGCCATAAAATCTCCAGACAGAATAAGATATGCCCTACAAATGCGCCCTTGTTCCCAGCCTGATCGACGTAATTTGGCGCAGAGAATACCTTTTACATGCTGAGCATCCTGTAATAGCTTGGCTAAAAGGGCGAGCGTACCGTAGTACATAGTCCGTCGTGCTCGGTCTGATATCCATCTAGTTGACTGTCAGAGAACAAATGATCCACAATATGTTGATCCACGTACCCTGTCGAACCTCATGGCTTCGAATGATTCCGGATATTTTATTCAACGTACACCAGCGCTTTGTTACATCAGGTCCAAAGGAGATCCCCACGCCCTTGCGACGAAACCTGTCAGACAAAATTATGACTGATATGGCACAACAGAACAGACACGTTTACTGGGCCCACGGCCAGGTGCTTCTTGGGGGTCTGTCCAAAGCAGCTACCAAGCGATTAGAAAGGGCGACTTCGAGGAGAGTGATGGTTTACCTCGCCTGCATTCCCAATTAGCACAAAAACAACAAGATGTAGGACATACACGTACACATCAAGCCTTCCGTACCAGGCTGCCTACCTACTCGAGGAATCTGTCGTATGTCGTCCAAAGTGACCTCATCCCGACTAAAGAGGCCCCCATGCACAACGAAATATCGTTTGAAGCCATCCGCAGAAAGGATACCTTCTTTTTTGGCCGGAGGTTTTGTGGCGCTGAGCAACGTTGCTAGAGGTACTGCGCGAAAGTTAGCCGTCGAACAGTGTTGAATATGCGGCCAGACCAACGTGTTGTAAAGATGTACGCGAACAGCTACTCATAGAATTAATGAGAAATTTGGAAGGAGACATTATGACCTACCTTGTAACTCTGTTCGCCATGCTTGGTCTTGGCTTCTCCTTCAAATCCGTAGGTCCTATTCATCTCCTTCGCCTCGTGATTGCCACGATTGATAAACATATATTTTGGATACAGCCCTATACCTTGGATTAGAATGTAAATTGGAAATGACAAGAGCTCTACATTTCAATGCAAATGCTGTCAAGATCACCTCTATTGACCATGACCCTCGATCGACTAGGTCTCCATTCATGAGTAAGTAATGGTTTTCGTTGGGCTCCCCGGTGAGGGAGAATAGATGCAATACATCATAGAATTGTCCTTTCATTCGTCAGCTGAAAATACCATCAGCTCATCACTCGGCTTACCGTGGACATCACCAATTACATCAACAGTGACACCGTTTTCAATAGATACCTCAACCAGGCTCTCCTCAGAAACAAATGATTTATGAGCACCGAGCGCAATTTCCCAGACGTAGCGTTTAGGCAATGTCTTTCCATTCTTGAACCACTGAATCATTTCTCGAACGAATTGTAAGGTGATCTCATATTTTCCGTCTTCAAAGGATAATTTTGGACCGCTATAATCTCTGTCCAAATCGCATCCCCCTGTCACAGCTGAGCCGGAGTATTCTGCAAATATCATAGACAATCGTACCTTCCTGTATGATCTCTAGACATCTCGTGACAGCATCCTTCTCTTCCTCCATCTCAATTGCCTAAGAAAACTGGAGTTATTGCGGACGTACATAAATGACTAACAAGCCTCGTACTTTCTCGAATTCGATCTTTCGAATAAGCTTTTGCGTCGACACCATCTGCTGTCGCACTGTCTCATTGTTGGTCTCAAGGGACAAGACCTTCTTGAAATCTGCCACTGCAAGCTGCAGCTTGAGCGTCTGCAAGTAACATATTGCCCGACTACAAATGCAAGCGATTCTCAACGGAAGAGATCAACACGAACCAACTAATCCAGTAACTCACCGATAGTAAGCTTTTACATAGTGCTGATCAAGCTGGATAGCTTTTGCTGTACAAGCATTTGTAAAGAATTTATTCAGTTTCGTCAATTCGCCTTAGCCACAACTGATTTATCGCACTTGCGTCACTCAACGCATAACCAAATTCCTCCAGTTTCATCCTGGCATACGCCCTGTTGCACCATAGTGTCGAGTCATTTGGATTCTTCTCGATTGCCTCAGAATAGAGCTTAGCTGCCATAGGGAAATCATGACCTGAATCCCCGAGTTTCAGAATCAAGACGCGCCAAAAGATGGTTCTTGTACGTACTACCAAATGCTTGATTGGCCTGCGCTTTGATTCGTGTAGCCTCTGCCTTATCTTCATCCGGGACCGGCACGAGATCTGTCAGAGTAAGACTTCGCATTTGAAAAGAGGGCACGGAAGGGGATGGAGGTGTTTTTTGCGCTGGAAGGGGTAAATCTAAGGACGATGAATCAACCATAGCCGCTGTCAACAATTCATCTTATACCAGTACTTTCAAAATTTCTCTAATTTCCCACGAAAACATGATTTAGGATAATCACACGGTCTGATGTCAAGTCGCCACTGAATCGATATCAGGTGACTTGACGCGGCGCATTGCCTTCCATGTCAATTCAACACTCTTTGCAGGAAAAAGTTATCAAGTACTCATAGCTGATAAACTTGAGGCAGTTGTCCACAATGAAATCTCACAATGATTCTACAGTATTTAATCCAACCCATTGGACTGATCAATCGTGACGTCGTTTGCTTGTTTTTCGTTTGTACTATTAATCTGAAACATTAGTATAAATACCTAGTTTACCGTACACTTACAGTCAGTCGTCTACCACACCAGGTGACGTCTGAGTTATTGTTCATAAGTCAATAAATTTACAAAATGTGATAATTGTATCGCTAACAGAAGAGCTGATGATGGTAAATTATATAATCATGATTTGCAAGTGTTGTCTTCAATTTTTTAACTTTAGTTTATAAACAAGTAAAATACTTATTATAGCTCTAGCTTTGTTAGTTGAACTCTATCCTGCCTACACCTCCCCTTCTCTTGACAATCTACACCTTTTCCCTTGCTGTGGGTACTGTTTAGAGGTTAGCCCAACCGAGAAGTTGAGGCTGTGTCCAAATCTTTCCCAGAGTGTCTCAGCTTAGCAAACCTAATAACTAGAGTTATACTCAAAAAGAATCCTATAAGCACTCGCACTCTGTTATTAAGGATATCTAATAGTCTATGACATATGTAAAAGCAACTGAATAACCTCTAAGAAAACCTAAAAGTTTGTTTGTACTATGAGTAATGGAACTTTATCTTCAAAAAAACCTAAGAGAACAAAATATGTAGTGATGATTGTGGCCGCTACTCTGCTACTTGAGTGGTATACATGAGTGCACAATGGGAAGTCTAGTGATTATCTCTGGGGAGTCAGACTCTGCTCTCAAGCCAAATTATGTTGTTATTATTATGAAAATATCATTTATATTGCCAAAATTGTCTGGCATGACAGCAGTCTCAGATGTATGAGTCCGCCTCAACAGAGAAAAATATAAAGTATCTTAGGAATGATCAGAAAGGGGAGAACAAGTCAAAATAGAATAATAGAACTTTGTCTCACAATGTTGTGCCTCACCAACCCCTTACAAACTGGGGCTACAATTTTAGCAATGCTAAATGATACAAAACATCACACGGGCTAGAAGCTCAGTGATAATCAAAGAGAACAGAAGAGAATGAAAGAAAATAAAGTACTGTTAGTAACCGTCCTTCTAGTCTTAGTTTTCAGTAAACTTCAAGCACCGCCATATCAGTTATTGAACCAAGGCACCCTAAAAGGTACAAAGTAGAAAGTTCACACCATAGACATTGGTGTTCTTATTGATTACAATGATAGATGTATATGTCACCGTGAAAACCTGCTAAGCTATCAGCAAGCCAGTCGCCATAGCCCCTCAGTTCATTAATGAAGCATGGAATAGGGGTCACTTGGCAGGCTCCTGCGAATCCATCCATGGCCGGTTCAGACCAGGAGTCATTCACCTACCCGATGGCCGGAACATGACCATGAAACATTTTTTTACATTGATTTTCCGTCCTCCTCGGGGTATACGACTCACAATCGCGTATAACTATGATTAGTGATCGGCTCAAGTCGGGCGTCGATTTCGCTTTACATCAGATAACGGAACTTGGGAGGGGAGATCCGGGACCAGTTGTACCGCCTGGAGATGCTAGGAGTGGAAACGACCGGACAACTGACAACCACCGCTTGGTATCAATGATCAATGACTCGACGTGAATGGATAACAAATCGTGAGAGCGAAATAGACCAAACAAAGATGCGGTACAGATAGGGTCACGACGGTTTTCCACTCCCACTCCAGTCAAGTGAGGCATAAGCCTGTTGAAAAAGCTTGATTCCAGTGTTCTAGTAAATGATAACTGAAATCGTGGGCAGAGGTAACGGGGAGTTGAGTAAATCATGACTCGGACGCTAGAATATTTGTACTTGTTTGCCAAGGGCCGTTGTGACTCCTCCCTTAGCCTCAAAGCTGCTGTGCTTGGCCTATAAAGTCTCGTCCCCGCCATCCAGACCCTCTTCGAATCCAAAAAGATCCATATCTAGCCTGAATTTTGCTCCTCTGGACTCCGTCTAGCCCACAGATTCTTCCGCAGTAAGACTCTGTGATTGGATTGTCTGGGTGCCAGGCCTCGGACATCCGCTTGTCTTCTCTCTCTGACACAATGTATTTGACGCACCTTCCTCCGATTTCAATTGCTCATTTGAACGCCTTCACCTCTGTTGTCTCTGTTTTGTCTGCTGCATCTCATTCTGTCTCCACTATCGATGCTACCACCGCCACCTTTTAACTGAATCTCCGCGTTAAACCACCACTCATCTCTTATCTGTGTTTTTTGGACAAATTCTGGCATCCCAGCTTTTATAAACTCATGCACGCTTTCACACACACACTTGCGCATCGGGCTCCTTCCGCCACCCGCCCCCGGGTCCGGTGGCAGCCCTATAATCCCGTCTCATCCCAGCCCTCCTCTATTAGATCCCCTTCAACCACTCAATTCAGCACCCCCACACCCTCAATTTCTTCTCCGCCAAGCAATACTCTCCGAGAACCTAAGTTTTCCCACACCCTCAGTCAAAAAGAAACACCGCTACCCCGAGATTCATCGAAGAAACAATTCGCTGTTGGGTTAGTCGGTCAGTCAAATGCACTAGATTTTTCAATTTCGCACAATCTGATCGGTCAGCGTCCATAGACCAAGCTGTCAAAACGCTTGGCGAGATATGGCGTCCACAGGATATTCCACCCATCTTTCTCACTGCCATCTGTGCCGCTCCCGCTTGTGGTAGTCCTGAAGATCCTTGTGTATCGTCTCGTTCTATGCCGACATCTACTTTATCGGTGTCCATCGATGCACAGAGCCCCGTCCCCATCAAAGGTTTTGTACATGAGGTCATTCGACGTTCACGCACTTCGGGATGCGTTCTTCAGACTGCTCTCTGCTATCTGGAAGCGATCCGGCCCAAGATATCTGACCTTCTTCAGAAAGAGAGATTAAAGCAGAGTGTCTGCAAAAATACTTATACATCTAACCGCATACCTCCTGCTACAGAGATTGAGTTTCGACCTGAAACCGAGCATTGTGCGACAGAGAAGTCCGGAATTGGACATTTTACTGCGGCCCCCTCGATGGATACCTTCTCGAGCGTGCGCCTTGCTAATACTGAGACCTCTGATATACTTCCTGGTCCAAATTTACAATTTCCGCAGAAATCTCTGCATAAAGCTTCTTATCCCCAAGATGACTCAAGTAACACAATTTCCATGCCCCCTTCTCCTCTGCTCTGTCCCCGGCGCACGTTCCTCGCTTCGCTCATCCTCGCCTCAAAGTTTATGCAAGACAAGTGTTACTCAAATAGAGCTTGGTCAAAACTTTCTGGGTTTCCAGCAAGAGAACTCAGTTGCTGTGAACGTGCTTTGGGAGACGCTCTTAATTGGCGTCTTTGGGTGGGCAAAACGCCTGCTCAAAATTCCTTGGCCAATGTGTCCTCTCCAATAGGTACTGCCGTTTCCAGCAGCCGGCCTGTTGTGCGCTCTCAGAGTGAGAGCAATGTCCTGAGTATGCCTATGATACGATCGTCATCATTGGTCCGTCACGATCCGTGTCTTCCGAATACTACGAACATGAGTCGCGTCCTTCATCGGAGTTCGACTCTACCTGCTGAGGTCTTTGCAACGGTTCCTTTGAGTCGTACCGGCTTTTTGAGCCGCCAGAATTCTCAGGTAATTAGACGTTTCCGTCTTCCGCACTCATTGCTAATCTTGAACTAGGAACTTTCCGAAAAACTTGTCCACTCTATTGCAATACCAAAACAGGTGTCTACTGTTTTGTCCTTTGCCAACAATTCCAGCCAAAGTCCTAGCCCAGACATTCCTGGCCTCAGTTATTCTCCTTCAACCGAATCCTCTTCGGGTGATCGTACAATTCAGATGAGCACCTTCTTTGATGATCCAATAGTCCATCTGCCTCAGGTTCCTGCTTTGCCGGAGTCCTTGTCGGAATCAAACACTAGTGATCTTCGAGATTTTCAAATTTCACCCTTAGACTGTCGGAAGATAAATCAGCTCGGGAAGACACTTATCGGTAGTCTCGATCTTCTTGCAGTCCCCTCAGTGATTGCCGGCATCGATCTCAGGACGAACACCCTTCCTGCATTAAATCTACCCAGGCTGCTGGACGGCGAAATTGGTCTCATTGCCCAATAGCTTGCATGAACATTACGGGTCGTGTAAATATTCGATTTGTTCCTTTCTTGACTCTGATTCCTTCTGCATTCATGTGTTGCTCGAAACACTGGCTTTTTCTCTTTCTTCATACATCCGATGCTGTTCAAGTGTGTGTGTGTCGCATGCGCTCTTTATTTCATCTTTTTCCTCCTCACTTCTCTTGTCTCTCTTGTCTCTCTTGTTTCTCTTGTCTATTCTTTTTCATCTTGTCGAGTTGCGATAGTAAGAGTTTCTGCTCTCAAGAAGCTTTCATCAAGGACTTGCGCTTTATCTTCAACGACCAGTCGCCCATGATCTGGTACTGTAATGCACTGGATAAATCTCCGACCCTCGAGAGACTTTGGATTTGGCTTTCGCTGTCGTTCTCTGACAAGCTTTTGATGACAATTTCTTGAACTCACCCACCTGCTGTATTTACCTTCTATAGTCTTCAATTGAATAGTATGGTCCAGTTTTACAGAGGTGTGTCCACATCCCGGATAACAAAACGGTGGCCTATCATTAACATGACAATTTTTCTGCATCTGTTATGCGTGATGTTTTCGGTGTCCTATCAATACTCTTGATGTCTGGCGCAGTAGAGGACACTTCGACCAATCTGACTATATCGATAGAAATAATTCAATACCACCAAACAATAGATCTCATAAAAAGCTTTCGGGAAATTATTGAGCAGTCAGAATCTGGATATAAATCATCAAAGAATAAAATTGGGCAACAGGCTAAAAATCAACAGGAGACGTGAAAACACATAGGATAAACTCCTTGCTGAAATCAGAGCTCGTTCTCAAAATGTCACAAGATTTCACCAAACTGTAAAATTATGCCTGAAAAACACAAGGTAACCAGTCACAAATCAATCCAGTCTAATCCAATAGTGTTCATGGTCCCCCTTTCAGCTATGTTATAACAAAGTATTCTACTAAGAATTCTATTTACTTGATGTGTTTGATACTATTTTTCAAAAGAAAACCATCAATTTGTTATATGGTCCTTCAACGCAGTCTTTTAAGACTATCCGACTCATTGTTCCATGCGCACGACTCTCCATCCATACGTTTATAATTTATCTAATTGTGGATTATTTATATCACTGACGGTGGTAAATCAATTATGTAATATCATGATAATAGATCGACTTTCGAATCAATTCTAACAAGATGATCCCTGAGGCACCCATGTACAGTACTGTAGAGGACCTGTATTCTACCACAGACTGCGACCGAGCATCGCGTTACAACGTAGGCTAAAAACAAACTACTAGATTATAACCATCCTAGTTCCCAGCCTGACAATCAAACGCACATCTTTCCCACTCCCTTCAAACACAAGTATTCTTGGTCTATGTTGAGCCGAGCGTCAACGGGTTAGGAAACGCTTGTAACAGATATTCATCCTTTCCTTGCCCTTGAGGCACACTTAGTAAGAGCGACATCCCCTTTTGACTTGGCCAGACGCAAACTCCTATCATATTTATCTTATGAACATAACTAAAATTGGTAACTCGATTTTCAGCGAAGCTTCGAAGCAGGGTCTGTTCAATGGTACTCCGACTTGCTTCTTTGCATTCAAACAGGCATGTGAAGGCGTGATTATTTATGCTTCGAGTGTAATTCAACATGTTCAATGAATGGCATACGACAGGGATTCATGCAGTAAGTCCCTATTCTATTAGCCTGGGATCGTCGGAAATAGCAAGTAATTCTAGAACCAGAATCCGCATGTCCGCAGGTAAGGAGTCAAGATCCCTCTCTATGCACGATCAATGGCGGCATCTATTACCAGGGGGGGCTTAGTAGTCCTGCAACCACATGTCAGGGCGTTGAAGCCTAGACACGAGGAAAGGACATCTACTCAGACACCACATTTCCCTTGTCTTTTACCGTGAGCTACTCCTCAACATAGGAAGAGGGGACAACTTAGATAGCCATCACCAGTAGATTATTTGTAAAAGAATCGGTATTCTCAGAAAAAAAGCCGATCCAGTGAAGGGATAATACATGGGTTCTTAATAATTAATGCACAGTCCATATTAGTAGACATAAATCAGACCGACAGCTTGAATGTCATCATTGAGCTCGTAGTTGGTATCGACCATTCATCCATTCAGTAGTGAAGGTTGAGAACCCACTGTCAAAAGACAGCATCATCAGTATCTATGAGAATCGCTTGCTGACACATGTGCTACTAGAGCACGATCTTTAGGGGTGGGGTACTGCAACACAAATAGCATCAAAAGGCATAGCACCACTTCATAGATGTTCCAGACACACATAAGAATTCATCTGGTCTGGAGAACTCCACTGAGCAAGATGTTGGTGGGTCATAGAGCGATAGGTTTGAGGAGCGGTAGTTCGTTGAACGGGACTGGGATAAGGGTCATAGCAAGATTGATAGGAAGCTTCTGTGATCATCGAGAACACATTGGAAGAGGGATTGTATTGTGAGGGGTATGTTGGAAGGGGATCACTTGACCTGGGTATGTCCCTCAGTGGTGATTAGTTTATCATGGCATTATGATCATGGTATTGGACTTACATCGAAGGATATACGACGTCCAGGTCCGTTTGAATGGGTTGGAGTTGTAGATATGCATCACTAAGCCACGCTTAGAAAGTGTTTAGGATAGAGATAAGGGATATTTACTTTAGTCTCTTTCGTGTCGTAAGAGACATCAAATTGAGGTCAATATCATGTTGCTGATGATGACGCGGAGATGGCTCTCGAGTGGGAGGAGTGCCAGAACTTTCTGAGATGGAAGAATCAGTGGTGGAAGACCTTCCGTCGATGGAATTCTTCCGAGCGGAGGTTTTCTTTCGTGCAGGGACACCATTAGGCCAAGTGCACTAGAAAATTTTCAGTGTCCGTTGAATTGACTGTCGGGATGTAACTCACTTCTCTCTGGCCATGAGTACAGCGCATGCACTTCGGTTTTGTCTCATCGCACTAGATAAGTAGTTTAGTATCTCAATCAAATCAGACAGCTTCACAGTCGATGACTCACCTTAATCTTTTTGACTCGACATGTCAAACAACCCGTCTTACTGCGAGTGTACTTGGGACGTTTTCTGGGAGCAACTTCGGGACGAGGTGGTTCAACATGGTGAACATAGTTATGACCGATGGAAGGCGTCGAATAGTATTGCGCATGAGGAAAATATTGGAAAGCTGCAGGACTGAGATGAAGGTGTTAGTAACAATATGAGGAGGAAGCAGAAGCGAACAAACTATGAGATGCTGTCGGCCATGGACAAACAAAGAGGGAGAAGCCTTTGACTTCAGCGTTTTCGCGTAGCATTTATAAATGTTTGCGAATGACATTTTTGAACAAGACCTGGTGGTCACCAATCAGGGTAGATCACCGAGTTCATCAGATCTGGGGTCCCTGTAATTGTTGCATATCTTCCAAATTCCTAGGAGATGCCATGTATAGAGTGATCTTGTTTGTTCTATGAAAACAAAAGCTTCTCTTCACCCCATATATCAGGTACAGTCAGATTGTAGACTATAAATTCATCGGACGCGAGGAGTTTGGCTCCTTGATAAGTTCAAATGGCATGATTAATGAATTCGTGTCCATAGAGAAATTCCTAAACCCAATCGAACTCGACTCGCTCAGCTTGGGTCTTTTACCGGAGCCGTCGACTCGTTCCCATCAGTTATCTGGCTGAAAACTAAAAGACCAAGTAGCAACATCTAATAGATTACTCCGGGGTGACCAAAGCCTGGGGACAAAAATGGAGCTATCTCCGCCGAAATCCGGGAAGGCTCAAACAAAAATGGCTGACTTGATCGCAGAGTTTCACCACCTGACATGTGGAAGTGTTTTTACTTTGGCCTCGTCTTCTGCTGTCACATACGGTCCATTGACAACTCTGGATGAGTTTTGCTTCTGCCATTGATTTCTGATAAACGAGGGGCCAAACACGGCTACGGATACCACTCTCTGTAGCGGAGTATTTTTGGCCCCCATGATGCGATTGCTGTAAGAAGTCCGCCCCACCGAGGAAATCACCCTTTGATGACACCGAGGATTTCCCTTTCAATGCGTTTTTCTGCACATTGCACCAATAGGCCCATCATTCAGAGTCGCATGAGTTATATCGTATGGCACCCACTCCCCCCGATGGACAGGACATGAGCACTGAATTCTTACTCAGACCTGCAGTTAGTCTTCTGAACATTGACTTGGGACTTGAAGTATCAGATCATGGTGGCTGCAAGAGGAAAAGGCTGGAGCAAAGGATCAATGACCATACTCAGAGATGTCGCGGTACTGGTGAAATACAATTGTTGCTGTTGTGAGTGTTGGGCCGGCATGCTTATTATCGTTGGAATCCCTGATGTGAGGACCAGGGGTGACTATTCCTCTGCTGTTGAGCTTATGTACTTTCTGCAGATACTGGACCGTTCTCGCTTGGTCCGCTTAGCATAATTGCAGACATACCACAACGCATGTATCTTTTGTCGAGGCAAAGAAACTATCCGGGTGTGTTCCCAAAGCATTGTATTTGCGAGTAGTCTAAGCCCATCCTCGATAAGCTCGCGCCACCTCTGCTTAAACGAGCCATCAAGTAAGGACTTAATTGTGTTGCCTTGACAAGGACCGAAAAATGAACACCTTTATCATGGTCGCAAGTATTGTGTAAGTAATGTATTCAGCAGAAAGGCATGTCCCTGATCCTAGGCAGGTTGTCGGATATCCGAATACTGACGCAATCCTGAAATTCTTGAAGCATACACCGGTTTGTTTTGACAAAAATGTCCACAATTTGTAACCACTCAGTGCTTAACCGCCATATCCCGCGGAGCGAAATGAAGATGTCCTCGCAGCTATTCAGTTGAAACTCTGGACCGTAGTTGATCTGTCGACAATGTTCCATTTTCCTAGCAACCCTCGTCTAGTTTGCTGTGCGACAGGCCATTTGGCAGAGAAGGCTTCATCATTGATACGCGTAGGATCAGACTTGTTGCTCTCAGGTGGAAGAGGGTATTTTCTGTGTCATGGTCATCTCATCATTTTTCTCTCCAACAGCTCGTCTGGAACTCGAAAAGTGCCTTGCGTCTGTTTGAATCAGTGAGCTTGCGCACATCTCCACGTCGAGATTGAGGCCAGAAATTTCAGATCTAATGGATCCCTGAAGTCAACGGAGAAGCAAATCACCTATTCGACAATCCGACAGCGATCCATTGTTTCCTAATTAATCTAAGGGAGCCAAGCTTTTCAGGAGGCACTCGTCGGGAAGGAGG
>Ga0153993_100169_pt1 | contig 23263 bp, 35 predicted proteins | sample TSNC077MetaG_FD_104706 | JGI IMG/M metagenome (GOLD analysis project Ga0153993, IMG submission 104706) | Attine ant fungus gardens microbial communities from North Carolina, USA - TSNC077 MetaG | ecosystem: Host-associated > Fungi > Mycelium > Unclassified | place: USA: North Carolina, Lumber...
ATCTGTATCCATGGGGTTGTCCTCAGCTCTGGATACTGGGTGGACTCTTTTGGCTTTTAGGGTAGTGGGGTCTTCAGTGGTTTCAGGTGTTGTGTGGGGGCTGCTCTCTTGTTGGGATGTTTTTATGGTAGATGTGGTATGCATCCTTTTCATCCTTGATCCAGGTCTCCTGGGGCCTAGGATGCGGGATGTACGTGGGTGACAAGCATCTCCAGCATTCGTTGCATTCATATTTTGTTTTATTGTATGTATGGGAGTTTTTAAATGTGGTGATGATGATGGTGGGAAGATGACGACGTGATTGTTGTGACTTCATTTGACAGTTGTTTGCCCGTGGTGTCCCAAGAGATCGCACTCTGGTGGTCTCTCTTCTTGTAAGGTACTAGGAGCATTTTCTTCCGACACTGATACTGGACCTTCGCCAATGGTAGCGTCTGCCGATGATACTACTGACGTCCAATGGTTCTCATGATCGCTCATTTCATCAACTGAGGATGGATGTGGGGATGGATGCGGGTGTGATTGCTCTTCTCTGACTGTTTTCATTGGTAGCGTAGTTGTACCGGCTGCAGAGGACAGGAATGGACCAGGAGGTCTCGTGATATAGGCAATTTCCCCATCGCATAAGTTATAATCATAGGCCATGTCATATCTATGCCCAAAATAATATTACAGACAAATCACAGAAAGTCATGGGTAGAATGCACTGTTGTGAAACATATATCCAGTTCTTTCCCCCTTCATGACTCCTGTATCGACGACATTGTCGTGAGACGACTTGGAAATGGAGGCACAACATAATGGTATAATTATGTTCTTCGTTAGCCAAGACAACTAGATATTATTCTCTGGCCCATCCTCGATCATTTTCGCGTAATCTTCATAATTGACAAATGTAGGCAACGAGCGTCGCTTTTTCTTTAGGCCAGTCTCCTTGTCATCTGCTTGCTTGCGTTTTCTGGTTTTACTTTTAATTCCTCCCCATTCTTCACTCTCGGAAAGTGAGCCATCGTAAGCGATAACACCGTCGGGCATTTCGTCGAGAGGAATAAGATCATCGTCCTCGGAAGCTTCAGCCAATGAAAGGGCGTCATCGGTATCATCTTTCTCAGCATCACTGTCCTTTTCATCGGTGTCGTCGTGTTCGACATTGTTTTCATCTTCATCCTCACTCTCGTCCTCATTGTAGTTGTCGGAAAGGAGATCGTGTTCCTCTTGAGGCATCGTCGCTTTCATCGCCTGGAGTATGGTTTATAAGATTTCAAGAACCCGGAAAAGGAGAAAACTGCCTACCTTCCAGATTTCCGCTTCTTCCAGGTCAATATCTTCGTCCTCTTCATTTTGATCCTCGATTGTACCATCACTACCTTTTTCACTCGTTGCTCCATCTTGCTCGTCACTTTCTTCGTCCTCGTCTGCTTCCTCGTTATCACCATCACCATCAACTTGCTTCTTCTTCTTTTTACTTTTCCTCTCTGACTCATTTTTCCGCTTAAAATAATCGTAGAAGAATATTTGGTCGACGGGAATTTGCGCTTCCTTTTTGTTTTTCCAAAATGAAGGCGAATTAACTTGCACAGAGAGAGCTTCGCCTTTGAAAAGTTTGATACCTTCGGTGGCACTTCCTGAAGGTTGCATTGCACTTGAACCTGTGATAGGTTCATGAATGCGGGGACGCTAAAAAAAGGAACGGAAAGGGAAATTTTACCTTTACCTTCAGTGCTAGAAACATTCTTTTTCGGGTTTTTGTAAACGAATCGACCGAGGAAATGAGAAAGCGTATTTTGTGAGAGATCAGGCGCTGCGGTGAGAGGTTGGGCTGTGAGAATTTGACGGGTAAGAAGGGAGATGGTAGGGTGGAAGTGCAATAAGAGAGGTATCTCATGATAAGGTTAATCAATGAATTCGAAGAGGAAAGCGGACAAGGAACATACGAGTTCCCAAAGACATGAGTGTGCGGCGCAGGCATAAAGGGGGTTGCGTTTGTGGGCATCGTAGTTTTTGGCATCGACTTCACTTTCAGACTTGAAGGAAATCATAGAACGAAGTCCAGGGACGGTAGTGAAAAGCTAGATCCATCACATCACAAATCATTATGCTGAAAGTATAAGGGAACGACCAACCTCGCCGAGAAGGTATAGCCCACCAACAACAAACTCAGTCGCTCCACTTCCTCCGCTGACAAGGACTTGAGCAAACCGTTTAACCATGGCCATCCTCCTCTCAGATGATACTTCTGGATCGGTTTTAATAGACCTGTAAAGAAGGTTCAGGTACATAGCTTGTTTGGAAGAGGTATTGAGTCGGTGATCGTAGAGAGATGCATAGAGCGTGCGGAAGTACCGATCAACAATAGATTTAGCTAGTGGAGAGGAAGAGGATTTGAAGAAGTTGAGAGAAATTTGGTGGATCAGAACAAGAGCTTGGACGGAGATATTGAATGTGGATTTGTGTGTGATGAGAAAGAGGGTGTCGAGATGTGCATCGATTCTAGAAAAAATATTGTAATTGGAGGACGGGAGTGGAGAGAGTAGCGTACTTTGTATTCTGGGCTTCGACTTTGGCAAAGGGAAGAGCACGGTTAACGCCCGTTAGTATGGCTGAGATGAGTCTGGAATTGGAATCTTCAACTTCGATGAAACCCGCTGCGCCAATTGTTTCTTTTCCTTTTCCGCCTTTCCCCTTTCCTCTAACGACCACACGACCTTTTTTGTCCTTTTGAACCTGACCATCCAGCTCGAGTAAGTGTTCATCTCCTTCTTTGCCAACAGCATCTCCGAAATGACTACTATCGGAACCAAGGATGACTTGAAAAAGTTCAAAATATATGTCGATAAGGCGCAAAGCGACTTCACGGTCGGTGGACGAAGGTGTAAGTACAATTTGGTTAAAAGTGATAGTTGCGTAGTATTGAGCATGGGAATTACGAGCTGTTTTGGTGTCTTGTACTTCGAGTTTTGATTTGGACGATTTTGAAGAGGATCCAGGGGAGGTAGGACGGATGTGATTATTCGCTGGTACAACGGCAGTAGTTGGAACAGAGAGGATGGAGGGTCTGAGAATAAGGGAGGTGATTTCTCGGACGACGACAGATTTCATGGAGGGGTGAGATTGAAGAAGCTGGAGGAGGTGGTAGGATGCTCGAGAGCATATTGATTTTGAAGTATCACCCTAGGAGCGTAATCTGTATCTTTGAAGAGGATGGAGAGATCAATGACGAACAAGTTTATTGACTAGGAGTCGGAGAAGGTTTTGTTCTTGCTCGGGTTTGTCTCTGAGGAGGGTGAAAATGAGGGAGATAACCTGTGTTCGGGCATAGGGCACTGGGTCAAGAGAAAGCGTCTTTTATGATATGAGAAAGAGAAAGCGCTTCTGGGGTGAGAGACTTGCCTCCAGAATCTGGAGGACAGAGAAAAAATATTTCTTGAGCCAGTCCTCAAAGTACCAAAGTAGGAGATAATCATCGGATACTTGAGGATGGAGCAATGGTTGATCGCGGAAATATCTGACATACATCAGACATGTTATGACCAGTAACTGAGAAGCTCACTTGAGTTTCCGATCTGGTGCCCCACCGCCAACCCACCAGTCAACGATGCAGCGCAAAGCTTTCAAGCTCTCATTTCTACCTCCGCCAGCCTTTCCCGCCATGTTTTTCAATGTGTCTAGTGCTTTCGTGTTGTGCACTGGGCTACTTTGCACGAGCAAAGTTAAAGCACTGAGTCTGTCCGAGAGGGTACCGGCATGAATAACCTTGGCAAAGAATGTCGCTTCTGATGAGGAAGAGGACGAAGCAGAAAGAAAGCTTTTGGTATCCTTTTCCATCAGAGAAGCACTCTTTTCGATGAGTAAGTTTATTTGTGCCGCAGACGGTACTCGAAGATTCGTAGCAGGAGGAAGCGGCGGTAGGATTGTGTACCAGAGCGAGGAAGGGGGAAGAATGGTTGACTCTGTCTTTTTATCGTGCTTTTCTGCCTTTTTATTGAGCTTTTCTGTCTTTTTATCGAGATTTTCTGTCTTTTTGTGTGCTGCTTTCTTGGTTTCTGCACGCGCCATCACGGTGAAGGACGCCGACGAAATTGGCATCAGTCAAATCAAACGAGTCACGTGTCCTCCAAGACTGACATTATGCGGGTTATTTTCGTTACACATGTCCATACTCCCGCGTGAGAATTATGATGGTTTGTGTGAGAGAAGGGGGGGGAGAGAGAATTCTGTATTTGTATACCGCAACAAGCAAGCAGGTGCTAAGACGCGGTGGGTGAGATACATAGCGGTACACTACTGTGTGAGAGAAGGGTGTGCATGATCTACGAGAAAAGCATTGAAGGAAATTTAAATTATGGAAATAACTCAATAACCCAAGCTCTATTCCGCTCCTTCCTTCCTATTACTCGACTTCCAGCGAAGACTACTCCAGATTTTCTTCTCCTTTTCTCTCCCATGATGAGATACGTTTTCCACTGCAGGAGGACTACTTGACAGCATGGTAGCATACTGTGGTATCAGAGGGGCATTATGACAAGCAGCGGCACGCGCAGGTATAGTTGATGCATGGGTGTGATATCCAGCGGAACTCCCCGCTCCAAGCCCAGCAGATGAGGTATTAAGTTTCAGTAGAGGAGGCCCTTTGCCTCGTTTGCCTCGTCCGACACATTTATCGGTATGATGATCCGTTGTCACGGGACAATTATCATGACTTCCGCTGCGTTTCAAAGGATACCTTTTGAAGAAATAGTGGATGAACGGAGTGTCTTCATCAGTATCAGTATGATCCGATTCAAAGCCATCACCATCATCCGTTTCCCGCCACGGTTTACGTGTGGCGAATAGACTAAGAGAGGGCCGTTTGTTCTGGCGAATGATGGGAAAAGGACGGTAATCAGAGTCATGAAGCGTCCCTTGCGAATCAACGTAAGGTATCGCGTGACTATATTGTGCACCTCCAAATCTGCTACTACCCCCGGCACACAAACCATGAGAGAAGTTGTGAAGAGGGACTGGAATAGAAGAAAGGTACGACGGATCAAGGAGGCGCGCATCCTCGATGTTGGTTGGATTAGCACATGAAAAGATTGACTTGGTTAGCGTGGGTGTACTCGGGCTGGTTGAAACATTGGTGGTTGTATTGCCATGGGAGTAAGAGAGGGAAGATGTTGGAATGAAGAGAGATGGACAAGACATCAAGAAGATGCCAATCGTCGTACACCGGCCTCGTTATTGTTGGAGCTCCAATCACAGAATGTCTGTGTTGCGTCTCTAGGCTTGGTGCTAGTAGTGGAGGCACAGACTACTTGAAAGGAGAGGTAGAAAGGGAGATGGAAATTTGAGAAAAAGCCGGAGTGCTGGATACTGGACGCCTGCGCGGGGTCTTCAGGTAAGGAGGGAGCTCCAACTGGACTGGACTCTTGTTCAGTTTCAGCATTGTCATCAATATCAGACAGATCAAAGCCGAAATCGGACCCGGACTTCTGAGAGTGGACACAAGTTTGGCTTGGAATAAGTAGACGTTAGCTGACTAGAGCTTACCATATGACATATTTCCACCTAGCATCGCTTCTACTGCACAAGTCAGTCTAACCGGTAGCATGGCATACCTGGTTAAATAGCAAAGTCGTTCCTTTCTAGAAATCTTCGTGAATGTATGGATGCTGAGTATTCCAGAATTATGGATTTGCTAGGCAATGATAACCTGAGGTGCAGCATTGGGACATTGATATTCAAAACGGAACCTTTGTTCGGCTACAGGATTGACATCAACATGATACAAACTAGAACTAAAATCAATACTTCCAGATGAATTAATCATTCTCAAGAGCTAGTTCTTCCGAAAGCGGAGAGAGCTGGAAGAGTAGACCTAGTCTTACTATAAACTACCCGTCTGTCGGGACTAACACAGAGATGAAGGGATCATTTTGACAGGCCTGAGCCAATCCACTAGTCATTGTGGTCACCGGTAGCACAAAATTGCATCCCGTATGTCGGTACTGATGAGCCATAACCTCTAATTTTGATATGAAAGGATTCACTGTCGTGGAGATGGGTGCCGTGATCAAGATATAAATACAAGAAGCCGAAAGCACATAGAACGAAAAGGGATGCAGTTACACCTTGTAACGACGACCTGTTTTCGTGAAGAATGTTTGAAGGATATAGACCTGAAAGCTAAAGCCATCATATCAATAGAAAAGCAGGGAATGAGGATGATACAACTTACATAGCCATGCCTACTACTGCTAAGCTCTCGAATGTGGCATACCAAAAGAGGCGACTAATGACACATGAGATTGACTGACGAAAAGAAGAAATAGTGACTTACTTTTGCGTCGACTTGACAATCGAAAAACCACGATTTTCTGACGTATGAAAACTGATATAGCTAAGCGGGTGTGTATACGCAAGGGAAAAAAATAATCATTCACTGTTTTTGGAGTCGTTTGATAGAGTTCAACATTCCTGTAAGCCTGAATATGCTTTCCTCGAGAGCGCTCGTATGTTCGGAGATTTGACCGGCCTTGGCGGGGGCTTCACGGCGAGGTTCACTCTCGACCATGATGTCGAAATCGACAAGCTTCTCTGTGAGTGTAGACATGTCATTTTCGAAGCAAAAGGCGTATTCTCCGGCGACATTGGCGGTCAGAACAAAGTCTCCTTGACGCTCCTGTTGGCCATCAAGGATTACCTTGTTACTAGGGTCTCTGACTTCATAGTCGATATCGAAAGAACCTCCCGATTGCACCTACACAGATATAAAACTCATGATGTAGGGCGTAGTAAAATTACACACAGCAAAATAGAACTACAGGATCAGTCAGTGAATATGAAATTGGAGACCGACATGTTACATACGCCAATCTTCTCTCCTGCCTTGTCTACTTCCGTATAGAAGCAAAGTTTTTCATTTGCGCTAATTTGTGTCATTAAGGCCGTGGCATTGATACTGACAATGAACAGAAACGAGATACAAAGAGAAAACAAGGTGTACATAGCAAGGTGTGTCGACCTGTGAAATGACACCGCAAGACCAAGTGCCTTGAGCAACAGAACCAAATAAGGGGATCATTTTATAATACGCCCCTATTTCTTATCGTCTTCTCATGTCGTCCTTCCACTCAGGAAGCCTTCAACAGGATTTCCTTACAGACGGTCTAGCGCGTGTATTGACACCATGGAACTACCTCTCTGTGTCGCCGGCACCGATAAAGCAGCAATACAGTAGGACTCAGTCGTCGTCAGGCTCAACTAGGACTCTGTTAGACACACCTTCACCCGATATGCTAACCCTCGCCAGCCGGGATCTCGTTCATACTCCTAGATTTCTGGAAGCTGATACTGAACATGCTCTGCAGAGTACTCCCTTCGAGAAACACTTTGGTGTCTCGTTTTCTCCAGCTTGGCTTCAGCCGCTCCAGGAAGTCTCTCCAATTGTTCGCGCTTCGTCTTCTCAAGGTGCTATAGCTTCGTCACCTGGTGATAAGGCCCTCTTGCCACCCAAACAGCCGGTTCAGAAGGCTGTTTCTTGTCCAGATCATGTGATGTACTTGAGCGACCTCGAGGAGAATGACCACACCATCGACGCTATAGATGATGACGCAGACAGTGAAGATAACGATGAAGAAGAAGAATTAGAAATATACAACGAACTGGCCGGAATAGATAATATTTTCCTCCGCAGGCTTCACTCTCTTGGTCCTGAGCTTTCCCCTCCACGGTCACCTCGCGATGACCATACCTCTCCTCTGCGGTCTCCTTGCAAAATTGAACCTGTATATATATATACAGTATCACCATCAACTTGGGATGACTCTTCTGTCGACCCAGAGGAATCTGATAACGAAAGTATTGAAGAGGTCTCTCCAATTCAATCTCTCACCCCTGTGCAATTAAAGGATCCATCAAGAACTCCAGATAGACAATGCTATGCTTCACCTCTCTCTCCGCTGACACCTCTAACACCTCTCTCATGTTCTCTCGATTCTCCTATATCGTTGCCCTCTGTCGTTCGTCGGACCACTCAGAAACGTAGACCCGACGATGATTTGCCTCCTATGCTTATTAGTTCCCCAAAAAGATTGAGACTCTCTCTCAGAATTCCTCCTCGAGCAACAGTTACTCTGGAACCCGCCAAATCCTCGTCTTCGTCTTCATCTATGGTCTCTGCTGCTCCGACTCCAATGTTTACTTTTCGCACATTTCCTCCTCATGTCGAGATCTCATCAAGGTTTACACTCTTCTATCGTCGGTACCCTATCAGCTCTTACTTTCAACCCCCTCACCTTGAGTCAGTCGTTTGATATTTTCGATCCGAATGACAGTTCTCATATCTGTTTAGTTCCCCCTTTGCTCTATTGAATGTACGCGATCCTGGTGGCACCTACAATGCTCCGCGAAGCGTTTTTGATCTTTACACGCCTCGATTCGTCAAAGGCAAGGGCCCCGGAAAACTTGGTCTCTGTCCTATATGTGTCGAACCTTTCGAGCGCGGGGGAGAAAATCGAAAGAATTGGTTAGCGATGAAATTCAGTGCCTTTAAGTGGTAATTGCTGCTCTTCAGCTGTAATGTGTTTGTGTCTGACTGTTCTGATCAGAATTTGATTTCATGATTAAACGTGAACTTGTACTAATATTAAATAGCTATCACATGCAGTACGCCCATGGTGCGCAGGTCCTCATATATTTACTTCTTCTTGATATCTTGCTCTTCGATAGGCATTTCAGCTGCGACAGGGCGTCCGTTTGCACCGCCCTCTTCCTTCCAGATGGTAGCTCGGCCAAATGCAGCAAAGAAGGAACGGTCGCAGATACTCCAGGGTAAGTGCCAAAAATGCCGCAAGTGGGTACCTGTTGAAGGGATCAAGGATGTAGAGAGCAAGGTGCGTTTTCGTGTAAGACTTATTAGCGTGTTGGGTTTCTTATCTAGACTGTCATGTTAGGTCAAAGAACTTGTTTGGTGAGTCTTCCAGTACATGTCTAGGTTTATAGACTACAACAAAGGACTAGGTGGAAACACGCAGCATCTTGCTATCAGGATACTCCAGTTGAGGGGGAGGAGCACCATTATTTTGAGCACGACGCAGTGTTCGCAGTAATGGAAGAGTATTATGTACCAGTATGAAGTGGCGAAACGTGTTTCTCATTATGTGTGATTTGTTATACATTGTGTGAGAGTAGTAAGCACATTGGTCTTCAAAACCAAGCAGAGCGAAAAAGTGAGAAAGAGATGTATACGTATCGTCAGATGTCAGTAGAGTGCGATGCCAGTATAGTGCGATGCCAGGCCCATTCTCTCATACACAAACCCACTCCTCCCTCCAAACTTTATCATAGTATTGCGCATTTCCGCTCTTTGACTACTCTCCCCCATCGACCCTTCATACTTTCTTTGAGAGCGAGTGAAAAGACATCTTTGACGCCTAACCCAGTTTTGGCGGAGCATTCAATATATTTTGCACCCATCTCTTTGGCAACAGCTTGCCCTTGTTCGGCTGTAACAGGCGACTGCCCTTGTGCCGCGAGCATGCGACGAGTGTGTTCATCCGTCCGTAGGTTAATCTTGGTTGCCACAAGTATTAGTGGGACAGATTCGCAAAAGTGGGAGACTTCAGGATACCACTGAATGACAATGGGGGAATGAGAAGAGCGGACAATATGACAGAGCAGATTGAAAGACCTTGTCGAGGACATTCGCAAGACTTGTCGGAAAATCTACTGAGAAGACGACAAGAATAACGTTGCTTTCTGGATAAGAGAGTGGACGTAAACGATCGTATTCTTCTTGACCCGCAGTATCCCAAAGAGCGAGCTCAATCTGTTTGCCATCAAAATGTACTTGGGTAACATAGTTTTCAAAAACTGTAGGTATATATGCCTGCCATTCAGTAATTTTAATCAGCTTATGCTCTTGCCTATATAAATTGATGTGTTCTGACCTCAGGGAATCTGTTTTCCGCATAGACGATGAGAAGACAGGTCTTCCCGCATCCGCCTGTCAGGTGATATGAGTTTTAGGAAAGTGTCAGCCTTTGACAACCAGACTAGATTATGAGCTACCATCTCCAACAACAACGAGCTTCTTTTTGAGGTCTGGCCTTCGCAGGGGTGCAGACATTGAGGACAGACTGAATATATAAGGAAGTACAGATCTGTATTATGATCCTGAACCACGTGATCGTTCAACCCTGGTAGCCCCTATCAATGTTAGTGGGAAGGCATGTGCCATAGCAAGTTGTTTGAGAGGTACTCTAAGTTTGTACTTTGCAGAGACTGTGATCACACATCCTTGGCCTGTTACAGAGTTATGTATCTACTTGGTGTAATGGTAGCAGGTCTGATTCAAAGGTAAAACTTGGTTATATGTATATTCTAGCATCTTGAGCACTAAACTTAAGATCATAAAGTCGTCCACTAGCAAGCTTTGCCTACACCCTATTCCCTTGGCCACAAGCCTCCTGAGGACACACACCTGACATTGGACCCTACCTAAGCCCCTCCATGTCTTGGCACTGGCTTGCTTATTGCAAAATAGAAATGCTAAATCCAAAAAAAAATCTGAACATGTGACACTACACTGATTCAAGGTATCCCAACTTCATCTCAAGGACCAGTTCAAATCCATGGTTACTAGTCTAGAGACAAGATCAGCTTCTGATCAAATCAAGTCCGACAAACTCGCATTGTCTGTGCAGTTATTCACTGACATCGTAACAATTCTGTCGCATATCTATTTCATCCCATCATCCATGTATAATACTTGACTCATCTCTCATCAAGGCGAGGGGAGGTGGTCGAGGTGCATGATCACCCGAAATCTGGTTAAGAGGCAACGAACCACCACCAGATACAACCATCGAAAAATCACAAGACCGCCGCACCAAAGTTCCCGCATATTCATCAAAACCACCAGACGTTGGTTCCCTTTGTGACTGAATCACATTCCCAAAGTTCCACAGCGGGATAGAAAGACCATCTTTGATTGACACAAAGAAAAAACAACGACGCAAATGAGAACGTTCCGCGGATAATGTCAAGAAAAGCATACTCACGAACAATGATGGACACAAGGACAATAAACCCCACAACAGGTTGAAGAGCCATCGCAAGAATATCTTCCTGCGTTTGAGGGGGATTTCGTGGTTCAGGTAGGCGATGCGAAGCAAGTGCGGATACAAATATAGCACTAACACCCATCTATCGAAATCATCAGTTGATCTACACCACCCAAACACAATCCACGTCAACATTCACCGGTCCTAAGAACCCTCAAAAACCATCTCGGACAAAAACAACAAAAAGTCGACGCACCGAAATGGCCACAAAACAACGCCTCCTTCCAATTCGAAATCTCAGGAATCCACTTGTACAACATCAACACAGCCGGAATACGGCGCAAAAACAGGATTCCAATGCACAACACCACCAATCTCCAGGGGGTGATGCCCAATTCAGGCATACTAAAACCATCCCACGGAAGCCAAGCACCAATGTAGAAAAAACAAGCACAACTGAGGATATACCCAACGACCGCATTGAATGATTCGCCCTCAATCTGAGTCTGGAATTCGCCATCCTGGGCGATGACATGGCCTGACATTTTGGAAACGTGATCAACACGATCATATAAGATCAGGAGGAGAAGTACCAGCGAAGAACACAGCCAAAAGGTCATCACTCCCAATGGTCTTGACCACACCCATGGTAAAGACAGCCAGGGCAAAACATTGTGCCACATAAGAGTCATGATCGAGGTATCCTCTCTTGTGCGAAAACTTCATAATGTGTGAAAAAAGAAAGCCTAAAAACGCCGTGTAAACATCTTCACATTCATTTGACGAAAAAAATCCAGCTTTCACCAATGATGATCCCAATGACAATGCCTAGAATGACCTGGTCTTGTAGTTCATGAGCCATAACTTTCATCCAAGAACAAGAACAAGGTCATACAAAGCCACCCAATGAGGATCCAGTCTCGTATATCTTTTCCTCGGTTTGGTTCCATTGTCAGATAAAGGGCGATACTGATAAAGGGGTACGCAAGGCTATCATTCGAAGCGGACTCTATAGAACACATGAAAAACCAGAAAAGACACACAGATAGATATACTCACCTGCTGCAATGAGATGCCTGATATTATGAGGTACATGCCTCCTCGCAAATTTACCACCTTTTCTGGCATGAATCTCAAGTTGGCGTTTAGTGATACTAAAATTTACCGATAATGGCAGCACTAATCGCGGGATCCGTGGGCGTCAAGCAAGCTGCAATGACAAGGGATGTCACCAAGTCAAATCGGGCAAACAGGGCTTTCAAGAGACCTGAATGGTGGGCTGAGAAGAGCAAACAAACAAAAGTGATGCACGACTCACCCGCGACGATGACCCATCCAATGGCCATAGTAGGGATGACCATAGCAAACATACTCCTCGAATGCTTGTACAAGTATGACTTGGGTAACTCGGCGCCAGTCGCAAACAGTCCAATGACAAGGACAAAACGCATGATTTCGAGTGTAGTCTCATTCGACCAGGACCGTGGGTTTACCACTCCTGCACCCAACGGACCCATCAGGATACCAAAGGCAGTGCCCAGAAGGACCTCATTCATATACACCTGTGAAATGAGTAAGAGACATGCAGCAATCGAAGCCGATTTTAAACAAAAACCTTCTCACGAATAAGGATTGAAAAGACGGAAAACTAGCCAGAGTCAAGGAGAGGATCACAACCCCACAGAACCGGTCATACCAATACAACGAAGCCTCCTATACTAATGTATGCAAGTCCTGTGGTTGTGATCTAACAGACTTGTTCATGATAATCAGAGATACTGCAAGGCGGTAGGCTCACTTCAAGTAATTGCACCATATCAATGGGGGAAACAACGGTAGCGCATCATGCCCATGCGGCGAACCCTACCAGACCCGTACCCACATTCTCCGTGACTGCCACCTACATCAAGACCACCGCTACATCCTTGAGAAAATCTCACCCCTGTATACCCGCCTGACATCCTCGGCACCCACCAAGGGATCCAAGCCCTAGCAGAGTTCCTGCTCAAATCCAACGCATTCACCAGATCTGGAACAGGCCCATCCATTCGACATAAACCTACCACCAATGACAGGCTACTAGAGGGACTCGAAGACGAACACCCCATGACACCACAGATCCTATCGCAATAAATTCGTGCTCACATTTTTCATTTTCCATTTTTCCTACTGCAGACACTAACACCCCCGATTAACACTCCCACTCCTCCCATCCACCAGTAAACTTCACCCACACCTTACACCTGACTCCTGTAGACACGCCCCAGACATTGGGCTCTATTTAGCCCTCCACGTCTTAGTACTAGATTACTTGTTGCGGAATAGAAATGCCGAATTAAAAAAAAAAATGGTAGCGCGTGATTAAACTCCGGTGGGCATAGGAATAAAACCAATTCTACCGTACACCGCGTAATAGATCGTTTGAGAATCAAATTTGTTAAACTTTAAAAATACTAGATAAAATTGTTCGTTAAAATCATTTTCTTACAACATAGCATTGGTGATTCATTATCTGCGCGTCGAACAAGATACAGGAGGAATTCAACACTACTCTCAATGGTCTCTAGACTTTCTAAAAGACAATAATCACGATGTTTTACCAAAAACAAAAAAAGAGTCTTTTACTCACCTGTATTCACCTTCAGCGGCCACACCAAGTTCCTCAATCTCTCCTTGAACAACCGATAGCGCTTCAACCGCGTTCGAAAAGTAGACAAGTTGTGCCTTGACGAGTTCATTCAGATTTTTGAGAGGTTCCGGCTTGACTCTACGTCAGCGACCACGAAATAACACAGACAAAAAAAGTAAATGAATGTACATTGTCAAGTACAGCTTTCATGAGCTGAATCGCAATCTCCGTCTTCTGAACCAAATCATCTTCCGCATTCTCAACTTCCAATCGGGCCTGTTCCTGTCGAGTGGGATTGGCATTCTTCAAGCTATAGATAAAAACAGGTGAATTGACGATCTCAAAGGGAGAATATCCACGACTGACGCTTGTTTAGCAGCATCCAGATCCAACCTGCTAACCTTGACAGAATTCCTTGCCTTCATAGCGACAGAAACATTGGCATTCAAAGTGAGCTGCCAAGGCTGCACAAAACGATCCTGAATGGCAATATCCTGGTCAACTCTGGCCATAGCGACCTTGTCCCAGCCCTGCGCAAAAAGAGCCAAGCCCTTGCCGAATTTACTAGCAGAGCCATCGGGGGCATTTGCGATGGTGGCATGTGCAGCGGAAGCAGCGCGAGTGAGGGCATGAGGGAGTGTTTTGTGCTGTGGAGGGGGAGGAGCGGCAGGAAGAGTGGGAGAGGGGAGGTTGGTGTTTTTGAGATTCTGGGCGGCGAAGGAGGTGATGTTGTAGCCGACGTGAGAGGTGATGCCAGAGATGGTTTCCTGGATCTGAGTTGGGTAGTCGTAGGACTCGTGTTCGTAGATACGGGCGACCCTGGTATGGTTAGCAAGGGCAGAGAGGTCATAAGAAATAAAGACAACTTTTGCAAGGCAGAGAGGGCGTCCTTGAGGGCATCGACACGGGACTCGAGATCCTTGTATTCTAAGAAAATTGAAGAAAGTGTGATAGATCGGGGACATGGGCTACTGACCCTGGGGAAGCTCAGTGATATCTTCTGGGGCTACCTGGCCAAGACGCTCTCTGGTAGCCTGGACAGACTGGGAAATACCCTTTGAAAACTTTGAGCCGACTTGGGCCAAATTGAGGGAGGACTGGAGGGATTTCCAGCCTTGCATGATGGGTAAAGGAAAAACAAATTGATGGACTATGTACAGAATATTCTAATCAAGCAACTCTTCGCGGAGAATGTCTGCTCCCAAGGATTTTATCTGGTGCTCGAGCGACTGCTGGTTTGCGAGGTCGATCTGGGCAAGGAGGGGGTTGTGGAGAGGGAGGTGCTCCCAGGTGGTGACTTTCATGGCGACGCCGCCGAGCATGTGGAGCCTGAGATACTTGAGCCAGGCGTCGACGACGTGGGGATGGGCATCCCAGGCCTTGATGGCGCGCTTGTGGACCCTGCGCTCGAAATTTTCCTGCGATTTTTTGTGGGCAAAGGGGCTGCGGATGACGGTCCAGAGGGAGTGCTGGGTGGGGAGGAAGACGGGGCCAGTTATGGGAATGTGGAGGGCAGAGGCAGCGTGGCAGGCAAAATGGGTGAAAAGATCCAGCAGTGCTGGCTCGTGAGACCGCACATGGACGCTCGCCACCGCAATCCCGTGTGTCCGAGCGTGCTGCGGCGCTTTTTCCAGGCTAAAGCCTGGCTGCACACTCGACATATCTCGAGCATTGTGCCCTATATTCTGCACAATATTCTGCCCGGTCACCCTGCGACGGCCATGCACAGCAAGCGTCCTCAACATCGACGAGGACAAGACTCAATTTGTCTATCTTCCCACGCTCGTATCTACTGCTAGTCGTCCTCTGATCATCCCCACAAGCTCTCTCTTCAGCGTCCCAGGCAGCGCTGCTGCAGCCGTCAATACACGACATGGTCTCCTGGAAGCAAACTACCCACTGTGTGCACGCCCAGACACCTGCTCCAGCACGCTCTCAAAGTCCTCACACCGACTCCGCTCTGCCATCATAAACATACAGAAAAAAACACAAAAACAAACCCACCCTTGCTCTCACTTTTGACCTCGTCCACCCACCCCGCCTCATTCAGCGCGGAACGCACCACTGACCGAATCCTATCGACCTCAGCAATTTAGTTTTTTTTCCGTTTCACACACTCACTGGTCCCATTCTCCGCTTTCCACCAGGGAGCGCCGAAGCCGACTGTACTCGGTCTCCATATGTATGTCACACCCGCACACACATTGTCACACACACGATCGTTCCAATCACGTGCTATCCTTGCTATTCAACCATCATGGGCGACGCTGATCCTTTTTACCTGCGGTATATCTACTCTTCTCCTCCCCCTAATATCCCCTTGACTATTATTTTCTCTTTGCAGATACTAGTATGCCTCCAGTGTCCTTTTCTCTCCTCTCGCTGACAGACCCCCAGTACCGGTCACTCTGGAAAACACGGTCATGAGTTTCTCGAATTCGAGTATTCGCACGGCCGTCTCCGCTATGCCAACAATTCAAATTACAGAAACGATAGTCTCATTCGCAAAGAAAGTATGCTGTATCAGTTTTCTCACACACACACGCCAACCTCTCTTCCTTGTAGTGTGGGTCGGTTCTCTCGTCGTCAAGGAATTGAAGCGTATCATCGAATCAAGCGAAATCACAAAGTGGGTTTCCTCTCTCTTTGCTCTCTTCAATTCTCTCATCCTTCTCAGGGAAGACGACACTAATTGGCCCAAGAAGAATATCATCGGCAAGCAAGAACTTGAAATTAGGATTGGCAACGATCACATTTCCTTTGAAGTGCGCTTCAATCTAGATATATCCTTATATATTCAATTTCCTATTGTGTAGACCGCCAAGATCGGTTCCCTGGTTGATATTCAGGATAGCGAGGATCCTGAGGGGCTTCGCGTCTTCTATTACCTGGTTCAAGACCTCAAGGTTTGTTTGTCCGAGCTACCTGCCTTTTTCACCCTACTTAAAAATTTGGGTCAGTGCTTGATATTCTCCCTCATCTCCCTCCATTTCAAGATCAAGCCTATATAATTCCTCGGAGGTGAGCATACTATCACCTCCGGAGTGATAGTCCCGTATGCTGGTTTGTCCTTTCTCTTTCGACGTGCAAATAGATTAAAATTGCCTAGAACAGATCCAACGTTTCTCTAACTTATCCACCTTGAAAAAAAGAATCCTTGTGTCAGGTAAGCTAAAATTTATCATTCTCTATCATCTCTGAAATAATCAATCAGACCCACTGCCTGTACTTCGTCATTGTGTTCAAAAAGAGTTATAGTAGTTGATCATCCATTGGCACCCACGCTGAGCAAAGCATCGTAAACTAGGGGCACTGTGTAGATGTTTTTAAATTGATACACCTCGAGGCCTTGCTGAGAACATGCCGAAGCTGACTAATCGAACATGGTTGAAGGGCAGGCGGAATTTAGACTGGCAAAGCTTCTAAACCGATTTTCTTCCCTCATTTTATATACTTTCGTCCTGGCTTTCCGCCACTCATCTCCTCCATGACATCCAATTACACGACTTTTGCTGGCAAGTACAGACTCGAGGAAGAGATTGCCAATGGTGGCTGTGGTACGTTTGATGATGATCGACTTCTGGGCAGACATTCAATGGCATGGGTTGGTTATCAGGGAGCGTGTTTCTCGGTGTTCATACCATCGCTGGCAAGGAAGTGGCTGTCAAGATTGAGCCAGCTGTCTCGCGTAACATATCAAGTCCACTCAAGCAGGAATCGAAGATATACAAGACACTCATGGGTGGTCCTGGAGTACCGTGGATAATGTGGTCCGGAAAGCAAGGCGATTACAACGTGATGATCATCGATCTTATGGGCCCTTCCCTCGAAGACTTGTTCAAAATGTATAATCGACATTTCTCACTCAAGACTGTCTTGCTACTAGCCGATCAACTGGTGAGTTTATCCTTCTCGTAACAGCCAAGGCTATTTGATTTAATCTCGTTCATCAGATATCCCGTATCGAATTTATACACTCCAAGAACTACGTCCACCGCGATATCAAGCCCGCCAATTTTGTCATGGGCACCGGTCGATCCTCTCATCTCGTCAACGTCATCGATTTCGGTCTCGCCAAGAAATACAGAGACTCAAGAACGTCAAACCATATCCCGTTCAAACAAGATGATATACACGGCGTCGGGACTTCTCTTTTCGCAGCTATCAACACTCATCTTGGTATTGAATCCTCACGAAGAGACGACTTGGAAAGTCTGGCGTACATGCTCATCTATTTCTTACGGGGTACACTTCCATGGCGCAGGATCCGAGCACCGATGGTCAATCCATCGCCTTCACCACCGTCTGTTCCTCTACCTGGATCCTCTTCCGATGCTGCACTGCCCCACAACCACCCTGACGACGCTGACAATCGACATGTACATAAACATAAAGCGTATAATCCAATTTCAGTGACATGGGATCTTATCCGAGACTCTAAACTCAAACATGAACCTCTGCTGACAGTCGGCCTCTCGCCTGAATTTGACGTTCTATACAGATACGCACGAGGACTCGAGTTTGACGATTTGCCGGATTACGAGGGACTTCGAAGGTTGTTCCGCGGGCTGGGAGAACGGCTGGGGATTGAGTATGATGATACGTATGATTGGACGGTGAAGTCGGACGGTGCGAAGAGCGCTCATGACAAGAGACATTCTGGGAGGAGTTTGAGCGAGGGGAGTAGGAGGAGGTATTGTGAAGCTTGTAATGCAAAGAGACGGTGACCGTGGCTGGCAACAGCGCATTCTTCTGATTGCAACTTGCCCCTCTGTAGTCGATCGGCCCCCCCACCTCTCAGTAGTGCATGCTTCATGTTTTGAAGCCTTTGTCACATGCTATCCTCCACTCTGGATCGCTCTACCCCTTTGGGATCAGGTATCTCTCACTCCTTTGGGTCCCTAATTTTACTTGATGACACCGTTGTGTGTTCCTCCTCACTCTCTCTTTTTGTCCCCATATACCTTTGGAGCCGTGATGCTCCGGTTTGCTGTCCTTCCCTTACTTATTTCCAGAGTATAAGATGCTCCACTTATTCTGTCCTTGTGAGTTCTTTGAATTGGATCCTTTTCATTTCTGGACAGACTGATCGATCGATGTTATCCCTTAGATTCATACCGTCACTCTTTCTGGCTCTGACCTATCTCCTCATTCGTTTGAGACACGCTCTCTGACTGTTGTGTATGTTGTTCACTTGCGCATTTTGTGGTTTCTTCATCTGTGAAAGCACTTGATATCACCCGCGGTCGTTTTTGATCTGTAGTGCTCTATCATATATCTTATATATATATATTTATGTATATATTGTATGACACATGGGTACTTGTTGATCTTTTTTTGCAATTACAGTATTGTTTGTTGAGATGAATTGTACATGTCAACGCGTTTCTTGGTTCTTGAATATAATAGATAATGATCTCGAGATTATTGGGCGATCCTGTTTTGTTATCTTTCGATCATCAGATGAAAACAACAACAATGCTGCAAAAGGATTACATGCTGCTGCTGTCAGTTATCACCTGTGTTATGGTCAACTCTTTGTATAGAAAGCCTCATGTCTATTGTTAACTCAAGAATCATTGTAGATCATCCACCCCTGTCTGTCTCGAAAAGCCATGTGATGATATTATTACATAATGCAGCCCCCTCCATGTCACAAACAACTTGATTTATCCAAGCATGGCCGTTCCCCGTCTCGGAACTCCTCCGCGCCCTGCCCCTACGGCACATCCTAAACTCGCTAAATCAAAGTCTGAGAACCTAAGACGAAGGATATTTGCTGCCGTTGATAGCCTTGCGTCTAGGCAAAGTGAAAATTCGGGAGCGACCCCGGGTGAAGAAGAAAGTGAATGGGAGAGTGAAGAAAAGGCTATCTGTACTACGCCTGGTATGGCATGCGCTGGGGAGACTGAAACAGAAACAGATGAGCCTGTGAGTTTTTTTTCCTGGATTGTCTGTTGTTCAACTGACTGACGGTTTTGTTTGTAGTCGCGACATTTACCGACGGCGCGTTTCCCGAAAGCGTCTTCCCGTCTGTCGACGTCGTTCTCCTGGTCAGAAAGTAATTTGGTCATTACCCTTTCCTGGCAGGGGCTCCTGTTTGAGTTTTCGAGACTGCTGGCAATTGTGCCTGCTTCATTTGGGTTCATGTGGTGTCTGTGGAACGTATATGCCTTTTCCCCATACCTGGACCGCTGCACCGGCTCAGATCGACCTCCCCCTGATCGGATTGATTATATCATGGCATCCTTATGGGTGAGTTGCTCGTACTTTTCAATGACGTGTCAGAATTCACACACTCCAAGGCTTTACTGACAGCTCACCAATGCCTCTCGCTGACTACCGGCTTGTTGACACGGTGGCGGCACTATTACACACCTTTGTCTACCCTTGTGCGACTGCTTGCGCTCCAAGGGATCTGTTGGCCAGCTACGCACCTCACAGTCAATGTATTTGACATGGCCAAAAGACCCGCCGTGGTGTGGGCATTGATCGGCACATGCACGTGCATGAGCCGCAGCATACAGATCTGGGTCGTCAGCAACCTTCCAACATCGTCACAGAGTATCAATAAAGACATCAATAATGCAAGCACTGCAGATGCACGAGAACGCGAAAAACGAAGGACTGAGGGTATAAAACCTTTTCGAGGCTATGGGTCTGTTTACTGGAAAAAGTGGAACAAATGGCGGAGGAAAAGACGATGGGACTGGAAAGAAGTGTCTGCAAAATGCGTTCTGCCCGCCGGCATCCTCTATTTTGTCATGGCATGGGCAGGAGAGATGCGCCGAGAGCTGGGTGGATGCTGAAGGATGAACACGTGACCATGACGCTTTAACATGTACTCTATTTTTGGGCTCCCGCTGCCCATGGCGTCATCTCCTCCATCTCCTATATATCCCAGACATTCTCCTATCTCTCTTTCTCTGTTTCCTTTATGGACAAATCTTCATCTGTCATTGCTGCTCTGGATGCTGGCAAACTTCCATCCACCCAGCAGCTCAGTCATTTTTTCAACTGGCTTCGTGATGTTGCAATCACCAATGTCGAACCATCAGTTCAGGCTGAATTGAGTTCTCAAGGCCGTGTCCTCGCAAACGATATCCGCCGCATCTTGGACGCCTATACACAGTTTCTGAACAACAAGAATGGTTCGCCTTTTACTGTGTGACGTCAATGACCGCTCACCTGTTTTTAGATGATAACATTCTCCAGGAAATGACCTGGCATCTCGAACAAGGGGATCTTGTCCCCACAGCTAAATCTAAAGAGGACCGAGAGCAAGCTCTTCGGGACATTCACTCTCTTCAAAGGTCCCTTCGTGTCATCTTGAAGGTTGCTTATAACAACGTCACGACCGAAGGCACCCATATATTTAGTGACTTCGCGTCAGTTGTTCGACTGACGTTGGCTGATGCTGCAGAACTGGTGGAGGTTCAGGCAGGGAAGGCCAAAGAGACATTACGCCGGGTGGAACACGATGTTCAAGAAGGAAGGCGTGATACTCTTGGAAGAGATAAAGCGCGCATTGAAGCAGAGAGAAACGATGCAAGGGTAACTTGGGAGCACGGAATGGACACTGTCAAAGGCGCTGGATCAATGGTGATTGGTGCCTCGCAAAATGTGGCTGTTACCGTTGAGGATACGACCGAGAGAACGGCTTTGCGACTGCAGAATGCGCTCTTTTCGGTAGATTCTTTTTTTGCGATTGCATATAATTAGTCACCTTATTGTCGCACTTAGATATGCGATCGTGCTCAAGCCGATCCGGCGTACCGTCATGCTCTTGATACCATTTTTACCATCCTTCAAAAACATATGGACCGAGGCCTTGACAGTGTCTCAGATCCCGACTTCACTCTGGCGACCTTCATCGCCGATCCTACGCCAGAGCAGCATGTTCCGAAGGCCATTGAGTGCCTCAAAATTTTCTTTGAACGCATCGTTAACGTCTCATTTGACCCATTTCTTGAGAAGTTTAAGGCGATCGTCTCTATGATTGTTTGTGACAGAGACTTGAAGTCGTGGTTTGACGATTCAATCAACGAGATTAGGCGCGATCTTTCGGAGCCGGGTTATGTTCGAAGTGACGACGCGACCCGCAAGCGCAAACAACTTCGCATTCGATGGAGGGCCTTGTTGGAGAAAGACGAGAAGTGGAAGTCTAACATCGATGAACTGAAGCAAGGACTTGCCCAGATTGATGAAGGTATATCTCAAGACCAGGATCTTCAGCGTATCAAGGCCGCCCACCAGCGTCTCAACAATGACGTTGAACAGGGTCTCATTGATGCTTCTAGAGAGGCAGAAACCGGGTTCAAAGCATCGGTAGACCAGGTAACGTGGTTTTGGCAAGACCTTTTCAAAGTCTATGTCCCTCGCATCATGTCTACGATGAAAGATGTTCCTATTCCTCGGTAAATTTTGCAACTATTGTCGATTTGATTGCGCCTCTGATCCGTATCCTAGAATTGAATACAAGGATCAAGATCTTGAATTTGTTTTGGAAAATCTCGACATTTCATCCTTCCATATCCTTCCTTCCCATGTTTATATTCGTAATATCATGGATGTGGATATTCAAACTTCTGCCGACCCCTCTGAACCATCACGTACTGCTGTTGGTACACTCACCCATGTTCGTGTCCAAGCGGTACAAATGACACTGAACGACGTTTCATTTTGGTACAAGGACAAGACTCGTGGCTCCCTCGGGCCAGGAGAGTTTACTGGTCTTCTCCACTTTGATTTGCCAGAGAAAGGAATTGATCTCGATCTGAAGCTCCGTCTCATCCCAGCAACACTCAAGGGACCTCATTCCCGAGCAAATTTGAAGCATTTCAACGACATTGAGAAGGTTCAGGTTAGCCTTGCCGAAGACATCGGACTTGAGGTTCGGGATAGCAATCATTCAATTTTTCTCACATTATTCAAGCCCCTTATGATCTCGCGGCTTCGTGAGGCATTGGAGCGAACTTTGATTGAGCAGGTGCGGGCGGCTGTTGAGTGGATGGATGGTGTTGCATTCGACATTGCAAAGAGGAAGGAGGTGTTTCAGGACACTGGACTGAGTTCTGGCGGAGCTTTGATGGCGGCTATCTGGAGCGAGACAGGCAGGATTCGACGAGAGGGTCGAGAACAAGGCGAGTTAGGTATTCACGCAACCGGGACTGGAGTCGTCGTCGAACAGCAATTGTATTCAAAAGATGGACGCGAGGCAGGCAAAACCGAATTTGCGATGGGTGCAGAGCCGCAAATTCTCAGTGGCGAGAAGCGAGGGCCACTTGGAACGGGTTCAAAACCCCTGAAAACACATGTTGAGGAGATGGGGGCAGGGATGGGCATGTCTGGTCTTGGGATGGAGGTGGTCCAACCAAGTGATATTGCTGGTGAAGCTAGACAACGCGTGAAGGACTTTGTGAGGGAAGGGAGGAAACAGATATCAAGTTTCACAAAAAGTGTCCAGGAAAAGAGGCAACGCGAACAGCGGCGGCCTGGTTGGCAAAGTGCGGCGTTTGATATCTGAGCGTTTCTTATCATTATTGTACCATTCTGTATTCATAGTTATCGCTTTAGTGTTCTCCTACAT
>Ga0153993_100170_pt1 | contig 23239 bp, 29 predicted proteins | sample TSNC077MetaG_FD_104706 | JGI IMG/M metagenome (GOLD analysis project Ga0153993, IMG submission 104706) | Attine ant fungus gardens microbial communities from North Carolina, USA - TSNC077 MetaG | ecosystem: Host-associated > Fungi > Mycelium > Unclassified | place: USA: North Carolina, Lumber...
CCTCCTCCTCCTCCTCTCAGCACTCCGTTCTCTGTCCAACGCCTTTGCGAGCTCTGCGTCAACCCCAAGGCTCATTACAACTGCGTCGGGAAATACCTGCGTGCTGTCGAACGATCGACGCTCGTCACCTCTACCCACGATGCGTTCCCACCGCTCACAGAACAACAAGAAAAAGACGCTTTCGGGCGAGGCGCGACTCTGCTCGGACCAGCACGTCAATCGGCACCTGCAACGCCGCTGTTCTCGCCTCTACCTTTCCTACATAAAGATGCTCGACGCTCGCAGTCGGTTAGCCCCCCGCCCTCGCCGTTGGCTTTGGCGACGGTGGGATCGATGGGTGATGCTCATATACAACCGTTGGAGACTAGGGCGCTGGGTTTGGTCGATGAGATGGATGATCCTAGGCCTGGACATTTGAGTGATCATCTTCAGGCGATTAGTGCTGTTACTGGATTGAACAGAGAGTATCGTGCATCCGCAGCTCATCATGGCGCCACGGTCTCCGTGTCTAGTCCTACCTCTCCGTCGTCGTCGTCGTCGACTCTGCAGCAGTCTGCCGCTGCTCCAACGATTGGGCCTGGTACAGCTCGTCCGCTATTTGGTGGGAGTTTAGAACAGAGGTTTGTCAGGTCTGGGTTGATGGGACCAGCGTCGGATACGATGATAGTGGATGAGAATAAGGAGAATAATCAGTCTGAGTAGGAGTGATCAATGACTGTCTACAACTTCCAAGTGAGGATATCTAATGACAGAGGTTATCTACGACTTTCAAGAATAATCTTGTTTGATCTTTTCCAGCATGGCATTCATCCTGAGTTTCATATTAGGCTGCCCCCTGGAAGCGGCATTGCCACCTCGCCCTGCTCCTTGTTGTTGTCGTCGTCCCTTCTTTAAGGGATCTGACTTGTACGTATGCAGAGATTCCTTTGAATAAGCTTTTCGGAAAAGATCACGCAGCGACTGTTGTTTTTCTTTGTTTGTGACGTTGGCGTTGCCCTCGGGATGCGTTGTTTTTGTTTTTTTTTCGTGTGATGGACGGGACTTGTTTTCGTGTGTGATTTCAGAGTCACTTTGATCGGCCATAGCAGTGTCGCCCTCAAGTCCAGAATGCGATGACAGAACAGCCTCTCTCCGTTTATGGGCCTTCCATCTGCTCTTGATCTTGGCTGTCTCGATCCATGCCTTTTTCAGCTGTTTCGCTGGGGAGAAAGAATGAGCATTTGAAGTAAGTGTGAAAGCTGGGTTTGTACCTCTGTTGGGCGGAAAATAGCGGAAAGTAGGAGGTGTTTTGCCAGGCGGCATGGTCGATCGGCCTGAAAAAGAGCGGAAGCCGAGACAAGCAGTGCAGTTACGTAATGATGACAGGACTTATTAGGTGGAGGCTTGCTCTCTCTTCCTCCCTCTTTCCCCGCACTCAAGAGTTCCTTCTTCGCATGAGCTTTGCATCGACAGGTACTTGGGTGTGCTTGTTTGAGCGATAGGATGGCTGATGTGTTGTGTGGAGATCCTTTTGCAAACGAGGGTGATCCTCTTGCTAATAGTCAGGACGTCGGATCGCAGTCTCATCACCTTCATATCCGCATTCAACAACGCAATGGGCGCAAGACATTGACGACGCTACAGGGTTTGCAGAAGGGTATGTGTGTATCTTGGGGTGGTGATGAGGATTGCTGATTGCAGGGTTTGAAGAATACAACCACAAGAAGTTGCTCCAGGCGTTCAAGAAGGTAGGGATTTGGTTTCCTGAGAATGGAGAGACTGACGTGTTTGGCAGGACTTTGCATGCAATGGGACGATTATAAAGGATGAAGCGATGGGGACGGTGATCCAGCTGCAGGGAGACCAGCGTACGAATGTGTCCAATTTTTTGGTTGAACATGGGATAGAGAGGTCGTCTATAAAGATTCACGGATTCTGAGAAGAGGTGTACATGGTACTATTAATGTTTTTCTATCTGATTTTGTCGAGTGGTCTGTTGAAGCCTCCACGTCTGGAAACACATGAGTGATTGCAAGCTAAAACAAAAGAGACGGACCTGTTCATGTATTGTCGCCAGGTGCGAGACTTTTTGACGTTGGCGGCGCCCTCTTGGTTGCCGGTGACATGTTTTCCCTTGAAAAAAAATTGGAAATGGATGAGAGAAATGGTGCAGAGGGTGACCTTGGTAGAGGCAAAGGCAGCCATGCCCATCGCAGACATCATGGCTTGAGTGTCCTCGTTGGCGGTCTCCATCTCCTCGCCCTCTTCTGGCTCGTCTGTCGGTGCTGCCGGCTTTTCCTCTTTTTTTTCCTCTCGTTTTCGTCCTCCTTGCTCCCTTTCGCGGTGCCGCTCGCTGTCTCTGTCCCTGTCTCGGTCTCGGTCTCGGTCTCTGCGGTAGTCTCGTCGGTCTGGTCCTCGACGATCCCGGGGACTGTGCGAGCGACTGGATCTTCTTCGCCTCGGCTCGTCTCTGTGTCTTTCACTGCGAGAATGGCGCTCTCTTGTTCGTTCTCCGCGCCCCCGCTCTTTTTCGTCCCTGCGATACTCTCCGCGAGAGGACATGTCGCCCGTCACAACAGCGTGACATTCATCTTATGCTGGATAGAGGCATGTCGTTGGCTGTTCCTCCCTGGTTAAAACTGACAAATAACAGTGTTGAAGAAATCGGGCCAGATTCTTTTGACAAATGTCCCGAGAACAGCTACTCCCCGCGATATCCTGAAAGGGATCAACAAGGCTGGCGCAAAAGGCGTCGTTGACAGTCAGTCTGCTTGTTTGCGTTTTTGTTGTTCTCATTTTTTGTTCTAGTCGCCGTAGACTACGAGTATTTCAAACCTGCAGAGCGTGCTATCCTCACCCTCAGCTCTCCCGACTACATGCGAGACAACCTCCAAGCACTCAAGGATCTCACCATCTCTGCCATCCCAGTGCGCGCGTCCCCGTATCACCCTCAGACACAGCCCCGCATCCTACTGAGAACCAGAGGTCAACGTGGCCGGTCTGAGGCTGCGCGCAGGGGTGTCTTGGTTGGGTGTGGGCCTAGTGCTGGGGTTACGAACGATGGAAGGACCGTCGTCTTCGGAGGACTGTCTTCACGCAGCTCGTCTGAATCATGGTTGGAAGACCTACTTGCCAATTTCCAGATTGCACGCTCGGACAAGGGGGATCCGCAGATTGTCCGACTTCCTCTGTGAGTTTTTTCCTGATTCACAAGACGTCTCTATGCTTGACGTCGTCTAGACCTCCAAAATCTTTTTCTTTATCGGCCAAGTACTTGGTCACGCTCACTTCAGTCACCGAGGCCCACCGGTTCGTCAGGAAATTGCACGCGTCGTACTTTACCTTTTTGTGGGAAAAGTACCTCGTCACAGCAAAAATCATTCTTTAGTATATATAACTACATACGCTCGTTGTCTATGTCGTCCTCCAATCGTACCCGCTGTGCCTGTGGCGTACGCTGAGCAATGCATCTAGATTATCAGAGAACGACCCTCACCAGTCGTGCGCTCTCGTCCTCGTCGTCAGGCGAACGACCACGCTTCCGCGTATTTTCATAGTGAGAACCGCCCTGGTCTTTCCAGTCGTCCCCCCCGCCGGCGACAGCCCCAGGTCCATCTTGAACATCTGCATACCGCTCTTCGACTTCTCTTCGTCTCTCGATTTCGAGTCGTTGAGCTTGAGCACCCCAGCCGCCGCGACCAGGGTCGTAATCTTGTCGATGTTCGTCACGAACCTGCCCCCCGCTTTTTCCACGACCGAATTGTCGGCCTTCTTTGTAGCCCAGATCGAGGTCGCAGCGGATGATACGTTCGTCGAGTTTTGTTCCACTGACGAATCTCATGCATGCCAGTGCTTCGGCGTGGGTATAATACTCCACGAAACAAAATCCACACGGTGTCCTGTATCATATCCATAAATTGCTTGTTACGAAAGGGCGGACGCACCGAGAGTTCCTGTCGAGGCCCATGATGACTCGCTTGATACCTCCTCCGTCCTCCGAGTTGGCGCATTTTGAGAATAATTCATAGATCTGTTCTTCAGTAGTATAAAAGCTCAAATTACCAATCTGTTCGCTGTTAGTTCCTGTTTGATTAGAAAAATGAGGACATACGTAGAGAGTGGTTGACTTGGACAATAGTTCGGCCTGTCTTCCTCGGTCGAGACGTGCTTGAGAGTCTTTGTAGTTGGAGGGCTGGTCGAGAGGCGCTATAGTGTGAGCCATGGTGCTAGCTGTGCTGTGCGCTGGAAATTCATTTAGTATACCTTTTCCCACGATCTGACGCGTCATTGCGTACAAAATAATTTACTCTTGTCTCCTCACCATGGACCAGGTTGGCATCGAGATACAGCGCAATGCACGTTTTTCTCGCTGTGGTGTCTATTTTTTATTGACAACACTGTACAGGAACCGACATTCGAGTCGGTCGTGAGCGAGAAAACCGCTCTCTACCAACAACTCCAAGAAGAAGAAGACTACTACATCAAATACCAAAAACTCGCCCGTCACCTCGACATGCTGGACATTCAAGAATCCTACATTAAAGACGAACAAGCCAACCTCAAACGCGAGCTCATCCGCGCACAAGAAGAGGTAAAGCGGATCCAATCCGTACCGCTCGTCATTGGGCAGTTCCTCGAGCCGATCGACCAACACACGGGGATTGTGGGATCGACGACGGGGTCGAACTACGTTGTGCGGATATTGTCGACGCTGGATCGGGAGTTGTTGAAACCGTCCTCGTCGGTGGCGTTGCATCGTCATTCGAATGCGTTGGTGGATATTTTGCCGCCGGAAGCGGATTCGTCGATCGCGATGTTGGGGCAGGAGGAGAAGCCGGATGTGTCGTATTCGGATGTGGGGGGTATGGATTTGCAGAAGCAGGAGATTAGGGAGGCGGTGGAGTTGCCGTTGACTCATTTTGATTTGTATAAGAAGATTGGGATTGATCCGCCGAGAGGTGTTTTGCTGTATGGTCCACCTGGTATGACTCTTCATTATTCTTATGATGCTTGGCGAGTGAACTTGTGTTTTTTTTTTTCTCGAAAAAGGCACGGGAAAAACGATGCTAGTCAAAGCCGTCGCACACCATACGACCGCATCGTTCATCCGCGTCGTCGGCAGTGAATTCGTACAAAAGTATCTAGGTGAAGGGCCTCGTATGGTTCGAGATGTGTTCAGACTGGCGCGAGAGAATGCGCCTGCGATTATTTTCATTGATGAAATTGACGCTATTGCGACGAAGCGGTTTGATGCGCAGACAGGTGCTGATCGTGAAGTTCAGCGTATTCTTTTGGAGTTGTTGAACCAGATGGATGGGTTTGATCAGGGGAGTAATGTCAAAGTTGGTTGTTTTTTTCTTTCGCGTTTCGTTCTCTTTGATCAAATAAACGCAAGGTTATTATGGCGACGAATCGTGCGGATACCCTTGATCCTGCTCTACTCCGACCTGGTCGACTTGATCGAAAGATTGAGTTTCCACTACCGGCTAGACGAGAGAAGCGATTGATTTTCCAAACTGTGACTAGCAAGATGAACCTTGGTCCTGACGTTGATCTCGAAGACTGTGTGTTTTTGTTTCAAGCCTCTCGTTGATTGTATTTTTTGATTTTTCTTTTCAAAAGATGTCTCAAGGCCAGATCGTCTCTCGTCAGCGGAAATTGCATCGATAGCTCAAGCGGCTGGTCTTCAGGGTAAGCGAACGAAACCTTTATTTATTTGAGGATTTTGATAGATGACATGATTTTATTAGCGGTTCGAAAAAATAGATATGTCATTCTTCCGGTTGATTTTGAGGAAGCTTGGAAGGTATGTGTTATGTGTCTTGTTTGGCTGTGATTGGCGCCAGCTTTCCATCACGTTTGAGCTGACGTGTTTTCCTTACTTCCTTCCTTACCTTTTTCCCCCACGATGATAGCAAACGGTCAAGAGGACGGATGAGACACACGAGTTTTGTAAGTTCTGTTATCTTACCCGTTGATCATGTCTGATGGGTGGACTCGTTTCTTTTTGTAGATCGGTGATGTTTTTTTGACTGGTGCGTCCCTTCGTTTTTGTTCGTATTGAACTCTGAGCTGATGTTGATGGATCACCAGGTCCTTCTCCTCTCCCTTTTCGCATGTATTCTATCTATCTGCAATCCCATTCTCTCTCTCTCTCTTGATGTTCCTGCGTGGCCCCCTCTGATGATATTGATATTCGCTCTTTTCACTTTGGCATCTATCTGCTTTTCTTTTTCCGAAAATTGCCCACAGATGGATGCTCATTTCATATGAGCAAGATGAAAGTGATTGATTGATCTCTGTTTTGACTCGCGATTTGAACTTTTGCTTGGTGTTGCAGTTGACTGCGCCGAGTAGGAAGAGGTTTGAACCCTGCAGAGTTGAATTACATTTTTTTTCCTTTAGATTGTGAAGAGATTATGTACGTGTGTGTGTGAGTACCGATTTTTTTGTGTTCTTGTTGATGGCTCAAGTGGCTGTTTCTTTGTAGATTTGACAATGGATGAGAATTGTGCCTCTGATTGTGATTTCCGTGAAATTCATGTGATGGTACTTTCTCAAGATACTTGGGACGGTATTGTTTTGTTGTTATCACCTGCTTGTCTGTATTTTAAGAGTAGGGAGCCAGAATGATTTTTTAGGTAGGACCTACTTTTGATGCATTGTCGATGACGGCTTATATATCTTGTGTTTTAGAAAAGAAAAAAGAAGATTTCCTCTTTTATTCTCGTTTGTCCATGCCCAACCTATGCTCCTCAACACTCTGAACGACGTTGACAACAACTACGGACGTTCTCATTTTACGGGAGCTAAAGTGACAATTGACTTTCGAGTCCCCTGTACTCTGCTTAACTTCCTTCGTTGGATAAAAGAAGGGGATGGCAAGTCTGAGGGTGACAAGTTTTTTTCTCTCTCTCCAGTGTACAATGGTCTTAACAGATGAATATATATCTCCATACAGATTGAGATGTCACCTTCAATTTGATTTTTCTTTTGTTGTGGGTTGGCCTAGTTGACTAGCGCGCTCTGTAGCGACTTGGATACTACGCGCGATCGTCGATCGAACGCGACCGTCTTCTAGGGCTAAAATTCCAGCAATGGTAGATCCTCCCGGGGCTTCATATTGCAAGATGAATTATTTTTTTTTGGATTTGATATTAGATGAAAGAGAAGAACGTACTGCTGACTGCATCTTTAATTTGTGCCGGGTGGATGTTTCCCTGCAATACCATTCGAGCCGCACCTTGGAACGCTATACATACACACATCACCAAAAAAGAATTTTTTTATTAGGGCATTGTTACTCACTTTGAGCAGCAAGTTCCAAAGCCTCCATTCTGGGCAGCCCCATCATCACGCCACCATCCGCCATCGCTTCCAAAAAGGTGCATACAAACGCCGGACCAGAACCCGCCAAAGCCGTACATGCATCAAAGTGTTTTTCATCCAGAAAACGACATCGACCGATGGACGAAAATATGTTGAGGATGATGTTGTTGTCGGTCTCGTGGTGTGGAGAGGGTGGGAGATTTGATATGACGGTCATGCCTTCACGAATCTATGGGATGAATGAAAAATGAAAAAAAGTGAGAATGATCAGGAGGGTGTGGACTTTTTTTTTTGCATATGTGAGAAAGAGGTTAAGATGACATACTTTACATGGGGTATTAGGCATAGCTCGAACGACTCGAGTTGAGGGCAAAACCCAGCTTGTGAGTTGGCGGATGGTAACACCCGCGAGGATACTGATGAGAAGTTTTCCTTCCAGTGCTTCGGTCATTCCCTCCTCGCTTAGAATAGTTTGTGCCAGCTGAGGTTTGCAACTGTAGTAAAGAAGAAGAGAGGATTGTTTTTGATTTAATGTCTCTTCATCAAGCACCTGGATGGGAACTACATTACCAGAGAAGTACAACATCAGAGTGGGTGACAGCTTGAACGTTTTTCGAGGCATAAACTTCGACTTTATCGCTCCCATTCGTCGCAAACACGTTGACAAGCCTTTGTGCAGTTGACTCACGTTTCACACAGGCGAGGAAGCGTGAGGGCATCGAAGGATCTGGTGTGCCGGAAGGTGTAAGAGTACCCGGCGTGTGTACCTCCCATTTTGGAGCACCATTGGAGAGGGACCGTTTGGCAGTATCAAGGGATTCAATCATGCCAGAGGTGATGGCGATGCCCATGGTACCACACCCTAACACACGGTGTTTTAGAATCGACATTGCTGAGATTCGGGGAACCTGAAGAGCACACCAAGGACACAGAGAGTATACCCCATAGTTTGCAGTAGTAGGTGGAAGATGGAGAGGTGCTTCTACATTGTATAGATAAAAAATATTGCGTGATGATGACCCTTTTCGGAAAGAGAACTACCGGTGGACTCCGGTATCCAAATGCAACAGTGGGTAATAACTAAGACTGTGTGATATTTAGTGTGATTTCACTTCCACAGTGGAACAAAGTCCTAGCTACATCAGGAATTATAACAAATAGATATGAGATGCACTTAGATTTCATATCTCGCGGTATCATATATAATTTATGAAAAAACTCTCTTGACGACTGCTTTCCAGATTGCGACTGGGTTATTAACTCTGTAACAGGAAGTTAATGTCGACCACATGTCATGGAAATCATCAATTTACATTTCTGTGGTTAGTGGTAAGTTGATGTCGGCTGGACGATCTTGCCACTCTAAAAGAGAACCGTTAGTGATAAACTCAAATTATGTTCCGGTAGACAGTCAACCTTCAGGCTGTGTGGGATCATCGATGCCAAAAGCAAGTCTCCATGTAATTCCTTGTACACCACTAACGAGGCTGCCGGCCAGTCAGCCAACAGAAAAAAATTGAAAAAATATATATTCACAGGTCAAATGGTGCGAGGGGATCGTTCTTGAGCTGTGTCGTCTTGACAGGGTAGACATGAACAAATTTTTCAAACCTGTACTTTGGACTCATGGGTCTTACCTTGATCTCTGTGTCGATGGTTGAGAAGTCTGTGGATTGGCCGCCAACCGTACCGCAGTAATGTTGCTGTACGCCTTTCCTGCCTCCATATACAACAGTCTTGACGCCTTCCTCCTTTGCCATCGTTACCTGAATGTACTCATCCAGAAAGTCGCGCGGGCAAGAAAATATGATATACACACACTAAATAACGCACACGAGCTCGCACACCTTCCATTGCTGATGATGACAACCTTCTTAGGGTCGAACAATGCCTCATTCGGAGTAGGTGAGGTAAAGTATTCAGGTTGACATTCCTCGCCTAGCCTACAAGGACATTGAGCACTCGGGTCGGCCCAAACATGGTGGAGACTTACTGCTGACTGAAAGCATCCGGATGACCATTGATCTCCTTTTGGACCGGCGGAAGCAACCAGTTATCATCTGCAGGGAAGAACGTGTTGTTCTCATCTCTCCATTGTTGGGGGTTGTAGAGTAATTGAAGGTCGGGGTCGAGATCTGGGTGGTCGACAAGCTGTTGCACGATCTCTCGAGCGAGGGTTCCATCACGAACTGTGGTGTTGAAACCAGCCTGGGGAACAGTGGTAGCCTTTGACCCTATAATCTAACTCCACTGTGAACAGCTTGGTGGCTGGAGAAATCAACAAGACACACGATACGGTGCAAGTACTATCATGTTTCTGTCAATCTCAGAGAGGGATCGAATAGGAAAAGAATACTCACATAAGCGGCGCAGACAAAACCACCTCCGTTGTTCGACTGGAACGACCCGTAATTCATCATTTTAACTCCAAAGGCACAGGGAAAAACGTACCAAATCCACCACGAGTTGGTTTGCACCCAAAGACTTCAGGGTAATCAAGCCGGTCAGTAAACTATCCAGGAATGAGTCATAATCTGGATCATCGAAACTACCCAATGCCAAAACTCCTGTCTTATTGTCATCCAACAGGAAAAACTGTGCAACATTTCTACTTCCATTGACTGGAGACATAGGTGTTAAGTGTGGAGGAAGGACGACATCACTTAAAGGTGAAGTATCGAGCATGACATTGATTCGTCCCTTAGACGTATCTGGGGAAGAGAAGGCCGGTTTCTGTTGGAATCGAGCCACTGGTTTTTCTTGAGGTGGGACTTCCTGGGAATTCGGAGCATTGAGATCAACTCCATTTGTGCCCAGTTGAGCGAGGCAGTGGCTATCAAAGAAGGTTGTAACATCGGTGAAGTTCCCAGACCCGGAGATTCGAGACCTGTATGGCAGCTTTCCATATGATGAGTTATGTGTTTTGCTATAATCAAATTGGATTTTACAGTGATTGTATCCGTGTGAGAGCTTCCGACTAGTTGAACCTCGAGAGTAACCTGATCACTGAGCGGCAGTGCCTGCTGAGCGAAGTTCCCCAAAATGTAAGTCCACGTAGATCCCGAGGCCAAGTAGCTGGCAAAAAACCTAGAGTATTCTTCAGTTTACCAAAGAGATCATCCACCGCGTAACATACGAGTTTTGGCGGGTACCGATCCCCTGGAAGGTGCCAGTAATGAGAGCATTGGCATCAATCGCGACGTTGGGACTTTTTCCATTGATAGTTAGAACTTTTGCACCGGAGAGCTTGTGGCAAGGTCAAACGGGGACTGGTCAAACAAAAAAAAAAAGATCACACACAGACTCAAGCTGGCCTTTCAAATCTCCTGGTAGAGCATCTTGCCAGAAATCAATCTGATCAGGAAATTCGGCCGAGGCGACTGCGAATGCTTCAGGTGCAATGTGAACTGCTTGTTTTCCACAAGAGTCGGACAGCAGAACCAAGGGCGTAGGAAGATAATTGATGAAAAAACCTGATTTATTTTCGAGTCAATTTCAAAGTCAGATAGAGTGGTAGACATACTGTCCTATAGTTTAAGATGACGAATGAGCAAATCTCCGAAAAGTGGTTGAGTTGGCACTCACATAGCAACTGTTGACCCAGACGCAGTGCCCATCGTTTAGACTCTTGAGAGTTCGGGAAAGATCAACGTGCAGGTCATAATCACTAGCGTAATCTGTCGCTCTAATCCTATCCAAATCCTTAAAAAGGTCCTCGTGGACGTCGTTGTTAAATGGTGGAGGTGCTTGAATTTGATAGTTCACAGAAGCATGGAAATTCAACGTTCTGCCGACAACGTCGAGAATCTACCAACTAAAGTGTCACTGAAAGCAGGAGGAAACTGATGAAAATGACTAACATTATTTTTTAGAGTCTCATTGACCTTGACCGCACTGTAACAATCTCTAACAGCTCCAGGAGCAACCCACTTCTGTCCGCCTATGGCCGCACAGGGATCGCTAGCTCGAGGCAGAACCGATCCATTCACGATCGCACCTAAGACAACAAGAACTCCCAATAACATCGCGAATCTGTCAATGGATCCTTCCATGCCTTGCACTTTACCAGAGTCGTCGATTTCGGACAGTCTTTAGTCCAAGTACTTGGGTCAGACTGATCGAAAGACAGTGACATTCTTATGTCTAAATACTCTATCATTCTTTGTTCCTGCCTGACAGATAATTGGGTGCTAAAGATACGAGACAATTCACCTAGCATGGCTTCAAATCCAACGCGTTTATTTTAGGACGCTATCTATAGATTCTGAGATCATTTTTCGCTGTTCTCATCATTACTATTGCACTACTATCACTACTCTCTGTTTTGTATATAACTCATCTTTACAATAAAATAATGGAAGTGACTTCGCTTTGCCTTTAACTCACAATATATCACTCAAGGCTTACCTAGGTGAGTTTGCCGGTGCAATTGTGTACTGCGCTATGCTCTTGTACCCTCCTCTCACAAATCCTAAGGGTGTGGGCAGGAAGAGATGGCATGGGAACCATGTTGGAATATCGAACGCTACATTTAAAATAGGTTATGTTTCATCTCTCAGCTACCAAATGTTTCAGTTCAAGATGGTAGATAGAGACAAATACCAGCAAGGGAGATGAGGCTCGCTGTGCATCTGCAGCGAGTTTCCCCCCTCCCCTTCTTTCCTCGTTCTCGACAGTCAGATAGAAATGACGAATACACTATCTGAACCATGTGGAATTTCAACAAATTAAATATTAAATACAGAGAAAACTTTTTGGATGAGGTGCCAAGTTTTTAATGGGGCCCACGAGCCCAACCAGGAGGCGGCGAATATGTAGGATAACTAATTATCCGATAATAAATAATGATTTTACTCTTCAAAGAAAAAACTCACGCCAAGGTCACTCCACTGCCCTTGTCTTTTTCAATTTGCAATGTGAAATGCAATTTGCCGTCGTTACAATCCCAGTCAACGGCACACCAGTTCCTTTTTCCCATGATGTATTTCTGCTTGCGTGAGGAGTTATCAGTATCTGACTCAAAAAGCGGCATCTATGAGAGTAGAACATCACTAGGTTAAATGTACTCGTTTCTGAGGGAAAAGCGCACCATAGTTTCGTCAGTTTCTGCGTGATGAAGAGTCTTGTGTGTCTTGGTGGCAAGCGAATTGACCATGGCTAATACACCACCAGGCCTGACAGTTTTTCGATGCTCAGCATGACTTATTGAGCAATTGGTAGAGCTTACGGAGGTGTGTTAACAATGGCACCTGAAGCGAAAGTAAATAGCATCAACAGGAGACGCGAACGTCGAACAAAGAAGCACAAACTTGTCACAATGTTGAGCATGTACCTATGGTCTAGACCAATAGGTATCTCGGCCTCTTTTTTAGTTCGATGCGTCTTCAGCACACCAACAGCAGCGCAATGAACATCTCCAGACAAGAACGATATTCGCACTCGCTGAGCCAAGGCTAATCTTTGCATTTGCTTAATAAGCCAATTACGCTCATGCTCATAGATTTGCCAAATGTCAGCACGCAAGTGAGCACAATCGACAAGTCCGAATACCTTGTGTGCCCGAGCCGTCCAATGGTCATTCAAGTCATCCAATAGTTCAGCATCAGCATTAAACTTGTTGACAAATCCGGATAGACCGAAGCTCCCATTTCGCCCGAGAGCAACCAACGGATTGAGCTTGGATTCAAGAGCGGACTCTAGGAAAACCATGCGAGGATAGGCAATAGGAATACCAAGCAGGACAATGAGATGCTCCATCGTTGACGGTAAGGTACCTATCCGCTGAAATACCTTCTCATATTCGAACGGGCTACATACTTGGTCTTTACGCCGCTCAGCCCTGTGAGAGTAATAAGTACCGGCACTTATTGCTGAAATTTTTTCACCTGCAATCCAACATCAACAACGCTGTCTGCGGTCCCATATTGACCAAAAACGAATGTGAAGGTACTTTGATATATGGACCCACTTCGCCGAGTATAAGTGACTGATAAACATGCTTTCCAGGTGCATCGCTCAATCCGTCGACATCAGCTGATATCCTAAGTGATAGCGTAAGGATGTATGAATGAACCAAACTCACGATTTAAGAAACACTGGAACAGTAGGAAAAAGAAATAACCACGCGCGCCTATACTACAGGTATTGTCAAAATGTTGCTCTCTCATGTATATACAGCACACCTACTGTTGGAATACTGGTGCTTGCTGCATATCATCAGGATCTACAGTGAGATTGAGTGAGATGAATCAGGATCGTTGATTTATCTCACAGCTGCCAAAACCATCAATCTTGGAGCAACCAATGAATCAGATATATGATTAAATGGCATATGTAGCATACAAGGTCTGGTGAAAAAGATACGAATCAGTTAAGCAGGACCAGGAGAGAGGCATTCATGGCAACACACCGTGGTCATCTAGAAATTCGGCGATAGACCGGAACATTATTATAAGAAGACACAATATATAAAGTTACATACCAAGCATGTTCACCATTGGGCTAGTAACATGAATGAGCATTTTCGACATCAAGGGATTAGAGGACACACATGGAGCTGTTGGCTCGGGCAAAGGCACCTCGCCTGAAAGACTGACAGTAATGATTGAACAAGAACCTGTCGATACAAACCCTAATCTCCTCTGACAGCGGATACTGCTTCCTTTCTTCAGGTCTCATTTTCGACACCCAGTCCTGCATTTCTGGTTCGCGAGTTAATTGATCACAATATAGCTGATCGCCACCCCCGACGAGAGCATGGAATGGCAATCGGGCATGATGGCTCAGAAGATCAACCCAAAGCGGATCATATCCTGTTTGAAATCCAGGACCTCTGAAATTATCAGGATTGACGCCGGCAGAAAAACCATTACACTAAGACAAGTAAGCTATGGAGATAAGAATGCACAATATACGCACAGAATGAGCAGCCCATCTCATGTTCTGTTGTCGGCCGGGTACATAAAAATTCATCGTTAGTCCATTATTGATCCGGTATGTGACTTCCATTTCGTGATCACTTAGCGGGACTCGGATCATAAACCGCCAAAAAGTATAGGTACTGAGAAACTCGTGTTAATTGACAAATGTAGGAACTGAGATAAGGGTGACATACGCTCCAGGACCAGTATAAAACCAGATGTCCTGACCGTATGCGTCTTTTTTCCTGAAATTGGGACCTGGCATGCTGGCCATCATACTGGTGGAGGTAGATACACTTATAGGCGATCCAGGGTGCCCAGTAGAGTGGGGATCTGCGGGGTGAGGTCCCAAATTGAACGAAAGCTGTCCGTTTCCATTTTGAGGGCTGCTAGAGGATGACCGATCTGAGGCAGGATACCCCCGCTCGCCAGAAGATAGAGTCGTAGCCGTCGTTTTGTCAGGGTCCCAATGGTATGAAAGCATGGGAGGAGGCTGATAGATGGACCCAGAATCTGCGGTGACGATGAGTGCCGCGCCAAGCCAGGTTTGTTGAGAGTCGATTGTATCAAATCTAGGAAAATGTCAAAGAATGCCATTTTTTTCCACAAGAAAAACCGACTTGAGTAACGGTCCACACATGAACTATATTTCGGATCAATATCGTGGCTAACATGAAACATGTATACAACGTGCCTGTAGATGAGGATCCATTCGGGCAACTTGAAACTTCTGAGACCGTTCGACAGCGGTGCACAGTGAGAGCTGATCGGTCGCAATTGTAAGCTGGGATTGAGGTGGAGATTGAGGGTGATGCGTGGGACCGTGATGATGGAAAGGTCCTACGTCGAGTAACCCGTCAGTAGGTTGTGGGGGCACAAACAAGCCATCTTTCGGCGGGATTGGCGGTGGAATGAGAGAGAGCTGAGGATTGACGAAACCGCCAATGAAGGGCTCCATCGGCCCTACTTGTTCAGCTGGGTCATAATACTGAAATCCCTGGACCACTTGATCAGTAACAGCTTTGTCTGAGCGCTGAGAAGAAAACCTTTGCAGCACGCCTTTGAGCATGCCAGCCAGCATTGTCCATGGTGGAGATGTCTGAAAGACAGCGAGATCCAAAACGGTTGTCTTTATTTCTGGCGTCAGATCTCAGTGCGCCTCTACGATCCTGATCCAGTTCAAAATTCCCACCGGGTAACCCCGATCACAATGAACGCCCTAAACTCTTTTCTGTTTTCTATCTATTTCTACCATGACAGAATATGACTATTCCCCAGAAGCCTACGAGAAATACCTTGCCACACAGTCCCGGATAGCCCGTTGGGTAGATGCCACCCAACAGACAGTTCTCGTAGGACCAGACGTACCCCCAACACCGGTTGGTCCCGATGAGAACATAACGTTACCTCGTAATAGGGAACGCAAGTTTCGCTCTCGGCCTGAGAAATCTACCAAGCCCTCTGGTCAAAAGTCTTCTAGGTCTACAGCCGCTCGGCCACCGACACCATTCGAACACACGAAAGAACTTCCAGTGGCACCTGATGATTTTCCTTCACCTGGTCGTCCAGTGTATCGTCACCCATGGTCTCCCAAGTCTGTAAAAGCATCTACACCTCATCCAGAAACCACTTCTCCAGAACAGTGTCGAATGTCCACTCCACATGAGCGTCGGGATTCTTCTGTTCCTCGTAGTCGTCCCTCGCTTCGTTACAATGTAATTTCTAGGGAGCTTTCAGAACCTGTCCGTCCTAGTTATCTCCCTGGATATGACTCAGATAATACTTATGCTAAAGAGCGAGCGGCTAGAAAGCGTTCCATGTCGTTCTCCGTGGCCGCTAGTCGGCCGCTGAATAATTTGTCACCAGTGGCTCACTACCCCTTCAATACCCCCCATCACTCGTCTCTTCGTAATCACTCTGCTAACAACCCATCTTCACCCTTCCCATCTACAGTGGCCGTCATGCCTCTACCAGGACCAGGACCCGAACTTGGGTCACGTACCTCCACGAACCGTTTCGGCTATCCTCTGCCGTACCAACATTACTCAGACTCTGATGTTGTTCGTCAGCATGAGAAATCTCTATCGCATGCTACACCTTCTCATATGATGCACCAGCCTGTTGATAGCGCTTCATATCCTTACAATATTCCGGGACATTCACACCAGCAGAGTTGGCATCAGCTCCAACCCTCCCAGTCATATTCCCGATCATCCTCTCGACCACCTTCACCGGGCTTCAGTGTGGAGCCACAGCCAGGTTCTATCAGAGTCACTTTCCCTAACGGCAAGATACTGTACATGAACCCTCCAAATGCAGACAGGTCGCGAATTCTACAGGTATGTCCCATTCCTATCTGCACCGCTCTTTGGTGACCTTCTGTGGCTAGCACCCTGAACTGTTCCAAGTGCCTCACGAGTACTATCTGCCGAAGAAGAAACCTCTCCTGCAACGCTTGTTACCCAATTTCGGCAAAAATAGCGGGAAATCGGCGGAGTTGAGAAGTACTCGAACTAGTCCTGTCTCTGGCAAGATTTTACACAAGAGGAGATCAAGTTTCGGTTAAATGTCGACCGGGACCGGTGGCCTGGATTATTCGCCTCACCTGACGTCAAAAGGCCCGATAAAGGCACATACTGACTTCTGATTATGTTTTTCTCATTCTCACTCTTTTTTCACGCGTATTGACACTTGGCAGTGATATCTCATCTAGAAGACCATAAATGTATCATACATTTTTAAATTTCTTTCCCATATGTTTCATCTTCAGTGACCTCTGTGCTACTTTATACTAATGTGTAATATCTATTCCTAGTTAGTTCTCGTGAATGATTCCGCTTACTTTCTTGTCTAAACGTCTATCTGTCAAGTTGCTTAGTATGCTCGTCCTCCGTGATCTATCTTGATTGTAACTCTCATGCGAGTTTATGATACATTTAGCGGGTTTCCCGGGACAGAAATTATTCATGAGGATTCACTGAATTGGCATCTAAAAGCATATACACAAATGACTCTCAGATAATCCAGAGCAGTTGGTGAAGGCTCAGGACATAAGGTTTACCAGAGTATAGGTCAGAAACACCTAGTAATCAACTAGTAATTAACCTGAGAGATGAAGAAATCTATTGATTATTACGGAGTATGGGTTATTGAAGGTTATCTCAGAGTCGATCGTAAACCTTACTCATGAGCCCGCAATTAATAAACTCTGTTTTCAGTCTCAGATGTCGATGGATTCCCGGTAATCTGACATTGAAACTACATTATCCTGTAATCGTTGATTGATCCGCAAGATGATGGTATTAATGATCTCTCGATACCTAAATATATTTCTTATGTAAATTTCCTGACTCAACTGTCTCTAGGCCTGTACGAAGGCCCGCGTCAAAGTCGGGCTAGTCAAATTATTAGAGTCATTTGGTTGATGATATAAACACAGCATCCAAAAAGATTCGAATATCCATTGGCTTGGTTAGCATCAGTTATATTGATTGTCAAAGGAAATAGACCCGGCAACCGTACTGGCCGACTCAGTTCGGCTAAGATCAGATCATTGTCAGCACTTATCGGTTCCTAATATAAAGTATGCTAGAAACACAATGTTATATTGGTATCCGAAGAATGGCCGATGTCAGCCGAATAGCCGACCTTTGGATGACTGAACAAAAAATTTTGGCATCTAATAGGACCCCACTCCCGTAGGCAACATAGAACATAGAGATGATGTCATATCACATTTTCCATGAAGGGCATGTATTGAACCTGGTATCGATTAACTTACGGTTGCTGGTGATCTCGTTGAATGTCAAAAATACGGCTGATGTTAGCCGAACCGGTGGGGTTCTTTACTGACTCCAGGTTACTTCTATAATTGGGAGCCGACAATTCGTTTCCGTCTTGAGACAACTTTTCGACATAGGAAGCATCATACGAGATTAGCACCGTCATCACGTTGAATGAGTTTCTCTGCACAATACACATTGTCTATGACGAATACATGGTATCCCTCCCTAAATTGACGATTGCGATCACGACGTAATGGAGTATTATTATAAACACTTCCTGTGATGGAATGAACACCAAAAAACCACCGACATCAGTCGGCTTTGGCAAAGCTTTCTTCTCTGGACGGAAAAGGTCAAGATCGTTCAAAATTCATTCGGAGTTTCTGTCGGCTGCTTTTTTCAACTGTCCATCTGTTGAGTTCAGATAGAAGAAGAGGGGGCAACGGAAACTCGTTCCGCGCACCGAAAACCTTGCAGTTTCGGGGCAGTAAAACGGGTCCTTTCTTTATATCTCCAAACATTACCGAAATATCATCAAATCCATAGAAAACAATTATCTGGCACTCGTTACATCATTGGTGGAAAAGCCATCTCCAAGACGAAAGTTGCTTTTCACACCGGCATTGGAGTTGCAGCGACACCTTCGACGGAACAATGGTCGAGAGCCACATATGTAGAATCTATCAATTATTGACGAGTATTTGATGCACAGATGGTAGTGAGCAAGAGATGAGGGTATACTGCACAGAATTGAAACTTTCCAGACAACAGCACTTCCGGAACATCAGGTAACAGTTATCCAACGTGCTCCACAACAGTCGTAAAAAGCTTGCCATCCTTCACGACAGTCTTCAACATCTCAGGGATAGGGTGTTCATCAAAGACACCCTCCTCTTCTCCTTCAACCGGCAAACTCACATTGATCGCACTGCATTTTGCAGTGGTGATTTCTGCAGTCAGACTTGCCTTGGAGAGATAAATCTGACCGGAATCTGTAGTGTCTACCTGGATCATGGGAACCGTACCAATGACCTGTATAGTGAAGGATGGGGAAGCAGTGATCGAAATCGAGGCTACCACAGAGTTGATAAGTACGGATGTCTTCGTGCATCGGACTAGGGCATAAAAATTGTCATGTGCTCTGTATGTAGCGGAGAAAAACATACTCAGGTTTAAGGCATTAATCTTGCCCTCGACGACGACAGTGGTATTACTGCAGTTGTAGAGATTGACAGATTGGTTCAACGATGTCTCTTCAACCTTAATGGGATTTGCGTTCTCCTGGTTCTCCTGTATCCAAGCGTGTCATCCAACAGAGATTTAGCGGAGCATGCTGATCAACGCACAACCATCCATTTATTGCCCTCCAATGCAAATTTGGGGGGTTTCTTTCCTGCTAGGGCCGCGGGTTTTGTTGGACGGATAGGTTTCTTGTTGGCTAGGACGGTACATCAGCCAAGGTTGAGGTCCGAGATCAACTTTACGCACCAGCAGGACTAGAAGGTCCCGCAGGGACGGTATTGCCCGCTCTTAGAGAGGGATTCTTGTGCGTCATCTCGCTCTTATCAACCTTCCTCAAACCTTTGGTGACCTCTTCACCACGGTTGAGCTCAGCGAATACAGCCGCAACTCCATCGATTGGAGGTACCGCTGGTGACGCGGTAGTGGCCCTGTATTCCTGGACGGTAGGACCCTAATGAATTCCATTTATCAGTCTGAAGGGGAACGACATAATATAGATGATATTGTACCGATGCATTCCATGTGAGGGGATTTCCAGCTGAATATTCACCAACGGAGTCGAGAATACCATTTAAGCCACGACACCACTCAACATGTCGAGGATCCCTAGAAGCGGATTGGATATTGACAAGGTGAAGTCTCAAAATCACTTACTTTTCCTTGTAGTCCTTCATAACTCTGTTACCATAGTATTCTGAGGATTCTTTAACGTCCTTAATGAATTGTGACGGATTATCCTAAATGCCATCTGTGAACTGCCCAGTCTCAAAATTTAATGTCAGGTACCTACATTAACTACCCAACCAACAGCAACGGCTGCCTCAGAAGCGAATTGCAGATGTCCAAATGATTCTCGATCGCGTCTATTGGTATCCTTGGCCCTGTTGAATGCTTCAATTGCCTTCTGTAGAGGCAAAAGTAGATCCTGTAAATCCTGTTGATTGGGTTTCTGGCACGACCCAACGACCACCAAGAAGTTGCGAAGTTCTTCGTACTCCTTCGAAACTAGGTTTGCCTTAACAACAAAAAGATCGGTAGATGAAATTTTTCAGATACAATCAGCGCTTACGATCTCGGTAATCAGAGGGACATCTAGACTTTTTGAGAGCTCAACCCAAGGTGTGATCTTGGTCGCTACAACAATCTCATCATACGCAACGACACTTGGTGGGAGTGGGGAGAGTGCAGATGTGGTAGTTACGGGGGCAGAAGGCGGCGGCGGCAGCGGCGGAGGAGGTGGTGGTGGTGGAGGCGGAGGAGGAGGGGCAGCAGTGGCATTGAAGGATGTAGGCTCAGAAATGGATTGAGCGGCTGCAACATCCTCAAGGCGTGAGGCAATAGCTTCCAATCTATGGTCTCTTTAGACTAAGACTTCCATGACCCAAAATTTTGCGACGCACCGCTTGAGACACGTAGCAAATCTATACAAGCCTTCAGAAGAAGACATCTTGCGGTACGATGTGAAATGTATATCTCAAATTAATTTTACCTTATTCCCATAATTTTTATAATTAAACTTTTTAGATATTGTACTAATTACTTTCCGCCCCTCTCAAACTATGGCAAGACTGAGCTTGTTTTCAAAGCGCTTGACTGTTGAAGAGGACCACTAATATACTATCTTCATCAGAACCAATATTTTACCCCAGTAAAGTCTGGGATTTCCATCACTTGACATGCCACCATCACTTGATATGCCAATCCTAGAACTAGTAAGAATTATCACACCAGGGAGGTGATAATGTTTGAGGTACAGATCAAAGATCAAAGATGTAGAAAATATAAGCAAACGGAAAATGAGCGACATTGAGAGCAGTGAGACGTAGTTCAATACAATGTGATGATTGTGGTCATGGCTGTGTCGTGGCCAGCCTGCCAGGCTGGCTCCATCTCCCCTGTCCCTTTCCCTCTCTCGTCAATCTCCTTCTCATGTCCATCTTCATCAACATCCTTTCAATATCCTTTGCACTATACCAAAATCCTTCCCACCATTTTCTACACCTTCTGCACTTCGATTCTCGAGGCTAGGCCTCCCACCGACTGCGCAACACTGAACGAACATGGTTCACAAAGAAATTGACGGAAGGGGGTAATATAGAAAAAGAGAAATAGTGATTTGTTGGCAGAAGATCTTAAGTGCGAGCATGTTGACTTACTACCTGCACACTGCCTGACTCCTCCTCTGAAATCATCCTTTCTACATGCATTCCTCATAACCACGGCAGCCCAATACTGTATCTCAGGCGGTAGCCTAGGCCATACTTCCACACCGGCACTACCATTAGCCAACTCGCTCGACGAAGGCTGACACGTAAATCTCTCCGCAAGACTGGAACACGTTTATCTGCTCACCCCCGAACTCAAGCTCGGAGTCGAAGTGCCAAGGCCAGTGGAGTTGACATTGTTATAGGAGGAATTGGATGCAAAGACGGTAAGTAGTGTGGGATTGAGCAAAACCTTTGCTTTCCCGTTCTTCAGCCCTGACGTAGATGCCGATGAGCCCGACGCCAACAAGCCTCCAATAGTAGGACACCACTCCCATTGAACGTCTTGAAGTAGCTGCTATCCTTTTGTACAGTGAAATCTGACTTTGTCCACAAATTCCCCATACCCATCGCACCCTTGCCTTTGAGGCTACTTCCCGCGGTTCCTCCGGCAACCATATTGCTACAGCTCTCCGCGTCAAGAATATCGCACGATGAAAACTCGGCCGAGTCTTATAAAATGCCTGTCTCACATGTGGATATTTACTCAAATATGCAAGTAGCTGTGGTCCTAACAAAACATGTTCATCGCGATATGGTCCTGGAAACTGCTGCGAGGCAATCACGGAAGTGGGCGTCGTACCAGATGCTGTGGCAGTAGATGGTGTATTGGTCGCACCGGTCCTGGTCCCAGATGTAAAGTTACTATTACTTATAGTGTTGTTGGCGGCTGCGGTAGCATTGCTGGATGTACTGCAAAAGGAAGTGATGGACATTGAAGGACGAGCGTGATGTATCTGTTGATGCAGTTGCAGATGGTTGAAGATGAAGGTCGTCCAGCATGTTGGTCTACAATCGTTGCAATGGATAAATTTGTGGGTCGTTGGCAAGATGAACTATCACAGGTGCAACAGTTTGGTCTTGCTATCCACTGACATCCCAGAAATTTCGCGCAATGACCGTTCCACTGCGTTCCGACTGGCAGGAAGGGATAAGAACGTGACTGTCGTCGTCGTGCTGGGAACACTGGTTCCCAAAAGAGTAACAGCAGCAGAATTGGAGAGATATCAGCATCACTGGCGGATGCAGAAACCGAGATTGAAGTAGTCGATGCAAGAGATGGACGAATGGGAGTGACAAGGAAAGAAGAGTTAGCCGCAGTAGCAGTGGTAGATCCCATGGGAGGGAAACTCCTATCATCTGGGACAGTCGATGAGATATCCATCGGTTCATCCTAACAACTAAATCAATGCCTAGGAGGAGCATAAACAAATGTACTGACCTCGTCGTCTTGTGATCTAGTCGGAAGTTGATTTCCAGGGGGCCATTAGGCGGCACTTTGTAATGCTCTTGTTAGCGTTACTGCGTCTCCTTTCCAACGATTCTCAATCGCAGCAAGCCTCCTCGCACGTCGTTGCTCTCTTGTCTCCCGGAGACCACCACTAGCATTTGAACTAGGTCCTACAGAAAAACCCTTGCTTGCCAACCAAGCCTCAAGAATACACCCAACCACATTGAGTGTCCCTGCCTGTACGACTCTCCTTCAAATCTGTTCGCTTCCTCTAACACCAATATTCACTGCACACTGGAAGGCTAGGGGAAAGCGATATGTAGCATGTTCATCGAGCTGAGTGGTGTTGTGTGAGTATTTGTTTTGGAGGACGAGACTTACAGGATAGGGCAGTCCTCGACGTAGTTTGGGAGTAAAAACAGGATGTATATTATTACATAAGTGAATCAACATTGTACGACTCCAAATCAAGTCTGTGTCCGTAGCCTC